>Ga0335079_10000610_pt1 | contig 41089 bp, 28 predicted proteins | sample Lox_Sample_33_FD_206719 | JGI IMG/M metagenome (GOLD analysis project Ga0335079, IMG submission 206719) | Soil microbial communities from Loxahatchee National Wildlife Refuge, Florida, United States - Lox_Sample_3.3 | ecosystem: Environmental > Terrestrial > Soil > Wetlands | place: USA...
GGTCTGCGAGTAGTCGACTTGGTTTAGGCGCACTACCCAGGCCAGATCTTCGGCGGCATCGCGTGCATCTCCAGCCACGCTTCGCGCCAGGGCCCATCCAACGAGACTTGGCGCTAGCTGTTCCTGTGGGCGTCCTGCCATGAGCAAGGCCGCAGCACGGTCCAGAGGCAACGCCGCCAAGTCCTCCACTTCCACACATAGCTTGTTGAAAAGGACGGCTTCTTCCGACGTGAGTGCGGCAAGTGCCTTCGTCATCCGGTGGTGACGAGCAATTTGCCAATCACTCTGGCCTTTACCTTCGGCAATAGTCTGAGTCCTGCGCGACCACCGGCCGAGCCACGACGGCAGGCGTGCGCCGATCGCGGAATCTACATTCGGATGATAGCGCGCCTCTAACAATTGCTCGATGAGAACGTGATGCCGATCGACACGCCCGCCATGCACCTCTGTAGCTTCTGCAGCGTCGAGGAAGGCTGCGGGACAAGTTTTGACGTATGAGGATAAATTGGCAAATGTTTCTCGATCGAGATTCTGCAATCCAAGCAGGGCGCTGATCAAAGCAACCCGTCCGTCCGAAGGAAAAACATCATCAAGGCATGCCAAGCCCACCGATGCGGCCAGGATATCTGTCACAATGTCAAACCCTCGAACAGAATCAACAATGCCGTCGAGAACCTCGCTTGCTTTGTTTTTGGAGGTTACCAGTTGAGACTTCAATTCGTGTGTAACGAGCAATGCCAGAGCAAACGGCAGCGTTTCCTCGCGGAAGATGTATGCACCACTGTCATTAGTTGCAACCCGAAGGAATCGACCTTCTTCGATCTCCGTGAGATCGTTGAGCATGTCTCTCGACGGCTCCCGACGAATAGCTCCGGAGTGATCTGCCCATTTGTCACGCTCGAACGGCTGGTTTGGATGGTCGAGCCAAGCTCGCGCGTGCGAACGCAAGAGCTTCTCGAAGTCTTGGATGTTGTGGCCGACGAGATCGCCACGCTCTTCCATCCGCCAATGCCAGTATTCGAATAGGAGACGCTCTGTGGTGAGTTCATTGGGCTGGAGGGAGAGTCGACGCAGTAGGTTTAGTGCGACCGTGCAGACGCGCGGGTTCCGAATGAACTCTCGAACTTGGGACGGCAAGTCGGCTGGAGCAGCGCCAACGCGGGCCAGAATTGCAGCTAATTCCTCGTCCGTATACCCGCCCAGAGAAACCGTGCGCACCTTCAAAGTGCCACGGATTCGGGGCAGCACGTCTCGCTGCCAGAACATCTCTCGAGCAGTAATCACGACGACTCCCCCGAGAGCACCCACCTCCAAAGCCAAGGTTTTGAGGATGTCAGCCCATGGTTTTCCAGAATGTTCGTTGAGTCCGTCAAGAACGACTACAAAACGAAGGCGCCCCTCAGAGCCTTGGCTGCGCCATCGATTCAAGCGACGACGCCAGGAAGCAACCGCCTTCCCGCCAGATTGTCCCTCTTGTTGGGCGAGAAGTTTCGCCAAGCTTTCCAACGGTTCCAATGGATCGAGACCGTCTGCGCGGCGACCCGCTACAAGTATCAGTATCGGAGGTTCGCTGAGCGCCGCCCACCATTGAGAGACTAGCCAAGTCTTACCAACGCCCTCTCCTCCAAGTACTGCCACCACAGCGGGTGCTCTGGCATCGATGACTACCGCATCGCCAAGCAACTTGGCGGCAGTGCTGCGTGGAAGCGCCGGGGCAGATGGATCGGAAACCGTAATGAACTGGCCAAAACTGGATTGCGACATCGCTCGGTTTCTGAATCGAGCTCGCAGCCATTCCGCGTTTTTCTTCCGCAGTGCATCCAGACCTATCTCAGCAGCAACAAGTGAACCACGCAGTTGCTCCGCTTGCCCGCTGAAGCTCGGGTCCGCCGCAATGGTGGTGAGAGCCGTACTAACGACCACTGGATCGACATCCGAGCGATGTGTGGCAAACCACGCAAGGGTTGCACGTTGGGACCAGGCAAGGAGAACAGCCAACGGCGGAAGCGGCCGAGGAGTCCAGTCAAGAACTTGCAGGCTCACGCCGTGGTTCTCAAGGATTTCGGAAAGTTGCAGAACAGTGTCGTCGCCTACTTCAGCTGTGGCTCCGAGTGTCCAAAGGTCGACCTTCCCAGCTAAGACGTGCCCGGCCAAGACTGCCTTACCAGCCAGTTCTTCCAGACGAAGATTTTCGTCGTATCGTTTGCCTTCGATTGCAATGGCGAACGGAGCTGGCCCCGAGCTTGCATCGCGCCCAAACTGCGATCCTGACTTGGCCAACCGAATCACTAGCCCGGTAGCGGCAGAAAGCGTGTCAGCGATGAGGCTCTCGAAACCATCGGGGCCAGCCGGCCTTACGCTTAGCAATAAGTCTCTGAGTATTACGAGGGACTCACGAGTGTCAGGCACGATAGAAATCCTCTCCTAAGCAAATTGGTGAAAGACGCGAGGAGACGGGCTCAAGCTAAATTGTACCGGGCGTGGTCCACCGATAGGGCAACCACCCATCACGGTCTTTGCTGCATACAAAGCTTACGTTGTGGGGGAAAACTCTGGCGTTCGGCCGCGTGAGTTCAAGTCTAAAGACTTCCGACGTCTGGACACACTTCTTGCACACAGCGTGGGCATCAAAGCATGTGTTACTGGGCTGGTTCGCACGGGACTGACTGATCGGCCGTAAGTAAGTCGCCGGAGGATTTTACCGTCTACAAATTTGCCTACATTTGAGACGAAAATACCAGGTGGTCGGCTAAATTATTGAAAATGGTCGGGGAGAGAGGATTTGAACCTCCGACCCCCTGGTCCCGAACCAGGTGCTCTACCAGGCTGAGCCACTCCCCGATTAGAAAGAATGCCGCGAAGATGGCGGCATGCGCGGTAACGCACTGATTATAGCATCTGGTACCAGCGTCATTCGCCCGTGCGAGGACGCGTCTTGACTCTTCAGAGCTGAGCATACGCGTACACAATTCCCGGGCAACTGACTTACTGCACACTGCCGGGTAGTGTCCTGGCAAATTAGGGCACTACCCACTGCCGTCATCGCTGGCATTTCTTCACGCAGTACCATATAAACAACTAAGTACAATTCGCACGCACTAAATATAGAATCTAGTGAATCGATTTAATATGCGGGTTTTCACAGCAAAGCGTCTCTACACACCGCTGGATGAAATTGAGAACGGATGGATCGTGGTGGAAGATGGGTACATTGTTCACGTCGCTTCGCAGCGCGAAAAGGAGATTCCGCGGGCAGCTTCGGTTACCGACTTCGGGGATGCAATTCTCGCTCCCGGCTTTATCGATCTGCACATTCACGGGGGCGGGGGTTACGACGTGATGGAGGAAGACGCGAACGCCCTTCCCGCGGTGGAGCGACTTCTTGCAAAGCATGGCACAACGAGTTATTTCCCTACGACGGTCACTGCTCCGCTGGACACAACGTTGAGAGCTTTGGAACGGCTTGCCGATGCCATCGAGAGTAGCGAGACATCGGCAAACGACGGAACCGTGCGCGCAAAACCTCTCGGCCTTCATCTCGAGGGGCCCTTCATCAGCCATCGCCGTCGCGGCGTTCACCCCGAGAACTATCTGTTGCCGCCAAAACTCGAGACATTCGAGCGCTTGTGGCAAGCGTCCGGCGGTCAGGTAAAAATGATGACCCTTGCCCCGGAACTCGAGGGGGCCAGCGAATTGATCGGCGAGGCGGCGGGACGCGGAGTTTGCATCAGCATGGGACACTCGGATGCAAACTCGGCCGCAGTGCTGGCGGGCAAGCGAGCGGGCGCGAGACACGTCACCCACACTTTTAATGCGATGCGGCCGCTGGATCATCGCGACCCGGGAATTCTTGGAGAGGCACTGACGGATGGAGATTTGAGCGCCGACATTATTGTGGATGGTATTCACGTGGCGCCCAGTATCGTTGAGCTGTTTGTGAAGGCGAAGGGCGCCGATAATTGTGTCCTCATCACTGACGCTATCGCGGCAACTGGAATGCCGGATGGCCGCTACCGGCTGGGAACATTGGAGGTGGAAGTGAGTGCCGGCAAATGCGTTTCAAGTGGAAAGCTCGCCGGCAGCGTACTCACGATGGACCGGGCGGTTCGCAACATCAGGCAATTTGCGGGGCTCAAATTGAAGGACGCCGTGCGTTTCGCGACTTCGAATGCAGCAAGGGTGGCGAAACTGGAAAAACGAGGACGACTGGAACCCGGCGCCGCAGCCGATTTCGTGATCCTGAGCAAAGAAGGTGAAGTGAGAGCGACGGTGATTGGCGGGGCAGTGGCGAAACCTGCGGCTCAGAGTTGAGGGAACGATGGACGACAAGCAAGGATTCCCGCATTACATGCTGAAGGAGATCTTCGAGCAGCCGCGCGGAGTGCGAGACACGATCCTGCCGCGGATATCTGAGCAGGATGCGCGGGTTCATTTCGACGACTCTCGCCTCGATGATTTCCATATTGACCGGAACGAGCTGCGTGCGCTGCGCCGCATCAACATTGTCGCCTCAGGGACGAGCCGCCACGCGGGCATGGTGGGCCAATACATGATTCAGGACCTCGTGAACATACCTGTGGACGTGGATTACGCCAGCGAGTTTGAATACCGCAACCCGATGATCGGCCCGGGGGAGCTGACCATTGTCATCACGCAATCGGGCGAAACCGCAGACACAACCGCGGCGCAACGCGAAGCCAAGGCCAAAGGCTCCCGAACCGTTGCCATTTCCAATGTCGTGGATTCAACCATCGCCCGCGAGGCCGACGGCGTTCTCTACACAAACTCGGGACCCGAGGTCAGCATTGCTTCCACGAAAGCATTCACGGCGCAGATGGCTCTGCTCTACCTGTTTGCGGTTTACCTCGCACAAGAACGGGGTCCATTCAGGGGCGAGCAGATTGGTGGTCATCTTCGCGAACTTCTCGATATTCCGGTAAAGATTGGAACCGTCTTGCAATGCGCTTCGATTTGCGAGCGACTGGCGAGCCGATACTCTCAAGCCCAGGATTTTCTATTTCTCGGCCGCGCGATTCACTATCCGATCGCCATGGACGGAGCGCTCAAGCTGAAAGAAGTTTCTTACGTACATGCTGAGGGCTATCCGACGGGGGAGACCAAGCACGGCCCGAATGCACTGATTGACGAGCACATGCCGGTCGTGATCATCGCTACTTGCGACCGCAACGATCCGGGATCGATTTTGCGATATGAGAAAAACCTGGCGAATATCCGAGGATTCAAAGCGCAAGGCGCGCACGTGATTGCCATCATTTCAGAAGACGATGAGCAGACCGATAAAGTCGCCGATCAAGTGATTCCCGTGCCGCGTGCGCCGGAGCTTCTGCTGCCTATTCTCGAGATTGTTCCGCTTCAGCTTTTTGCCTATTACGTCGCGGTACGGAAGGGACTGGATGTGGACCGCCCGCGCAACCTGGTGAAATCGGTTACGCAGGAATGACTAGTTGGGTTTGCGATTTTTGGCGGCTGAGAAGAACTGAACCAGGGCAGCATCCGCGGTGGTTTTGAACTTTTCCAGCAGCGCGGCGCCGGGATCGACCGCGTCATCCTGTGACAGCTTCTGCCGGATGCTTTGTCTTAGTTTCTCGCCATCCTCGGATTCATTGGTCATGATCTGCACGTAAAACCACAAGAAATGGCGCATCTGGTCGAGGGCAGATTTCAGGATCTGTAATGAGTCGAGCTCCGGCAACTGGGTCATGGCTTCCATCAGCTCGGGGTCGCTTGCCGCTTCCATGGCCGCACAATTCAATTGACGTTGGATGGCGCGCAAATCCTCGGTGACACGCAGAATGCGAATGTGAATATCGTCCAGGTACTCGTCTTCTCGGCCCATGTGTCGGCTTTCGTTAAGGAGGCTCGATACAACATCTCACCCTGGGCAGAGCGCGAACAGATGTCCCTTGTGCATGCGCTTTGGTAAGACGAGCCGTTACTTTCGTACGAAAAGTGAACTGAAGCGGAGGCGGCCCGGAAAACCGTGCCAGGTTAGGACTGCAGGTCGTACTTTTTCATGAGGTGGCGGAAAGAGCGGTAAGAGATCCTCAGAAGGTCGGCGGCACGAGTTTGAACGCCGTTGGAACGAGCAAGGGCAGAGGTTATCAGTGACTTCTCGATCTCCGCTACATATTTCTCCATATCGACTCCGTCCGGCAAAACGCCGCCTGGCGCGGCATCCATGCCGCCGATCCCCACTCCCGCAGCGGCGGCTTTAGACTTGGGCTTCTCTTCCGGAATGGCGATGTGAAGTTCTTCGCCGGTCTCCAAGGCCACGGCACGCTCGACGGCGTTCTCCAGTTGCCGCACGTTGCCCGGCCATTGATATTGACTCAAGGTGTCGAGGGAGCCGGCATGGATGCGCACAATGCTCTTTCCCGCAGCCGGAGCGTACTTTTTCAGGAAGTGATTGGCGAGAATCGCCACGTCCTCCTGCCGTTCGCGCAGCGGAGGCACGGTAATCGGAATGACATTCAGGCGGTAATAAAGGTCTTCACGAAAGGTGTGTTCCGCGACTTGCTGATCGAGATCGCGATTGGTGGCGGCGATTACCCTCACGTCGACGGAAATTTCGTGCGTGCCGCCTACGGGACGAACGCAGCGCTCCTGCAGGACGCGGAGCAACTTTACTTGCATGGTCAACGAAGTCTCGCCGATTTCGTCGAGAAAAATCGTTCCCTGATCGGCCACTTCGAACAGCCCACGCTTGTTCTGATTGGCCCCGGTGAAAGCACCTTTCACGTATCCGAACAGTTCGCTTTCAAGCAGAGTTTCCGGAAAGGAGCCGCAGTTGACCGAGACGAAGGGCTCGGATACGCGTGGAGAGCAGGCATGAATTGCACGCGCGACTAATTCTTTTCCCGTGCCGCTCTCCCCGTAGATCAAGACGGTGCTCTGCGTAGAAGCGACAGTACGAATGGTTTGCTTCAGCTTTTCAATCGCCTGGCTGACACCCACGAGATGGTCGAGCGAGTTGCGGTTGGCAGCATCGCGTTTGAAGGCGAAGTTCTGGCGGCGGAGGGCGAGTTTTTCAAGTGAGCGCTTGACTGCGAGTTTGATCTCATCCACCAGGGCCGGAGACTTGCGAATGTAATCCGTGGCCCCACCGGCTCTTACCGCGTCAACCGCGGCCTCGTAATCATCTACCGCGGTGATAAGAATGACCGCGGAATCCGGCGAAATCTGGTGCGCATGACGAAGAACCTCCACGCCATTGATGCCGGGCATTTTGATGTCGGTGACGATCACGTCGTAGAGAGCGCCATCCATCTTCCTTTTTGCCACTTCTCCCGAGTTGACGGTCTCCACGTTGTAGCCTTCGCGACGAAGGGAGATATCGAGCATTTGGCAAATTGAACGTTCGTCGTCGCAAACCAGGATGTTAGGCATGGGCCCCCTTGGCGACCGGCGAGGCGGCTTCGTCGGGCTCCGCAGACGTGGGGGATAGGGGATAACTCCGGCCGGCGCCCACCCGGTGCAACCGCACCACGAACTCGCTGCCCTGCCCCAGTTTCGAACGCGCCCATACTTTGCCCTCATGCGCCTGCACAATCTGGTAAACAAGGGCCAGACCCAACCCGGTTCCGCCCTTGAACTCCGACTGGAAGGGCTCAAATATCTTTTCTACGACTTGCGGACTCATGCCCGTGCCTGTATCTCTAAAGGTGATCTCCCAGTCCTGCGCATTTTTATCAAGCACAACGCTCAGCGTACCTCCATCCGGCATGGCGCGCATCGCGTTCTCACACAGGTTCCAAAAGACCTGTTTGAGCCGGTCTCCATCGGCCATGACAAGTGCTTCCGGGCTCTTGAACTGCTTATCCAGGCGGACGGCACACTGCTCCGAGTTGAGACGATTTTGTAGCAGAGTCAGTGTGTCCTGCAGAAGCGGCACGAGATCGACTTTGGCAAACTGGTACTGCTTGACCCTCGAGTAATTCAGAAAATCGGTGATGATCTTGTTCAGCCGTTCGGATTCTCTGGTGACAATGTCGAGGAGTTGCCGATGTTCATCGCTAAGGTCTGGAATCTCAGACAACATACTGACTGAACCGGCAATTGACGTCAGCGGATTACGAATCTCATGCGCAATTGCGGCGGACAATCTTCCTACCGCAGCCAGGCGGTCCTGCATTCGGACCTCGCGTTCCAGGCGCCTGATTTCCGTCAGATCATCGAGGGTGTAGACGTAGCCGAAAGTGCCACCATCGGCGTTTTCCAGCGCCGAGACGCGCACACGGCAGGTTTTGCGAAAACCATTGGGTACAAGAAAACGAACCTCGGTATGGGAACTGCCAACGCCGACCTGCGGTAAGTGATCCAGAAAAAACTGGCTCGCAGTCTGACCGCAAAGTTGGTGTTCCCCATGTTCAAGTAACTTGCAGGCCGCGGCATTGGCAAATGTGATATAGCCATCGAGCCCGGTGGTGATTACACCGCCGGTGATCGATTGGAGGATCTTTTCGTGCAATGCCTGCAGGTTCTGCAGCTCGCCGCTGGCGTGAGCGAGATTGACCTTGGCTTGCCGCAACTTCCCCGCGAGTAGGCCGGCGAGGTAGGCAATTGCCAAATAGCCGAAGAGATTGACGAAAATGATCGCCTGCAAGGTCTTGAGGGGCGGGTGGACCTTCGAATAGGAAGGCAGCACCGAGAAATAAGTGAGCTCGAGGACAGTACCATACAGAATGAATGCCAGCGCCGCACTCAGATAAGCCCACGAGCGAGGCAGCAGAATGCAGGCAACGATGATGATGAGTGGATAGAGAAAGTTAAATGAGCTGTCGACCCCACCTGTGCTGTAAACAACAAGCGTAACCAATGCCAGATCGGTCAAGACCTGGAGGAGTGATTGAATGCTGTAGTGCTCCCAGAAAGAGAGCAGAACGATATGAAAAACCGAAATCGCATACCAGAGAACAATTGCAGTAACGAAAAGTCGAAGAGGGAATGACTCAGGAGTGAGACGGGCAACGGCCAGCTGAATCCCCAGCAATAGTGTCAATATGAGGATGCGAACCTTGACCAGCCAGTTCAGCCATACGCGCTCGTCGAACATGGATTGCATTTCTGACTCGGGTCTTGAGCAGCCAGGAGCCGGCGGAGCGGCCCCTGGCCATCTCTGTTGTCCGCTAGCCTGCCAGTTTGGCGATCATGGAGAAGAGTGGCATGTACAGCGAGATAACAATACCCCCGATCATGACGCCGAGAAATCCGATGATGATGGGTTCGAGCATGGCGAGCATGTCCTTGGTCGCAGCATCGACTTCGTCTTCGTAGAAATCCGCGATCTTCTGGAGCATGTTGTCCATGGCGCCGGTTGCTTCGCCGACGCCGATCATCTGCGTGACCATGTTCGGAAACACGCCACATTCGCGAAGAGGATCAACAATGGTGCGGCCTTCCTCGATCGCTCGGCGGACCTTCATCAGGGCTTCCTCAAGTACCGCGTTACCAGAGGTACGAGCAGTGATGCTGAGGCCCTCGAGAATCGGCACGCCCGACGTGATCAAGGTGCCGAGAGTTCGCGTGAAGCGGGCCACCGCGATCTTGCGCAGCAGAACGCCAAGCACCGGCAGCTTCAGCAGTGTGTAATCGAAGTAATAGCGGCCCCGAGGATTCTTGCGGATTTCCCTGATGGCAAAAACCAGGCCACCTGCGCCCAGAACGAAAAACCACCAGAACTGCCCGATGAAGGCGCTCAGGCCGATGACGATTCGCGTGGGCAAAGGCAGCGCGACCCCCAATCCGGCAAACAAGTTGGCGAAGATCGGTACGACCCATTTCAACAGCGCGCCAACGATCAAAAGAGCCAGCGTGACGACTGAAACCGGATAGATCAAAGCCGATTTCACCGCAGCTTTGAGCTTTACAGCTTTTTCAACGTACACCGCCAAGCGCTGCAGAATGATGTCGAGAATACCGCCAGTTTCACCGGCCTCCACCATATTGGTGGTGAGATCGTCGAAAACTTTTGGGAACTGGCGCATGGCGTTGGCAAGGGTTGCGCCGCCTTCGACGGTGGTACGAACGCCATTGAGCGTCTTCTGGAACGTCTGGTTCTCCTGGTTTGCAGCAAGGATTTCAAGACACTGCACCAGGGGCAGGCCGGCATCAATCATGACAGAGAACTGCCGGAAGAAGACGGCAATCTCTTTGACCTTAACCTTGCCCGAGCCGAAGGTTGGCATGGCGAACTCTTTGCCCTTCTCGCGGATGGCACCGGGCGTGATTCGCTCTTTGCGCAGCTGGCTGGCAAGGGCCTGCTTGTTTACCGCACTGCGTTCGCCGTTAATTTTCTGACCTTCTTCGGTCTTTCCCGAGAATGTAAAAACTGGCATGGTAAGTGTCTCCTGTGTTTACTTGCGCGCCGGGTTACCGCTTAGCGGGAGCCGCAGCGCCTTTCGCCATCGCGCCCTGCCGGTTCAGCAGGCCGGCTCCGCGGTTGATCATTTCCTGCAATTCGTCCTGATTGCTGGATCGGGCTATCGCGGTTTCCAACGTGATTTGCTTCTGGAAATACGCCGTCGCCAACGCCTGGTTGAAGGTTTGCATACCAAATTTGTCCTGGCCGGACTGCATCGCCGAGTAGATCTGGTGAATCTTGTCTTCGCGGATCAGGTTGCGGACGGCGGCATTCGGCACAAGAATTTCCATGCACATCGCGCGGCCCTTTCCATCTCCCTTGGGCAGCAAGCTTTGGCACATGATGCCTTCGAGTACCAGCGACAACTGGGCGCGAATTTGCGGCTGCTGGTGCGAAGGGAAGACGTCGATGATTCGGTTGATGGTCGAAGAAGCCGAGTTGGTGTGCAGAGTTCCGAATGTCAGGTGTCCGGTTTCGGCGATCCGCAGGGCGGATTCGATGGTTTCCAGATCGCGCATTTCGCCGATCAGCACCACGTCCGGGTCTTCGCGGAGCGCGGCGCGCAAGGCGTCAGAAAAGCTTTTCGTGTCCGCGTGCAACTCGCGCTGATTGACCACGCAGTTCTTGTTCATGTGCACGAATTCAATCGGGTCTTCGATGGTCAGAATGTGCTCGTGACGCTCGCTGTTGATCTTGTCGATCATGGCGGCGAGGGTGGTTGACTTTCCCGAACCGGTCGGGCCGGTGACGAGCACCAATCCGCGGGGTTTATCGCACATCTTGCTGACCACCGCCGGCAAGCCGAGCTGGTTGAACGACTTGATTTCGAAAGGAATGATACGGAAGACGGCCGAGGTCGCACCCCGCTGATTGAAAACGTTGGCACGGAAGCGGGCCAGACCCTTTAAGCCGAAGGAGAAGTCGAGCTCGAAATTCTCCTCGAAACGATGCTTCTGCGAATCCGTCATGACGCTGTAGGCGAGCTGCTTGGTTTCTGCGGGCGTCATCTGTGGCAGGTCAAGTGGAACCAGATGCCCATGCACGCGAATCTGCGGCGGCGAGTTGGTCGTGATATGCAAGTCGCTGCCACCCATTTCCATCAGTCGTTTCAACAGATCGCTTAATGAAAGAGACATAGCTTCCGTTTCCTTTTCTTTTCAGACTCAGTGAATGGTTTCGCGGGCAACTTCTTCGAGCGTAGTCATACCCGCGGCAACTTTGATCAATCCGCTGCGACGGAGCGTAATCATGCCTCGCTCAATCGCTTTTTTCTTCAACTCAACCGCGGAAGCACCGACGAGAACCAGTTCCTTGATCTCGTCGTCCACTTCCATAACTTCGTACAAACCGCAGCGTCCTTTGTATCCCGTGTTGTTACAGACTCCGCAGCCTTTGCCTTTCTGAATCTTTACTGTCTTGGCCTCTTCCGGCGTGAAGCCTTCGTCAATCAGAGCCTGGACTGGCATTTCGACGGTTTGCGCGCAATCTTTGCAAATGCGGCGTACCAAGCGTTGAGCGCAGATCAAATGCACTGACGTGGCCACGAGGAAGGGCTCAATACCCATGTTCATAAGCCGGGTAATGGTTTCCGGCGCGCCGTTGGTATGCAGAGTAGAAAGGACCAGGTGGCCAGTGAGAGCGGCTTTGATGGCAATTTCTGCGGTTTCAAAGTCTCGGATTTCGCCAACCAGAATAATATTCGGGTCTTGCCGCAAGAACGCGCGCAGTGCGGCGGCGAAGTTCAATCCGATCTGTTCTTTCATTTGCACCTGGTTCACGCCGCCTAATTGAAATTCGACGGGATCTTCCGCCGTCATGATGTTCGTGTCGGGCGTATTCAGGCGCGAGATGGAGGAATAAAGCGTGTTGGTTTTTCCTGATCCCGTCGGACCAGTAACCAGAACCATGCCGTAAGGCTTGAGAATGGCCTTTTCGAACTTCACCAGCGACTCAGGCTCGAACCCGAGCTTGGTCATGTCGAGGCGGAGATTTTCTTTATCGAGCAGGCGCAGCACGATTTTTTCGCCCCACAGGGTGGGCAACGTGCTGACGCGGAAGTCGAGCTGCTTCTTGCGCCCGCCGATGTTCATTTTCAGCATGATGCGGCCGTCCTGGGGCAGGCGCTTCTCGCTGATATCGAGCTTCGACATGATCTTGAGGCGGGAAGTGATCGCGTCTTTCAGCTTCAGCGGCGGTGTCATGATGCTCTGCAGAACACCGTCAATGCGGAAGCGCACACGGAACTCTTTTTCGTATGGCTCCATGTGGATGTCGCTCGCGCCACGCTTCACCGCATCGGTGAGAACAAGGTTGACGAGCTTGACGATTGGAGCTTCGTCGGCGGCCTTTTCCAGGTCGGCAAGTCCCAGCTCCTGCGCTTCGGCCTGCAGTTCGACGTCGGCTTCGTCCATCTCCGACATGGACTGCATGACCTGCTCGAGGTCTTCCTCTTTCGTAGTGCCGTAAGCTTTTTCGATTCCCTCGAGGATCGAACTCTCCGACGCTACGACCGGCTCGATGTTGAACCCGGTCATGAACTTGATATCGTCCATGGCGAAGACGTTGGTCGGGTCCACCATGGCGATGGTCAGAGACGCGCCCACGCGGCTCAAGGGAAGAATTTGATATCGCTTCGCGGTTTCGTAGGGAATCAGTTTGACGACCGAGGCATCAATTTCAAAGTAGGAGAGATTGATTGCGGGCACGCCGTACTGGCGGGAGAGAAAGTTGGTGACGTCTTCGTCCGACATGAAGCCGAGCTTCACCAGAGCGGAGCCGAGACGGCAGTTGCTCTCTTTCTGGACCTTGGTCGCTTGTTCCAACTGCTCTGGGGTGATGATCTTCTCTTTAACCAGAAGATCACCCAGCCTCTGAGACATGCTTTGCTCTCCTATCTGTTACGGCAGATAAGGTCGGTAGTTTGTTGACGCGGGTGCAGCTTTTCCCGGGGACGAATCGCAGCAATTTCGCGTTGACACAAATTGTCACAGCACAAGCGTTACTGCGCGAGTAACTTTGGTACGAGATTTTTGTCGAGACCTTTCGTAACGAGCGCCAATTACAGACGAAAAGTGGAATAAATGGCGGGTTTTCAGAGCAGATGCAGAAGCTGCTTAGATAAGCCTGGGTTCTCGGGCGGTGACCAAAGTTACAAGGTGTGATCCATCTGCGATCTCCGGGAAGGCTAACGACAGGGAACCCGGCGTCAGTCCACGAGAATCGCATCCGGCGCTCGGTCCGACAGGGCGGCTGTCACGTAGCGCTAAAATCTTATTCGATGAAAGGAACTCCATTCGTTCCGCAAGTCGCACCCGCGGAAGGGCTACTTCGCGAGTACTATCGCGTTCTCTACGCTGCTTTTGGACGACAGCACTGGTGGCCGGCACGGACGCGGTTCGAAGTCATTGTTGGAGCCTACCTCACCCAGAACACCGCGTGGACGAACGTTGAAAAAGCGATGCGCAAACTTCGCTCCGCGGGTGTTCTTAACCTTGATGGAATTCGCAATCTTTCGCTGGAGCGGCTGGAAACTCTGGTTCGTCCAGCGGGATATTTCCGGCAAAAAGCCCAACGCCTCAAAACCTTTGTCGCATTCGTCGATGAGAACTATGGCGGTTCACTGCGACGGATGTTCGCTCAGCCGACTGCGAAACTACGCGAAGAATTACTAAGTCTCAACGGCGTCGGCCCGGAAACGGCCGATTCAATCTTGCTCTACGCGGGCCAGCATCCGGTATTCGTGGTGGATGCCTATACACGGCGGGTCCTCCACCGGCATGGGATTTTACCAGCAATCGCCGACTACGAAGATATTCGCGAGTTGTTCGAACGTGCCCTGAACAATAAAGATCTGAATGCAACCTGCCCCGAGAAAATTGAAGCCATTCCTGTGCAGCCGCATCTTCCGTCCGCGATGAGCCGCGCCAAACGCAGTTCGGTCGCACAGATTTACAACGATATGCATGGGCTCATTGTCCAGACGGGCAAACATTTCTGCTTTAAACGCAATCCGGCCTGCCCGACTTGCCCACTTCGTGACTTCCTTCCCAAAACCATGCCCTTTGTGCAAAACCCCTTATAATGGGCAAAACATGGCATTCTGAAGCATGTTGACTGTTCCTGACCCAACTCGCGCCAACCCAGGACGCGCACCGAGCCGCCGAAATGTGATTCTCTGGCTGACGGCCGGTTTGGCGGTCTTGTCGGCTGTGCTTCTTTCTCTGACGTCTTTCGATCTTCCGTTTAATCCCAAGAACAATCAGCAGACGCTGTTTTTTGACGCCCTCTCAGTCGTTATTTTCCTCCTGTTTGTGGCTTTGAGTTTTGTGCTGCTGCGAAATCTGGTCAAGCTGTCTGTGGAGCGGCGGCTGGGGGTGCTTGGCTCGAAGTTCCGCGCACGCCTGGTGGCCGCCAGCCTGTTGCTTTCATTTCTGCCCGTCATCGTCATGTTCTGGTTCGCATATGTGCTAATGAACCGCTCCATTGACAAATGGTTCTCCACGCCGGTGCAGGAAGTGCGGCAGGACACATCTACGATGGCTTCACTGCTCTCGAGATATGCGGCGCAGAATGCGCACGCCGAAGCGTTGACCATCGCTTCGAGTGCCGAAACCCAGCGCGCGTTTCAAGTTCACGACTTCGGGCCTGTTTTGGCGGAATTTAAGCGACATCGGCCGACGCTGCAGGGAGGATTCGCTTTGGCGGTGAGGAGCGATCAGGTGCAGGCCAGCTTCGGGCTCCCGGCCGCATGGGAGCAGTTGCAGAGTGCCATTCCATTGAAGCAATTATCAGAGGGGAATCCCACCCGGTTCACGTGGGGACAAACCGAGTACATCCTGGCCGGCGCTCCCGTAAATAGCCAAGGTTCCATCATTGTAGCCATGCCGCTTCCTGACCAATTTTCAACTGCAGTGAAGCAGCTTGAGAGCAGTCAGCAGCGATATCTGGATCTTTACCGCGAGCGCCGATCAATGCGCCGCACCTACATGGGCCTGTTGCTGCTGCTCACGGTACTGGTTTTGTTTGCGACCACGTGGTTGGCACTTTTTCTTTCCAAGTTGGTGACGCGGCCGGTAGCTGCGCTGGCTGAGGCAACGCAGGAGATTTCACGAGGGCGGCTGGATTACAGGGTTGATGTGGCGGCGGCTGACGAAATCGGCGATCTGGTTCGGTCTTTCAACCAGATGGCAGAAGAATTGGAATCAAACCGTACGCAAATCGAGAATTCTACCCGTGAACTGGCGGATGCAAATATTGCTCTGCAACAGCGCCGGACGCAAATCGAAACCATTCTCGAAAGCATCCCTAATGGCGTGCTTTCGCTGAATGCCGAGCGGCGGATCGCGCATGTGAACCAGGCATTCCTGCGGTTGTTTCGCCCGGGCGACGAGAATCAGCCGCTCGAGACTTTGGTGGGCGCTTCCATGGCCGGGGCGTTCCCTCAGGAGATGCTGCAGGAAATCGAGCCTCTTCTGCGCCGCGCAGAACGCATGGGCATAACCACCATCCAGATGCAGCAAACGGTTCAACGTACAACGTTGAATGTCGCAGTTACGGCAGCGATCCTCCAGCATCAGGGCCGGCGGTTAGGTTATGTTCTGGTATTCGAGGACCTCTCCGATCTGCTCAAGGCCCAAAAGCAGGCAGCGTGGCGGGAGGTGGCGCGGCGTGTTGCACACGAAATCAAGAATCCGCTAACCCCAATTTCGCTTTCTGCCGAGCGGATACGCCGGCATTTGCAGCGAGGGAGCGCTCCAGACGCCAATTCATTGCGTATCATCCAGAACTGCGCAGACACGATTGCCAGTGCGGTAGAGACGGTGCGCACGCTGGTGGATGAATTCTCCACCCTCGCCCGTTTTCCTACGGCGCGTCCAGAGCCTGCGGATGTGAATTTGATCGTTACGAGTACGCTGGCGATGTTTGACAGCAGGTTGGAAGGCATTCAGGTGCGCACATCCCTGAGCAACGATTTACCAAAGGTCATGGCGGACGCAGAGGCGATGAAACGCGCGCTCGCCAATTTGATGGATAACGCCGCCGAAGCCATGCAGGGCGCGTCTTTTTGCGAGATCAGCATTTCTACAATGCTTGTAAGCAGCGGCGAGGCGGTGGAAATCGTGGTGGCCGACACAGGGCACGGCGTCACGCAGGAGGCAAAAGAGCGCCTGTTCTTGCCCTACTTTTCCACCAAACAGCGTGGAACCGGGCTTGGTCTGGCAATTGTCAGCCGCATTATCGAAGATCATCGTGGCTCAATTCGCGTGGAAGAAAACAAACCCACTGGAACCCGGTTCATTATCGAGTTGCCAACCGTAGCGCAGGCCGTGGAAACCATCAACCAGCATGCCTGAAATTCTCATCGTTGACGACGAACCAGGCATTCGCCAATCGCTGAAAGGAGTCCTCGAGGATGAGGGCTTCAAGGCCGCGTCTGCCGAAAGCGGCGAAGCCTGCCTTAATATGCTGGATGGCCACGCTTACGATCTCATTTTGCTTGATGTCTGGCTTCCTGGAATCGACGGCCTGGAAACGCTGGGAAAGATCCGCAAGCTCGATAATGCTCCCGAAGTAATCATGATCTCGGGCCACGGAACGATTGAAACCGCCGTCCGCGCCACCAAGCTGGGCGCTTACGATTTTCTGGAAAAACCGCTCTCCATTGACCGGACTCTGGTCGTGGTAAAGAACGCCATAGACTCCCAGAGGTTGCGCAACGAAAACCGCGAGCTAAAGAAACAGCTTGCTCCGAAGAGCGTCATCGTCGGTGACAGCGTGCCCATGAAGGCGCTGCGCCAACAGATTCAGATCATGGCGCCGACCAATGGGCGCGTTTTGATCTATGGAGAGTCCGGGACTGGCAAAGAACTCGTGGCCCACGCGATTCACGCACGCAGCCTGCGGAAAGAACAGACATTTGTCGAGGTGAACTGCGCAGCCATTCCGGAAGACCTGATTGAAAGCGAACTGTTCGGCCACTGCAAGGGTGCCTTTCCCGGCGCGACCGCGGATAAGGAAGGGACGTTTCAGAAAGCCGACGGCGGAACGCTGTTTCTGGACGAAATTGGCGATATGAGCCTCAAGACGCAGTCGAAACTTCTACGCACTTTGGACGAGCAGCGATTCTCGCCGCTGGGCAGCGATGAACCGGTGACTGTGGACGTGCGCGTGATCGCCTCGACAAACAAAGACCTTGAAGAAGAGATTGCGCGAGGCAACTTTCGCGAGGACTTGTTCTATCGCCTGAACGTCATTCCATTTTCTGTTCCACCGCTTCGCGAGCGCAAGGAAGATATCCCTCAACTGGCGCGGCATTTTTTGAAAGAATTCTCGGCCGCCTATGGCCGACGGCCCCGCGAGATCACGGACGACGCAGTTGAGGTGCTGATGCGCTACTCGTGGCCCGGGAATGTTCGGGAACTGCGCAACGTCATCGAGCGGATTGTCATTATGAATCCGACGACTATTCGCTTTGATCGCAAGCACCTGCCGCCGTTGGTTCATCGCGATGGAAGCCGCCGCGTCGGCAGCGAGTTTCCCAGCCTGCATCAGGCGCGAGCAGCCTACGAGCGCGACTTCATTCTGAAGAAACTTGACGAAAACCACGGCAACGTCAGCCGCACAGCGGAAGTGCTCGGCCTGGAGCGCAGCCACTTCTACCGCAAGATGAAGACGCTGGGGATTTCGATGAAAGAGTGAGCTGTTACTTCGCTGGTGCGATGGAAATTCCCAGTTCTTTCAGCTGCGCCGGACTCACGGGCGTAGGCGCCTCGACCATCAGATCAACCGCGCGGGCAGTCTTTGGGAATGGGATTACCTCGCGCAGGCTGTCGGCTCCTGCCAGAATCATGACGATTCGATCCAGCCCCAATGCGATGCCGCCATGGGGAGGCGTGCCGTACTCCAGAGCTTCCAAAAAGAACCCGAAACGCTGTTTGGCTTCTTCTTGGGTCATTCCAAGCGCGCGGAAAATCTTGCTTTGAATGTCCCGGCGGTGAATACGAATCGATCCCGAGCCCAATTCCGTTCCATTCAACACGATGTCGTAAGCCAGGGCGCGAACCGCGGCCGGATCGGATTCGAGCTTGCCCATGTCGTGCTCATGGGGCGAAGTGAACGGATGGTGCGCAGCCGCCCAGCGCTGGCCTTCTTCGTCGAATTCAAACATCGGGAAATCGCTGACCCAGAGAAAACGAAAGTCGTTCGCCGCATTGCCGGTCCGCTTGAATGCGCCATGACGATCGGCATATTTCTGCGCGAGCGCGATACGCAACAAACCGGCGGAGGTGTACACGGCATGATCGTGCTGCTTGACCTCAGGTTTCACGCCGCCTTCGGATTTGTGTTCGCCGGGTTTGCCATTGCCCGCGACGAGAACAAGAAGATCGTCAGGCTCGGCTTGTGCTTTTGCGCGAATCTTCGTCGCTGCATCGGGGAAGTTCTTCTCCAGGCGTTTGAAATCTTCGAACAATTTTGCTCCGCCACGCGCGTTGAAAAGAGGTTTGATGTCATCGCGCTCCTTGCGCGAGATCTCGCCGACTTTCGGTATGCGAATGGCGACAACCGGCAGGCGCGCGCTGATGCCGAGGGTTTGCACTTGCTCGGAAGTGAATGCATCGCGCACATCGGTCATCGGAGGCAAACGGAGATCAGGTTTGTCACTGCCATACCGGCGAATTGCCTCGTCGTAAGTCACGCGAGGGAACGGGCGCTTGACCTCGACGCCGGCCACTTGAAACGCCGCTGCAAGAAATCCTTCTACGACGTCCCACACCCGCTCCGGCTGCGGATATGACATCTCCAAATCGATTTGGGTGAATTCCGGCTGGCGGTCGGCGCGCAGGTCTTCATCGCGAAAGCAGCGCACGATCTGAAAATACTTATCGAAGCCGGAGATCATCAGGATCTGCTTAAAAAGTTGCGGGGACTGCGGCAAGGCATAAAACGTACCCGGCTGAACACGGCTGGGAACGAGGTAGTCGCGAGCACCTTCGGGCGTCGAACGAGTCATGAAGGGGGTTTCAATTTCAAAAAATCCTTGCTGCGAAAGGTAACTGCGAATCGCCATGGCTACTTTATGGCGCAGCTCGATATTGTGCTGCAGGACGTCACGGCGAAGATCAATGTAGCGGTACTTCAACCGCATCTCTTCGTTGGGCAGCACGGCTTCGCCCGGCAGGAACGGCGGCTGCTTCGACTCGTTGAGAATACGCAACTCGTCGGCGATCAGCTCGATTTCGCCGGTGGGCAGGTTTGGGTTAACTGTGTTCGCATCGCGTTGTTTCACGATGCCGGTTACGGCGATTACGTATTCGTTTCGCAGTTCGCTCGCCTTCTCGTGGATCGCCGCATCGCGTTCCTTGTTGAACACCACCTGCGTCACACCTGTGCGGTCGCGCACATCGACGAAGATAAGGTTCCCGAGATCGCGCCGCCGGTTCACCCATCCCATAAGAACGGCTTTGCTGCCTGAATCAGAAGCGCGAAGCGCACCGCACAAGTGCGTGCGCCGAAGATCGCCTAAAAAGTCGAGCACGGTGAAGCCTTTCAGATAGTGCGAGAAGTGAAACAAAAATTATAAACGGGAGCCCGCTGAGGCAATGTGATCTGGGCCTCATTTCTCCTGCCGATGCCCTAATTTACTCAGCCAGACGGCGAAAGCGGGGTTAGCCCAAAAGCCTTAACCATCCAGAACTTAGAGATTCCCCACGCTGTTCTTGCCGGAGAACGTAGCCAGTGATATAGTTTGGCGCGCTTGCGAAGTCAAAGAGCATTCGAGTTGATCGTCATTTTCGAATGACAGGAGCATCGACATGAAGCGCAGAAATTCGACTAAATGTTTTCTTTTTGTACTTTGCCTCGCCACCGCCGCCGCGACGCAGGCTCAGATATTTACGACTCTGTATAACTTCTCGTCCCCTGGCCCAGACAACTCGCAGGCCTCTCTCGTGCAAGGGTTCAACGGCCAGCTCTATGGCACTACCGTGTACGGGGGCCGTGGCGGCGACGGCACCATTTTCGCCATGAGTCCGAGCGGCACAGTTCGAGTCGTTCACAATTTTGATGGAGCCGACGGCGCCAGCCCTTGGCAGTCGCTCGTCCTGGGCAACGACGGCAATTATTACGGCACGACCAACTATGGGGGAACAAGCACCGGCTGTTCCGGGGGCTGCGGAACGGTTTTCAAAGTTACGCCCACGGGGGTGGTAACCACGCTCTACAGTTTCTGCTCGCTAGCCGGTTGTATTGATGGCGTCAACCCGCAGGGAGGAATGACGCTGGGCAACGACGGGAATTTTTATGGTACGACCCTTTACGGGGGCACGCAGAATTCCGGCACATTCTTCAGAATCACTCCGACTGGCACCTTGACTACTTTGTACAGCTTCGGAACACTTTCCGGGGATGGATTGTTCCCCTACGATTCGCCCATTCAGGCGAGCGACGGAAACTTTTATGGCACCCTGTATTTTGGCGGCCCGGTTTCCGGTTGGGGCACGATTTATCGAATTACTCCCGACGGAACGGAGACGGACATTTACGATTTCTGCTCCGAGGGAGGATGTTTAGACGGAAAGAACCCCGTCGGGGGTTTGATCCAGGGCAGCGATGGCAATTTATACGGGACCACAGTCGCAGGTGGTGCCGACAATCAGGGCGGGGTTTTTCAGGTCACGCTTAGCGGTGCGTACACGGTCATTCACAATTTTCACGGCGGAGACGGTGCAGCCCCGATCGGGAGATTGGTAGAAGGATCCAACGGGCAGCTATATGGTACGACCTCAGCAGCTGGGGGTGCGGGTTGTAACTGTGGGACCATTTTCGGCGTTTCTACCACCGGCAGTTTCAAGCTCCTGCACAGCCTTACCACCAGCGACGGGTCAACCCCGGTAGGCGGCTTGGTTCAAGATACCAATGCAACGTTTTACGGGACCACAGCTGCCGGCGGGACATCAGGTCAAGGCACTATCTTCAGCCTCGCTGTGGGGCTGAAACCATTCGTGGCGCCGAATCCAATGTTCGGTTCAGTTGGAACTCCTGTGATTATCCTCGGAACCAATTTGACCGGCGCAACCAACGTTACATTCAATGGCACAGCGGCCACGTTCACTGTGGTCTCAGCAACAGAGATCACAACCACGGTACCGACGGGAGCCAGCACGGGTGTTATTCAGGTGACAACGCCTCACGGTACGCTGTCGAGCAATGCGTTTATCGTGAACTAAGGGGCGGAAAAAGGGCGGACAGGAGTGTCCGCCCTACATCGCAGATTCAATGCTGGCGGGCGAGGGCGCCCGCCCCACAACCTCAGCTACACCAGGCCCTGGTCCAGCATGGCATTGGCGACTTTCAGGAAGCCGCCGATATTGGCGCCATTCACCAGATTGCCCGGCGTGCCGTACTTCTCGGCCGTTTCGTAGCAGTTCTTGTGGATGGCGATCATGATCTTGTGCAGACGGTCATCCACTTCTTCACGCGTCCAGCTGAGCCGCTGGCTGTTCTGCGCCATCTCCAATCCTGAGGTAGCCACGCCGCCAGCATTTGCGGCCTTGGCCGGCCCGTAGAGGATTTTGGCATCGAGGAACACCTTGGTCGCTTCGAGCGTGCTCGGCATGTTCGCGCCCTCGGCTACCAGCTTGCAGCCATTCTTCAGCAGGTTCTCAGCATCTTTCTTTTTGATTTCATTTTGCGTTGCGCTCGGGAACGCGCAATCGCCCTTGATGTTCCAGATCGGGTTGTGGTCGAGCTTGACATCGGTCGGCATGAAGACCGCCTTCTTGAACTTCTCCGTGTATTGACGGATGCGTCCACGGCGCACGTTCTTCAGCTCCATGACCCACGTCAGCTTCTCGTGATTGATGCCGTCGGGGTCGTAAACAACGCCGTCGGAATCGGAGAAGGTCACCGGCTTCGCGCCCAGTTGAAGCAGCTTTTCAACTGTGTATTGCGAGACGTTGCCGCTGCCGGAAACCAGGCAGATCTTGCCTTCCAGCGTGTCTTTTTTGGTCTTCAGCATCTCGGCGGCAAAGTAAACGCAGCCATAGCCGGTGGCCTCAGGACGAATGAGCGATCCACCCCAGGTCAGACCCTTGCCGGTCAGCACGCCGGTGAACTCGTTGCGGAGGCGCTTGTACTGGCCAAACATGTAGCCGATCTCGCGTCCACCCACGCCGATGTCGCCAGCGGGAACGTCCGTGTCAGGGCCGATGTGGCGGCTAAGCTCGGTCATGAAGCTCTGGCAGAAGCGCATCACTTCGTTGTCACTCTTGCCCTTGGGATCGAAATCCGATCCGCCTTTTCCGCCGCCCATAGGAAGCGTTGTCAGCGAGTTCTTAAAAACCTGCTCAAAGGCGAGGAACTTCAGGATGCCAAGATTCACGGATGGGTGGAAGCGCAGGCCGCCTTTATAAGGGCCGATGGCGCTGTTCATCTCGATACGGAAGCCGCGATTGACCTGAATATTGCCCTGGTCGTCAAACCACGGAACACGGAACATCAAAACGCGCTCGGGCTCGGTAATGCGCTCGAGAATGTGCGCCTCGATGAACTCAGGATGGTGCTCGAGCACTAGACGAAGCGAATCGAGCACTTCCTGCACTGCCTGATGGAATTCCGGCTCGGCCGGATTTTTTGCTTTTACCAATGACATGACGCTGTCAATGTAGGCGCCCGGCGTACGGATTCCGGGCATGGTTGGAGTAAGAGTACTCATATACTTATTCTCCTTTTCTGGAAAGCTGGTGCGAATTACGCAATCGAAGTATTGCGGTCATGCAAAGTAGTGCTTAAAGATCGAACTCTACTCTTTCGGGCTTCTGCGCAGAGACCAATCGCCCGGAATCGAGGTGCCCTTGCGAACGTGGCCGGCAGTCGCCTCCACCAACTGCTCGAGCGGTTCTTCCCCGAGCTCATCAGCATCTCGAAATGTGGCATGAAACTCAGGATCGGGGCGCTTAGTGAGCTGAGGGTCGCTTGACAGTTTGCTTAATTCTGAATCGTGGGTCATTTTCTTACCACTCGCGCAGGAACTGGCCTTGGTCTTTTTGCAACTCATTTCGTCTCCTGAAACTCAAGACGTTTTAATACAAGTTGATTAAAGACCGCAGCCCAAGCCGATGCCATGACTGGCATCACAAGAAATTGTAGTCCTAATCACTGCGGAGTGAGGAGAATTTCAACAGCAGGCCGGGGGTTCGGCCGGGTGTTGCAAACCTATAAAGGGAAGGCAGCAGGATCGGTTTTCGCTCGCATATCTTAGCTTACCCCCGGGCAGCTGTCACCTGGCGTGACTTCTTGATCGCTTTAAATGCTGCCTGAGCTAGTTTGACGGTTTGCTGAATGTCTGCCTGAGTATGGGCGGCGCTGAGGAATGCCGCTTCGAATTGGGAGGGCGGCAAGTAGATGTCATGGTCGAGCATCTCGCGGAAGAAATTCCCGAAAGCCTCGGTATCGGATTTTGAAGCCGAGTCCCAGTTTGTGACCGGACCCGAGGTGAAGAACCAGGTAAACATCGAGCCGACGCGATTGCAGCAGATCGGCACGGCTGCTTCTTTGCCGGCCGCAAGCACGCCGTTCGTCAGCTCGCCGGCGAGTTTATCGAGACGTGGATAGATTTCCGCTTTGTGCTCGCGCAAGTGTTTCAGTGTTGCCAGTCCTGCTGCCATGGCGAGAGGATTCCCGGACAAAGTTCCGGCCTGATACATCGGCCCGACCGGCGCGACCAGATTCATGATCTCTGCCGGACCGCCGTAGGCCCCGACCGGAAGGCCGCCGCCGATGATCTTGCCCATGGTGGTCAGATCAGGCTGGATGCCATAAAGTTCCTGCGCGCCACCGAACGCGACACGGAAGCCAGTCATGACCTCATCGAAGATAAGCAGGCTGTTTTCCCGCTTGGTGAGCGTGCGCAGCATGGCCAAGTAGCCGCCATTCGCGGGCACGCAACCCATGTTTCCGACCACTGGCTCGACAATCACGCACGCAATCTGATGCTTAAATTTCTTGAACGCCTGCTCGATGGCTTCTGGATCGTTGAATGGCAGCGCCAGCGTGAATTGGGTGAACTCCTCGGGAACGCCGGCGGAGCCGGGGATGCCAAGTGTCGCCACTCCCGAGCCGGCCTTCACGAGCAGGGCGTCGGCATGTCCGTGATAGCAGCCTTCAAATTTAACGATAAATTTCCGCTTCGTATAAGCGCGAGCGAGACGGATGGCGGACATCGTGGCCTCCGTTCCCGAGCTTACGAAGCGTACTTTCTGTACATGCGGAAAGGCAGAAACTACGATTTCGGCGAGATCGGCTTCCGTGGGGGTGGACGCGCCGAAGCTCGTCCCGTTTTTAGCGGCGGCAACGACAGCCTCGGTGACGTTGGGCGCAGCGTGGCCCAGAATCATCGGTCCCCATGATCCGACGTAGTCGAGGTACTGGTTCCCATCTGCGTCGAAGATGCGCGAGCCTTCGCCGCGAACGATGAACGGGGCATCGCTTTCTACCGCGCGAAATGCCCGCACGGGCGAATTCACTCCTCCCGGAATCAACTGCTCGGCGCGCTTTTGCAACTGGCGCGAGACGTCCATCTTGCGGGACATGGGCCCTCCGAACGGGAAAATAACCTTAATAGTAGCAGCCGGAGCTGGCAGAACCGGTGTCTCGGCTGTCTCCGAGATAGGCTTTCCTGAAAGAGGCAGGCGATACTCGGTAGTACATGTCGGCTGTGAATGTCAGGGGTGGCCCCCGGGTCTATGTCCGCGGGCTCCGGGCCGGTGCGAAAAATGTGCGGATCAAGTTGGCGTGGCTGAGGCCATGCCTATCACGATCAAAAATCCTTACCGCAGAACCTGGCGTGCTTCCCTGGTTTGGCTTAACGCAAGTTCGCCGATCCCATCATCGGGCTATTGCCGCTGTTGGTTACCAGAATCAAAGCCGTCGTGGCGACTCCGGAGGTATTGAAACTTCCGAGAGAGAACGCAATTGCGCAGTTGCTGCCGTTGCCGTTCGGCACACCATTGATGTTTGCTACGTAGCCACTCACGGTGTAAGCGTACGCGTGACCGATTACCGGGCCGCCTTTACCATCGCAGCTGCTGCAGGTCAGAAATGTCGCGGATCCCTTCCCATTGAAGCTGATGGTTCCGGTGGTGATCTCAACGGTTGGCAAATTGAAGCAAACCTTACCTGTTCCGCTCTGGACGTTCGCGCAGGTTTGAGTACTGCTGGTGGAAGACTGTACCAACTGGAAGTTGTAGGTTCCATTCAAGCTGGCGACCGATGTGGCAAAAGCAGGCGCCATGGCAAACAGCATAAACAAGCCGGCGATTAAGACCTTTTTCATTGAGGTTTCTCCTGGATTGAACTTTAGTCTCTGTACTATTTCCATTTCGGACAGGTGCAGAATAGGGAATGGGTACATGTCCGGCCAGCGAAATCGTAAGAAACGGCAATCGGAGGTGACAGAGGGCAGGTTACCGGCAGGGTCTTGTCTCGCGATGGCAGCGCGAGGTCTATGCTGCGGCACGGCTGAGACCAAGACGAACAACGGGTATTTCCCGGTTCATCGCTGATATTCCCTCTCAAACGCGCGCAGTTGATCGATCTCGTGTTGGAGCCTTCGCTGCCTTCGTGTTCTCGACGGGATGAAAATCGCCAACCATTAAGATCAGCAGCCCCAAAACCGGACCCACGCTGGCGAGCAGCCGCAGCGGGGCGGTAATGTCTTTAATTACCATTGGCATCACGACCATCGCGATGCCGATGAAGCAGAAGATCAATCCCGACTTGAGCCAAATATTCCGGGAATAGTTGCGCCGTTTCTCCAATTGCTGTCGATACGATTGCAGCGTGGTTTTGAGGCCGGCATCGGATGCAGCGGCTCCCGGCCAAAAAACCTTATATGTCTTGTAGCCGCTGTAAAGGCTCCAGATGCTTAATACGAATCCCAAGCGCACGACCCATAATCCGAATCGGCCCAAGCCAAACGTCTCAAATGTTGTGAAGCGGAGAAAGCCCCAGCCAAACCACAGGCACAGGACGATGCCGATCGCTGCCGAGGTGAGCACCGTCGAGCGGGCTTTACGATCGAGGTGTTGAGCCTTGCGACGCAATGTGTCTGGTGACATTTTGAATGCCTCCGTTGGTTGAGTTTGCCAAAGGCTTTGCGGATCGTTCATGTTGAACTCACTGGGCATGAACTCGTTCTTCGCCGAGCCCTTTTTCGCTGAACCTTTTCTCGTCGAACCTTTTCTCGTCGAGCCAGCGCTGCAGAAGTTTCTTAATGCGGTGAATCTTCATGGCAATGTTGGCGGGCGATAATCCGGTGATTTCACTGATGGCAATGGCGGGCATGCCTTCGAGATAAGAGACGATGATCTGGCGATCGAGCGGCTTCAGGCGCTGGATTAGTGCCGAGAGACGTTCCAACGCGTGGCCTTGGCTGACGGCAAGTTCGGTTTGATTGCCGGCTTCGAGGCTGTCGACATCCTCGAGGTTGACGAGCCTCTCGCGAAGTCGCTGCTGCCGAATTACATGCGCGGTGGCAACGTTGTGAGCGACGCGGTAAACCCAGGTTCGCAGCGAACACCGCTGATCGAAGTTGGCGAAGCTGCGCCAGAGATGAAAGTGAATTTCCTGGAGCAGGTCACGGCAGGCTTCGGCATCGAGCTCATAAGCCCGGGCCAGACGATCGAGCGCGGAGCTGTAAGTCTCCACCGCCTGCTCATACATGGAATCCTGGCTCGCGGCTTCGCTTGGCATGACCTCAGATTGCTGCACATGAAAGGTATCCGTTGGAAGGAAAGATTTCTAACAGAGTTAAATTTGGGCCCGGCAGACGCCTGTACTGTGCAGCAGTCCTTGATTCGGAACGAATTGGTGGTGTAAACACGGCACCCTGCCCGCCACTTGCGGTAAAATCCGCTGTTCCGGAAAATCAGCTTTGGGGAGGGTCCATGGATCTGGGAATCGGCTTCTCGACCATAGTCATCATTGTTGTTGCTCTTTACATCCTGAGTTCGATCAAGATCCTCGCTGAATACGAGCGCGGCGTAATCTTTCGTCTGGGCCGGCTTTTGCCTAATGCCAAAGGCCCGGGGGTAATTCTGGTGTTCGCGCCAGTGGACCGGATGGTACGAGTTTCGCTGCGACAGGAGGCGCTGGAAGTTCCGCCGCAGGACATCATCACGCGCGATAACGTCACGCTGAAGGTGAATGCGGTTATCTTTCTGCGCGTCATTGAGCCGCGCAAGGCGGTGGTAGAAGTTTCAAACTACGTGTATCAGACTTCACAATTTGCGCAGACCACGTTGCGTTCGGTACTTGGTGAACAGGAACTGGATGAACTGCTGGCGCACCGCGACAAGATCAATCTGCGGCTGCAAAGCATTCTCGATACCCATACCGCGCCGTGGGGGGTGAAGGTGGCGAATGTCGAGGTGAAACAGGTGGACCTGCCAGAATCGATGCTGCGCGCGATGGCAAAGCAGGCGGAGGCGGAGCGCGAGAAGCGGTCGAAGATCATCCACGCAGAAGGCGAATATTCGGCAGCGCAGAGGCTGGTAGATGCGGCACGGCTGCTGGCGACCGAGCCGGTCAGCGTGCAACTGCGCTATTTGCAGACGCTGACTGAGATCGGCGTGGAGAAAAATACAACGGTCATCTTCCCTGTCCCGGTTGATTTCTTCTCCGGATTGCAGAAGATGATGGGCGGCAGAGAGGGCAGCGGCACAGCCGCGCTTCCGAAGACGACCTGATCGGCAAACGAGGCAGAAATGGCGACAGCAGCGGCAAAAGCACGGTCTGAAGATACGGAAATCACCCTGGGCATGGGCAAGATGCTGGCCCTGTTTTTTGGCCTGGTAATGCTCTGCGCCGTATTTTTTGGGCTGGGATTCTCTTTTGGCCGCAACTCAGTACAGAGCTCCGCCGCATCAACGCCGATCCAGAAGCCAGTGGCCGCGAATACCCAGCCTAAACCGGTGAGCGGAGCTCCACAGTCGAAGCTTACGTTTTACAAGGACGTCGAGAAAAAAGATGCGGATGCGCAATTAGCGCAGAATGAGCCGAGTGCGGAGAATCCGGCGCCTGCCGAGAGTCCCGCTTCAGCACCGGCGCCGTCAGCAGCCCAGGGCGGGGCGAATTATTTTGTGCAGGTTGCGGCAGTGAGCAAACAGGAAGATGCGGAAATCCTGGTGGATGCGCTAAAGAAAAAGCAGTACGCGGCGTTCTCAACCAGCATGCCTTCGGACAACCTGTTTCACGTGCAGATTGGCCCATTCGGCGAGATCAAAGATGCGGAAGCGATGCGGGCCAAGCTGATCAACGATGGATACAACCCCATCGTGCGGCGTTAAGCTTCGCTATCTTTCCCTGAGATAATTGCTCATGCAAGTTGCGCGGGCGCGGTGCGTTCTGAGTGGGATGGCAAAGTGCAAGTTCGGCTGGCCCGTTCTGCTCACCTTCATTTTCTTGATAACCGCGGCCCTCGCGCAGCAGGGTGGAGCGACCGGCGAGCCTCTGGAAGTACACACGACGTCGCTGCCAAGGGCATACCTGCACCAGCCGTACGAGTTTCGTCTGCATGCGGTGGGCGGTGTTCTGCCATTGACTTGGGAGCTGACCGACGGGGCTCTTCCTCTGGGGGTGAGGCTGCGGACGGATGGGATTATTTCCGGATCGCCGGCTGTCGCCGGGCAATTCAAGTTCACTGTAACGGTGCATGACAGCGGCAAGCCCGCGTACGAGCGAAAGCAGGAATTAACCCTTATTGTGGTCGCACCGCTGCTGGCAGTGTGGGGTGAATATCCAAAAGTCAATGGGCAGAGGATTGATGGCTCGGTCAAGGTTTCCAATCAGACGGAGCACAACTTCGATCTGACAGTCATCATTCTTGCAATCAATCCGGTTGGGCGGGCCACGGCGATCGGCTACCAGCACTTTGTCTTAAAGAGAGGGACATCGGAGTTCGATATTCCTTTCGGAAGCAACCTGCCTCCCGACCCCTACGAGGTGAATGTCGACGCGGTGGCGGAAGTGGCCGAGACCGATTCAATCTACCGGGCAAGATTAGTTACTGAGGGAAAACTGCGAATAACGCAGGGGCCGTGATGCGGCGATTGCAGCGGTCCAAAAACTCCGCCGCCGGTCTTGGGCTTACAGCGGCTAGTTAATATCGAACTGCTCCTGGTGAAGCGCGGGATCGCTTTTTACGATGATGGTTTTCTTGGTCAACTCTTCCATCTCGGTGAGAGCGCGGCCGTTATTCGACTTGAGCGCCTTCGCGACTTCGGGGTTGACCCGAAGCATGACGTCGGCGTGCTCGAGGTGCTTGGCGATCTTCCGCATCTCGAGGTAGATCTCGTTGCTGACCGTGGTCACGGATTTCACAAAGCCAGTTGACTGGCAATACGGGCACGGCGCGCCGATGGTGCGCTCGAGGGACTGCTTTACGCGCTTGCGGGTGATCGCAACGAGTCCGAAATCATTGAACTGAAGCACCTTCGAGGGCGCGCGGTCGCTGCGCAGCGCTTCTTCGAGCGCCTGCATGACTTTTTGCCGATTGCGGCGCTCGTCCATGTCGATGAAGTCAATGATGATGATGCCGCCAAGATCGCGCAGGCGAATCTGGCGGACGATTTCCTTGATTGCATCGACGTTGGTTTTGACGATCGTGTCTTCGAGACGCGCGGTCTTGCCGACGTACTTTCCGGTGTTCACGTCGATGGCCACAAGCGCTTCGGTCTGATTGATGACGATGTAACCGCCGCTCTTGAGCCAGACTTTTGATTTCAGAGCTTTGTTGATCTCCTCGCTCAGCCCGAACTGCTCGAAAAGTGGCGTTTCCTTTGTATAAAGCTTCACGCGTTTGACCAGCGCGGGCTGGAAGCGATTGGCGAAACGCAAAATGCGTTCGTACTCCTGCTCACTGTCGACCCAGATGGTGTTGAAGTCTGAGGTGACCTGATCGCGCAGCACGCGCTCAACGACATTGAGATCGTGATAGATCAGCGCCGGGGATTTGCCGTTTTCGGCCCGGGTTTTGATCTCATTCCAAAGGCCCTTGAGAAAACGAATGTCAGCGCGAAGTTCGTCTTCATTGGCTCCCTGCGCGGCGGTGCGAACGATGAATCCGCCGTGGCCGTTCTCGCGTTCGCTAAGAATGATGCGCTTCAAACGCTGCCGCTCTTCTTCGGAGGAAATCTTGCGCGAAACGCCGGTGTGGTGCACAGTCGGCATGTAAACCAGGAATCGGCCAGGTAAGGCGATATGGCTGGTGATGCGCGCGCCTTTTTTTCCGATCGGCTCCTTGGCAATTTGAACCAGGATTTCCTGGCCTTCTTTCAGCAACTCTGAAATCGGGGGAGTGTTCTGCGGCTGATTGCGCCGGAAGCGGCGTCCGCCACGGCGTCCGCCGCGGGGGCCGCGACGGTCAAATGAAGGCCGTGTAGCGCGCTGATAATGCGAGGTGCCGGATGGAGCACGAACCTCGACGCGAGCGTCAACGGTGCCGTTGCCGCGAGCTTCGGCGTCCAGCAGAGCTTCTGCCTCGGCCTGGGCTTCTTCCAATTCCTGCTCTTCGGCGTCTTCGTCCTCCGAAGTTGGCTCTTCTTCCGTGGAGGCTTGCTCCTGAGATTCCGAAGCCAGGAGAGATGGCTCCTCGAAGCTTGCTATCGATGGAACCGGTTCGCCTGATGCGGCTATCTCCCGCGGTTGCGCCTCGATATCACCGGCAGCGCGCGTTTCTTCTTCCATCTCTTCGAAAGCCGCGTCTTCTTCCAGTTCCTCTACGTAATGGGCGAGATCGGCTTCATCTTCTTCGATGATCTCTTCTTCGACGGTTTCACGCGCAGGTGAGGACGCAACATGGATTCCCTCAAAAGCGTCGTTTTGGCCGGTGTGCCCGGAGTGAACTCCCGGCGCATGGGACATAGCCGTCGCGACATCCGAAGAATCCAATTGCTCGTCTTCATGGTCTCGCTCACGCTCAGAGGCAGTGGCGGCAGGCTGCACCGGCTCGGAGTAGATCTCCGCCCTGGATTGAAATGATGGTTCTGCCTCAGTGACCGGGGATTCAGCCAAACCACGAGCCTGGGCTGCCGAAAACAGCGGTTCATCATTGGGGAAAGCTTCGGAAACCGGCTGTTCAGTTTGGGCGGTCACGGACTTGGCTGCGGCAGCAGAAGCCTGGGTTCCCGTTCCACGCTGATATTTGGAAATAGATTCCCCCGGCAGAATGATCGGCTGATATCCCGGAGGAGGGCCGTAGTCCTGACGCTCCGGCCGGTTCTGGCGGGATTCGTATGAGGGACGGGCAAATTTCGACTCGGGCATGCGCTCGCCACGACGGCCGCGGCGGCGACGGCGGCCTCGCCAGTCATCACGATTTTCTCGCTCGCCGCCATTCGATTTTGGTTCTTCTGGCGCCGAAGAAGAGATTTCGGGTTCAGATTCTAACGGTTCGACTTCGCGGGACGGCAGAGACTCCGCCGCAGCTTCGTTTCGTGCTGAAGCATTTGCATCTTCGATTGCCCGAGGAGCAGGAATGTCGTCAACTTCCTCTTCCTCCTGCAGTTCCATAAAATCGGAAACATAGAGGAAGGCGTCGCGTTCCAGCCCAATATCTACGAAGGCAGACTGCATCCCAGGCAAAACCCGGGTTACACGGCCTTTATAGATGGAGCCTGCGAGTGTATATTCGTTCTCGCGTTCCAGGTAAATTTCCGCTAACTGATCGTCCTCCACCAGACCCGCTTTGGTTTCGTGGGGCGTGGAAGACACAAACATTTCTTTCGTCATTGAGACTCCGGTCCCGCGCGATTATGCGACGGGATTCACCGGAACCGAGACAGAGCAGAGCGGGACGGATCGAGGGTTGCGATTGCCGTGAGTAGAAAACGGCGTCCTGCCACGGATAGACCTCCGCGAGCAGACTTCAGAACAGATTTTGAAATCCTAAGCACTTAATCGCATTGCGCCCGCCTGGTTTGTGACCGCTCTCTCGTTCTCGAGGGGGCCGTTACCCGCCCGGCTGCGCCTTCAGCTTCAATCCTGCCCGGCCTTCACTGACTCGCCGGTGAGTTGCCCTCTTCACGCGAGGGCGCTCGTAATCAATCTTGTTTTTAGCCGCCTGGCAGCGCGGCAAAGCTTCCTGCCTTCCCCGGTCCGTCTAATTCACAAAACGGCGCATACGGATGTTCATCACAATGCCCAGCGCCAGAAAAGTAAAAAGAACCGAAGAACCGCCATAACTCATTAATGGCAGGGGAATTCCCGTAACCGGCATAAAACCGACTACCATGCCAACGTTGACCAGGATATGAAAGCTGAGTACAGCCACCACACCCATCACCACGAATGTGCCGGCGCGGTCGGTCGCCGTCTGCGCATTCTGGGTCAAACGCATCAGCACTATGAAGTATAACAGCAAGATGCTCAACGCGCCTACGAACCCGTGTTCCTCAGAGAATGCCGCAAAAATGAAGTCGGTTTGCGGCACCGGGAGAAAATCCAGGTGCGTCTGCGACCCGTTGCTGCTACCCCATATTCCACCTGAACCTACGGCAATACGGGACTGCAACACCTGATAGCCGGAACCCTGACGGTCCGCTTCCGGCTGCATGAAACTTGTAAGTCTCTCTCTTTGATATGGTTTCAAGACATGGAGGGCCAGAGGCATCATCAACCCCGCTAATGCCACGACCAGCAAACCTTGCTTGAACCGCAAGCCGCCGAGGAAGACTCCCATGAAGGCGATCGGGATATAGGTCAGCGCCGTACCCAGATCGGGTTGAACCAAAACCATCAACATGGGGACGCCGACGATCGCGCCGGCTTTGATGAAATCTGGCCAGGAGAGATCCTTATGCTGCAAATCTGCGAAGTATTTCGCGACCGCAAGGATGAGGATGAGTTTGACCCACTCCGAGGGCTGGAAGTGGCCACCGCCGGGCAGTTTTACCCAGCGGCGCGCGCCAAGATACTTCTGGCCAAAGAGCAGCACCGCCATCAACGAGGCCACAGACGCGATGTACATCCACTGCACCGCGTCCAAGAGCTTCTGGTAGCTGATCACGCTCATCAGGAACATGCAAGCGATGCCGCCGGCGATCCAGTAAAGCTGCTTGATATGCGCCCCGGCGAATTTTGTGTGCATGGTGGCGCTGTGGATCTCCATAACGCCAAGCCCACAGAGGAGCAGGACGAAGACCAGTAGCATCCAGTCAAAATCGCGAAATGAGACGTATCGGGACATGAGTCAGTCGTTGGTTACCACCGTTGGACGTTGGCAATCCGCTTTGGTGCAATCCTTGTGCGGACGCCAATGTCCGCGCTACAACCTCTCAACTCCTCCATGTACCCTGTGGTCAAGGGTTTTCACTGCAGAGGACACAGAGAGCACAGCTCAGTTCACACCCGGTGCGGCTGCTGCCAGTGGGGCGTGAATCTTACTCACGTCCATCACAAATCTTCCGCCATGTAACTCGTCCTGCCCGCTTTCGTCCGGAGATGCCGAGTTCCAAACCGCACCGATTTCGACTTGCTTTTGTTCTTCAGCGACTTTGGTTGGCTGGCGGCGTTGCTTCTCGACATAGGCTTTAATCACCTGGGCCGCGGTGCGGGCGGCAAGGTATCCGTGCTCGCCCTCTTCGAGCAGCGCGCAGACTACGATCTCAGGATTCCTGCGCGGCTCGACGCCTACAAACCATCCGTTATCTTTGAAATCTTTTTTGCCCTTTTCGCCCAGCCTGGCCTTCAATGCGTTGCTGATCGTTTGCGCGCTTCCTGTTTTGCCAGCGAAGTCGATTCCCTGCAGATGGGCGCTGGGAGCGGTTCCACCCGGACCGACGACTCCAGCCATGGCATCGGTGATTATTTCCCAGTTTTTCGGATCGAGCAGAATGGTGACTTTATCCGGTACGTTGGACGCTGGAATGACTCCCGGGGGCAAATCGGTCGGATTGGTTACATGCGGCCGGACAAGAACGCCCCCGCTAGCAATGCCGCCGATGGCGCGTGCCAGTTGGATGGGAGTTACAGCTACTGCGCCCTGGCCGATACCAACTGAAATTGTCTCTCCTGCGTACCACTTTTGCTTAAAGTTGCGAATTTTCCATTCTTCAGAGGGCATAACGCCGGTGGCTTCCTGTGGCAGATCGATTCCGGTTTTCTGTCCCAGGCCCAGCATGGTGGCGTACTTCGCGATGCGGTCAATGCCCAATTTCTCTGCGAGCGTGTAAAAGAAGACGTCGCAGGATTGATAAATCCCTTTGCTGATGTCTACCACGCCGTGCACGCGATGCTCCGCGACTACCCAGCATTTGAAATAACGGCCGTAGAAAACCGCTCCGCCGTTGCAGACGACCCGCATATCCTGCGCAATGCCCTCCTGCAGTCCGGCGGCCGCCATGATGATCTTGAAGGTTGATCCGGGCGCAAGCTGCGCCTGAATGGCCTTGTTCAGCAGCGGATGGTTTTCGTCTGTAACCAGATCATTCCACTGCTGGCGCGAGACGCGGACCGCGAAGTCATTGGGGTCGAAGGTCGGACGGCTGACCATCGCAAGAATTTCGCCGTTGCGGGGATCCATGGCAACGATTGCACCATTTCTTCCCTGCAGAGCTTCTTCGGCGGCGATCTGGAGATCGAGATCAACCGTCAGCTTGAGTTGCTTGCCGGGTTCGGCAGGGGTCTCGTCCAGATGTCCGACCTCGCGTCCGTGGCTGTTGACAATCGCGCGGCGGGAGCCGTTCTTGCCCATAAGCAACTGGTTGTATTCCAGTTCGACTCCTGACTTTCCCACGACATCGCCGGGATTGTAGAACTCCCACTGCGGCTGGTTCAGCATGTCTTCGCTAACCTCACCGACGTAGCCGATCAGGTGGGCCATGAAACCATTACGCGGATAGAGGCGACGGTGCGCCATAATCGTTTCGAGCTCCGGCAGTTCATTGCGATGCGCCTCGATGAACGCAAGCTCATCCGGAGTGATGTCATCTTTCAGATAAATTGGCTGATATTGCGGCGCGGCGGCAAAGTGCTTGATCCGGTCGCGCACGTCTTTGAGGTCAAGGTGCAATCCCTGGGCGATCAGATCAGCGTCGGCCAGCAAGTCGCGCTGTGAGTCGCGCAGCAGCAGAACTGTAAAAGATGGATAGTTGTCGACGATGATGCGGCCTTCGCGGTCGAGAATCTTGCCGCGCGGCGCGAGGATTGGCACATTGCGGATGCGGTTTTTTTCCGCCAGGGACGAGTACAGATCGCTCTGCATCACCTGCAGCCGCCACAGGCCATAGGCAAGTACGAGAAAAATGCCAAGAATGATGTATTGCACCGCGGTCAGGCGGATGGCAGATACTTTTTCTTCGCGGCCGAACATCTGGATTCAGACACGGGCCGTTCGCGTACACCCTACGAGCGCCGCCGGGACTGATTGAATCCTTTCAGGGAAGTTGACTCTATTGTAACGCGGTGAGCTGCTGGTAAGGTTACATTCGGGTGACGAAGGTCATTCGGCAGCACCTGCGTTTCCTGAGCCAGGTGGGGCCGCAGCGCTCGTTTTTATGGGAATGGTGCTCGCCATTCCCCAACCCCCGCCAAGAGCTTTGATGAGCAGGACGCTATCCACCATGCGTCGACCGGCGATCTGAACCCCGGTCACCTCATCGCTGAGAGCGATGTTCTGCGCGGTAATCACTTCCAAGTAATTTGTGACGCCGCCCCTGTACCGATTGTTGGAGAGTTGCAAGGAGTGTTGCGCGGCAGCGATGGCTGCGGCCTGGGTGGCGGCCTCCTGCTCGAGAATGCGCAACGCGGACAGGTTGTCTTCGACTTCCTGGTAGGCGGTGAGAACACTTTGCTCGTAATTGGCTACCGCTTGATTGTAAGCGGCGCGATATTGCCCGCTGATCGAGCGGCGCTTGCCGGCGTCGAAAACCGTTTCCAGAGCCGAAATGCCCACCGCGGCAAAGCCGCTGGGGCCAGTTAACCAGTTCGTGATTGAATCGCCTTCAAACCCCGCGTCCGGAAAGAGGTTAAAAACAGGAAAATACGCTGCGCGCGCTACACCGAGATTCGCATTCGCCGCGGCGATTCTCCGTTCCGCGCCGGCAATGTCGGGACGGCGTTCGAGCAACTGTGACGGCAAGCCCGGAGGAAGCACCGGCGGCTGAGCGTTGAGCGGCACTTCGGGGAACGTGAACGTCGAGGCTGGTAGTCCGATCAGCATAGCGATTGCATGCTCGTAATATTTGCGTTGCCCGCGCGTGTCAATATCCTGCGCTCGCGCGGTTTCCAACTGAGTCTGCGCCTGGGCCACATCGACCTCCGATGCAACCCCACCCGTATGGCGGTTCTCGGTGAGCTGCAGGGCCTTTTCGTAACCGGCCACGGTGTAGTCGAGTAGCTGGGCCTGGGCGTCGAGGTCGCGCGCCTGGAAGTAATCCATGGCAAGTTCGGCGTGAACGCTGAGGTTGACCAATTCCAGATCAGCAAAGCTCGCCTGCGCGGTGGCGCGGGCATTCTGAACTGTGCTGCGCACACTACCCCAGACGTCCGGCTCATAGGACATATCAACCGGAAGGATGAGATCGTTTGTAGTGACCGGGCCAGTAAGCCCGCCCAGCGGGCGATTCCCGGATAGCCGCTCGCGCGTCGCGGACGGATTGACACTAATATTCGGGTAAAGTGACGCACGGGCGTAACGGATCGCGGCGCGAGCCTGCTCGAATTGTGCCTGAGCAGCTTTCAACGTCTGGTTGCCAATGTTAACTTTCGCTTCGAGCTCGTTCAGCGTGGGGTCGCAGTAAATTTCCCACCAATCTCCCCGCAAAACCTGATCGGCAGGCTGCGCAAGTTTCCAGTTCGGAGGAGTTTCCTTGTACTCCGTGGGCGCCGGTGCAGCTGGCCTCGAATACCGGGGGCCGACCGCGCATCCAGCTGATAACGCCAGAGTCAGCGCAACAAGTGCCAGTTTTTTTAAGGGGCAAGTTTTCATTTAGGCCGAGACTCTTGCGGTGAGGCTTGCGTTGCTGACCCTTTTCGGGTTTGCCGACCGCCAGTTTGTGGTCCAAGCGACTGTTCGGCTTGCGGACCTCCGGCAACCGGCACACCGGGGTTCATACCCGCGCTTTCTGCAGAAGACGGTGTGGCGATCCGCACGTCCTCGCCGCTCTCGATTGAATCAGGCGGATTGACGATGACTAATTCGTTTCCCGTCAAGCCGGAAACGACTTCAACTTCCGTGCCGTAATCATGTCCGAGAGCGATGGGCTTGAGTTGCGCCCGATGGTTGCCATCGACGGTCGCGATCTGCAGTCCTTGCGCTCGGAAAACGAGGGCGTTCACTGGAAGAATGTAACTCGGGACGGCCCGTGGAAGTTTCAAATGAACTTCCGCATAGGCGCCGCTCAACAGCGTGCCGGTGGGATTACTCACGCGGATTTCGACCAGTAAAGTACGTGTTGCCTGATCGATGGCCTGCGCAGTCCGGACCAGCGTGCCGGGAAAACGGCGGCCGGGAAATTCGGATAGCGTGAGATCAGCCTCGAGGCCTGGCTTGGCATCCTGCGAATATTGCTCAGGTACATTCACATAGACGCGCAGCTTATCCGGTTGAGCAATATGAAAAAGTTCCGTCCGCGGGCCGCCCGCGCTGCCGGCATCGATCAACGCGCCGATATCCGTGTTGCGCGCTGTAATCACTCCGTCAAATGGAGCGTAGATTTTTTCAAACGATTGCAGTTCTTCCAGCCGCTTAACGTTCGCCTCTGCGGCTTTGGTCGTCGCCTGTTGTGCGGCGTAGTTGCTGACGGCGTTGTCGGCATCCTGCTTGGATACGGAGTCAGTCTTCAACAGCCCGGTATAACGGTCAGCGGTAATCCTGGCCAGCTGGAGGTTTGCCTGGGCGGTTGACAGATCGGCGCGTGCCTGCCGAAGTTGCTGGTCGACTTCTGGAGTCTCGATGTCGGCCAGCAGTTGTCGCGCCTTCACGTGCGCGCCAATGTCCACGTACCAGCGGCGGAGATAACCGTTGGTGCGGGCGAAGATCGGCGAGTCGATGTACGCCTGCACATTTGCCGGCAAAACCACTTCCTGAACCGGCGTGCTCTGGCGCGCATGGATAACTGCCACCGTGGGAATGGCCATCTCGTCAGTTTCCTTGACTAGATTCGCTTCCGCGCGCTTCCGGGGAATAATGCCGGAGAGAATAATCAGGGCCAGAATGGCGGCGGCCAGGGCAAACTTCCACCAATGGCGCGCGTGAGAGGCCGGCTGGTGATGGACTGCAGCGTGCTCCTTCAACCCGGGTTTTCGAAGCTCGTTTTCCTGGTCAACCTTCATGAACAGTCTTTCTATCTTTCACCAGCTCAGTCCCCGGCAAGTTCGCTCGCGGCTTTCTTTTCCCGGAGCCCGTGCAGCAGGCTGAAAAACACGGGCACAAAGAATAGAGTAGCAACCGTCGCAAACATTAATCCACCAATGACGGCACGGCCCAGCGGCGCGTTCTGCTCGCCTCCCTCTCCAAGGCCGATCGCCATAGGCACCATGCCGATGATCATGGCGAGCGCAGTCATAATTACCGGGCGGAAGCGCGTAAACCCCGCGCTCAGTGCCGCTTCAATAGCCGCTTTGCCTTCTTCCATCTGCTCCTTGGCAAAGCTCACGACAAGAATGCTGTTCGCGGTAGCCACACCCATGCACATGATCGAGCCGGTCAGAGCGGGAACACTGATGTTCGTGTGGGTGACGAACAGGAACCAGGCAATGCCCGCCAGTGCGGCTGGCAGTGCGGAAATGATAATGAACGGATCAAGCCATGACTGGAAGTTCACCACGATCAGCGCGTATACCAGCACGATGGCAAACCCCAACCCGGCGATCAGACCGAAATAAGAAGAGTGCATGGTATCGATCTGGCCGCGCACCGTCACTTCGGTCCCGCGCGGAAGACGCTTGCTCTGGCGCGTCTGGGTCACAATCTTATCGATTTCCCCTGCGACCGAACCCAAATCCCGCCCCTGAACCGAACCGTAAATGTCAATAACCGGCGCAATGTTGTAGTGGGATACCGTTGCCATACCGACTCCGCGCACAATGGACGCCACCCCAGCCAGAATCTGAGGACGAGCGTTCGATCCCGCCGCCGTCACGGGCACGTTCTCCAGATCCTGGAGCGATTGGATGCGATATTGCGGGGTTTGTGTGGCGATGGTGTACTCCACGCCATTCTTCGGATCGAGCCAGAACTCCGGAGTGGTCTGGAAGCTGCCGCTCAGGGAAATGAGCAGGTTGTTGGCGACGTTTTGTTCCGTGTAGCCGACCTCCTGGGCTTTCGTGCGGTCCACGTTCACGTGCAGATACGGTTCGTTGAACGGCTGCTGAACGCGGACGTCTACTGCGCCGGGAATTCGCCGAACCTGCGCGAGCAGCTTGTCGGCAAGCTCGCGATTCGCCGGCAGGTTGTTACCGACCACCTGGATGTCAATGGGGGACGGCAGCCCGAAATTCAGGATCTGGCTGACAATATCAGCCGGCTGAAACGAGAAAGTAACTCCCGGGAAGGCACCGGCCAGCTTCAGGCGTAAGTCATGTTCGTATTTTTCGGTGGAGTCGTGCTTCGGTTTAAGACTTACCAGAATATCGGCATCTTCGGTTCCTACCGGCGCAGAGGTGCTGTAAGAAAGATTGATGCTGCTGTAGGGGAGGCCGATATTATCAATGATCGTGTCCATCTGATCAGAGGGAATATTGCGGCGAATGAATCGCTCGACAACATCACAGAGCCGCGCCGTCTCCTCGATGCGGGTCCCGGTGGGAGCGCGCAGGTGCAGCCTGAATTGCCCGCTATCAACGCTGGGGAAAAAGTCACGGCCGAGCCACGGGACTACAAATACCAGCGAAACCACGCAGCCCGCAAAGAACGTAATCAGGAACAGCCGGCGCCGTTCAAGGCACGACGACAGCCAACCCTGATAGCGGTCACGAAAGCGCTCGAAAGCCTCTTCGAAACGAACCTGCAGATGAACAAAAGGATTGCGGCTGTTTTTTACGGCCAATGATTCCGTCTCGTGCCCCCGCAACAGGTACTTCGCCATAGTGGGCACGAGAGTTCGCGAGAGCAGATAAGACGCGAGCATGGCGAAGACGACCGCCTCTGCCAGGGGAACGAACAGGTAACGCGCCACGCCAGTGAGGAAGAACATCGGCACGAATACGATGCAAATGCAAAGCGTGGAAACGAACGCCGGTACGGCTATCTGCTGAGCGCCGTCGAGAATGGCGTGCTCGATTTCCTTGCCTTGGGCGAGGTTGCGATTGATGTTTTCAATTTCTACAGTCGCGTCGTCCACCAGAATGCCGACGGCGAGCGCCAGCCCTCCGAGGGTCATGATGTTGATGGTCTCGCCCAGGGCGCTGAGAACGATAATGGAAGAAAGAATGGAAAGCGGAATGGAAACCGCGATGATCACGGTACTGCGCCAGTTTCCCAGGAAAACCAGAATCATCAGCCCAGTCAGGCAGGCGGCAATCGTTGCCTCGCGCAGTACACCATTGATAGAGGCACGCACAAATAGCGATTGATCGGCCAGAGGCTTCATTACAAGGGTCCTGGGCAAACCGGAGGCAATCGTCGGCAGCAGTGACCTGATTCCGGCTACGATATCGAGCGTCGAAGAGTTGCCAGTCTTGAGAATGCTCAACAGCGCGGCGCGCTTGCCA
>Ga0335079_10000612_pt1 | contig 40961 bp, 38 predicted proteins | sample Lox_Sample_33_FD_206719 | JGI IMG/M metagenome (GOLD analysis project Ga0335079, IMG submission 206719) | Soil microbial communities from Loxahatchee National Wildlife Refuge, Florida, United States - Lox_Sample_3.3 | ecosystem: Environmental > Terrestrial > Soil > Wetlands | place: USA...
GTCGCGCAGCTTCTCGTAGAGCCCGAGCACGTCGGCTGGCACGCGCTCGGCGATGCCGGCGCGCCGCTCACCCAGTTCGCCCGCCCGGGCGGCGATGTCCGTAAGAGCCGCGCCGCGCCGCGCCGCGGCGTCCGCACGCTCACCGCCGAGCCGCGCCTGCTCCGCGGACAGCGACGCAAGCCGGTTGTCCACTGCCTCAAGGCGCTCCATGACGTCAAGCACGATCTCCTCCAGATCGGACTGCCTGCGGTGCAGTGACCCGATCTCTGACTGGAGATTCTCCAGCTCACGCGGCGACGAGACCTGACCCGCGTCGAGGCGCTTGCGGTCGCGGTCGACCCTCGCCCTGACCTGCTCGACGTCACCTTCCGCCTTGTTCTGCTCCCGAGTCAGATCGCCGACCTCGGTTTCCGCGGTGACGATCCCGTCGTGTAGTTCGGCTGCCCGCGCGTCCAGCCGTTCAACCTCGGCGTGTTCGGGCAGCCCGCGGCGACGATGCTCAAGTCGGCCAAGCTCGGCGTCAAGGGCGGCCAATTCAAGCAGGCGCAGCTGCTCCTGGGGAGATGCCTTCACGGGTCCCAACGTTAGTGCCTGGTTCAAAAACATGCGCTGCCTCCCCGATCACCTGAATCTTCCCGTCCGCCGGGGGGCGTTCTGCGGTAGACCTGACCATCATGGAGATACCGCGGGTGGACCGCCCGTACATGCCGGGTTACGGCATCGTAGGCCGGGACGAAGGCAGCGGCCTTCTCCCCTGGTCGTGGGCCGCCGAGCGGCTCAGCGCGGCGCGCAACTACTGGGTGGCCAGTGTATGGCCGGACGGCAGGCCGCACGTCATGCCCGTCTGGGGTATGTGGGACGACGCCGTGCTCTGGTTCAGCAGCAGCGCGAAGTCACGCAAGACCCGCAATCTGGTATGCGACCCGCGTTGCGTGGTCACCACCGAGGACGCCGGCGACCCGGTCGTGATCGAGGGCACGGCGCGTGTCTTCACGCAGCCGACCGTGTTGCAGCGGGTCATCGACCTGATGAACGCGAAGTACAGCACCGATTACGGGCTCGGCTTCCTCGATCCGGAGCTGAACGCGACGATCGGGGTGCGCCCGGCCCGCGTGTTCGGCCTGCGGGGGGCGGATTTCACCGGATCACCCACCCGCTGGGTCTTCGAGGAATGAGCCGAGCCCGCCGTCGGCGCCGCCCAGCCGTTCAGTCCGGCAGCGGGAGCATCAGGACCGGCGGCATCGTCGGCTGCCGCGATCCCTGGGCAGGCTCCACCGTGACCCCGACCTTGTCCCCCGCCGCGACGCCGGCGGCGACCATGGGAGCCGTCATGCCGTGGGTTGGCGGCGGCAGCATGCCCGCTGGCCTGGTTCCCTCCGGTCCGATCAGCCACAGCTCGTAGCTTCTCGCACTGGGCAGCCCGCGTAGGCCACGAGCGGAAAAGACGATCATCCGGCTGGCGTGGGACATCACCACAGTCGCCGTCCCGCCGGTCGTGACGGGTGCCGTGATCAGCACGGCGTCGCGCGAGGTGAGCACCGCGGCCACCTGACGGTTGCGCTCCTCGGCACCGTTGAGCCTATGCTGCGTGGTGACCGACACCACGGCGAGCGCCACCGCAATGGCGAGCGACGCGGCGGCGGTCGCCAGTGCCACTCGCGGCAGCCAGCCGCGCCTGCCGGCCAGGTCCCGCCACACCCGGTTACCGGGCCAGCCGGGTCCTGCGCGCCTATCTGCCGCGCCAGCCAGGGGTTGCTGGCGTGTCCGCGCCGCAGCCGCGAGCACCTGCGCACGCAGCCGCTCCGGCGGCCGCTCGGCTACGGCAGATCCAAGCAAGGCTGTGGTTTCGCGCAGGCCACGGACCTCCTGCAGGCAACTGTCGCAGCGTGCCACGTGCCGCTCGAACCTGGCACGGTCGGCGTCATCGAGTGCGTCGAGCACATAGGCGCCCGCCAGCGTATGAAGTGCGGGGTGGCCGAAGCCGCGGATGCTCACCACTCCACCCCCATGCAGTCGCGCAGCCGGATCAAGCCGTCGCGCATGCGGGTCTTGACCGTACCGAGCGCGACACCGAGCAAGCCAGCTACCTGCTGGTAGGTGTATCCGCTGTAATAGGCGAGTGTCACCGCCTCGCGCTGCAGTTCGGTCAGGGCACCGAGGCAGCGCCGCACCCGCTCTTTGTCGATCCGGTCAAGCGCGGCTTCCGCGGCGTCCTGCGGGTCGGCCTCGGGCGTCGCTGCCCGCGCCTCCCGCGCAGCCGCGGCCTGTGCGGACCGGACCCTGTCCACCGCCCGCCGGTGCGCGAGCGTCATCACCCACGTCATGGCGCTGCCCTTGGCGGTCTCGAATCTGTACGCCGTTCGCCACAGCTCGAGCAGCACGTCCTGGGTGACCTCCTCCGATTGCGCGGGATCGCGTACCACCCGGCGCACCAGGCCGAACACCGAGGGCGCGACGCCGTCGTAGACGGTCTCGAAGGCCGCCTCGTCGCCGCGCGCCACCCGGGCCAGCAGGGCGCCCAGATCAAGGGGCCGGCCTGCCCGAGTCTCACCGGGCTCGGACCATTCGCCCATCCGCACACCTTTCATTCGGAGCCGCCGCCATGCTGGATTGCCGTCAATCAGCATGCTGGATTGACGGCAATCCAGCATGGCGGCACGCGGTGACGCCTGCCGGGCCAAGATCAAAGCATCCGTGGAGATTACTGTGACCAGAAAAGTGCCGCCCCACTGCCGCCTCACTGCCACCAGGCCGCCGCAGCAATCTCCCACCCGCCGGGCCACCAGCCGAGATGGCCAAGATGGTCGACATGGGCGACCGGACAGGCGCAGAGGGAGTTGAATTGCGCCCGTGGGAGACGCCAATCCAACGCGCGAGCCGCAACGAATACCACGCGTGATGATTAAGCATGACGGTCCGCCCTACGGCCGATACCTCATCCTCGGCGCCGTGACGGGCCTGCTTGCCGCCGCCGTCGCGCTCGGCGTGGCCCAGCTTGTGGCCGGGATCACGGGGCCGGTGGGGTCCCCTGTCGTGGCTGTCGGCCAATCCGTGATCGGACTCACCCCACGGCCGGTCACCGACTTCGTCATCAAGATATTCGGCCCACACGACAAGACAGTCTTGCTTACCAGCATTGTCGTTCTACTGGCTCTATTCGCCGCCGCCTTCGGCATCGCGGCAATGCGCAGGATAGGCGCGGGCTACGCGGGTCTCACGATCTTCGCCGCGATAGGCCTGCTCGCCGTGGCGACCCGCCCAGACTCCTCCCCTGGGGATCTGATCCCTACCCTTGCCGGAGCCGCGGTCGGCGCCTACGCGTTGACACGACTCGTCCGTGCCGCTGGAGCCATGGGTCCGGCGGGGGCAATCGGACCGACGGCCGGGGCGATCGGACCCACGGGTACGGCCGGGGCCAGCCAAGCCACTGCCGCCGACCGGGCCGCCCGTGACACGGACCGGGCCGCCACGGACACGGACCGGGCCGCCACGGACCGGGCCGCCGGCCGGGCTACCTTCGGCGAGACCAGCGCAACCGGTGAGCCAGCACCGCGCCTAGGTGCGACCGCGCCGAGCTACGGGCGGCGCAGCTTCCTGGCCACCGGCGCCGTCGCCGCCGCAGGCGCCGCGGCCGGTGGGCTGGCCGGCCACCTGCTGTCGCAGCGTTCGACCGTCACCCGCTCTCGCGCGCTGGTACGGATCCCCCCGCCAGCCAAGCAGTTGCCGCCCCTGGCAGCCAGCGACGACCTGCACATCCCGGGCCTCAGCCCGTTCTTGACCCCGAACGGCAGCTTCTACCGCGTCGACACGGCGCTGATCATCCCGCAGGTGCAGCCTGGCTCATGGCGGCTGCGCGTGCACGGCATGGTGAACCGCGAACTCAGCATCACCTTCGATGATCTGCTGCGCCGGCCGCTCACCGAGGCTGACATCGCCCTCTGCTGTGTCTCCAACCCGGTGGGTGGCCCGTACATCAGCAACACCCGCTGGCTCGGCGTCCCGCTGGCCGGCGTCCTCCGCGAGGCTGGTATCCAGCCAGGCGCGCAGCAGCTGCTTTGCACCTCCACCGACGGATTTACCAGCGGCACTCCTGTCGCGACCGTGATGGACGGCAGGAACGCCTTGCTCGCGGTGGCGATGGACGGCGCACCGCTGCCCATCGCGCATGGCTTTCCCGTTCGGATGGTGGTGCCCGGCCTCTACGGCTACGTGTCGGCCATCAAATGGCTGACGGACATAAACGTCACCACGTTCGCGGCCCAGCAGGCTTACTGGGTGCAGCAGGGCTGGGCGCAGCAGGCGGTGATCAAGACCGAGTCGCGCATCGACGTGCCGAGCGGCAGCGGCGCTGTCAGGCCCGGTCGGGTGGCGGTCGCCGGGGTGGCGTGGGCACAGCACCGCGGGATCGCGGCGGTCGAAGTTCGGGTGGACGGCGGGCCATGGCATGAGGCGCGGCTCGCTACCGTCCCCGGAATCGACACGTGGCGGCAGTGGGTGTGGGAATGGGACGCCGCGACCGGCGGGCACCAGCTTGAGGTGCGCGCGACCGATGAGACCGGTTACACCCAGCCTGCCTCCCAGGTCAGCCCGTTCCCGAACGGAGCCGAGGGATGGGACGCCGTCCAGGTGACTGTCTCTGCCTGACGCGCGCCGCACGGCGGCACCGACCCGGCATGCCGAACTGGTCGGGCTCGTCTCAGCGAGCATGTCGCGCCTGGCCGGAATCGGGTACCGCCACGGCCCCGATTTCTGGCCCGGGATCCGCGCTACCCGCCGGGTCCGTGCCCGGGTCAGGGAGCTCAGGCTTGCCGGCACCCCAGGCGCCGAGGACACCCGTGACGGCGAGCACGCCGAGCAGGAACAGCAGGCCAAGATGGCTGAACCTGGCGATCGCGATGCTCACGGACCCGGAGTTAGGCAGCACACCGGGAAGCAGCATCTCGCTGAGCAGCAGGCACCGCGCGATCAGCAGGTAGTCGAGCCCGCTGGCGGGCATCAGCGCGAGCAAGGGGAAGATCAGAGCGTCATACCAGGGCGCCTGCACCGGGAAGAGCACCAGCCAGGCGATGGCCAGGGCCACGGCCGGGCGGACCGCGGGAAGCGCTCGATGGCCCGGCGGAAGGCGCCACAGCAGGAGCAGCGCGAGGGCCAGGGTAAAGAGCAGCACCAGGGCCGCAAAGACCACGGGCTTGGACCCGATCACGGCCGGCACCGGATAGATGAATCCTGCGCTGACGGTGAGCCGGCGGCTAAGGACGGCGGTGTTCAGGGCGCCAGGAAGCAGAAAGCTCGGGACGAGCACGGCGGCGGCGCCGACGAGCCCGGCGGCGACGGTGCGAGGCGACGCGCGGGTGACCCACGCCATGCCGGCGGCGACCAGCGCGAACGGCGTCTTGATCGCCGTCGCGGCACCGACGATGAGACCGGTGACAGCTCCCGCGATGATGCCGCGGCGCCGGAGCATAAGCAGCGCGGCGACGGCGAGCAGAGCCAGCAGCACGTCAACGTGACCGCTGCCGACCAGCCAGAACAGCATCAGCGGGTTGACCGCCCACATCAGGCACACCCGGCCCTGGCTGGCTCGGTCCCGTCCAGCGAGCCGGACCAGGCAGACGGCCGTGGTAACAAATGCGATCGCGTTGCCCAGCCTGATCCAGAAAACGATCCGTGCCATCGACGTGCCGCCAAGCGCGGCGGCTGCCCACTGGACCGCCGTCGCGACCGGGCCATAAATGGTCGGCAGGGTTCGCCAGTTCGCAGGTGCGAACAACCCGACCGGGTCACCGCTGCGGTACAACTCCGCGGGCCGCAGCACGTAGGGGTTGTGGCCGAGGCTCACGATCCGCCCGTAGATGGCGTAGTTGAGCACGTCGATGGATCCGGCGGGCGGCAGGAATACGAAGAGCGCCGCCGTGGCGGACCCGGCGCCGATCAGCAGCGTGGCAGACGGCCGCCAGCCACGCCTGACGGCGGCCAGACCGATGGTCACGGCGATCGCCCCGAGCAGCAAGCCTGACCGCTCGAGCGCGATGACCGTGGCGGCAGAAGGCGCCGCCGACAGCGACCACATGGGCCCGCCCGGGCCCATTCGCGGCACCGCCGCCGACGGGCCGAGCGCCATCACGGTCGCGAGCAGCGCGATGCTCACCAGATAAGCGGCGCCAGCCGAAATCGCGAGGGCGTGGCAGGCGGTTCGCCCCGGGTGCGCGCCGCCGGGATGCGCCGGGTCAGGACCCGCGGTGGCGGTCATAGGCATACGTCCCTGCCTGTCGCAGGGAATGCGCCCGGTGCGCCCGCGATCAGGCCGAGCGGGCCCGCGAGCGCGTCTGCGATCATGGCGGCGGTGGCCTCCTGCACCGCCATCGGCTGGCCGACAGGGTCGGGCACATCGAGCCTGTCCTGCGGCCAGGCGGCGAGACGCCCGCGCAGCGGATCGGCGGCGGCGGTGAGCACCCGAGCCCGCCCGGCTGCGTCGTCTATCCGGCTGATGTCACGGTGCGGGATGACCGCGGTGAGCGCCGCGAACTCGCGCAGCGTGAACGTTCGCATGACGGCGTCTGGGCATAGCCCGACCGTTTGATGCTGCACGAACTCGCGGTGCGAGCGGGCGGCCGTGAGAATCAGGTCCGCGCCACGGGTGATCCGCGGGGTCAGCTGGCGCGCGACGAACCCGGTCGGATCGCCGCCGAGCCGACGCAGCACGACCTCGCTTTCTGCGTAGATAGGCGCGCCGACGACCGCATGCGTGCCCGCGCTAGACACGTCGATCGACATCACACCGCAGCCGGCGAGCCAGCTACGGGCCAGCCGTTCGCACAGCGGCGACCTGCACATATTCCCTGTGCAGACAAACAAGATCCTGAACGGCTGCCGCATGTGGCCTCCGATTACAGCAAGCGGTCACGCACCTGGCCGGACAGGTAGGCACCGAGCCAGCGGCCGAGTTCATCGTAGACGTGCTCGCGCACCGGCTTCTCTGACAGCGTCACGTCGTGCAGCCCGCCTTCGATGCGGCATGCCTCGCAGATCTCGCTGGATGCGGGCGGTGATTGGCAAAGCGCCGCTCAACGGCCGACCGGCTCGGGCGGCTCCGCCGACATGACGTCGATGCGCCGCAAGATGATTCCCTCACGCAGCGCCCAGGGGCACACCTCGAGCTCGGCTACGCCGAACAGGTCCATCGCGGCGTCCGCCACGATCGCACCCGCGAGTAGCTGGCCGGCCCGCCCGCCTGAGACTCCTGGCAACTCTGCCCGCTGCGCGGCCGTCATGGCGGCAAGGCGATCAACGCACCGCATCAGCTTGCCATGGCTGATCACGCGCCTGACATAAGGGCCCTCGTTCGAGGGTGCCGCACCGATGATGCGGGCGAGCTGCCTGAACGTCTTGGAGGTCGCCACCGCGTGATCGGCTGGACCATGCCGCATCAGGTCGCCGACGGTGCGGGCGATTTCGGTGCGCACGTGCCTGCGCAGCTTGCGCACCTCGTCAGCGGACGGCGGGTCGCTGGAAAACCACTCGCGGGTGAGCCTAATCGCGCCGAGCGGCAGTGAGATTGCTACGTCGGGTTCCTCGTCAGGGCCCGCCGCGATCTCGAGCGAGCCGCCCCCGATGTCCACCACGAGCAGCCTGCCCGAGGACCAGCCGAACCAGCGGCGCCCCGCCAGGAACGTCAGGCGTGACTCGTCCTCGCCGGTCAGCACCCGGATGTTCACGTCAGTCTCGGCTCTTATCTTGGCGAGCACTTCTTCCCCGTTGACCGCGTCACGGATCGCCGAGGTGGCGAACGAGAGCAGTTCCTCGACGCCCTTGTCTTCGGCGACCTGCAAGGCCTCGCCGACGAAGGCCCGCAACTGCTCGGCGCCCGCGCTGGTGAGCTGGTTGCCCTTCTGGATGTGGTCGGCGAGCCTGAGCTCCGCCTTGTGCGAGTAAGCGGCGATGGGCCGCGCTCCCTCGTGCGCATCAACCACAAGAAGGTGCACCGTGTTGGAGCCAACATCCAGGACACCGAGTCGCATGATTCGAAGCTACCCAACCGTTAGGTTCTTGTCGTATCCCCCGCGCGGCATCATCTCGACCGACGCCAAGCGCCGCCACGAGCCGGCTGAGCGGCGGAAGAGGGCGCTAATCACTCTCATCACTCCAGAACCTAGTCCTCCACCTGACTTTGTGCCGCCGCAACATTGTGCCGCCGCAACATTGTGCCGCCGCAACATTGTGCCGCCGCAACGGATGTTCGGCTGGCAGGTTCGGCTGGCTTTCAGGTTCCTTCCTACCTGCCGGGCCGGTCCCGCTACTCTCGGTCACTGCATACCTCGCGTGTCTTCGGCGGTTTCAGCCGCAGCGGCCGCACTGAGCACAGAGAATGAGGCCCAGATGCCATTTGGCTACCGAAATCACGGAAACCAGACGGCTGCGCCACGGCACCGGATGGGGACAGATCGTATGCCTAGACTTGCTGCCGGGCCGATCCAGCCTCACCATGAAGCTGTTCCGTTTGCCCGGTTCGGTTAGTGCCAGCCAGGCGACTGGAGCCACAGGCCCGTCACGTTACGACACGAAGGACAACATGACCGCCGTGATTCCTCTCCTGCCGCCCGGCGTCGGCAGTCCCCCGCACAGGACAAAGATCGGCCTGTTCCTTCGGCCAGCCAGCTGATGGCCGCCCAGTGCCCGCACATGGTCGGCAATCGAGCGGCCGTGCGCCTAGCGGAAGGAGACGACCATGGCGAGCAGCCCGGTAGAGGCCGCCGCGGAGGCGGTTCAGCAGCACATCGGTGGGTTCACCCCGGAGACGGCAACCGAGCTTGACCGGTTCCTGCAAGATCTGCCCCGCCTGTTCGAAAGCACCGCTGAGGCCCTGGCCCAGCTAGCCGACCGGTTTGGCAGTGATCTGCCGGTGGATCCCAGCGTGCACGAGCACCTGCGGGAACTCGCTGCCGTTTCTGCCGGGAGCGCGGAATTCGCCGAGGAGGCGTGGAGCTTGCACCGGACTGCTCATGATCGCGAGCTTGAACGCATCGAGAACCCGCGGCCAGGTGAGGATCTCTGGGATGTCAACACGCAGTAACCAACCAACGCAGGCCAACCAGGTCCAGCACACCCAACAGGCCCAGCACACCCAACAGGCCCAACAAGCCCAATACACCCAGCACACCCAACAACACACCCAATTGAACCACCAGTCTCGACAGGAACAACAGTCTCGAGAGGAGCAGCAGTCTCGAGAGGATCAGCAGTCTCGAGAGGACCAGCAGTCTCGACAGGAACAACAGTCTCGAGAGCACCGCCAGTCTCAGCAGGAGACCGAGTCTCAAGAGGACCACCAGTCTCAACAGGACTACCAGTCTCAGCAACCCGATCAGAACCTGCGGGCGCCACGGATGGTGCGGACCCTGCGGGTGCCACGGATGGGGCGGACCCTGCGGGCAGGGCCGCTCGAGATCGTCGCGCTCGTGTCGGTCATCGCGGCGGCCGTCTACGCGGTGGGCTGGATCGTCCATCTCAGCGGCGCGCCGGTGTGGCTGACAGGTGTCATCGCCGCGGTGGGCGCCGCCGCGGCGCTGATCCCCGTGCTGGCACGCACCGGCCCAGGCGTGGTGGCCGGTTACACACTTGCCTGCGCGCTCGCGGCAGGAGGATGGCTTGTCTATACGGCGGTCGCCTCACCAAGCACGTGGATCGCGGTAACGGCCCTTGCCGTGCTCCCGCCGGCTCTCGGGCTCCTCTACCCTGCCGTCCGCGGCCATCACCAGTACCTGGTGCAGGAGGCCTGCCGGCGCGCCGAAGAGGAACGCAAGAAGGCGGGCACGCGTAAGTGGCCGGACCTGCTCGAGCGCCTGGGCCACCCGGGCATCTCATATCGCGGGCAGGCGGAAACCAGATCAGGCCACACCATCAGGCTCGGCCTCCCGCCGAGCGGCAAGGTTAGGTACGGCACGCTCGCGGAGGCCACCGAGAGGATCGAGATCGCCGCAAGGCTGCGCCGCGGCGCCGTGCGGGTCGAACGGGGCGGGCGAGCGGACGAGGTGCTGTTGCACGTATCCGAGCGTGACGTGCTCGCGGATCCGATCCCATTGCCTGATGACCCGCAGCCGCTGACCGTCAACCGGCCACTGCCGGTCGGCTTGCATGAAGACGGGACAATCTGCACCGTCACCTTGCGCGAGGTCGCGGCGCTGATTGTCGGTCTTCGCGGCTCGGGCAAGTCAAACCTCATAAACGTTCTGATCGCGCAGCTGTCCAGGTGCGCTGACACGGTGATCTTCATGATCGACCTGAAGGGCGGGCGGACGGCGCTGCCCTGGCTGCGGCCCTGGCTGGAGGGACGCGCCGCCTGCCCGGTCATCGACTGGGTGGCCACCACGAGGGAAGAAGCCGAGCGGATGCTCCGCGCCGTGCTACGCGGCATCGATGCCCGAGCGCACTCGGGCGCGGGGGGCGAGAAGATCACGCCATCCCCCGACCTGCCCGCGGTGATTCTCATCGTCGAGGAGGTCGCGGTGATCTTCGGCATGAACAGCGGGCCACGCACGTCCCTGGAGGGAACTACGAACTCAACGCTGGCCGGCCTCGGCACCCAGGTCACCCAGCTTGGCAGGAGCGAGGCCATCGACCCTGTCCTGGTCACGCAGCGAGGTGCCGTAACCATGATCGGCAGCGCTGACCTGAAGTCGCAGTGCGCGCTACGGATCGGGCTCGGCGTCGCGACCGAGGCTGACGCCCGCCTGGTCGTCCCCGACGACCTGCACATCGCCGCCGACCTGGCGCGCCTGGCCCATCCAGGTTCGGGGATCGTGCAGTCCCGCGACGGCCGCCCGGTGCCGGCGAAGTTCTACCGGCTGGACTATGACCGGATCGCGGGGCTCGCGCAGCGGTCAGGTCCGGCCCGTCCCGCGCCCGACCATGTGCTCGCCGAGGCACTGGGTGAGGACTACCGGCGCCGCTGGTCGATGGAGCGGGCGGGGCATCTGCGGGGAGCAAGCAGGCAAGCAGATGGGGAGCCAGTTGCGCTGCCGCCGCACCTCGGGGCGCACGCCGACGACTCCGGCCGCGAATTTGCCGAGATCGTCGCGGGGCTGGCGAACGGCCAAGCCGCCACGTACGCCCGCAAGCGGATGCTGGAGATCCTGGACAGCACCGGCATTTGGGGGGCCACCGCTACCCGCCTGCTCGCGATGATGGCGGTGGAGGGGATCGCCCCGGAGCCCAAGTCGCTAGATCGCTGGCTGGAGCAGGAGGAATCGGCCGGGCGAGCATGGCGCGCGTCCCACGGCCGATGGAAGACCCGCTAGTGCGCGGCGCATGTCACGGCCATTGGGTCAGGGCTCGATCAGCATCTCCTCCACCGGCCGGCGGGGGGTCACCTGGGTTGTGCCCGCCCGGCCGAATTGCAGCAGCATCTGCGGCGCACCTGGCAAGTGGAGACGCTCTGTGATCTCGGCGCGCAATGGCGCCGACTCCAGCGGCTGCGTGTGCAGGCTCGCGAAAACCCACCGGCTGGCGGCATGCACAAGCAGTCGGTGCAGCGCCTGCCCGGCCCGCAGCCAGTCGGCGCGTTCATCCCCCATCGTGGTGAGGATGGCGGTGATCTGAGGCGATGCGCCGCCCGCCTCGAGTTGCCCCCAGTGGCGGCCGAGGTCGAAGTCGCGCGGCGCGAGAGCGCCGGGCAAGTGCGCGGGCTCGGCCGCATAGGCGCGGACAGGAACACCGTCGCCTGCCGGGCTGCCGGGCCTGCGGGTCCAACGCCGACGTTCTGCCCGCATAAGCGAGTTCTCGTTCTGCGCCCGCTCGGCCGCGCTCACCAGCTCCGCGAGCTGCTGATACGGACCGGGGCGATCGAGCAGCACAAGCGTGGCGCCCTCGGCCGCCGCATCGCGCTGCAGGCCCGCGAGCATGCCAGGCGGCAGCGGGTCACCGTTGAAAGGCCCGCGGTGCGTGTGCCTGTGGCTGATCGCGGCGAGCAGGTGACGCTCGCCCGAGGTCATGGGGACGGAAGCGCCGAGCCGCACACGGGCGAGCAGGTCGTAGTCGGCTCGCGAAGGCAGGAGCTGAACCAGCGGGAGGTAGCCGATACCCCGGACGGCGAGCCGCAGGCCGAAAAGCGCCGCGCCGCAGCTGATGAGCATCTCCCTGCCGGTTGGATCGGAGTTGTGCAGCAACCGGCTGCGGTCCGCATGCACCTCCAGTGCGGATCCCTCGACCCCAAACCGCCACGGCTGCGTGTTGTGCAGGGAAGGTGCGCGTGCCGCGGTGGCGAACAGGTAGCCGATCTTGTCCATCGGGATCGGCGCAACGTCCGCGACGGATTCGCCGCGCTTGAAGACCTTTTCGCCTGCGTCACCTGCGGTGGCGATGGGCGGGCCAGGTGGTGGCGCAGCACTGGGGTGAGGTGCTTGCGTAGCGGCCGGCGCGGGTCCCCCGGGGCCCACTCCGGTCACGATGGGCGGTTCGAGCCCGAGCGAGTCGAGATAGTCGAGATATTCGCCGACGAGGTCGGGATCGTCCAGCACGCCACGATGCCTGTTCCCCTCGGTGTCGACAACGGTGAAGGCGCGGCGTCCGTCTGGCCAGTAGTAGCCGAGCTCCAGTCGTGCGATCTCCTTCATGGCTCTCACCTCGCGACCCTTTTGATCGTCAGCGTTCTCCCGCCCCGTGAGGTCCCAAAGGGCCCTTAGCCCTGTCCTGGCAGCCAAATGTCCCCTGCGCCCGGGACAGCGGGTCCACCGTGACACGCGATGGCCCATCGTGTGGCAGCCACGGGTGATCTCGACCGCCGGGAGTGATCAACTCACACCGGCGGCCTGCCGTTAGCCCGAGCTTGCCGTAACGGGTTAGCGGCGGGTCCGCCGTTGCCAGCCGCGCCCCGGGTGCCACGACTCGATGACGAGCTGGTCGGCGGCAGTGCCCAGGTGGGTGAGCACCACCTCGGTGATGTCGAGCTTGAAGAACCCGGCGCCCTGATGGGGATTGTCCGCCGGCGGCACCGTCTCGATGACCGTGCCGGCCAGCTTCGCTTCCCCTGGCCACGAGGCTGGGCCGTGCTGCGGCGGTTCTATCGTCGGGCTGTGCACGGCTATCCGGGGGTCACGGCGCACGTCGAGCAGCTTCATCGAGCCGCCCATCATCCCCAGCGTTACCTCCCCGCCGGAGAACTCGAGCTCGGAGGCGCTGATGCGCGGTGCGCCATCGCGCCGCAGCGTCGCGATGGTCTTGTTCGTGCCCACGTCGAAGCGGCCGCGTACTCGCGCGGCGAATTCAGCAGCGTCCTTCGCTATCTCTCGCCATGCCGCCATCGCAACCTGCCCGGTCGGTACAGACCACCAGCCTGCCAGGTCTAACCGCCCGCCATGGCCCCGACGACAAGCAACGGCTGCGCCCCGGTAGCGACAGCGTCGGGCAGCGGCGCGTCAGGCGGCTGGTGGGACAGGTCAATCTCGCAGGCGAAGAACCTGATGAAAGGCCGACGCTGTTTGGTGCTGCGGTCGCGGATCGTTCCGCGCAGCGTTGGATAGCGTTCCTCGAGCTCATCGAGCACCAAACGCTGCGTGGCCCGTCCTGTCAGCGCCAGCTCAACCTCGCCATCGACACCTGCGAGCGCCCGCAGGTGCGCAGGGAGCACGACCCGGATCACGACAGCGTCTGAACTTCCACAGACAGCACCGCGGGAAGATCCCGGACGATAGGTGTCCAGCTGTCGCCCGCGTCGGACGACGCGTACACCTGCCCGCCGGTGGTGCCGAAGTAGACGCCGCACGAATCGAGAGCGTCGACGGCCATCGCGTCCCGCAGCACGTTGACGTAGCAGTTGCTTTGCGGCAGTCCTTTCGTCAGCGGCTCCCACTCGTCCCCGCCGGTCCGGCTGCGGTACACCCGCAGCTTCCCATCGGGCGGGTAATGCTCGGAGTCGCTCTTGATCGGAACGACGTAGATGGTGTCAGGTTCGTGCGCGTGCACGTCGATCGGAAAGCCGAAGTCGGTCGGCAGGTTGCCGCTGATTTCCCGCCACGAGTCGCCGCCGTCGTCGCTGCGCATCACGTCCCAATGCTTCTGCATGAACAGCACGCCGGGCCGCGACGGGTGCATGGCGACGCGGTGCACGCAGTGGCCGACCTCGGCGTCCGGGTCAGGGATGCCCTCGGAGTGCAGGCCTCGGTTCGCCGCCCGCCACGTCCTTCCCGCGTCATCGCTCCTGAATACGCCCGCCGCCGAGATGGCCACGAGGATCCGCCCGGGATCGTCCGGATCGAGCACTATCGTGTGCAGGCACATTCCGCCGGCACCTGGTTGCCAGGAGGGCCCGGACCCGTGGCCGCGCAGTCCGGCGAGTTCGTGCCACTCCTGCCCGCCGTCGATGGAGCGGAACAAGGCGGCGTCCTCCACCCCGGCGTAGATCGTGTCGGGATCGGTGAGCGAAGGTTCGAGATGCCATACCCGCGCGAACTCCCATGGGTGCGGCGTGCCGTCGTACCACTGATGGGTGCCAGGGACACCGTCGTAATCGAACTTGTTACCGGCCGGCTCCCATGTCTTGCCACCGTCGTCGGAACGCTGGATCTGCTGCCCGAACCAGCCGTTGGACTGCGACGCGTACAGCCGCGCCTGGTCGGCGGGAGATCCCTTGAGGTGGTAGATCTCCCAGCCGCCGAAGTGCGGGCCGCTGACGTCCCATTGCGCACGGCTGCCGTCTGATGTCAGGACGAAGGCACCCTTGCGCGTCCCGACAAGTACCCGTACCCCGGTCATCCGTCACTCCCTCCGTGCCCGCGGCCTCCGCCCCAACGTAACCCATGACACGCGGGCCTGGGGGACCAAAGGCCCCCATAGCGTAGGCCTTTGGCCCCTTCCAGATGGGGCCCGTCGGCCATTCCATGACAAACGGATCGGCTGAGTTCGACCCCGATTGGTCGCTGTTTATGGTGACAGCAAGTTTCAGCCTGTTCCCGTTACCGCTGGCACTGTCACCTTCTGGCTGACGGACGGGCGGAGCTTTCGCCGCCCAGGCGATCACTCGATGACCGCCAAACCACGCGGGGGTGGGAAGACAATGACCGGTACGACGCGCCGGCAGTTCCTGCGGTACAGCATGGGCACGGGCGCCGCGCTGGCGCTACCGGCGGCGGCCTCGCCGAGGCTCGTGCCCGCCGCGGCAGGCACGACGGGCGGGAAGCTGAGGAAGTTCATCCAGCCGGTGCCGCTGCCAGGGGCGGGCATCGTTGTGGCGGCGCCGCGCGGGCCAGGCCGGTATGCGTTCACCCAGCGTCAGATCAGCCGGCAGCTGCACCCTGACCTGCGACCGACCCCGATATGGGCCTATGACGACGGCTCAGGGCTGGCCGGCCAGGCAGGCTCGTTCGGGATGGCGATCGTGGCGCAGAGCGGAACGCCGATCAAGGTCAGCTACACCAACGATCTGCCGGAGAGGTACCCGGCCTGGATCCCCGTCGATACCCGGCTGACGCCGCGCGGCCGGCACGTGCGGCTGATGACGCACCTGCACGGCGGCTTCGTGGCGGCCGCCAGCGACGGCAACCCGACAGTGACCCCTGACGGGTTCGGCCGGGGCGAGACCCAGCACGTCAGCTACACCAACCAGCTGCCGCAGATGCCGGCCTCGCTGCGCTGGTTCCACGACCACGGGCTTGGCACCACCCGGCTTGACGTCTTCGCCGGCCTCGCCGCGGCTTACCTCATCCGCGACGGCTACGACACCGGCGCCGAACCCAACCCGATCGGGGTCCCCGGTGGTGCCTACGAGATCCCGCTCGTGATCCAGGACAGGCAGTTCAGCGCGGACGGCACCTTCCACTACCCGGTCAGCGAGATCCACGGCGTCACCTGGATCGGCGAGTACTTCGGTGATGCCATGCTGGTCAACGGCAAGGTCTGGCCGTACCTGGATGTCGAGCCACGGATGTACAGATTCCGGATCCTGAACGGCTGCAACGCACGGATCATGAGCCTGAGCATGGGCGGCCTGCCGATGTGGCAGATCGGCGCCGAGGGCGGGCTGTTCGACGTGCCCGTGCGTGTGCGGCGCCTCGTCCTTGCTCCCGCCGAGCGGGCTGACGTCATCGTCGACTTCCGCGGGCTGGCCGGCCGGTCGCTTGTGCTGAGCAACAGCAGGCCCGCGGCGCCCGTATCGACCCCGGCTCCCCCGCTGGCCGACGTGATGCGAATCCGTGTCGGCACCAGGGTCACCCATCGCGGACCGAAATCGATCCCGTCGAGCCTGCCAGGACAGCGGGCCAGGCTGCGCCATCCGGTCAAGACGCGGTACATCACGCTCAACGAGATCGCGCCGGAGACGGCCGGCTGGTACCTCAACCTGAATGGCGTCCACTTCGACGAGAGGCCGGTGACCGAGACCCCGCGGGCAGGCACGGTGGAGGACTGGGTCTTCGTCAACCTGACCCCAGACACCCACCCGATGCACGTGCACCTTGTCACCTTCCAGGTGGTCGGCAGGACGCCGTTCAACGATGACGCCTACCAGAAGGCCCACGGCGGCAAGAACGGAGTTCCAGGCGGGATCGACCCGGCACCGTTCGCGACCGGGCCAATGGTTCCGCCGACGCCCGATGAGCGGGGTTTCAAGGACACGGTCAAGGCGAACCCCGGCTATTTCACCACGATCCGGGCAAGGTTCGACCTGCCGAAGGGCGTCAAGGGACCGCAGACCTATGTGCATCACTGCCACATCGTCGAGCATGAGGACAACGACATGATGCGCCCGTTCACCGTCCTGCCCCGACATGAGTAACCCCCTGCGACCCCCGCGTGGCGCGCCGCGTAGGCTGCGAGTCGCAGCGGAGGAGGTGCCGTGGCAACAGTCGAGACGGTACGAGGGCCGGTCGGTGTCGGCGATCTGGGCCCCACCCTGATGCACGAACACGTTTTCGTCCTGTCCACCGAGCACGTGCAGAACTACGGTGACGGCCTGTGGTGGGACGAGGAGGCGCGGGTTGCGGACGCGGTCGCCCGTCTCCGCGCGCTGCGCGGCAAGGGAATCACCACGATCGTCGACCCGACCGTCTGGGGGCTCGGCCGCTACATCCCGCGGATCCAGCGGATCGCCGAGCAGGTCCCGCTGAACATCGTCGTGGCCACCGGCCTGTACGTGTACGAGGAACTGCCGCACCAGTACACCTACCGTGGCCCAGGCCTGCTGCTTGACATGCCGGAGCCGATGGTCGCCGACTTCAGCCGCGACATCACGCAGGGCATCGGCACCACCGGCGTGAAGGCGGCCTTCCTCAAGTGCTGCGTTGAGGCGCCCGGCCTCACTCCTGGGGTGGAGCGCATCGCCCGTGCCGTTGCCCGCACGCACGTCGAGACGGGCGCGCCGGTCACCGTGCACACCTCGGGCCCGGCGCAGTCAGGGCGGCTGGTGGTCAACCTGTTCCGCAAGGAGGGCGCCGACCTGACCAAGCTGGTCATCGGGCACGCAGGGGACAGCAACGACCTCGACTACCTGATGGAACTGGCCGACTCGGGTGCGACGCTCGGCATGGACAGGTTCGGGCTCGATCTGTTCAACCCGACGCCCGACCGGGTGCGGACGATCGCGGCGCTTGCCGCGCGCGGCTACGCCGACCGGATGGTGCTCGCGCACGACGCGAACTGCTTCATCGACTGGTTCGGGGCCGGCCACGACGCGGCCAAAGCGGCGGCCGCGCCGAACTGGCACTACACGCATATCAGCGACGACGTGGTCCCCGCCTTGCGCGATGCCGGGGTCACCGACGCACAGATCGAGCAGCTGCTGGTGGCCAATCCGCGCAGGTACTTCGGCGGGAGCGCGTCATGAGCGCGCGGTTCGACACCGCAGGGGTGACGCGGGGCACGGACGGCATCAAGCGGTACGACGGGCTGCCCGACAACCTGGTCCACATGCTGCGGGGCAGCGTTGAAGCCCATCCGGGCCGCGAGGCGCTCGCCGAGACCGGCGGCGGGCCCCGGCTCACCTACCGCGAGCTGTGGGACCGCGCCGCACGGGTGGCGGGCGGGCTACGCGCGGCCGGCGTGCAGCGGGGCGACCGCGTCGCGCTGCGGCTCGGCAACGGCGCCGACTGGGTGCTCGCGTTCTTCGGCACGGTGCTGGCCGGCGGCATCGTCGTGCCCGTCAACACGAGGCTGACGGAATCCGAGGTGGCCTTCGTCGTGTCAGACAGCGGCGCCTCGCTCATCGTCGCGCCCGGCGACCCGTTGCCGGACCGCGAGCCGCTGGCGATCGACGACGCGGGACCCGGCGACCCGGCGGCAATCTTCTATACCAGCGGCACGACCGGCTTCCCCAAGGGCGCGGTCACCACACACGAGAACTTCCTGTCGAACTGTGAGACCTGCCGGCGGGTCCTGAGGACGAGCAGCGTGGATGAGCCACCGCGGACGCTGATCTCGGTGCCGCTGTTCCACGTCACTGGTTGCAACAGCCAGCTCCTCTTCGCCGTGTACCTGGCGGGCACCAGTGTCATCATGCCGCAGTTCGACGTTGGCACGTTCCTGCGGGCGATCGAGGCGGAGCGGATCGACGTGCTGACCACCGTCCCGGCGATCTACTGGCTGGCGATCAACCAGCCACGGTTTGCCGAGACCGACGTGTCCACGGTCCGGGCGCTGTCTTACGGTGGCGCGCCGATCGCGCCGGAACTGGTGGGCAGGATTATGAAGGCGTTTCCAGCCGCTCGGGTAGGTAACGGCTTCGGCCTCACCGAGACGTCAAGCGTCACCAGTTACCTGCCGCACGAGTACGCCGCACTGCATGCGGACTCGGTGGGCTTCCCGGTGCCGGTGTGCGACGTCAGGATCGACACCTTCGGCGGGCAAGACGTCGGTGAGTTGCTCGTCCGCGGGCCCAACGTGGTGGCCGGCTACTGGAACAACCAGGACGCCACCGCCGCGGTATTCACCGGCGGATGGCTGCACACCGGCGACCTTGCCCGCATCGACGCCGAAGGTCTCATCTACATCGTCGACCGGGCGAAGGACATGATCAACCGCGGCGGCGAGAACGTCTACTGCGTCGAGGTCGAAAACGCCCTGGCCGGCGCGCCAGGGGTGTACGAGGCGGCCGTGGTCGGCGTTCCCGACAAGGTGATGGGCGAAAAGGTCGGAGCGGTCCTCGTGCCCGTCCCAGGCACCACGCTCGACGTCGAAGCAGTGCTTGGCTACCTGCGGGAGCGGATCGCCGACTTTAAGGTGCCACAGTACGTCGTCGTTCGGCGCGATGTCCTGCCCCGCAATGCTGGCGGGAAGTTGCTCAAGCGCCGCCTCCGCGACGAGATCAGCTGGGGCTCAAAGGTCACCTAGAGCACAACAAGAGCGCGGTGGGCAGCGCGGTCTCACTGCCCGGTCTCACTTGCTCGGCTGCGGTGTTTTGCACGAAATCTTCGGATCGGCGCCTAGGTAGTTAAGCGGACCAGCGACAATCGTGACAGCGATTGTTGCCGCTTTATTACAATTTAGGCTAGATGTTGGAGTGTAGTAATGGCGCTGACCAGCGGCGAAGGCTCCGATGATGAGCCACAAGACGATAAGTGCCGACACGATATGCATGGGTTACCTCCGCTGGCCACGCACGCTTACGCCGGGATCAAGATGATTCAATCGTGATTCTATACGGTTGCCCGTCATTAGCTGCCGCAGCGGCAGCCGGCCGGCGCCGCTAGATTGAACCGCCCGCGGGCCTAGCAGCACCCGGCTAGTAGTTGTCGCGTGGAACCTCACTGCCACTGGCGCCGACCAGGAAGTCCAGGTCAGCGCCCCGATCTGCTTGCAGCACATGGTCGAGGTACAGGCGGGCGTAGCCGCGCCGATACGGGGTCCGTGGAGGCGTCCAGCCTGCCCGGCGCCGCTCGAGTTCATCGTCGGCCACCTCGAGGTTGAGCGTGCGAGCGGGCACGTCGAGTGCCACCCAGTCGCCGGCGCGGACGAACGCGAGCGGGCCGCCCGCCGCGGCTTCGGGCGCGACGTGCAGCACGACGGTGCCGAACCCGGTGCCGCGCATCCGGGCGTCGGAAACCCGGACCATGTCGGTGACACCTCGTTCGAGGAGCTTGCGCGGTAGCACGAAGTTGCCGACCTCGGGCATGCCCGGGTAACCCTTCGGACCCGCGCCACGGACGAAAAGGACGGTGGACTCGTCGACCGGTTGACCAGCGAGGGCACCGGCCGGGCCAGCACGTCGAAGTCGTCAAGCCAGAGCGGGACACCGAGCCGGCCGGCCAGGGCGAGCAGATGGATGACCGCGTTCGTCGACCCGCCGATCGCCGCGTTGACCCTGATAGCATTCTCGAACGCCTGCCTGGTCATGATCTGCGACGGGCGGAGTCCTCCCGCACTAGGTCAACGGCGCTGCCCCGCGCGCTGCGCTGTAACGAAGCGCCGGGAATCGACCGCTGGCCAGGCTGCGGACCCAGGGAGCTGCATGCCGAGAGCCGCGGCCATGCAGGCCATCGTGGACGCGGTGCCCATGGTCATGCAGTGCCCGTTGGACCGGGCCATGCAGCCCTCAGCGAACACACATTCCTCTTCTGTGATCCGGCCCGTAACTGGTTCTTGCTCGAATTTCCAGAGATCGGTGCCTGAACCGACGTCGGCGCCCTTGTACTTGCCGTTGAGCATCGGGCCACCGGTCACCATGATGGCTGGCAGGTCGACGCTCGCTGCCGCCATGAGCATCGCAGGGGTCGTCTTGTCACAGCCGGACAGCAGCACAACCCCGTCGAGCGGGTTGGCCCGCAGCGTTTCCTCGACTTCCATGAACATGAGGTTGCGGAAAAGCATGGCGGTGGGCCGCATCACCGGCTCGCCGAGGGACATCGTCGGGAACTCAAGCGACCACCCACCGGCCTGCCAGACTCCGCGCTTGACCGCCTCCGCGACCTTCCGCAGGTGCACAATAGCGGCAGGTGGGTAGCACGGCGGCAGGTGGGTAGCACCCGTGTGCGAAGGGGGTGGCACCGGTGGAGGCCCTGCCGCGAATCACGCCGATGATGGCGACGCTGACCCGCGAACTGCCCGTGGACAAGGACCGCTACGGGTGGGAGCACAAGTGGGACGGCGTGCGCGCGATCGCCTACGTGTCGGGCGGCGAGATCCGGCTGCTGTCACGCAACGACAAGGACATGACCGCGAGTTACCCGGAACTTCGCGCGCTCGGCGGCCTCGCCGGTGCGGCGGTGGTGCTCGACGGCGAGATCGTCGCCCTCCGCGACGGCCGACCTGATTTCGGCACCCTGCAGACCCGGATGCACGTCAGGCAACCGCCGCAGCGGCTGCTCGCAGCGGTGCCGGTCTCCTACTACGTGTTCGACCTGCTGCACGATGGCGGCCGGTCGCTGCTTGGCGAGCCGTACACGGTGCGCCGCGAGCGACTGGCCGATCTCGCTCTCGACACCGAGCCGGTCCGTACCCCGCCGTGGTACCCCGACAACGCCGAGGAAGTGCTGGCGGCCAGCCTCGAGCGCGGTCTGGAAGGCGTCGTGGGCAAGCCGCTGACGTCGCGTTACTATCCGGGCAAACGACGCGAATGGATCAAGGTTAAGAACGTCCGCCACCAGGAAGTCATCGTCGCCGGCTGGAAACCAGGCGAAGGCTCACGCGCTGGCATGATCGGCTCTCTGCTGCTTGGCATCAACGACTCAGGCGGGCGGCTGCGCTACGCCGGTCATGTCGGCACCGGCTTCACCGAGCCCATGCTGCGCGATCTGGCGCGGCGGCTGCGCCCGCTCCGCCGGCCCGACAGTCCCTTTGGCACTCCCCTGCCGGCACGGCACACCCGCGACGCCCAATGGGCAGAACCCGAGCTCGTCGGCGAGGTCGCCTTTACCGAATGGACCAGCGACGATCTGCTGCGCCACCCGGCCTGGCGCGGACTTCGCCCCGATAAGGATCCCGCCGAAGTACATCGCGAGGACTGAGACGGCCATTTCCCCGGCCTGTTCGGCAGGCTGGGCGAGGCCGGCGGGCTTCAGGGTGGCGGGATGGTCGGGGCCGAGGATGCGGAGCTGGTGCCCGGACGCCTCCGGCCTCGATGCCGCGTGCCTTGGCCCAGGCGGGCGCGACCTCGCCGTCCAGGGCCAGCAGCGCCGCCACGAAGGGCTGGCGGTCGCCGAACGCGAGGGCCTGCCCGATCAGCGGGCGCTGGCACCGCGGTCCTGGGTCAGTACAAAGCCCGTGCCCTCGCACCGTGGCTTCTCGACGATGAAGACGGACAGTCCCCGATACGCCGACGAGATGTCGGGATCGGTCCAGGCGAGCAGCATGACCGCTTCCGCCCGCGCCGCGAACGTGCACCACGTCTTCACGCCGTTCACGAGCCACCCGCCGTCCGTTCGCGCGGCCGAGGTGGTGAGCGCGGTCGCAAGCATGGTCTGGTTCGGTCACCGCGACGGCCACCATGACCTCGCCGCTGGCGACTCGAGGGAGCCACTCGCGCTTCTGCCTTGGGTCTGCCCCGGACGAGGGCTCGGGTCAGGATCTCAGGACGCGTGATGTCGGCATTGTGCCGATGCACTCGCTCGGGCGTGCGGGCGGACACACTCCTCGGCGATCCGGTGAAAGGTTTTCCCAACCAGCTGGAAGTCCTCGCCGAGGTGCCGCGGGCCCATCTCGCCGGACAACTCGGCCAGGCGCCCGGGCTGACGGTGTAGCTGCAGGAAATTCCCGCCGGTGTGATCCGTCCGGGCGCCAGCCCCCAATCGGCTTGCGGGCGGTGTCAATGAGACTAGGTTGACACACGGGACTGAACGGCCCACCCAGAGCGGCGGTCGAGCGGAACTCGGCAGCACGGTCATCGGTGGCACGGAAGCGATCCGGCCGCCGGGGCGCCTGGCAGGTGCCCGGCGGCGAGGGCTTGCTGCCGGTCCAGCATCAACAGAACGAGCTCCATCATCTCGAGCCGGTGGCTGCCGCGGGCCGCGGCCAGCCATCGGGTTGCCTCGGCCATCATGGTGAGGTCGGTGCGCCGTGCCTGGTGATGTTCCGCGGCGGCGCGGTTGCCCGCGGAGCGCTGGTCGATTAACCGCCCGAGGAGTCCGCCCAGCCGCATGGCGGCATCCGGGTGATCTGCCTCCGCGGCCCGGCGGAACCAGGTGATGGCTCCCTCGAGGTCGCCGAGGCGCTCGCAATCGTCGCCGAGGCGGAAGGCCATTCCTGCGCGACCGGCGGACCCGCCGGGGAGGATTGCCGGTCTGGAGCGCTGCGCTGCCCGCTCGTGCCCGGGTCGCTCGACCTCGGCGGATACCTCGGCACGCGGCGCGCCACCCCCGCGGCTGATTTTCCTGGAGACTCGCACGCCGCTGCCGGTGTCAGGCGGCAATTATGCCGCCGAGGAACACGACCACGGCAGCGAAAGTGGCGCCCGCCGTCAGGCAAGCTGCGGACAAGGCCTTGTGACCGTCGGATTGAGACCTCTCGCCTGGATCGTGTACCCGGCGTAGAGTCATGACTGCTCGAACCTCCTCGTGAAAGATGTGGTGACGGCTTCCTGTGACCACAGGAACCCGTTGCTTGAGCTGGGGCAACAGCTCATTCCGTCGAGTCACATAGTGGCGGTAAAGAAGATCGAATGCCACCGCTCCACAGACATTCTCGCTGAATTCCGAATCTTGCGGCCACCGATTTACTATGCGTTCTACTACAGCCTGGTATAGGGCGTTTTAGCCCGCAACGCACCTTATTGTGCAAACGCAACGTGCAGCCGCAAGCACATTCGGGCCTGCGTTTGCGGGGTCAATTTGTCCGATATCGCAGCAATGTGATTGAGGGAAGGCAAGCACGGCGGCCGCTCGGCGCACGCGCCCCGGGGGCAATACAGCCTTAACGGCTGCCGCGGATGCGGCATCCACTGCTGCGGGGAGATCCGGGGGGAGTCGTCCCCCGGGGGCAACACAGCCTTAACGGCTGCCGCGGATGGGGCATCCACTGCTGCGGGGAGATCCCGGAGGGTCGTCCCCGGTCGTCCCCCCGGGGCAATACAGCCCTAAGCTAACGGCTGCCGCGGATGCGGCCTCTACTGCTGCGGGGGATCCCCCGGGGGCCGTCCCCCCGGGGTCCCCAAGAACAAGCAGGGCCTTTGCCCGGTCCCGCCTGGATCACCGCTCATGCTCGGAGCCCGGAAAACAGGTCATCCTCAGGCACCGGCGCCCCAGTGGTATCACTCGCCCTGATGAAGCTTTCCCGGCCGAAGGCGGCTTCCCCGACTTCCGGTGGAATCTTGCTGAACCAGGACTCATTGATCTGGCTCGCGTGCGCAAGCAGCGCGTCTCGCTTACGGCCAAGCACCGGCCGGATGTCGACCGTGGTGGTGATGCGCTCCTCGGCCTCGGCCATCTGCTGCCGCATCTGCGGGGTGACGCTGGGATCCGGCACGTCTTCGCCGAGTTCGCGCAGTGCCTCCAGTATCTTCTCCCAGTCGCTGCCGCGCATGGCGGTGAAGTAAAGCTTGGCTGGGATGCCGGTGGCGGCCACGGCTTCGGTAGCCGCCTGGGCCGCGTGCACATGGTCCGGGTGCTGGTAGGGGCCCTTGTCGTCATAGGTGACCACGACCTGCGGCCGGTACCGCTCAATCAGAGCGCCGATCCGGGCGGCCACGTCGACCGTCGGGATGTTGCAGAACGCCTCGGGCCGGTCCTTGTAGTCCCAGTCGGGCATGCCAGAGTCGTGGTAACCGAGCAGCTCAAGGTCGGCGACGCCGAGAATCCTGCACGCCGCACGCAGCTCAGCCAGCCGCAGCCGTGCCACCTCCTCCTCATCGTGCGCATCATGACCAGGCTTGACACCTCCTGGCGCATCCCCGAACTCGCCATTCGTACAGGTCACCACGATGGTGCGGACTCCCTGGCCGGAATAGGCAGCAAGCACACCACCCGTGCTCGATGCCTCATCGTCCGGATGAGCGTGCACGGCCATCAGGGTCAAGGTTTCTGCCATGCTTCAAGCGTGCCGGACAAACCTGCTACGGCCCAACTCGCGCGCCTCGCGCGTGCCGAGCGTCGCAGCAAGTAACACCATCGGCGGAGCGCCTGGCGCCGGTAGGCGAGGCGGATCCCGCCGCCCTGATATGTGTGCTCTGATCTGTGTGCCCTGATATCTGATCTGTGTGCCCTGATATATGTGCCAGGCTTCGCCATAGGCCCAGGCGGGCTCTGTTGTGGACAGGATCTGCGGGTTCGCGTCCCAGGGCAACGTGCGTGGTCTCCCTATGGGTCCGAGACGCAGCCTTCCGGACAACCCCAGGGACCCCCGTTGGCCAATCCGCCCACCAAGATCGAGACGGCCACGCGAGCGTTATGATCGATCACCGCAACGCGGCCGTAGGGTGGTTGTCCCTGCCATAAACGCCGCGCGAGGACGGCGGCCAACCACTGAGGACGGCCCACTACCGGTTGGGGGCCCGCGTGGATCAGCTCAGCCTCGGCGTCATCGCCCGGTCACGGAAGGAGAACGAGCGCAGGCTGGCGATCCATCCGCTCCACGTGGAGCGGATTGCAGCCGACCTGCGGGCACGCATCTATCTCGAGTGTGGCTACGGCGCGCGTTTCGGCGTGCCCGATGAGCGGCTGTCGCCGCATGTCGCCGGCTTGCGCACCCACGAGCAGCTCATCGCGCAATGCGACGTCGTCCTGCTTCCCAAGCCGCTGCCGGACGATTTCAGGGAGCTTCGCGAGGGTCAGGTGCTGTGGGGATGGCCGCACTGCGTGCAGAACGAGGAGGTCACACAATTGGCCGTCGACCGGCGGCTGACCCTGATCGCCTTTGAGGCGATGAACCACTGGTCCCATGATGGCTCGTTCGGCCTGCACGTCTTTCACAAGAACAACGAGCTTGCCGGTTACTGCTCCGTGTTGCATGCCATGGAGCTCGTCGGAACGACGGGTGAATACGGCCAGCGGCTCCGAGCGGCCGTCATCGGCTTCGGGGCGACCGGCCGGGGGGCTGTAACGGCCCTCAACGCGCACGGCGTGAGCGACGTCCATATCCTCACCCACCGTGACGTCACCGCGGTCGCCTCGCCGATCCACTCGGCCCAGATGGTGCACTTCGAGCCTGACGCTGACGAGCGGGGCCGCTGCCAGGCGCTCTGCGACGACGGCCCTGTGCAGCTGGCCGCTTTCCTCGCCGGGTTCGACATTGTGGTCAACTGCGTGCTACAGCACACCGGCGCGCCGCTGATGTTCGTGACCAGCGACGAGCTTGCGGCCTTCAGGCCAGGCAGCCTCATCGTCGACGTTTCGTGCGACGAGGGGATGGGCTTCAGTTGGGCGCGGCCCACATCGTTCGCGGAGCCGATGCTCGTCCCGGGCGACAACATCCATTACTACGGCGTCGATCACAGCCCATCGCTGCTGTGGAATTCCGCCACTTGGGAAATCAGCGAAGCCCTGCTGCCGCACCTGCAGACCGTGCTCACTGGTCCGCGGGCGTGGGATGCCAACCGCACCATCATGCGGGCCATCGAGATCCGTGACGGCGTCATCCAGAACCCGGACATCCTGTCTTTCCAGCACCGTTCTGCTGTCTATCCGCACGCACGGCGCCGGTAGCGGGTCAGGGACCTGGTGGCGGCGGCAACGTAGGCGGCCGTGCCGCTTACCGCGATGGTATTGAGCAGGCGGCGCCGATCAACGACCCGATCTGGCTCACCGACCGAGGCCGCCCCGACGTCAGCCCGTGCCCCCCAACGGGTTGACGCGGCACGCGGTGACGAACAGCTCACCCGGCCTGTCTTTACGAGCGGCGTGGGGGGCAGTTAGATTGTTACCAACCGGTATCATCTTGTTGGTACTAGGGCGGCGTGAGACTGTGCGTCGACGCTGCGCGCAGCCACCAGGCCTGCGACAGCGCATTTCTGGACCTGGACCACAAGCCGGCCTCCGCTCCAGCTCGCAAAGACGCCGGCGCTTGCAGGTACGCCTCCGGAGGCAGCCTTGAAGGAAATTCTCGACGCGATACTCAACTCCGACAGCCAGGCCGCGGATTTCGCCGCGTTGCCCGTGCCCGAGAGCTACCGGGCGGCCACCCTGCACAGGGAGGACGAGCATATATTCGACGGCCTCGCCAGCCGCGACAAGGACCCGCGCAAGTCCCTGCACGTGGAAGAGGTGCCGGTGCCCGAACTCGGGCTGGGTGAGGCACTGATCGCCGTCATGGCGAGCGCCGTCAACTACAACACCGTGTGGAGTTCGATCTTCGAGCCGGTCTCGACCTTCGCGTTCTTGCGCCGCTACGGAAAACTCTCGCCGCTCACCGCAAAGCACGACCTCCCCTACCACGTGCTCGGCTCGGACCTCGCAGGCGTGGTGCTGCGAACCGGGCCTGGAGTCAACGCCTGGAAGCCCGGCGATGAGGTGGTCGCCCACTGCCTGTCCGTCGAATTGGAGAGCGCCGACGGTCATAACGACACCATGCTCGACCCGGAGCAGCGCATCTGGGGCTTCGAGACCAACTTCGGCGGCCTGGCCGAGCTTTCGCTCGTTAAGGCCAACCAGTTGATGCCCAAGGCCAAGCACCTCACGTGGGAGGAGGCCGCCTCTCCGGGCCTGGTGAACTCGACCGCCTACCGGCAACTGGTCTCGCGCAACGGCGCGGGGATGAAGCAGGGCGACAACGTCCTCATCTGGGGCGCCAGCGGCGGCCTCGGCTCATACGCCACCCAGTACGCCTTGGCGGGCGGGGCCATCCCGATCTGCGTCGTATCCAGCGACCAGAAGGGCGGCCTCTGCCGGGCGATGGGCGCCGAGCTCATCATCGACCGCCGCGCCGAGGACTTCCGGTTCTGGAAGGACGAGCACAACCAGGACCCGAAAGAGTGGAAACGCCTCGGCACCAAGATCCGCGAACTCACCGGCGGCGAGGACGTGGACATCGTCTTCGAGCACCCCGGCAGGGAGACCTTCGGCGCCTCGGTGTATGTGACCCGCAGAGGCGGCACCATCGTGACTTGTGCCTCCACATCGGGGTACATGCATCAGTATGACAACCGCTACCTGTGGATGAGCCTCAAGCGCATCGTCGGCTCACACTTCGCCAACTACCGCGAGGCGTGGGAAGCCAACCGGCTGATCGCCAAGGGCAAGATCCACCCGACCACCTCCAAGGTCTACCCGCTGGCCGAGACCGGCCAGGCCGCTCTGGACGTCCACCACAATCTGCACCATGGCAAGGTCGGGGTGCTCTGCCTCGCTCCGCGGGAGGGCCTCGGTGTGCGGGACGCCGAGCTGCGCTCCAAGCACCTGGCCGAGATCAACCGCTTCCGTAACGTGTAGGACAGGACCGACATGACCGAGTCGAGCGACCGGCAGCCGGGGCGGCCCACCAGGGACCGTCCCTGGCTGATGCGGACTTACGCAGGACACACCTCCGCGAAGGAGTCCAACGCGCTCTACCGCCGCAACATCGCTAAGGGCCAGACGGGCCTATCGGTCGCTTTCGACCTGCCCACCCAGATCGGTTACGACGCAGACCACATACTCGCACGCGGTGAGGTCGGCCGGGTGGGCGTCCCAATCGGGCACCTCGGCGACATGCGTGCCCTCTTCGACGGCATCCCGCTTGAGCGGACCAACACCTCGATGACCATCAACGCCACAGCAATGTGGCTGTTGGCTCTTTACCAAGTCGTCGCGGAAGAGCAGGGTGCGGATCTCGCCAAACTCACCGGCACCACCCAGAACGACATCGTCAAGGAATACCTGTCGCGCGGGACGTACGTCTTCCCGCCAGCCGCCTCGCTCCGCCTCACCACCGACCTGATCGCCTATACGGTCGCCCACATCCCCATGTGGAACCCGATCAATATCTGCAGTTACCATCTCCAGGAGGCTGGGGCGACCCCGGTGCAGGAGATCGCGTACGCGATGTGCACAGCGATCTCGGTCCTGGATGCCGTCCGCGACTCCGGGCAGGTGCCACGGGACCGGATGGGTGAGGTCGTCGCGCGGATCTCCTTCTTCGTTAACGCGGGCGTCCGCTTCGTCGAGGAGATGTGTAAGATGCGGGCCTTCTCCCAGCTCTGGGATAAGGTCACCAGCGACAGGTACGGGATCGCCGACCCCGTGCGCCGCCGTTTCCGCTACGGCGTGCAGGTCAACTCACTGGGCCTGACCGAGGCGCAGCCGGAGAACAACATCCAGCGGATCGTGCTCGAGATGCTCGGTGTCACCCTGTCCAAGGACGCCCGTGCCCGCGCCGTGCAGCTTCCCGCCTGGAACGAGGCGCTTGGCCTGCCGCGGCCCTGGGACCAGCAGTGGAGCCTGCGCATCCAACAGGTGCTCGCATATGAGTCTGACCTGCTGGAGTACGGCGACCTGTTCGACGGCTCCCATGTGGTGGCAGCCAAGACCGCTGACCTGCTGGCAGGCGCCGAAGCGGAGATCGCCAAGGTGCTTGCGATGGGCGGGGTGATACCGGCGGTCGAGTCCGGCTACCTCAAGGCACAGCTCGTCGCCTCGCATGCGCGCAGGCGCGCCCGTATCGAGTCCGGCGAGGACAAGGTGGTGGGCGTCAACTGCTTCCAGACCACCGAGCCCAATCCGCTTACAGCGGACCTGCAAGCCGCGATCCAGCAGGTGGACCCGGCCTCTGAGCAGGCAGTCGTGGCCCACCTTGAGGAATGGCGCAAGCAGCGCGACGAGAGCGCGGTGCTCACCGCCATCGACAGGCTCAAGGCCGACGCCGCGCAAGACGGCGTCAACCTGGTGGCGGCCACCCTGGCCTGCGCCCGGGCAGGCGTTACCACCGGCGAGTGGGCCTTCGCGCTGCGGGACGTGTTCGGCGAGTACCGCGCGCCCACCGGTGTCGGCAGCGCCACCTCTGCGGTTGCCACCGAGCCGGGCGGTGAACTCGCAGCCGTCCGCGCTGCCGTGACGGCCACAGCCGAGGAACTCGGGGTGGGCAAACTGCGCCTGCTGGTGGGCAAGCCCGGCCTGGACGGCCACTCCAACGGTGCCGAGCAGATCGCGGTACGGGCCCGCGACGCCGGTTTCGAGGTCATCTACCAGGGCATCCGGCTCACCCCTGAGCAGATCGCGGCCGCCGCGGTCGCCGAGGACGTGCACTGCGTCGGCCTGTCGATCCTCTCAGGTGCGCATGCCAGCCTGGTGCCCGAGGTGCTGCGCGGGCTGCATCTGGCCGGGGCGGACGACATCACGGTTGTGGTCGGCGGGATCATCCCGGCCCCCGATGCGCAGTCCCTGCTCTCCCAAGGAGTGGCCGCCGTATTCACCCCCAGGGACTTCGGCATCACCACCATCATCGGCCGTATCGTGGACGAGATCCGGCTCGCTCACGGGCTCCAGCCGTGGCCAAGTCGGCAGGGCAGCCTCGCCGGGACGACCTAGTGGGACCGTGCATACGGACACCACCACAACCTTCGAAGGATGGCACGACAGGACATGACCACCGCCGCCACCACGATCAACCGCCTGCGTCCCCGCCGCTCCTGCCTGGCCGTCCCTGGCAGCAACCCGCGCTTCCTGGAGAAGGCCCAGGGCCTGCCCGCCGACCAGGTGTTCCTGGACCTCGAGGACGCCTGCGCGCCGCTGGTCAAGGAGAGCGCCAGGCACACCGTCGTCGACGCGCTGAACAACGGCGACTGGAGTGGTAAAACCCGGGCCGTCCGGGTCAACGACTGGACCACCCACTGGACCTACCGAGATGTGGTCACGGTGGTGGAGGGCGCTGGCCCCAACCTGGACTGCATCATGCTGCCAAAGGTGCAGGACGCCGACCAGGTCACGGCGCTGGACCTGCTGCTGACCCAGATCGAGAAGACGATGGGTTTCGAGGTCGGCAGGATCGGCATCGAAGCCCAGATCGAGAACGCCAAGGGCCTGGTGAACGTCGACGCGATCGCCGCCTCCTCGCCACGGATCGAAACCATCATCTTCGGCCCGGCCGACTTCATGGCTTCGATCAACATGAAGTCGCTGGTGGTCGGCGAGCAGCCACCGGGCTACCCCGCGGACGCCTACCACTACATCCTCATGCGCATCCTGATGGCCGCCCGCACCTATGATCTGCAGGCCATCGACGGCCCCTACCTGCAGGTCCGCAATCAGCAGGGTTACCGCGCGGTCGCCAGGCGGGCCGCTGCCCTTGGCTTCGACGGCAAATGGGTGCTGCACCCGGACCAGATCGCCGCCGCCAACGAGATCTTCTCCCCCTCGCAGGAGGACTACGACCAGGCGGAGCTGATCCTTGACGCCTACGAGTGGTGCACCTCCGAAGCCGGCGGGGCCAAGGGATCGGCCATGATCGGCGACGCGATGATCGACGAGGCCTCCCGCAAGATGGCCCTGGTGATCGCGGGCAAGGGCCGGGCAGCGGGCATGCAGCGGACGTCGAAGTTCGAGCCCCCGCAGGCCTGAGCCAGGCGCATGCTGCTGGCGATAACCCACCACCTACCCGCGGAGCGAAGGACACCGGCGATGCAGTTCGGACGGACCTACGAGGAGTTCGAGGTCGGTGCGGTGTACAAGCACTGGCCGGGCAAGACGGTCACCGAGTACGACGACCACCTGTTCTGCCTCCTCACGATGAACCACCACCCGCTGCACCTGGACGCCAACTTCGCGGAGCAGACCACCGATTTCGGCAAGAACGTGGTGGTGGGCAACTACATCTACTCGCTGCTGCTCGGCATGTCGGTGCCCGACGTCTCAGGCAAGGCCATCGCCAACCTGGAGGTCGAGTCGCTGAAGCACGTGGCGCCGACCTTCCACGGCGACACCATCTACGGCGAGACCACGGTGCTCGACAAGTGGCCTTCCAGGTCGAAGAACGACCGGGGCATCGTCCACGTCGAGACCCGCGGTTACAACCAGAACGGCACCCTGGTCTGCGTCTTCCGCAGGAAGGTGATGGTGCCGACCGAGACATATATCAAGGAGCGCGGCGGCGAGCAGGCCGGCCGTCCCGAGCCGAGCGCCTGACCGCAGCTAGACCTCCACCACCAGAGCGAGACTTGCACCACCAGAGCGAGACTTGCGCCACCAGAGCGAGACTTGCACCAGCAGATACGGAGCCGCACCATGGGACGCCTGGCACAGACCGACGGCCTGACCGAGATCCAGCGGGACATCCTCGCTACCGTGCGGGACTTTGTCGACAAAGAGATCATTCCGGTCGCCACCGAACTGGAGCACAAGGACGAGTACCCCGCCCAGATCGTCGAGGGGATGAAGCAGCTTGGCCTGTTCGGGCTGACCATTCCAGAGGAGTACGGCGGCCTCGGCGAGTCGCTGCTCACCTACGCCCTGGTTGTGGAGGAGATCGCCCGCGGCTGGATGTCAGTGTCGGGCATCATCAACACCCACTTCATCGTCGCCCACATAATCGCCCAGCACGGCACCCAGGAGCAGAAGGACCACTTTCTGCACCCCATGGCGGCCGGTGAGGTGCGCGGCGCCTTCTCCATGTCGGAGCCGGGCTTGGGCTCGGACGTCTCGGCGATCCGCACCAGGGCGGTGGCAGACGGCAATGACTATGTGATCAACGGCCAGAAGATGTGGCTGACCAATGGCGGCACGGCCAATCTGGTGGCGGTGCTCTGCCGGACCGACGAGGGCCACGACGCGCCGCACCGGAATATGACCACCTTCCTGATCGAGAAGGAGCCTGGCTTCGGCGCCAACAGGACGGTACCGGGCCTGACCGTGCCCGGGAAGATCGAGAAGATGGGGTACAAGGGCGTCGACACCACCGAGATGATCCTTGAGGACGTCCGCATCCCCGCCGACCGGGTGCTCGGCGGAGCCCCAGGCCGCGGCTTCTACCAGATGATGGACGGCATAGAGGTCGGCCGGGTCAACGTCGCCGCGCGCGGCTGCGGCGTCGCCATCCGCGCCTTCGAGCTCGGCATTGCCTACGCACAGCAGCGGTACGCCTTCGGCAAGCCGATCGCGCAGCACCAGGCGATCCAGTTCAAGCTGGCCGAGATGGCCACCAAGATCGAGGCCGCGCACCAAATGATGGTGATGGCGGCCCGCACGAAGGACTCCGGCCGCCGCAACGACCTCGAGGCGGGCATGGCCAAATACCTCGCCTCCGAATACTGCAAGGAAGTCGTCGAGGACTCCTTCCGCATCCACGGCGGCTATGGATTCTCCAAGGAGTACGAGATCGAGCGCCTGTACCGTGAGGCCCCGATGCTGCTGATCGGCGAGGGTACCGCCGAGATCCAGATGATGATCGTGGGCCGCCGACTGCTTGAGGAGTACCGGATCGTCGCGTAGCTTGCCAACCCCCTCGGCCTTCGGCCCGGCTGCCCTGACCGGGACGCACACCCGGTGGGTGCGAGATGAGGATTATCCCTAACTGCTGGCGCGGATGCGCATCCACTGCTGCGCGGGGATCCTGGGCGGTCGCCCGCCGGGGCCACCTGTACCGGCTCCGTACAGACGGCTTGGCCGCGGCGCGGGCGGCGCAGGTCGGCGGGTGAGCGGCGGCCACCGCTGCCGGTGTCGCGGCCGGCACCTTCGGCGGGGCTGTCGCCGCAGATCATCCACGCGCGCCACGACCACACCGCCCCGGGCCTGCTTGGCCCAGCGGTCAGCCCTCGGGCTTGCGGGCGACCATCCGGCACGGCACCGGGGTCTTCTCATCGAGGTGACAGCTCGCGCAAACGTGGTAATGATCCACTTCGTCGCGCCGAGACTGGCCTCCTGAAACCGCTGTACGCCGGTCTCCTGCGCCAGGCGGGCCAGGAAGAACCCGATACTGGCGTTACCGTGCGCGAGCGCGACCGCCCAGCCGCCGGCTCCTGTCAACGTCCCGCAACCCAGCGGCGGCGAGACAGCTCATAGCCGCGAGGCGAACCTTCCCAGGGCCAGGCCTTCGAGGCTCGACCTTGGAGGTGGCTTCACAACCCTTCGCGCGCGTTCGCCCCGCGGCTCGGTACGTCCGTGCGGGTGATGGCGAGGTAGGCGACGAGGCAGGCGATGATGATTGTCAGGCCGAGGCTGACCCGTCCGTCGCCCCACCCGAGACCACCCACGCTGGTGGGCTTTCCCAGCCAGTCGGCGAACGAGGCGCCGAGTGGCCGGGTGACCACATAGGCGAACCAGAAGGCGAAGATCGGATTCCAGTTCAACCGCCAGTAGCCGATGGCGGGAATGCAAATAAGCCCGGCGAAGAACACCATCGAGAAGAAGTACCCCAGCTGGAAAGTGGTTGCCGTCAGATCGCCGACGGCGGTGCCGAGCGCAAAAGTGGCGACGACCGCGGCCCAATAAAAGGCCTCTCGGCGTGCGGTGTCGATGCTATGAATCGAGATCGTCTTCTCGGTCTTCTGCCAGGTCGCGAAGACAGCGACGAGCGCAACCGCGTACAGGGCGCTGGACGCGAAGTACGGGACGCCAAATCCGACGTGGAGCACGTCCGCGGCCATCGTGCCGAATACGCCCACCATGACCACCGCGAACCAGTAGGTCCATGCGAGATAACGGCGCATCGAGAACTGCAGCGCTAGTGCGACCACGAAACCAGCGAACCCCAGTCCGACCGCTGGAACGGGGTGCAGGCTGCTGTGGACGAGATAGTCCGACGTCGACTCGCCCATGGCTGTCGACAGGCCCTTGATGATCCAAAAGTAGACTGTGATCTCTGGAACCCTGAGCGCCCGCAGGGATCCGACTCTTAAGGCACGTGTGCTCACACTCATGTCAGCATCATGCCGTAAGGCGCCCGCGACCTTGTGGCAGGTGCCCGGTGCCGCTGTGGTCGAGGTGCTGCATCAAGCTTCGCCCGGCATGCTGGCATCATGAGCGGCCCGCACTGCCCCACCGAAGGACACGAACACGATCACGGGAATGAGCAGGATCATCAACTTAGATCGGGGCTGGCGGCCCGGTTGCGGCACTTGCGGCCGCATTCCCACGAACCAGCCGACCAGGTGGATGCGGCGATGGAAGCCAGCGCGGACGGCATGCGGACGCTGTGGATCTCACTGGCGGTGCTGGCCGTCACCGCGCTCATCCAGGCGGCCGTCGTCGCGATGTCCGGCTCGGTAGCGCTGCTGGGCGACACCTTGCACAACGCGGCTGACGCGCTGACGGCCGTGCCGCTTGGCGTCGCGTTCGTTGTCGGACGGCGCCCGCCGAACCGCCGCTACACGTACGGGTACGGGCGCGCGGAAGACCTGGCCGGTATCGCGATCGTGCTGACCATCGCCGCATCTTCTGCGCTGGCCGCCTACGAGGCGATCAATCGCCTGACGCACCCCCGCCACGTCACCGACCTGATCGCGGTGGCCATCGCGGCACTGGTCGGATTCGCTGGCAACGAGCTCGTCGCCCGCTACCGAATCCGGACCGGCAGGAGGATCGGCTCAGCGGCCCTGGTCGCCGACGGCCTGCATGCCCGCACCGACGGGCTGACCTCGCTGGCCGTGCTGCTCGGCGCGGGCGGAGTCGCGCTGGGCTGGGACTGGGCCGACCCGGTCGTCGGGCTGCTCATCACGATGGCGATCCTGGCCGTCCTCCGCCAGGCCGCCACGGAGATCTACCGGCGCCTGATGGACGCCGTCGACCCGGCGCTCGTCGGACAGGCCGAGCGCACCTTGCGCGCCACCGCAGGAGTGCTCGGTACCGGCCAGGTCCGCCTGCGCTGGATCGGGCACCAGATCCGGGCCGAATGCGAGGTCATCGTCGACCCCGCCATCACCGCCTTCCAGGCTCACCAGGTCGCGGTCGCCGCAGAGCATGGCCTGCTGCATGCCATCCCGCGCCTGGCCGCCGCGCTCGTCCATGCCGACCCCGAGCCGCACGGCGGCGCCGACCCCCACCAGGTTCTTGCCCCCCACCGGGGGGCATCCGCCCCGGCTCGCGACTCACCGTGACCCGCAGCAGCCACCTCCTGCGGCAAGCCATCCGCCTGGAGCAGTTCTCGGTCGGCTGGATGCTGATCGAGGCAGGCGTCGCGGTGACCGCGGGGATCGTCGCTAGGTCACTCGCCCTGAGCAGCTTTGGCTTCGATTCGGTCATCGAGCTTGTCTGCGCCTATCTCGTCCTACGCCGCCTGCGGGCCGAACTCACCGCCGGCCGGACCAATGAACACGCCGAACGCAGGGTACTGCGGATCATCGCGGTCACCTTCTTCCTCCTGGCCACCTATGTGGTCATCAGCTCAGCCATCGACCTGGCCACCGGGGCGCACCCGCAACGCTCACCCGCCGGTATGGGCCTTGCCTTCGCCTCGCTGGTCGTCATGCCGCTCCTGGGCTGGCGCAAGCGGCAGGTCGGCACATCCCTGCGCAACTTGCTCGTGCAGGCCGATGCCGCGCAAACACTGCTCTGCGCCACACTCGCGGTCACGACCCTGCTGGGCCTGGTCCTGTTCGCCGCCTTCAGTTGGCGGTGGGCCGACCCGATCGCCGCGCTGGCCGTCGCCTTCGTAGCGGTGCGCGAAGGTCGCGAGGCCTGGAACGGCGAACTGCTCACCGAAGACTCACGCGGAGGATAATCCAGCACGTGGGCGAGGAAAGGCGAGAGCCGACTCATGCGGTCGGTGCTGCGGCCCTTGCTGCAGGCTGGTCACATCGGCATCGCGACGTGTCGGGCGGCTGGTTGCGGCCTACCGTGTTCGGGGCGGTGGACGGGCTGGTAACCAATGCCTCGCTGATTGCCGGGCTCGGCGGCGGCGGTGTTTCTGCGCACGCCATCGTCCTGACCGGCGTGGCGGCGCTGGTGGCCGGGGCATTTTCCATGGGCACCGGGGAGTACCTGTCGGTGACCAACCAGAACGAACTAGTGCACGCGGAGGTCGCCGTCGAACGCAAGATGCACGCGCGGTTCCCTGCAGCCGAGCAGGCCGAGCTTGCCGATACGTTCCGCGGATACGGCGCGGACGCGGATACTGCGGCCAGGATGGCTGCCGCGGTGTCCCGGGATCCGGACACCGCGCTGCGCGTACATACCCGCGAAGAGCTCGGCGTCGACCCGTTTGAGCTGCCCTCCCCTGTACTGGCGGGCATCTCTTCGCTGATCGCGTTCTCACTTGGGGCACTTGTGCCGCTGCTGCCCTACCTCGCCGGGCTGTCGGTCCTGGGTGCCGCCCTGGGTATCTCGGCGGTAGCGCTCGTCATCGGCGGGATGGCCGTCGGTCGGCTCACCGGCCGGCCGATCCTGCGCTCGGGCTTGCGCCAGTTGGCCCTGGGCACGCTCGCCGTCGGGGTGACGTTCGCGGTGGGCAGCCTGATAGGCGGACAGGTCACCTGAGAGCGCTCGGCGCGTCCAGCAACGGGGCGGCACTCAGGTAAGCGCGAGCGCTAAGTTCGCAGCACACAAAAACGGGTCCCCGAGACGATGAAGCCGGGGCGCTGGCCGCCGCCGCTCGCGCGTCCGCGCGGTCAAGGTCGAGGACCGGCCGGCCGAACTCGGCGGCGAGCGCGGCGAGCGGAGTGCTCTTGCCCACGGTAGGCGGCCCGGTGAGAATCACGACGGGGCTCTTCGCTCATGCGCTGAGGGACGACTTCGGCGAGCCGGCGAGGGCGTAGCCCGCCAGTAGCCTTCATGCACTTCAGGATGCCATGCGCGGCAGCCGGTGGACGGATTTCTGGTTAACTTAACAGCTTTGTACTGGGAAACATTACAGATACGATCTGGGCAAGCTGACGCACATCAGCCGGGAATCCAGACAGGCAAGCTCGCTGGAGGGCACACGAGCTTGCCTGTCATGTGTGTGACAAGAGCCCGCCGTGCAAACGATAACGACACATGTTGCTCAGTCTGCCGTGCCGCTGCGACCTCCATATCCCCGACGCAGAGCCGGTGCGCATCGACCGCGAGCTGGGCGTAGCCTTCGTCGAAGCCGACTGATCCTGACACGGCGGTCCCATCCAGCGCACCTACACCACCACCACCCCGCCAGCTACCCCGGCTAACAGCCACTTTCGAGTAAAGGCGGCGCTAACCGTCACTCCATGCCGACGTCAGCCAGGCCAGGTCGGAAGCGGCCTGTTGCCTCGCGTCCTTCTCGCGTGCGAACAGTTCCTCGGTCTTCGTCAGTACCAGCGTGTAAGGCCGTCCCTTCCGCCGGGTCTGGTGCCCCACCGGCAGCCCGGCCGAGTCGATCCGGGTGTGTACGTGCCGCCGCCCGTCTGTCGCCAGCGGCCACTCGAAAGTGCGCCGCGACCGGGAATCCAGAAACGCCCCCAGCGTGCCGCACAGGTCGCACCCGCATCCGGTCCATCCGATCGACCAGTCGTCTTCGGCGCGCAGCGGCCGCGCGATGATCGCGCCGAGCCGTTGCGTGCAGTCCCGCGCGACCACGTCAAGCCCCGCAGCCCGCCGCGTGGCCGCCGGCAGCGCGGCCACGGAACGCAGCGCGGGCATCAAGCACCCCAGCACATTGTCCCCGTACCCGCGCAGCGCCGCCACGATCTCGTCCCGCAACTCGCCGTCGGCCGCCTCCAGGAGCCCCGTCAGCGGCGAGCTCAGCATCTCCAGCCGCGGCTCCCGCATCCCGGCCCGCGCGGTGGCCGTCCAGAACCGCAGCTGGTCACCCATCCAGCCCCAGGCCCCGGCGGCCGGCAGCCGCGCCACCTGCGAAGCCCCGGCGGCACGCAGTGCCGCGCACAGCCCCGGCAGGCTCCCCACCCACTGGTACCTGTCCGGTTCGAAGTGATGCCCCGACCCGAACCACCTGTCGATGACGCCGCGGGTCCACTGCTCGCCGTACTGCCCGGCCGCCGCCGCGAGCCCGCCAGCGTGCTCTGGCATGAGCATCTCCACCCGGAACGGCTCCAGCAGCATCGCCGCCGTCCCGGCAACACCCAGGTCACCCGCCACCTGCAGCGCGGTACCCAGCAGTCCCGCCTGCGATCCGATTGTCCTCCAGAACGGCGTGAGCGACTCCGCGGCGGCACGCGCCCCTGCCAGATCTCCGGCCTCGACTCGAGTGTGCAGTTGCGACAGCGCCCACCGCGACCCGGCTTCGGCGCGCGCCGAGAACGCCCGCTCCCGCGGCCACACCACGACCGCCGCCCGGCGGTACCACCGGTCCAGCGTGTTGCCGTAGTTGCCCATGTAGCCCTCGTATTCGGACTGATAGGGCGTCAGGTCCGCGCTCGGGGTGCTGGCACACACCTGGGAGTCGGGCACGTACAGCGATATCGGCTCGCCGCCGGCGCCGTCCGCGCTGGTCCACCAGCCGAGGGTGATCTCGTTGTCGATCAGGTCGTTGAGCTGGTAGTCGTCATGGTTGCCGCCCCGGTCCCGGTAGGCGTCGTCGTAGTCCTCCTCGTCTTCGTTCTCCTCCTCGTAGTCGTAGTCGTAGTCGTCCCACGGATCCTCATCCGCCGGCCAGGCATCCCATGTCTCCTTCACCTCCGCCAGCGCCAGCACCGCCTCGCACCCAGCACGCTCCGCTGCGGCGCGCAGCAACGCGGCGCGCTCCGCGTCAGCGCCTTTGAGCCGGTTCCAGCTCAGGCCCCGCTGGGTGTACTCGTGATCGAGCAAGTAGACGAGCCGGCTCGGCGGATCGAGGTCAGTGCGGCCGTAGCGTGGCGTGGCGGGCGCGGCGAAGTGCTCGGTCAGGCAGCGCGCCAGATCGGCAGCCGACCCAGACCCATGCACATCGGCCTCGCCGTCCGCGAGCAAGTCGAACGTCAGCGTCACCCGGTACCCCGACGTCACGGGCTTGACCTCATGGCGGCAGTCGGCGTAGAAGGCGACGAAAGACAGGTCCCGCTTCGACGTCCGGTACGTAACGCTCTCGCCGCCGTGCTCGACGATCAGTTCCCCGCCCGTGTGCGCCGAGGGCAACGACACGACCAGCGTGCCCACCATCGCGTCGTTCTTCTCCGAGTCCTGGTGCGGCAGGAAGAACTGTCCCTTGCCGTATACCAGCATCGCATGCAGCTCGGCCCGCAGCCTTGTCGTGGGCGGCAGTCCCAGCTCGCCCCGGAAGTCGTCCAGCACGACGCCGAGCGTTGCCTCCCAAACAGGGCCGTCCAGCGTGACGAGGTCCGGCGTGATCTCCCACGTGTCGCGCACGCTGGTGTCGGTCAGCGTCTGCTCCGCGCGCCCGAACTTCGCGGGCCTACCCACCGCGATCAGCTTCTTCGCCAGCGGCCCGCGCACGGGAGCCTGCACAGCCCCGAGCCCGACGACCTCGACCTGCAGCGCGTCCGCGGGCGCCAGGATCTGCGCACTGAATGACCCCGGCGCCTCGGCGTCATCGAGCAGCCTGGCTAGCCGTTCCCGTGCGGCGCGACCCATGAACACCCCCTCCAGCCGGACCCTCAACGGCAGCGACTGTACCGCCGGACACCGCGCTCCGCTGCCCGATGCCCGGCCGCGGCATGGTCTTCGGCGCCAGCGGAGTGTCTTTACCCGATAGTGGTGAAGGGGGGCGCAGCGTAGCGGCGCGGCGTCACCGCTATTGCCGACACCCTGTGGTGCACTTGTTACCGTCGAAATAGAACTGCTGAAGGGCGGCGAACAGGAAGTACGCAACGGCTTACTCAAAGGAATGGTCCAGTTCAACCTTAATGAATTTTACGCCGCGGGCATGGATTCGGCGGAGATTCTCACCGCCTGGCTCGGTTCGCGGTGGCATGTAACGGCCGCGCGTGCCGAGCCCGACACCGGGCGTAAGCTGCTCTTTTCCCTCGCCTCTAAAGTGTCCGGACTCTAGGGCCGTCTTCCGGAGATCTGGGGCCTCATCCCGCGCGATCAGGTATTGCAGGCGATCGGAGACCTCTTTAGCGAGACGGAATCCTCCTGTCTTCACCAGTCGAAGAAGCTCGTTTGCAGCCTCGGCGAGGTTCAGCACCTGCTGCTCGTCACTGATCTTTCGGCCGCCCACTGCAGACCAGGAACACCCTGAAGGTGAGTTATTGTCAAGACCTGTGGATCAAGATCTTTTAGGCGGCTGCCGGAACCTGGTCCTCGGCTGCGGCTGGTGAGGAGTCTTCGGGGCGTTCGACGAGCTTGCCGTTGACGAACGTGGCGCCG
>Ga0335079_10000613_pt1 | contig 40922 bp, 35 predicted proteins | sample Lox_Sample_33_FD_206719 | JGI IMG/M metagenome (GOLD analysis project Ga0335079, IMG submission 206719) | Soil microbial communities from Loxahatchee National Wildlife Refuge, Florida, United States - Lox_Sample_3.3 | ecosystem: Environmental > Terrestrial > Soil > Wetlands | place: USA...
TCTAGCGCTCTCCCGCGGGCGGCGCGACCATGAGCCGGAGCGCGACACCGCACCGCACGCGCGCGAACCGCCCGCTGCGGCAGGACCTCGTCGACTCCGCGGTGCTGGAGGTGCTGGGGCGGGTGCGCGAGCAGGGCTGGCTCGCGGACCGGGCTCTCGAGATGGTGCTGCGCCGCGAGACGCGCCTCTACTCCGGCGAGCGGCGAGCCGCCGCCGAGGCCCTCTACGGAGTGGTGCGCTGGCAGGGGCAGCTGGAGTGGCTCCTCGGGGGACGCCCGGGGATCGCCGAGATCTACGCCGCCTGGCTCGCCCGCCACGGGGGGCTCTCGGCCCCCGAGGCGGAGCGCCGCACCGGCCTGCGCCGCGGGGCGCTTTCGCCCCTGGCCGGGGCCGACGGGCGCATCGCCGCTGTCGCCGACCCGGCGAACCGGCTCGCCGCCGAGGAGTCGCTCCCTCCCTGGCTGGCGCGACAGCTGGTCGCCGACCTGGGGCTAGACGAGGCCCGCTCCCTGGCCCGCGCCAGCAACGAGCGGGCCCCGCTCACCGTCCGCGCGAACCTCCTCCGGACGACGCGGGACGCCCTCCGCGACCGCCTCGGCCGCGAGCGGATGGCGGCGGAGCCGGCCCGCCTGTCCCCCTGGGGGCTCGCGCTCACGGGGCACGCGAACGCCTTCTCCCTCCCGGCGTTCCGGGAGGGGCTCTTCGAGGTCCAGGACGAGGGCAGCCAGCTCGTGGCACTCGCCTGCGGGGCGCGCCCGGGGATGAAGGTGGTGGACGCCTGTGCCGGTGCGGGGGGAAAGAGCCTGGCGCTCGCGGCCGAGATGCACAATCGCGGCGAGATCCTGGCGCTGGACGTCGACCCGGGGCGGCTGGAGGAAGCGCGGCGACGCGCCCGCCGCGCCGGGGTCCACAACCTGAGGACGCGCGCGCTCCCGCCCGGCCCGGAGGCCGACCTCCTCCTGCGCGATTCGGAGGGCAAGGCGGACCTGGTGCTCGTCGATGCCCCCTGCAGCGGGCTCGGCACCCTGCGCCGCAAGCCCGACGCCCGCTGGCGCCTCGCGCCCGGCGACCCGGAGCGCTTCGCCGCCACCCAGCGGGAGCTCGTCCTGCGGTTCTCGCGAATGCTCGCGCCGGGCGGGCGCCTCGTCTACGCCACCTGCTCGGTCACCCGCGTCGAGAACGAGGAGGTGGCGGCCTTCGCTTCCGAGCTGCCGGGCCTGCGGCCGTTCCCGCTCGCCGGCACGCTGGGGGAGGACCTCGCCCGGGAGGCGGGGGCGGAAGGGAACCGGCTGCGCCTCTCGCCGCAGCGCCACGGGACCGACGGATTCTTCGCGGTGGCCTTCGAGAGGGGCCGCTAGGCGCCAGGAACGATGCCCGAGCTCCCCGAGGTCGAGATCGCCGCGCGAAACCTGCGCCGCTGGGGCGCCGGGAAGCGGGTGGCCCACGTCGAGGCCGATCCGCGCGCGCGCCGCATCTTCCGGCCCGGGACCTCGCGGGCCTTCGCGGCGGCCGTGACCGGGGCGCGCCTCCGAGCGGTGGAGCGACGCGGCAAGCACCTCCTCGTCACGCTCGAGGCGGGCGGGCCCGTCGGGTTCCTCTCGCACCTCGGCATGTCGGGGAAGTGGCTGCGGCGCGCCCCGGGCGAGAAGCCCCCCCCGCACTCCCGAGCCCGGCTCCATCTCGGCGACGGGACGGTGCTCCACTACAGCGACCCGCGCCTCTTCGGGCGGCTGCGGGTGGTTCCGGGCGCGCGTTTCGACGAGGTCCCGGAGGTGGCACTCCTCGGCCCCGATCCGCTGCGAGAGGGGATCGACCCGGCCCGCCTCGCTCGCCTCCTCTCGAGGAGCCGCCGGGCCGTCAAATCGGCCATGCTCGACCAGAAGGTCCTCCCGGGGGTGGGGAACATCCACGCGTCCGAGGCCCTCTTCCTCGCCCGCATCGATCCGCGCCGCCGGGCGGGCTCGCTCTCCCGGGCGGAGTGGGGCCGGCTCGCGCGGGCGGTGCTCGCCTCCATGCGCAGGACCCTCCGCGAGGAGGACGGGCCCGAGGTCACCTATCTGGAGGAAGCGGGTGCCACGAACCCGTTCCGCGTCTACGGCCGGGAGGGGGAGCGCTGCCCCCGCTGTGGCGACGTGCTCCTCCGCATCGTGCAGGGGCAGCGCTCCACCTTCTATTGCCGCCGCTGTCAGCGCTAGGGGAGTCGCGGCGCGTGACGGCCGCCGCCCAGGTCGGCTAGGATTCCGCGCCGGAATGCGCCCGGACGAACTGGCCCGGCTGTCGATCGACGAGTTGAGGATCCGGTTCGTGGAGGAGGGGCACCCGCTCTCCCCCGAGTGCGAGGAGGCCCTCCGCACCGATCCGCGCCGGGGGGCCCGGGCGGTCGCGGCCGCTGTTCGGCGCCGCCGTCGCGCCAACCGTGCCGAGGGCCAGCGGTTGCGGAACCTGCTCCGGCACGAGACGCGCCTGTGGGCCCGCGGGGTGAGGCTCGTGGCCGGGGTGGACGAGGCCGGGATGGCCCCGCTCGCCGGCCCGGTGGTGGCCGCCGCTTGCATCCTGCCGCCCGACTACCGCCCCCGCGGCGTGGACGACTCGAAGCAGGTTCCCCCCGAGGAGCGAAGGCGCCTCGCCGACGACATCCGCAGGAACGCGGTGGCCTGGGCCATCGGCCGGGCCGAGGTGGAGGAGATCGACCGGCTCAACATCTACTGGGCCGGTATCCTGTCGCTGCGGCGCGCCGTCCTGGCGCTCCCCACCCGACCCGAGCACCTGCTCATCGACGCCCGCCGCATCCGCGACCTCGACATTCCCCAAGACGGGATCGTCCACGGGGACGCGCTCTCGCTCACCATCGCGGCGGCGAGCATCCTCGCCAAGACCGCCCGCGACGCGCTCATGGAGCGGATGGACGCGGAGCACCCCGGATACGGATTCGCTCGCCACAAGGGCTACCCCACTCCCGATCACCTCGCCGCCCTCAAGGAGCGGGGCGCCTGCCCCATCCACCGGCGCTCCTTCGCCCCGGTGCGAGAGGTGCTGGGGCTCGCCCCGGCGCAGGTGGAGATGTTTTCAGAAGAAAATTGACGTGGCGATATCAATCCCTTAGAACCGTGGCAAAAGGAAATGCCCGACGGTGAAGGTGCGTCTCGCGGGCCCGGCGGATGAGCCCCGGGCGAGGCGCCCCCCGATCCGGCGAATGCATGGAAGAACCACAGAACCGCGACCCCGCCCCCCCCGCAGCCGAGCGGGAACCCCAGCAAACCACCAGCTCCCCCGACGCGGCGTCCGGCGAAGCCGCGCCCGGCCCGTCGCGCGGCCGGCGCGATCGCCACCGCCGGCGCCGCCGCGAGCCGCGCGAGGACCACGGCCGCCCGCGGCGCCACCCGGACGAGCGCCCCCACCCGAACCGGGCGCTCGTCCTCGACCCGGACATGCCGCGCCCGGAGCACCCGCCGGAGATCGCCACCGAGCGGCTCGACGCGGACGCGGTCAGGGTCATCTCGCGGCTGCGCCACGTGGGCCACCAGGCCTATTTCGTCGGCGGCTGCGTGCGCGACCTGCTCCTCGGGCGCACCCCCAAGGACTTCGACCTCGCCACCGACGCCCACCCCGGGGAGGTGCGGGCCATCTTCCGGAACTGCCGCCTCATCGGGCGGCGCTTCCGCCTCGCCCACGTCTACTTCCGGGGCGGGAAGATCATCGAGGTCGCCACCTTCCGCGCGAACCCCATCGACGTGGCCGAGGACGTCCCCGGCGATGCCGACCTCCTCATCACCCGCGACAACGTCTTCGGCACCGCCGAGGAGGACGCGCGCCGGCGCGACTTCACGGTGAACGGGCTCTTCTACGACCCCTTCCTGGGAGAGGTCATCGACTACGTCGGCGGGCGAGCCGACCTGGAGGCGCGCCGGATCGCCACCATCGGCGACCCGGAGATCCGGATGCGCGAGGATCCGGTGCGGGCGCTGCGCGCCATCCGTTTCGCGGCCCGGCTCGGCTTCACCATCGAGCCGGAGGTCTTCGCGGCCATGCGGCGCCACGCCAGCGAGCTCGCCCGCTGCGCCCCGCCGCGGGTGCTCGAGGAGGTCTTCAAGATCCTTCGCTGCGGCGGGTCCGGGCGCGCCTTCGATCTCCTGCGCGCCTCCGGGGCCCTCTCGGTGGTCCTCCCCTCGCTCGCCGAGCTGCTTGAGGCGGGCGAGGCAGGGGTGCGCGCGCGCCTCCAGGCGCACCTGCACGCGCTCGACGAGATGGTGCGCTCGGGGGAGGAGATCTCCGAGGCGGTCCTGCTCGGGGCGCTCCTCACGCACGTCCGCCACGGGCCGGCCGGCGACCAGGCCGCCGACGGGCTCCTCGCCCAGCTCGTCCAGACCGCCCGCCTTCCCCGCCGCATCGCCGAGCGGACCCGGCTCGCCCTGGGAGCGCAGGAGCTCCTGCACGGCCCGCCGCGGCGCCGCCGGCGCCGGCGCGGCGGCGGCCTCTCGGCGCAGGCCTACTTCCGCGACGCCCTGCAGCTCCTCGAGATGTCCGTCAAGGCGACCGGGGAGGGTGCGGAGACACTCGCGCGCTGGAGGTCCGAGGCGGAGCGGCACCCGACCCCCGGCGACGGGGACCGGGCCGAGCCCCCCCCGGAGGACCTCGAGGGGGGGATGGAGCGGGAGGGTTCCCCGGGAGGGACGAGGACGATCGAGGTGGACGCGACCCTGCCGGGCCGGCCGCCTGGGCATCCGGATCCACGGGGAGAAGAGTCACCGGGCCGCCGCAGGCGGCGCCGGCGCGGAGGGCGGCGCCGCCGGCGCAGGGGACGGGCATCCGGCGCCGAGGCGGCGGGCCACTCGGGCGCCGACCCGGTACCGTCCGCCGGGGCCTAGCCCCGGATTCATTTCGGTTACAATGCGCCATCCCGCGCCTGCCCCCGGGAACAATCCATGAAGACCGCCCCATCCAGTCCCGCCGAGAAGTCGGTCGAAAAGTCCAAGGCCCGGTACCGGCGCGTCCTGCTGAAGCTGTCCGGCGAGGCGCTCATGGGCGAGGGGAAGTACGGGATCTCGCCGAAGACGCTCACCGCCATTGCCCAGGACGTGAAGGACGTGGTGGACCTGGGGGTCCAGGTGGCCCTCACCATCGGTGGAGGAAACATCTTCCGTGGAGTCTCGGGGGCCACCGAGGGCATGGACCGCTCCAGCGCCGACTACATGGGCATGCTCGCCACGGTGATCAACGCCATGGCACTCCAGGACGCGACCGAGAAGCTCGGCGTCAGCACGCGCGTGCAGTCGGCCATCGAGATGCACCAGGTGGCCGAGCCCTACATCCGGCGCCGCGCCATCCGCCACCTGGAGAAGGGGCGGGTGGTGATCTTCGCCGCCGGCACCGGCAATCCCTACTTCACCACCGACACCGCCGCCAGCCTGCGGGCCATGGAGATCCACGCCGACGTGCTCCTCAAGGCCACCAAGGTGGACGGGGTCTACTCCGACGACCCCAAGAAGAACCCGGCGGCCACGAAGTACCGGCAGCTCTCCTACCTGGACGTGCTGAAGAAGAACCTGAAGGTGATGGACTCCACCGCCATCAGCCTGTGCATGGACAACGACCTTCCCATCGTGGTCTTCGACTCCACCCAGCGCGGGAACGTCCGCCGCGTCATCCTGGGCGAGGAGATCGGGACCACCGTGGGCAAGCTCTCCACGCGCGCCGCCTAGGCGGCGCGCCGCCACCCGGGCTCCCGGGACACGGAGGCCGAACATGGGCGCCGCCGACGACATCCTGAAGGACCTGCACGGCCGAATCCAGAAGACCCTGGAGTCGCTGCTCTCCGATCTCCAGACGATCCGCACCGGTCGCGCCAACCTCCACCTGCTCGACGGCGTCCGGGTCGACTACTACGGCCAGATGACCCCGCTCAGCCAGGTGGGCACCCTGGCGGTGGTCGACGCTCGGCTCATCACCGTGAAGCCCTGGGAGAAGACCCTCATCCCCGGCATCGAGAAGGCCATCCGCGACGCCAACCTCGGGCTCAACCCGCAGAGCGACAAGGACGTGGTGCGGATCCCCATCCCCCCGCTCACCGAGGACCGGCGCAAGCAGATCGTGAAGCAGGTGAAGCAGAAGGGAGAGGAGTTCAAGGTCGCGGTGCGGAACGAGCGGCGCGACGCGAAGGAGCTCATCGAGGCCGCCGAGGGCGACGGGGAGATCGCCGGCGACGAGGCCAAGAAGGCCCTCGACAAGATGCAGAAGGAGACGGACGAGGGCGTGAAGCGGATCGACGAGATCTGCGCCGCCAAGGAGAAGGAAGTGATGCAGGTGTGAGGGGCCTCCTCGGCCCTCACCCCGGCGTCCTCCTCCTGGGATTCCTCGCCCTGGGGACCGCGGCGGCGGCGCTCTTCGCGCTCTCCGGCCGCCCGGGCCTCTCCCCCGCCCGCCGCCGGCTCTACGGCCTCCTGTGGGTGACGACGCTCCTCGTGGGCGGGCCGCTCTGGCTCGTCCTCGCCGCCCTGCTCGGCGTCCTCTGACCCTTCCCTAGGGGCGATAGCCGTGAGCGATGGGGAGGCGCCGCCCCTCGCCGAAGGCCTTGCTCGTCACCTTCAGGACCGGGGCGGCCTGGCGCCGCTTGTATTCGCTCCCGTTCACCATCCGCAGGATCCGCCTCACCAGCTCGGGGTCGTGGCCGCGCCGCTCGATCTCGTCCACCGGCAGCCGGTCCTCGATGTAGGCGGCGAGGATGTCGTCCAGCACCTCGTAGGGCGGCAGGGTGTCCTGGTCGACCTGGTCGGGCTTGAGCTCGGCGGAGGGCGGCTTGGTGAAGGTTCGCTCCGGGATGGCCACCCGCCCCAGCCGCCGGTTCGCGGCGCGGGCGGCGGGGTAGACGAGCGTCTTCGGCACGTCGCCGATGACCGCCAGGCCGCCGGCCATGTCGCCGTAGAGGGTGCAGTACCCGACCGAGAGCTCGCTCTTGTTGCCGGTCGAGAGGAGCAGGGCCCCGGTCTCGTTGGAGATGGCCATCAGGATCTGCCCCCGGATGCGCGCCTGGACGTTCTGTTCGGTGAGGTCGCCCGGGGGGTGACCGAAGGCGACGGCGAGCGAGCCGAGGTAGGCCTGGTGCATGGGCTCGATGGGGATCTCCTGGAAGGCGATGCCCAGGTTGGCGGCGAGCGCGCGGGCGTCCTCGCGGGAGTGCGGTGAGCTGTAACGGGAGGGCATTGCCACCCCGAGCACGGCCGCGGGCCCGAGCGCCAGGGCGGCCACGCAGGCGGTGAGGGCGCTGTCGATCCCCCCGGAGAGCCCCACCACGGTGGAGCGGAACCGGCACTTCCGGGCGTAGTCCCGCACCCCGAGCACCAGCGCGGCGAGCACCTCGTCGGCCTGGCCCTCGGGGGTGGGATCGGGAGGGCCGGGAAGGGATCTTGGCGCGCCGTCGGCAGAGAGGACCTCCGGCCTCCCCCCCTCGAGGTCGGCGACGAGCAGCGCCTCCTCGAAGAGCGGGGCGCGGGCCCGCACCGTCCCGTCCGGCCCGAGGAGCATGGAGGCTCCGTCGAAGACGAGCGAGTCGTCGCCGCCCACCTGGTTCACGTAGGCCACCGGCGCCCGGTGGGAGCGCGCGCTCGCGGACAGCATCCGCTCGCGCAGGGACGGCTTGCCGAGAGCGTAGGGGGACGCGGAGATGTTCACCACCAGACCGGCCCCGGCGGCGGTGAGCTCGGCGATGGGATCGCGGTCGTAGCGAGGCTGGTCCCAGAAGCGCTTGTCGTTCCAGATGTCCTCGCAGACGGAGAGCCCGAGGCGCAGGCCGATCCCCTCCGCGGTCGCGGCGGTGCTCGCGGGCGCCGAGAGGAAGTAGCGCGTCTCGTCGAAGACGTCGTAGGTGGGCAAGAGCGACTTCCGCCCCACCGCCGCGAGCCGCCCCCCGTCGAGGAGGGCGGCGGCGTTGTAGAGCCCGGGGGGAGGAGCGCCCGCGACCGCTTCCGGGAAGCCGAACACCACCGACACGCCCCGGGACCACTCGGCCGGGCGGGCGAGCTCGGCCACGGTCGAAGCGCAGCGGGCGACGAACTCCGGCATGTCGAGGAAGTCGCGGGGTGGGTACCCACAGACGGCAAGCTCCGGGAAGGCCACCAGGCTGGCGCCGGCGGCCCGGGCGCGCTCGGTGAACTCGCGGATCTTCCGGGCGTTGCCGTCGAGGTCGCCGACGGTGGGATCGATCTGGGCCAGGGCGATGCGCTTCGCGGGCACGCGCGCGAATGGTAGCATCCCCCTTCGCCCATGGCGCAACGCATCCTGGTCATCGAGGAGAGCGGCCCCGTGGTGGCGGCGTTGCGGCGACATCTCGAGGGAGCCGGCTTCCGTGTGGACGTGGAGACGCCGGCGGGCGCGCTCGAGGGAATCGAGCCGGGGACGTACGCCGTGGCGGTGGTCCGGCCGGAGGTGACCGGGGGCCCCCGGCTCCTCGATGGGCTGCGGCGCTCCGACCCCGCCCTCCCGGTGGTCCTGCTCTACCACGACGAGGAAGAGGCGAGCGCGGAGGAGCTCTCCGCGGACGCGCTGCTCGTCGCCCCCCTCTCCCGCCCGGCGGTGGTGAGCCTGTGCCGGGTCATGGCCCGGGTGCGCGCCCAGACCCTGCGCATCGCCGAGCTCGAGAAGGAGCGGGCGCGGCCCGCCGCGGCCGGGATCTACGACTACGAGTTCTTCAAGCGGCTTCTCCTCATGGAGGTGAAGCGCTCCCGCCGCTACCGCTACCCCGTCTCGCTGGCGCTCGTGGCGGTGGACCGCTGGAAGGAGGTCTCGGCCCGCATGGCCGGGAGGGTGCGCGCCTCCCTCTTGGCAGAGCTGCTCACGCTCGTCGCCGGGACGGTGCGCGACATCGACCTGCCCCTCCACTACAGCGAGGAGCGGCTGCTCGTCTTCATGCCCCACACGGCGGCGCGGGGCGCCCAGCAGGTGGCGAGCCGGGTGGTGCAGCGCGTCCGCTCCCACCCCGCGAAGCTGACGGTGAGCGTCGGCGTCGCCACCTTCGACGGCGAGGGGACCATGTCCTTCTCCTCTCTGGTCCGGGCCGCGTCCGACGCGCTCGAGCGGGCGCGGACGAGCGGTGGGGACCGGACCGCGCACGCCGCCGGGCGCCCTCGGCGCGACCGCGTCAGCATGGCATGAGGGCCTTGCGGACCTCATCCCTCGTCGCCGCCCTCTGCTCCGCCGCGGCGCTCGCGGCCTGCCTGCCGGCGGGCGGCTCCCTGCCGGAGGTGCGCGTCCACGCCTCGGTGTCACCGCTCGCCGCCGAGGCGCTCGCCGTGCTCGCTCAGAACCGGCGCGTGGCCCGGGTGGTGCTCGTCGCCGATCCGGCCGCCGCCGAGGTGGGCTGGTTCGGGGACCCGACGGAGGCGCTCGCCGCCGCTCCCCTCCTCGTCCCGGGTTCGGCCCCGCCCCAGCCGGAGGTCGCCGCGCGCTGGAGGGACGCGCGCGGCCGCTTCTTCCCCCTGTGCGCGAGGGCGCGCGTCCTCCTCGTGAACCCCCACGCCGGCCTTCCGCTCGCGCCTCGCCACCTTCGCGACCTCGCCCACCCCAGGCTCGCCGGCATGCAGGCGCTCGTTCCCTTCGGCCGGGAGGAGGGCCCGCTCACCGCAGCCGCCCTCTCGCTGGTGCTCGGCGAGGCCGCCACCCGGGAGCTGCTCGACGCCATCGCCAGGGGGCGCCCGCAGCTCTTCGCGAACGAGGCGGCGGTGCAGGCGGCGGTGGCCTCGGGGAGGGCGGGCTTCGGGCTCGCTGGCTCCGAGCAGGGCGCGGCGGGCGCGGTGAGCGCGGCGGCCCTCGAGGTCGTCTACCCCGACGAGGGCGCGACGGGCGCGCTCGTCTTCCCCACCGCGGCGGCGATCCTCGCGCGCGGGAGGGGAAGCGAGGGCGCGCGCCGTCTCGTAAAGTGGATGGCGAGCGCCGACGCGGAGGAGCTCATGGCGGCGCGCGCACCCGGCTGCATGCCGCTGCGCCGCGGTGTGCCGCTTCCCTACGGAGTGCGCTCGGCCGCCGACGTCGCGTCGCCGTCGCTCGACTGGGAGGATCTCGCCGCAGCGCGCCAGAAGTTCCTGCCCCTGCTCTCCCGGTGGCCCGAGCCCTAGGCCGACGCGGCCGCATGCCCACCCACCTGGGCCGACAATGGGTTGCATCTGCCACCCAAAAGGGTTATATTGATTTTTGCCTCGAGTGACACGATTGTCGAAAAACAGTTTGGTATTCGACACATCGCTGGGGACTGAAAAAAAGTAAGCAGGGGGGGTAGCATCCTGGCGGGTCGTTGTTATCGTTTGGGGCGTTGGGACCCGACCGGGTTCATTGCGGGGGGAAGGACCGCGAGCGGCCGGGAACCGAGGAGAGCCGCCTTGCAGCAGGCACTTTTCGAAGGGAAGGTCTGACGATGGCCCAAATCGATATCGAAATTCTCCAGCCGTTTGCCGCTCGCTTCCTCGAAGGCACGAACCTCACCCCGGCAGAGCGCGCCGAGGTGCTCCGCATCGCGCAGGGGTTCGCTTGCAAGGACTCCGCTTCCGCGGCCGGCGTCTCGCCCGAGACGATCCGCGCCCGCCGCAAGCGCATCTACCGCAAGCTCGACGTCCCGGGCTCCGCCGAGCTCTTGGCGAAGCTCCTCGCCCTCTCCCTGAAGATGCTGTCGAAGGGCGAGAGGATCGAGGTGCACCCCGTCGTCGCCGCCCAGCCGACGATGGCGCCGCAGCAGCCGGCGATGCGCTAGTCCGGCCGCGCCCACCACGTCTCACCCGAGGCCTCGCCCCCGACGGGCGGGGCCTCGCCGCTTCTGGGCCGCGACGAGCTCCCTCGCTAGGCTCCGGCGAGCCAGCGCTCCAGTCGCTCCGAGACCTTCGCCGGGGTGAGGCCGTACTCCTCCGCGAGCGCCTTCTCCGCGGCACTCGCGCCGAAGCGCTCCACGCCCAAGACCAGGCCGTCCGGCCCGGCGAGCCTCCACCACTCCAGCCCGCGCGCCGCCTCCACCACCGCCACCCGCTGGCCGGCGGGCAGGACCTCGCGGCGGTACTCGAACGGCTGCTCCTCGAAACAGTGCAGGCAGGGAATGGACACGAGGCGGGCCGCAACGCCCTTCTTGGCGAGCAGCTCCGCCGCGCCCTGCGCCGTCGCCACCTCGCTGCCGGTGGCGACGAGGGTCACCCTCGCTCCCGGCGGGTCGTGGACGACGTACCCTCCGCGGGCGATGCGGGATGGGTCGACGCCCCCGTCCCGCTTCAGGGGGGCGAGCTTCTGGCGGGTGAGCACGAGACCGGTCGGCCCGCTCCGCCGGGTGAGGGCGTGAGCCCAGCCGACCGCGACCTCGGCTCCGTCCGCGGGGCGCACCACGTGCAGGTTGGGGATGGCGCGGAGCGCGGTGAGCTGCTCGACGGGCTGGTGGGTGGGGCCGTCCTCCCCGAGGAAGATGGAATCGTGCGTCCAGACGAAGACCACCTGGATCCGGGAGAGGGCCGCGAGGCGCACCGCCGGGCGCATGTAGTCGGAGAAGATGAGGAAGGTGCCCACGAAGGGGATGAAGGCGCCGTCGTAGGCGAGACCGTTCGCGATGGCCCCCATGGCGTGCTCGCGGATGCCGAAGTGAAGGTTGCGCCCGCCGTAGCGGTCGCGCTCCACGGACCCCGCGCCCTTGATGTCGGTGAGGTTCGACTCGGCCAGGTCGGCGGAGCCGCCGACGAGACAGGGCACGAGCGCCGCGGCCTTCTGGATGACGGCGCTCGAAAGCTTGCGGGTGGCGTCGCTCCCCTCGCTGCCCTCCAGGAGCAGCGCCTCGATGTTCGCTGGGACGGTGCGCTCCAGGTGGGCGTCGAGGAGGCGGGCCTCGGGTGCGTGGGTGGCGCGCCAGTCCCTCTCCCGGCGCTGCCAGGCCTCGTAGTCGGCCACCTTGCCCTCCACCACCCGGTGCCAGAGCTCCCGAACGTCTTCGGGGACGAGGAAGCGCGGCTCGAGCGGCCAGCCGAGGAACTGCTTCGCCGCCTTGAGCTCCTCCTCGCCGAGAGGCGCCCCGTGGGCGCTCGACTTTCCCTGCTTGTTCGGGGCGCCGTAGCCGATGATGGTGTGGACGCGGATGAGGCTCGGCCGCGAGAGCTCGCCCTTGGCCTCGTCGATGGCCCGCGAGATGGCGTCGTGGTCCCTCCCGTCGACGGAGAGAACCTGCCAGCCCTGTCCCTCGAGGCGCCTCGTCACGTCCTCGCCGGAGAAGGAGAGCGTGGTGCGGCCGTCGATGGTGATCTGGTTGTCGTCGTACAGGTACACCAGGCGGCCGAGCCGGTTGTGGCCGGCGAAGCTTGCCGCCTCCGAGCTCACCCCCTCCATCAGGTCGCCGTCCGAGACGATCGCGTACGTCCAGTGGTCCTCGATGGGGTTGCCGGGGCCGAGCTTGGCGGAGAGCATCGCCTGCCCGAGCGCGATGCCGACGCCGTTCGCGAACCCCTGCCCGAGCGGGCCGCTCGTCACCTCCACGCCCGGGGTGTGGCCGAACTCGGGGTGGCCCGGAGTCTTGGAGTGCAGCTGCCGGAACCTCTTCAGGTCATCGAGGCCGACGTCGAACCCGGAGAGGTGGAGGAGCGAGTAGAGGAGCATCGAACCGTGGCCGGCGGAGAGGACGAAGCGATCGCGGTCCATCCAGCGCGGCTGGCGCGGGTTGAAGCGCAGGTGGCGGGTCCAGAGCACGAAGGCCATGTCGGCGGCGCCCATGGGCATGCCGGGGTGCCCGCTGTTCGCCTGCTGCACGGCGTCGGCGGCCAGCATGCGGATGGTGTTCACCGCCTTCTCGGCGAGGTCGGCGCTCGGGATGTGGGCCATGCGGGTTCTCCGGCGAGGTGGGGCCGCAACATCGCGCAGCGCATGCAGGAGATCAAGCGCTCGGGGCGGCCGGGGACGGGCCGTCGCGGCGCGTCGAGCCGCGGCAGGGCGCCTCAGGGAGGCGGGGGGCGGGGTCGGCCCGGCACGAGGGCCCACACCCCGGCCGCGAGGAGGGCGAAGCCGAGGAAGCGCGACGGCCCGCGCCCCAGGAGGAGGAGCAACAGCGGCAGGAGGAGCGCGAGGCCAGCGATGGGGAGCCGCGCCCCTTCCGGTAGCCGGGAGAGGAACCGGAAGGCCGGCGCCCCCTCCGGCAAGCGGGGCAGGCGGAAGCCCCCGCCCTCGAGCTCCTCCTCGACCCGGGCGCGCTCGGCCCGCGAGAGCTCCTCTGCGGCCCGGCGGCGGGCCGCGGCCAGCTCGGCAGCCTGCCGCTCTCCCGCCTCCCGCCGCACCCGCAGGCTCTCCTCCTCGGCGGCCTCCTCCGCCCGGTGCGACGCCCAGACCTCCTCGTTGAAGGCGCGCTGCTCCGGGGTGTCGAGCGGGGCGCCGCAGTGCGGGCAAGCGCTGGCGTAGAGCGAGCCGTCGGCCCCGCACTTGGCGCAGCGAGTGAAGGGCTGCGCGTCCTTCGGCAGCTCCTCGGTCTCGAGCGCGCGCTCGCGCGGCTCGCGGAAGCGTTCGAGGGCGGGCGGCGGCGGGGGATTCGCCGCGGGGTGGCCCCCCCCGTCGTCCCCGACGCGCTCGAAGCGCCGGTCGTGGGCGAGCGGGTCGACCCTGCCCGCGGGCGCCTCGCGGGGCCGCTCGAGCTTGAGGAAGCGATCGCGGGTTTCCGAGCTCATCGCTAGCCGTGAAGCGGAAGCGGGTCGCGCCGGGCGCCGTCCTCGGCGGCGGATGCGGGACGGGTCCGGGTGCGGGCCCACTCGCGCAGTGCGTCGATGTCCTCCCGCATGGTGGTGGCGAGCGGGAAGGTCTCCTCCACCGCCCGCCGCAGGTGTGCGTCCCCGAGCTCGCTCCCCGCGGCAAAGGCGTCGTAGAGCGCGGAGACGATCGCCTGCTCGATCTCCGACCCGCTGAACCCCCGGGCGAGCCCGGCGAGCGCTGCCAGGTCGAAGGCCTCGGGGCGGCGGCCGCGCCGGGAGAGGTGGATGCGGAAGATCTCCTGGCGCTCCGCCTCGGAGGGGAGGTCGACGAAGAAGATCTCGTCGAAGCGCCCCTTGCGCAGGAGCTCGGGAGGCAAGAGGTCGACGCGGTTGGCGGTGGCGACGACGAAGACCGGCGCCGTCTTCTCCTGCAGCCAGGTGAGGAGGGCCCCGAAGACGCGGGCGGTGACGCCCCCGTCGGCGGTGGCGGAGGAGGCGCTTCCCGACAGGCCCTTCTCGATCTCGTCGGTCCACAGGACCGCGGGTGCCACGCTCTCCGCCACCCGGATGGCGCGCCGGAGGTTCTCCTCCGACGAGCCCACCAGACCGCTGAAGATCCGCCCCATGTCGAGCCGCAGGAGGGGGAGCTTCCAGGCGGAAGCGATCGCCTTGGCGGTGAGGCTCTTGCCGCACCCCTGCACCCCGAGGAGCAAGAGCCCCTTCGGCTCGGGCAGCCCGAAGCGCCGGGCGGGCTCGCCGAAGGCGCCGCTGCGGCGGAGGAGCCAGGTCTTGAGGTTCTCGAGCCCTCCCACCCCCGAGAGCTCCTCCTCCCCGGGGTAGTACTCGAGCAGCCCGCTCTTCCGGATCACCTGTCGCTTCTCGTCGAGGACGAGGGCCACGTCCTCGCGGGACAGCCTCTGGTCCGAGGCGATGGCCTTCGCGAAGGCGTTCTCCGCCTCGGAGAGGGTGAGCCCCTGCGCCGCCTTCACGATCTGCTCCACGTCCTCGCGCTTCAGGCTCACCACCGCCTTCTTGGTGCGCACCACCACCTCGGCGATCTCGCGCAGGAGGTCGTAGAGCTCCCGGTAGGTCGGCAGGGGCACGTCGAGGACGGTGATCTCCTTCTCGAGCTCGGTGGGGATCTGCAGCACCGGGGAGAGCAGGATGAGGGTGGTGTAGGTCGACTTCAGGGACTGCGCGAGCTCGCGCAGGGCCCGGACGACCGCCGGGTCGCCGAGGTAGGGGTGGAAGTCCTTCAGCACCACCAGCGAGGGCTCGGAGAGCTTCTCGATGGCGGCGAGCGCCGCGGCCGGCTCGCGGCTGGCCTCGGGCGCCGGAGGTCGCGCGCCGCCCGGATGGCGGAAACCCCTCGTCACCGACCAGGAGAGGTACGCCTTGCCGTGCTCGCGCGCCAGCTCCTCGAGGTGGCCGTCGACGCGCTGTTCCTCCCAGCTCACCAGGTACACGAGTGGGTAGCGAGCGCGCACGAGCGTCTCGAGCTCCCGGACGAAGCGGGGCCTTTGGGGCGCGGGCGCCGCCGCTTCCGGAGCGGCGCCGCTTTCTTGGGCGGCCATGCGACGACAATAGCAAGGAGGGCGGGCCCCTTCCTCTTGCCGCCCGGGGGGGCGCCCTAGGGGCTCTCCACCCACAGGAGCCGACATCCGCCCGGCTCCTCCTCGACCGCGGCCACGGTGCCGGGGGGGACCGGGCGCTGCGACCCACCGGCGATGGCGATGGCCTCGGCGATCTCCGGGCTGTGTCCCACCAGGGCCGTCCCGTCCCCGGCCCTGCGTGCGAGCCCGAGGAGCGCCGCCCCGCCCGACCGGCCGGAGGCGAGGAGCTCCTCCTCCTCCACCGGGGCCCCGCTCGCGGCGGCGAGGAGGCCTGCGGTCTCCCGGGCGCGGGCGAACGGGCTCGTGAGGATGCGGCCGATGGGCGCCCGGGAAGAGAGGGAGCGGGCCAGCGCCGCGAAGGACGCGCGCCCGTGTGCGGTGAGGCTGCGGTCCCGGTCTGGGACGCCCTCGGGCCGCTGCGCCTCCGCGTGGCGCACGAGGTAGAAGAGCGCGCTCACCGGGGGGCGATCCTGCCGCTCCGCTCCGCCAGGCCGCGCAGCCGGGAGGTGGTGGCGACGTCCGCGAGCTGGGCGGCCACGTCGACGGGCATGCGGTAGGTCCAGTTTAGGTCGGTCACCGTCCCGGGGACGTTCACGCGCTCGCGCCACCCCATGGCGTCCTGGTAGGGAACGAGCAGCAGGTCCGACTTCGACTGGTACACGAGGGCGAGCAGGGCGTCGCGCACGCCCGCGTCGAAGCGCTCCGGGGCCTGTGCTGCGAGCTCGGCCAGGCCCGGCAAGGAGAGCAGCGCCTTGCGCTCCGCGCCCGAGAGCGAGTCGTACCAGTCCGCCAGGGACTCGGTGTCGTGGGTGCCGGTGGTGGCGAGCGACACCGCCGGCCAGCTCGCCGGGTCGCGATAGACCGCCCCGTCCTTCTCCCAGCGCAGGACTCGGTAGCCGGGGACGCCGATGCGGGCGAGCGATGCCCGGACGAACTCGGGAACCACGCCTAGGTCCTCAGCGATCACCCGCGCGCCCTGCGCGAACGCCGAAAGCACCCGCTCGCCGTTCTTGATCTGCTCCGGCTCGGTGGGGGGGACGAAGCCCGGCGGCCCGCCGTCGTTGGGACGGAAGTAGCTGCGGTACAGACCGACCACGTGGTCCACACGATACGCCCCGTAGAGCTGCGCGTAGCGGCGGGCGCGCTCGTTGATCCAGGCGAGGCCGTTCTTGGCCATCTCCTCCCAGCGGTAGACCGGCAGGCCCCAGTCCTGCCCCTCGGCGCTGAAGGCGTCCGGGGGGACTCCGGCGCGGGCGTCGAGGCGGAAGTCGAAGGGGCGCGCCCAGACATCTGCCGAGTCGGTGGCCACCATGAAGGGCTGGTCGCCCATGAGCTCGGCGCCGGCCTCGTTCACCGCGCGCCGGGCCTCGTGCCACTGCCGATCGAGCTGCCACTGCAGCCAACACCGGTAGAGGATGCGCTCGGAGAGGGAGGCGCGTGCCGCCGAGAGCGCTTCGGCCTCCCGGGCCCGCAGCCCCACCTCCCACTCCCCCCACGCCCGTCCGCCGTAGAGGTCGTCGTGCAGGGCGACGAAGAGGGCGTAGTCGTCGATCCAGGCCGCGTGCTCGCGGCAGTAGTCCTCGAGTTCCCTCGCCCGCAGGCTGCGCCGCCGCCACTCTCGCTCGAGGAAGGAGCGGAAGGCGGCCTCGCTGGCGCGGTGCTTCAGCCCGCGCACGTCGCGCCAGCGGACGCGCGGAGACGCTCGCACCGTGGCCAGGGTCTCCCGGTCCGCGGCCGAGAGGGCGTCGATGCCACCGGCGGCCTCGAAGTCCTCGACCGCGTCGAGCGCCAGGTAGACCGGGTCGATGGCGAAGGCCGAGAGCGCCGAGTAGGGGCTGCTCTCGCCCCGCCCCGCCTCGGTGACCGGCAGCACCTGGAGGAGCGAGAATCCCGCCTGGGTCGCCCAGCGCGCGAAGGGAACGAGATCGGGGATCTCGCCCAGGCCCCAGCCGGCGGCGCTGCGGATGGAGAAGAGGGGGATGAGGACGCCAGCCTGACGCATGAGACCGGACGTTGTAGCCTCTTTCCCGCGGCGATGGCCAGGGGCGATTTTGTCGCAGGGTGGAACCTACAGAGGGCGGTACGCGCCCAGCCCGACGGGCCCCCTCCATCTGGGGAATGCCCGCACCGCCCTCCTCTCCTGGCTCGCGGCGCGGGCGGCGGGCGGCGCCTACCTGGTGCGAATCGAGGACCTGGACGGCCCCCGGGTCCGGCCCGGCCTCGAGGCCGCCATACTGGAGGAGCTCCACTGGCTGGGGCTCGACTGGGACGAGGGGCCCGACGTGGGCGGGGCGGTCGGGCCGTACCGACAGTCCGAGCGACAGGGGGCCTACGCCGTCGCGCTCCGCGCCCTCCGGGAGTCGGGTCGGGCCTACCCCTGTTTCTGTTCCCGCGCCGAGATCGCCCTCGCCTCGCGGGCTCCCCACGCCTCGGACGAGGGGCCCCGCTACCCCGGGACGTGCCGCTCGCTCGGCGCGGCCGACCGGGAGGAGCGGGCTCGCCGCCGGCCTCCGGCCTGGCGCCTCCAGGTGGACGAGGGGAGGGTGAGCTTCGTGGACGGCGTCCACGGTCCGTGCGCGTACGACGTCGCCGACGCCGTGGGAGACTTCGTCGTCGCCCGGGCCGACGGGATCCCCGCCTACCAGCTGGCGGTGGCGGTCGACGACGCCGCCATGGGGATCACCGAGGTCGTGCGCGGGGACGATCTGCTCCCGTCCACGGCCCGACAGGTCCTCGTCTACCGCGCGCTCGGGCTCGCGGCGCCCCGCTTCGCCCACGTCCCGCTCGTGGTCGGCCCGGACGGGGAGCGCCTCGCCAAGCGGCACGGCGCGCTCTCCCTCGGCGAGCTGCGCAGGCGAGGGGCCGATCCCCGGGCCGTGGCCGGTCTCCTGGCCTCGCTCTCGGGGCTCGCCCCGCCGGGGACGAGGCTCCACCCGAGCGAGCTGGTCGCGGGCTTTCGGATGGAGGAGCTTTCGCGCGCGGCGGCGCGGCTCGACCCGGCGGCCGCCGAGGTGCTCGCGGGCGCCCCCGGGGGCAGCGCGGGAGGGTAGACTCGCCCCGGTGGGCATCCTTCGCTCGAAGACCGACCCGCGCTGGGTGGGGGTGGCGCTCGCGGACCTCGACCGGACGCTCGGCGACCATGCCCACTGCGAGAAGAAGGCCGCGGCCACGGCGGTGAAGCTCATTGCGGACTACCCCGGCCGCCCCGACCTCGTGCGCAAGATGGCGAAGCTCGCCCAGGAGGAGACCCACCACTTCCTCGCAGTCCTGAACGAGCTGGCAAGGCGCGGGCGCACCCTTCCGCCCGACGGCGGCGACGCCTACGCGCAGGCCCTTCTTCGACGGGTGCGCGGTGGCGCCTCCCGCTTGATGGACCGGCTGCTCGTGTGCGCACTCATCGAGGCGCGCAGCTGCGAGCGGCTGGCGCTCCTCGCAAGGGCGCTCCACGACCCGAGGCTCAGGGACCTCTACGGCCGCCTCGCGACGGCCGAGGCCGGCCACGAGCGGCTCTTCACCGAGCTGGCGCGGGAGGGCGGCGGGGCGGAGGCCGACCTCCGCCTCGAGGAGCTGGCGCGAGAGGAGGCGGCCCTCGTCGCCTCCCTCCCGCTCGGACCCCGGATCCACTGAGGAGGCGCCCCCCGCTGTCGGGACGCCCGGGCATCCGGTCGGGGAATCCCGACAGGTTTGCCTCCTAACCCCCTGAAAGAACGAGAGTGGCCGGGTGGCAAGCCGCCTGCAGTAGGTCAGGGGCGAGGGTGACGCGCGAACGAGACGCCACCCGCCAATTCGAAACCACAAGGAGGAGCACCATGAACCGCAAGACCCCGACCATCATCGGCGCCGCTATCGGCCTCGCCCTCTTCCTCGCCATCGGGCTTCTGCCCGCGCTCATGTACGGCGGCTACGCCGGAGTGCTGCTCGCCGGCGGGATCTTCGGAACGCCGATCCGGGCGACCTTCCTCGTCCGCGCCCTCATCATCTTCGGGATGGTGCTCGGCGTGACCGGGGTGGGCGCGCTCTTCGCGGTCGGCGGCGCCGTGGCGGGCGCGGCGGTGAGCGCCCTCGTGGGCGCCCCGGCGAAGAAGCAGGCCGACGCGAAGACCGGGGCGTAAGCCGGTCTCGGAGACCGTCGGCCCCGATCCGGTCAATGCCGGGTCGGGGCCGGTTGCTGTGCGCCGGGGGGCGGTGGCGGCTAGCATAGATGACATGCGGCGGCACGCCCTCCTCGCCGCCTATGCCTGGCTGGGGCCCATCGCCCTCGCGGGCTGCATCACTACCCCGCGAACGTTCACCTGCCCGCGTGCGGGGGGACCCCCCTGGCACGAGATCTCGAGCGAGCACTTCATCCTCCACACCGACCTGCCGAGCGCCGAGGCCGGCAGGCTCCTCGGTCGCGTCGAGAGGCTGCGCGCCGCCCTGGTGGCGGGCCTCCCCGGGGGGACGACCCCCGCCTCCGGGCGGGTCGACGTGATCGCCTTCCGGACGGCGGAGGAGTACCAGCCGTTCTCTCCCGGCAACACCTTCGGCTACTACATCCGCTACGACGGTGGGTCGCCCCGGATCGTGATCCCCGGCGAATTCGGCCCGCTCCAGCACGCCATGCTGGCACACGAGATCACCCACGACCTCCTGGCGGCGAAGTACAAGCGCCGGCCGCGTTGGTTCGCCGAGGGGCTCGCCGTCTACATGGAGACCGTCAGGGACGGGGCCGACGGGACGGTCACCGTCGGCGGGGCGCCGCGAGAGCGGCTCGACACCGCCCGTTCGTCCCGGGTGAGCGTGAGCGAGCTCCTGCGGTGGGACGGCAGCCCGGGTCAGCGGCAGATGCTCGACTACTACGCCGGCAGCTGGCTTCTCGTGCACTGGCTCGTCCACGCACGCCCCGCGGCCTTCGAGACGATGGGGCGGCTGTTGGCCGCGGGCGTGGCGCCGGAGACCGCCTGGCGGGCCGCCCTTCCCGACGTCGACCCCGACGACCCGCAGGCGCTCCTGGCCCTCGACGGGGCGCTCACCGTCTACCTGCAGGGCAGGCTCCCCACCGAGGAGCGCGAGTGCCACTCTCCCACGGCGGTGGGCTACTTCGAGCAGGACCTGTCCACCCCCGAGATGCACGCGATAAGGCTCGAGATCTGGCAGTTCGGGGCGGGCAAGGACGTCCGCCGACTCCGCGCGGAGGTGCAGGAGACGCTGCAGGAGGACCCGGCCAACCCCACCGCCCTCGAGTACCTGGCGGGCCTCGACCGCGTGGATCCCCTTCCGCTCGCGCGCCGGGCGGTGGCGGGCCACCCGAACGACCCCCGGGCGCACATCTTCCTCGCGAGCGCCCTACAGGGGCCCGCCCACGCGGCCGAGCGGGAGCAGGCCTTCCGCCGGGCCGCCGAACTCGCCCCGAGGAACCCGGCCGCGCTCCACAACCTCGCGGACGAGCTCTTCGCCAGCGGAAAGCTCGGCGAGGCGCTCCCGGTGGCGGAGAAGGCAGCCGCGCTTGCCCCCTGGAGCACCCCCATCCTGGCGGGCTACGCCGCCGTCCTCTCCGGCTTGGGCCGGTGCTCGGAGGCGATCCGGATCCAGCAGCGCGCCATCGAAGCGATCCCGGACCGGGACACCGACGCCCAGCGGAACGCGCTTTCCCGGACGCTCGCGGCCTACGCCGACACCTGCCGCCTCGCCGGCGAGGGCGGCCGGGTCGGGCAGTAGGCCGAGTCGGCGCCTACTGCAGCCGCACCGGGTGGGCGGGGAGGCTCTCGTCCCCCTCTGCGTCCACGGTCGCCACCGCGAAGACGTAGCTGTCCGGGACCACGTTCCGGAGGACGACCTCGTCCGCCACCGGGTAGCGGGAGGCGCGCTGCCACTCCACCGCGTCCGCCCGCCTGCGGTAGAGGACCAGTCCCTGGACGCGCGGGTCCGGGGGAAGGGTCCAGCGCAGCCGCGTGTCCGGGCTCACCGCCCCCCCGAGCGCCACGTCGCGCGCCGGGGCGGGAGCGAAGGCCAGGCCGGCGACCGCGGCGAGCAGCGCCCGGGCGAGGCGGGAGGAGTAGGCGGCGTCGAAGTGGGCCAGGTCGTCGCCGTAGGCGCGCCCGTCCACCACCCGCACGTCCTGGTGTTGGCGGTCGTAGTGCTCGTGTGCCTCGGTCAGGCGAACGGCCGGGAAGCCCTCCTTCGAGAAGCTGAGGTGGTCCGAGCCGCGGGCGATGCGATCCCGCCTGAGCATCACCCACAGGTCGAGGTTCTCGACGTAGCGCTCGCCGACGCGCTTCAGGTAGCGCGCCCACTCGCGGGCGGCACCGTCGTTCTCGCCGCCCAGGGCCTCCCGCAGTCGGCGCTGCGCCTCCGACTCCGAGGCCGCGACGCCCTCGCTGAAGATGCGGGCCTGGAAATCGTCCTTCACGCCGTCCTGGCCTTCCGAGTTCCCGGCGATGTCGACGCTCGTCATGGCGAGGACCTTCACTCCTTCCGCCTTGAGGCGCTGGGCCAGGTGGGCCGAGCCGAGGAGCCCCTGCTCCTCGCCGGCGACCGCCACGAGGTAGACGGCCGCGGCCGGCCTCTCCGCGGCGAGGACCCTCGCGAGCTCGAGCACCATGGCGACCCCGCTGCCGTCGTCCACCGCCCCGGGGGCGTCCGAGGTGGCGTCCATCACGTCCGAGGCCCGACTGTCGTAGTGACCCACGACCACCACCGCCTCGTCCGCCCGCGACGGGTCCACGCCGGGCAGGACGGCTCCGACGTTCCACATCTCGGTCGGCTTCGGTACGCGCGGACCCGTCGGGCAGGTGAAGCGGTCCTGGTAGGGCTTGAGGCGGGAGCCCGGCGCCGCCGAGAGGGCCTCGAACTCGGCCGCGAGCCAGCGACGGGCGGCGCCGATGCCGCGGGTGGGGGAGGCGGCGTCCGAGAGCGTGTGCCGGGTCCCGAACGAGACGAGCTTCGCCACCGTGGCCTCTAACCTGGCGGGCAGGACCGAGTCCACGAGCCGGGTCACCCGCGGGTTGCGCACCTCGGCGGAGCCGAGCGCCAGGTACAGGTGAAGGGCAGCGGAAGCGAAGCAGGTCATCTCGTCCTCCTCCGGCGACGGATCCTACGTTTGCCGCGGGGCGTCGAGGAAGAGGGGTCGCCGCCGGGCCCGAGGGCCAGGAAGACCCGGAGCCCGGGCCCGAGGCGCAGCTCCCCGTAGCCTCGGAGTGCCCGCGCCGAGAAGCCGGCGGCGGCGAGCGCCTCGAGCACCTCCCCCTCCCGGAAGAGCGACAGGACGTGGACCTCCTCCGAACGGCGGTAGGCCCCCCCGACGCGGCGGAAGGTGGTGATGCGCCGGGTGAGCGTGTGCCTCGCGAGGTCCTCCTCGCTCCGGAAGAGGACGGCCCAGTCCCTGCCGAGCCTCGAACCCTCGGCGCGGCCGCCGGGGACGCGCCCGGGGCCGGCGAGGTCGAAGACGAGGAGGCCGCCGGGGCGGAGCGCCGCCCTCATCCGGAGGAAGAGCCGCAGCAGGGAACGAGCCGGGCGCGGCCGCCCGAACCGGTAGTTGAGGACTTCGCCCAGGGCCAGGATGGCGTGGCAGGGCGGCAGCGGGGCGGTCTCGAGGGAGCCCCTCCGGAACCTGGCGCCGGGCGCGTTGCGCCGCGCCAGGGAGAGCGCGTCCCCCGATCGGTCGATTCCCAGGACCTCGTACCCGGCCTCGGCGAGGCGGCGCGCCAGGCGGCCGCTCCCGCACCCGAGCTCGACGACGAGCCCCCCTTGCGGGACGCGCCGGGAGAGCCATCCGAGGAGCCATGGCGCGGCCGACTCGGAGAAGGAGGAGAAGCCCCGGTCGTGGACGTAGGCGAGGTCGCGCCCGTAGCCGTCCAACTGTCGCCCCGGTCCCGCCGCTAGCGGGCCGCCTGGAGGCGCGCTTGCTCGAACTCGTCTCCCGGCTTCCAGGCGGGCAGGGTGGGGGCATCCGCCACCCGCAGCCCGACCACCAACTGCAGCTGGGCGTCCTCGACGGCTCCGCCGAGGTCCCAGGAGGCGGGAGCCGGAGGATAGGTGTCGGTCGTCTGGTGGTAGTCCTGCGCCACGTAACGGTCCACCTGCTCCTTGCCCCAGCCCGGCGGCCGGCCGACGTAGGTCGGGCCGCCCACCACCGACACCACCGGGACGCCGACCTTCGCGAACTCGAAGTTGTCCGAACGGTAGAAGGAGCCGCGGTCGGGAAAAGGGTCGCCGTGCACGGTGCGTCCCTGGGCCGCGGCCACCGCGGCCACCTCGGCGTCCAGGGTGGACTTCCCGAGCCCGAGCATCGCGAGGTCGCTCGTTCGCCCGAAGCGGTTCACCACGTCGGAGTTGATGTCGGCGGCGATGCGCCCGGCAGGGACGGTGGGGTGCCGGGCGAACCAGCGCGAGCCGAGCAGCCCCTGCTCCTCCGCGGTCACGAAGAGGAAGAGGAGCGAGCGCCGCGGGGCCGCGCTGGCGGCGGCCCGGGCGATGGCGAGGACGGAGGCACAGCCGGAGGCGTTGTCGAGCGCCCCGCTGTAGACGTTGCGCTGCCCCTCCACCGCCGGGCTGCGCAGGCCCAGGTGATCGTGGTGGGCGGTGAAGACGACGGCCTCGGACCTGAGCTCGGGGTCGCTCCCGGGCAGCAGCCCGACCACGTTGGCGCTCTCGATCCGCTCCCTCCTCACCGGCATGTCGAGCGACAGGGTGATGCCGAGGGGGATGCCGCGGGCGCCCCTCGCCTTCACGTCCCTGGCGGCGGCCTCGTCGGCGTCGAGCTTGCGCCCGGCCATGGCGAAGAGGCGCTCGGCGGCGTCGTGCGCGATCCAGCCCTCGAAGGGCAGGCGGGGCTCCCCGTCGGGAGGGAGCGCGAAGCCCACCTTCCGGTTGGAGGTGGCCACCACCTGCCACGGGTAGCTCGCCGACTCGGTGGTGTGGATGAGGAGCGCGCCGGCGGCGCCGTGGCGTGCCGCCTCCAGGTACTTGTAGTCCCATCGGCCGTACCAGACGCGGACGCCGTCCCCGGCGAAGGGGGGGTTGAAGTTGAGGAGCACCACCACCTTCCCGCGCACGTCGACGCCGCGGTAGTCGTCCCAGCCCTTCTCCGGAGCCACGATGCCGTAGCCCACGAAGACGAGCTCGGCGTCGCGCACCTGCACGTGGTCGGTGTCCCCGAGCGACCGGACCACCACCTTGGCGTCGGTGCCGGGCCCGGTCGGCAGCGAGAGGCGCTCCGCGCCGCGGACGAAGGCGATCTGGTCGGGCACCGCGCTCACGTGGCGAACGAGCGGCACGGGCTGGATCCACGAGGGGGCCCCGCCGTCGCGAGAGGGGACGCCGGGAAGAAGGCCCATCGCCTCCATCTCCGACGCCAGGTAGTGGACGGCGAGCTCGTCGCCGCGGGTGCCGGGAAAGCGCCCCTCGAGGAGGTCGTCGGCGAGGAAGCGCGTGTGGGCGGAGATCTCCTCGGCGGTCACCCGCGAGGCCGCGGCGCGCTCCGGCGGGCTCAGCGCCGGCACGGCCGCGGGCTCCGCGGCGTACGCCGGCCGGAGGAGAAGGACGAGGACGAAGAACCCGCTGCCGGTGCGCCCGTGCATGCCCAATCTCCTCGGCGCCGCTCCCGAGCCGAGCGCCAGGCGCCGTTTGTTATCCCGCGGAGCCCCGGCTTGCAAGACGCGGCGGCGGGGAAGCGGGGAGGTCCCGTTCCGGCGCTCCCCGCTCCGCCGGGAAGTGTTGTCTAATCCGCCCGCCCCCGCCGGAGGTCCTTCGATGCCCGCAGGCACTGCCCGAGCCACCTTCCTCGTCGCGCTCGCCCTCTCCGGGGCGCCGGCGCTGGCCCTCGAGGACGCGCGTCTGCTCCGCTTCCCCGACATCCACGGAGACACCATCGTCTTTTCCCACGGCGGGGACCTCTGGAGCGTCCCGACGTCGGGCGGCGCCGCGCGCAGGCTCACGAGCGGCGAGGGGCTGGAGCTCTTCCCCCGCTTCTCCCCCGACGGCCGCTACATCGCCTTCACCGGGCAGTACGACGGCTCCTCGGACGTGTACGTGATTCCCGCCTCGGGCGGGGCGCCGCGGCGCCTCACCTGGTACCCGGCGCGCGACCTACCCGAGAGGATGGGTTTCGACAACATGGTCGTCGGCTTCACCCCGGAGGGGGAGATCCTCTTCCGCAGCCAGCGCGGCCCCATCGGCGGCTTCATCGGGGAGCCGTACACGGTGCGCCCGGAAGGCGGCCCGGTGAGGCGCTTCCCGCTGCCCGAGGTGGGCTTCGCCTCCTTCTCCCCCGACGGGAAGAAGGCGGCCATCACCCGCATCTTCCGCGACTTCCGAACCTGGAAGCGCTACCAGGGCGGGCTCGCTCAGGACGTGTGGATCTACGACCTCGCCTCGCACGGGCTGGAGCGGATCACCGACTGGCGCGGCACCGACACCCAGCCCATGTGGATCGGGGGAGCGATCTACTTCCTCTCCGACCGCGAGAACTGGAAGGTGAACCTGTGGCGCTACGACCTCGCCACCCGCACGACGACGCGGGCGACGAACTTCACCGAGTACGACGTGAAGTGGGCGCACTCCGGGTCCGGGAAGATCGTGTTCGAGAACGGCGGCTTCCTCTACCTCTTCGACCCGGCCGAGGGGGTGGCGCGCAAGGTGAGGGTCGATCTGCCCGACGACCAGCGCGACGCGCGCAAGCGCTGGGTGAGGGTGGAGGAGCGGGTGACCGATGCGGCGCTCTCGCCCGACGGGCAGCGCGCCGTCTTCACCGCGCGCGGCGACGTCTTCACGGTTCCCGCCGAGCAGGGGGACGTGCGCAACGTCACCCGCACCCAGGGGGTGAGGGAGAGGAATGCGGTCTGGTCGCCCGACGGCCGCTTCCTCGCCTACTTCTCCGACGCGACCGGCGAGGAAGAGCTCTACCTGCTCGCCCAGGACGCAAAGTCGAGGCCGGTGCAGCTGACGAACGGCCCTCCCAGCTGGCGCTTCCCTCCCGTCTGGTCGCCCGACTCCACCAAGATCGCTTACGCCGACCGAGGGCTGCGGCTCTGGTGGGTGTCGATCGCCGACAAGAAACCGGTGCTCGTGACCAAGGCGGAGCGCACCGAGATCTCGGAGTACGCCTGGTCGCCCGACTCCCGCTGGCTCGCCTACGCCACCGACACCGCCAGCGACCTCTCGGCCATCTTCCTCTACTCGCTCGACGGCCGCGCCGTCACCCAGGTCACCTCCGGTGCCTTCGAGAGCCACGCGCCCGTCTTCGACCCGGAGGGGAAGTACCTCTACCTCCTCTCGGACCGCGACGTGGCGCCGACGCTCGGGCACCTGGAGCTCTCCTACACGGTGAACAAGATGACGCGGCCCCACGCCATCCCGCTGCGCGCCGAGCTCCCCTCGCCGTTCGCGCCCCGGAGCGACGAGGTGAAGTCGCCCGAGGCGCGCGAGGCCGAGCGAAGGAAGGAGAAGGAGGAGAAGGAGAGGAAGGAGAAGGAAAAGCGGCCGGAACCGGTGAAGATCGACCTCCCCGGGATCCAGGAGCGCATCGTGGCCTTCCCCGTGCCCCCCGGCAACGACCGGGGGCTGCGCGCGGCGAAGGGCAAGGTCTACTGGATCGCCTTCCCCACCCGGGAGCTCACCGAGGAGGGGCCGACGAGGGGCTCGCTCCGGATGTACGACCTCGACAAGCGCAAGGAGTCGGAGCTGCTCGCGAACGTGGAGCGCTTCGAGGTCTCGGCCGACGGGGCGAAGCTCCTCTACAAGGTCGACAAGACCTGGGGCATCGTCGAGCCCAAGGAGGGGCTGAAGGCCGGGGACGGGGCCCTGAAGCTCGACGGGATGCGGATGGAGCTCGACCCGCAGGCCGAGTGGGGCCAGGTCTTCGCCGAGACCTGGCGTCTCTACCGGGACTTCTTCTACCTGTCGGACATGGGGGAGGTCGACTGGCCGGCGATGAGGAGGAGGTACGAGCCGCTTCTGCCCCACGTGACCCATCGCTACGACCTCACCTACGTCCTCGGCGAGATGGTCGGCGAGCTCGGTTCGGGCCACACTTACGTGGGAGGCGGCGACCTGCCCAAGCCGGAGCGGGTGCCGGTGGGGACGCTGGGAGCCGACCTCGAGCTCGACGCCGCGGCGGGGCGCTGGCGCATCGCCCGCATCCTCCCCGGCCAGAACTGGATCGAGGCTCGCCGGTCGCCGCTCGCCGTCCCGGGAGTCAAGGTGGCGGCCGGGGAGTACCTGCTCGCCGTCGACGGCCAGGAGCTTCGGAGCTCGGACGAGCCCTACCGGCTCCTGGCGCAGACCCCGGGCCGGACCGTGACGCTCACCGTCAACGGGAAACCCGCCCTGGAGGGTTCCCGCGAGGTCTCGGTGCAGCCGCTCGCGAACGAGTGGGACCTCCGCTACTACGACTGGGTGGAGGGCAACCGGCGCCGGGTGGACGAGGCCACGAAGGGGCGGGTGGGCTACGTCCACGTTCCCGACATGGGAGGGCGCGGGCTCACCGAGTTCATCCGCCAGTACTATCCGCAGGTCCACAAGGAAGGGCTCATCGTCGACGTGCGCGCGAACGGCGGCGGCTTCGTGTCGCAGATGATCCTGGAGCGCCTGCGGCGCCGGCCGGTGGGGATGTCGAACTGGCGCGGCGAGCAGCCCCAAACGTGGCCCCAGGCGGCCTTCCTCGGCCCCATGGTGGCCATCGCCAACCAATACTCCGCGTCCGACGGAGACATCTTCCCCTGGTTCTTCCGAACCTACGGGCTCGGTCCCATCGTCGGGGAGCGCACCTGGGGCGGCACGGTCGGCATCCGGTCGCTCGCCTCCGGGCTGGTGGACGGCGGGTACGCGCTCGTCCCCGAGTTCGGGATCTACGACCTCAGGGGACGGTGGGTAGCCGAGAACGACGGGGTGGCGCCCGACATCGAGGTCGACAACCTGCCGGCGGACGTGCTCGCCGGGAAGGACGCCCAGCTCGAGCGGGCCATCGCCGAGGTGGTGAAGCGCGTGGAGGCGGAGAAGCCCGCCCTGCCGCCGCCGCCCCCCTCGAAGGACCTCCGCTCCCCCGCGGCGCGCCCGGGAGGGCCGGGGTAGGCGCCGCCGCCGGCCCGCTCAGTGCCGGGGCGGGAGCGACTCCTCCGCCTGGCGCGCGCGGACGAGTTCCACCAGCGTGCGGACGCCCACGCCGGTGCCGCCCTTGGCGATGTAGCCCCGCTCCTTGGAGGCGTTGGAGGGCCCGGCGATGTCGAGGTGGGCCCAGGGAGTGTCGCCCACGAACTCCTTCAGGAAGAGGGCGGCGCTGATGGAGCCGCCCCAGCGCGCCCCGGCGTTCTTCAGATCCGCCACGTCGCTCTTCAACTCCTCCTTCACCGACTCGGTGAGGGGGAGGCGCCAGGCGTCCTCGCCCGCGGAGCGGGCGGCGGCGAGGATCGACTCGATGGCCGGACCGTCGGGCCCGAAGGCGCCTACGGTGGTCATCCCCAGGGCAACGATGCAGGCGCCGGTGAGGGTGGCGAGGTCCACGAGCAGGGCCGGCTTGAGCGTCTCCACCCCCCAGGCGAGCACGTCGCCGAGGACGAGGCGACCCTCGGCGTCGGTGTTGGTGATCTCGACCGTCTTGCCGTTGCGCGCGATGAGGACGTCCGAGGGCTTGTAGGCGCGCCCGCCGGGCATGTTCTCGCACGCGCCCACCAGCGCGTGCACCGGGAAGGGCGGCCGGAGCTCCGCCACCACCTTCATGGCGGCGATGGCGGCGGCGGCCCCGGCCATGTCCGTCTTCATGTCCACCATGCTCTCGGTGGGCTTGAGGGAGAGGCCGCCGGAGTCGAAGGTGATGGCCTTGCCGACGAAGACGATGGGCGCCTTCTTCGCGGCCGAGCCCTTCGGGAGGTAGGAGATCTTGACGAGCCGCGGCTCCTCGGCCGAGCCGCGGGTGACGCCGAGGAACATGCCCATGCGAAGCCCGGCGATCTCGCGGGGGCCGAGCACCTCGGCGTGGAGGCCCGCCTCCTTGGCGAGCTCGCGGGCGGCGAGCGCCAGCCGGGTCGGGGTGCACTCCAACGGGGGCGAGTTCACCTGGTCGCGCGCCCAGGCGACGGACCAGGCGACGGAGCGGGCGAGCGCCACCGACTCCTTCACCTCCTTGGACCGCTCCAGCCCCTGGGGTACGAGGACGATGAGCTGCTCCACGTCCCTCGCCTTCTTCCGGTCGCTCTTGTAGCGGTCGAAGCGGTAGGCGCCGAGGAGCGCCCCCTCGACGATGGCGCGCGCCTCGTGAGCGGTCTGGCCGGGGAAGCGGGGGGCGACGAACGCGAGGCGCGTGGCCCCCGCCTTCTGGGCGCCGCGGGCGGCCTTCCCGGCCGCCATGCGCAGGGCCTCGAACCCGCTCGCCTGGAGGGCACCCTGGGCAGGATCGCGCGGGCCCATGCCGAGGAGGAGCACGCGATCGGCGCGCAGCTTGCCGAGCGTGCGCAAGAGGAGGCTCTGGTCGGGCTTCCCCTCGAAGTCCTCCTCCTTGGCGGCGGACGCGAGGTGGCCGGAAAGGCGCCGGTCGACCTCGGCGAACCACCCCTTGCCTCCCGAGACCTCGTCCTCGAACACCGGGATGGCCAGCACCGAGGCCTCGGCTTCCAGCGGCGCCGCCCCCGTCACCTCCACCTTCATGCGCTCCTCCCGGCCCCCGCCACGTCGGCGGGGGCAGTGAAAATGGATACCACGTTCACCGGCGGCGCGCCGCCGGCTGGAGGCGCTGCAGGGCCTCCTCGGCCTCCCTCGCCCCGCACACCGGGTCGGCGCGCACCAGCTTGAGCACCGGGATCACCGCGTGCTCCTCGCGCCGCTCCGCCAGCGCCTTCAGGTAGGGGATGGCGGAGGGGCTGCCGCTCTCGGAGAGCCTGCGGACGGCCGCCCGCCGGAGGTCGCAGTCCGGGTCCACGAGCAGGGGGGCCCAGGACGCGACCAGGTCGACCCGGTCCTCCGCCCCGAGGGCGCGCAGGAGCTCGAGCGACCTGAGCCGGACCGCCCCGGAGGTCCGCGGCACCACCGCCGCCACCGCCGGGGCGGCCCTCGGGCCCACCCGGGCGAGCGCCTTCGCGGCCCGCTCGGCGCCGCGGCGGTCGCGGCCAAGCGCGCTGGCGAGGGCCAGGAGCGCCTCTCCGTCGAGCGCGGCGGGGTCGAGCTGGGCCGTCGTCTCCAGGCTGTCGAGCGCGGCCGCCAGGCGGCCGCTCCGCTCCTGGGCGAGGCCGAGCAGCGCCCGGAGGCGGGCGTCGCCGGGCTGCTCCTCCAGGACGGCGGCGGCGAGCTCGCGCGCCTGGTCCGCCTTTCCCTCCGCCAGGAGCCCCTCGACGCGGGGGACGGGGCCGCCGCGGGAGACGAGGACCACCGCCGCGACCAGCGCCGCCACCGCCAGGGCCGCCACTCCCGCCGGGCGCCAGAGCCGCCGCCGGCGCTGGGGCGCGGCGACCCTGGGGAGCGGGGTGGGCAGGGACACCGTCACCGACTCGCCCGCCACGGTGTCGCCGGCCTCCAGGGCCGGGGAACTCCTCGCGACGAGCGGGGTCGAGGGTGTGGGCAGGCCCACCGAGCGGGCCAGCTCGCCGGCGAGCTCGGCGGCGCTCCCGGGGCGGCGGTCCGGGTCCTTGGCGCAGGCGCGGGCGACGGTGGCGAGCAGGAAGGGGAAGACCGCCAGGTCCGGGCGGACCTCCCCGAGGGCGGGCACGGGCTCGGTGGCCTGCTTCATCACCAGGGCGCGGGGGTTGTCGGCCGGGAAGGGGTGACGCCCCGCCAGCATGCGCCAGGCGACGATGCCCACCGCGTAGATGTCGGCGCGCGAGTCCACCTCCTGCCCGAACGCCTGCTCCGGCGAGAGGTACTCGGGTGTGCCCACCACCATCCCGGCGTCGGCGGCGGCGGGTCCGAGCGGGTCGGAGATCTTGGCGATGCCGAAGTCCAGGATCTTCACCGTGGGTGGGCCGCCCTGCGGAGCGTGGAGGAAGATGTTCTCGGGCTTCAGGTCCCGGTGCACCACGGCGCGGCGGTGGGCGGCCTCGAGCCCCGCGCACACCTGCAGGAGGATGGGCACCGCCTCGCCCGGGGAGAGCGGCCCGCTGTGGCGCAGCCGCTCGAACAGGCTCTCGCCCTCGAGGAGCTCCATGGCGAGGAAGAGGTAGCCCTCCGGGCTGCGACCGAAGTCGGTGACGCGGACGATGTTCTCGTGGTTCAGCGAGGCGGCGATCTCGGACTCCCGCCGGAAGCGCTCGGCGAGGTCGGCGGACGCGGACAGGTCCGGCCGGAGCACCTTCAGCGCCACGTCCTTGCGCATGTAGACGTGCTCGGCCCGGAAAACCGCCCCCATCCCCCCCGAGGCGAGGTGGGCCGAGATGCGGTAGCGGCCGTCGAGCGTGGTTCCGAGGAGCGACTCCGGGTGGAAGGGAGGCTTGCCCGTTCCCGAGCGGGACGGCGCGGGGCTGTGGGCGTCGCCGTCGGCCACCATGGAGCTCGAATCTAGCACCACCGGAGGGCGGCCTGCCGAATGGCGCGCCCCTCCCACCCGCGAGCCGCCGAAGCCGGGCGAGCGCCGGCGCGCAAGTCACCGGATCAAGGGGGGCAGGGGCCGGAGGCGCCTAGACGTTCGGCCGGCGGCCGTGGCGAGCGGTCACCACGGTGTGGATGCCGCCGCGCACGCCGAAGTCGCCCTGGACCTCGAGCCAGCGGGGATGGAGCGCCTCCACCAGGTCGTCGCAGATGCGGTTGGTGACCGCCTCGTGGAAGTGCCCCTCGTCGCGGAAGCTCCACAGGTAGAGCTTCAGGCTCTTCAGCTCCACGCACCGCCTCGCCGGGAAGAAGCGGATGCGGATCACCGCGAAGTCCGGCTGGCCCGTCTTCGGGCACAGGCAGGTGAACTCCGGGCACTCCATGGAGATCTCGTAGGGACGCCCCGGCCTGGGATTGGGGAACGTCTCCAGCTCGCGGGAAGGCTTGGATGGCATGGCAGCGGAATGTAGCACCGGCGCGGCGCGGGTGCCGCCCGGGAGATCAGGCGACGAAGGCCTCGCCGCAGCGCGGACAGCGGCGCTCGCTCTCCACCCGCGTCGGCCGCGGGGCGGTGGGGGGGCCGGGACGCTCGCCGCGGCGCCACAGGCTCCGGCCGCAGGCGGGGCAGCGCGGGTAGGCCATCCCGGCGATGAAGAGGGCGAGGAGGAGGCCGGCGGCGAGGAGCGGGAGCCCGGCCCGGGGGCTGTGGGCCGCATAGGAGACGAAGGCCCAGCCGAGGAGCGCCGAGCCGGCAGCCCAGGGCACGAGGCGCCGCGCCCCGCGGGCGCGCTGCAGCTCCCGCGCGACCTGCACCCAGCGATGCTTGTCACCGCCCTCGGCCGCCATCAGAAGCGGATGCCGAAGATGGCGAGCACCGAGAAGACGAGCACCACCAGGGCCTCGCCGGAGATGAATCCGCTCGCGAGCGGCATGTTGTAGGTGGCCTCGGTGTCGGGGCTGAACCTCGCCCAGACGGCCTGGGCGATCCCTCCCGCCACCATGGGGACGACGGCGTAGCCGGGGATGAGCATGCCGAGGCCCACCGCGGTGGGCGAGGGCAGGAAGCGGTGCCAGCGGGGCTCGAGGAGGGTGATGACCACCCCGAGCACCAGCGCCACCGTGAGCGCCGTCATGGACCCGCGCGGCAGGAAGGCGAAGCCCTTGGAGAGGAGCTCGGCGAAGCCCGCCCACTTCACGCTGATGGGAGAGGTGAGCCCGCCCTGCCCGAAGCCGTACTTGGCGCGCAGGGCCGGGTACACCACCGCCACCGCCGCCGCTCCCACCGGCACCCCGAGGAGCTGCAGCAAGGTCAGGTGACGGTTGTTGGACCCGATGATCTTGCCGGCGCGGTAGCACTGCATGAGGTGCTCGCCCTGCCCAGCCACGGTTCCGCTCATCCCGGAGCCGATCATGTTCACCGGCAGATGGCCCGGGGACAGGGCCGCGAAGACCGCCTGCATCAGGTTCGCGAGCGCGCTGATGGGGGCCCAGTTGGTCTCCCCCAGCACCCGGATGCCGACGAGCATGAGCGGGAAGGAGAGGAGGAGCGACACGAGCGAGAGCCACACCGGGAAGCCGAGCGAGAGCTTCTGCACCACCGCGAGCGCCGCCGAGGAGGCGACGGCGCCGGCCACCACCCAGCGCATGGGGAACTCGCTGGTCTCGGCGTCCTTGGAGGAGAGGTTGCGGAAGGTGCGGGCGATGACCTGCCACTTGAGGAAGAGCGCGGTGATCCCGCCCGCCACCATGAGGCCGGTGGCGGGCCACATCACCCACTTCAGCACCTCGTTGAAGGAGACGGCGTGCACCCAGCCGCGGGCGTGGAGCGACTCGGGGGCGATGATCCAGGCGAGGATCATGCCGAGCAGCATGGAGAGCGTGACGCGCAGCCCCACCAGCAGCCCGGCCCCGAGCGAGAGCACGCCGAGCTCGGTGCCGACGCGCAGGTCGTGGCCGTGGCGGCCCCAGGCCCAGGCCTCGGGGAAGAGCTTCCAGGGGCCGTCGCGCAAGAAGGCGAGGAGGCCGGAGAGCCCCATCCCGCCGGCGAGGGCCTTGAGCCGCTCGGCCGCCTCCCTTCGACCCTGGTAGAGGACGACGAGGGTCTCGCCGGCCGCGGTGCCGTCGGCGAAGGTGAGGTTCTCCTCGTCGATGTAGTGGCGCCTCAGCGGCACCGCCAAAAACGCCCCCACCAGCCCCCCGAAGGTGAGCCAGAGGAAGATCTGCCAGGCCGAGAGGTGGAGCGCAAAGCCCAGCCCGGGCCGGTCGTTCAGCATGTCGATGGCCGCGAGGACGATGACCATGAACCCGGTCTGGCCCGCGGCGGTGCCCGCCGTCTGGGCCATGTTCGTCTCGAAGCGGTTGGAGGCGACGCCGGTGACGGCGGCGACGATGCCGAGGATGATGTAGCCGAAGAAGGCGCTCACCACGGAGATGTTGGGGCCGTACCCGATCTTCAGGACCACGTACGGGAACGAAGCCCCCATGATGAGCGCCACCAGCACGGCGGTCGCGACCCCGCGCGTGGTGATCTCGCGCGGAGGGGAGGCGAGGGCGGCGGCCGAGGAGACTCCGGGAGGGTTCAGGTTGGCCATGCGGGCGCCATGTAACCCGATTCCCTCCTCCTCCGCCATGCCGGCCCCGCTAGAATTCGAGGACGATCTTCCCGAACGACTCGTTCGCCTCCAACTGCTCGTGGGCCTCGCGCACGCGCGCGGCGGGGACGGCCCGGTCGAGGACCGGCTTCACCTTGCCCTGGGCCACGAGCGGGAGGACGTCTCTCGCGAACGCCTGGGTGGCCTGGATCTTCTCGAAGAGCGGTCGGGGCCTGAGCACCGTGCCCCTCACCTCGCCGCGGGCGCGCATGAGGGCGCCCAGGTCGAAGGTCGCCTTCGGCCCGCCCATGGTGCCGATGACGACGATGCGGCCGAGCGGGGCGAGCGAGGCCAGGTTCTCGCCGGCGTAAGGAGCCCCCACGAAGTCCAGGATCACCGGGACCCCCTTCCTACCGGTGAGGCGCCTCACCTCGTCCGCGAACTTGGGCTCCTCCCGCGCGACGAGGATGCCGTGGTCGAGCCCGAGCGCCCGGGCCTTCTCGAGCTTGTCGGCCGTCCGGCTGGTCCCGATGACCGTCCCTCCCATCGCCTTCGCGATCTGGAGCGCCGCGGTGGACACGCCCGATCCGACCGCGTGGACGAGCACCGTCCAGCCGCCGCGCATTCCTCCCTGCGTCACCATGGCGTCGTGGGCGGTGATGCCCGCCTCCGGGAGCGTGGCCGCCTCGGCGTAGGAGAGCCCGTCGGGAATCCGCACGAGCAGGAAGGGATCGGCGATCGCATACTCGGCCTGGGCCTCCCCGGCGGCGATGGCCATCACCCGGTCGCCCGGCTTCCAGGCGGTGACGCCCTCCCCCACCCGGGCCACCTCCCCGGCGAACTCGAGGCCCGGCACGTCCTCGCGGTAGCCCGGGGGAGGCGGGTAGAGGCCGCGCCGCTGCAGGAGGTCGGCGCGGTTCAGCGCCGCCGCCCGGACCCTCACCAGCACCTCGCCGCGCTGCGGGACCGGATCGGGGACCTCCCGGATCTCCGCCACCTCGGGTCCGCCCTTGCCGCCGAAGACCACCGCCTTCATGTGACCCTCCTCACTCCCGGAGCGCCGAAGTGGCCCGCCGGGGCCCCGAAGGGAGCCTCGAACGCGGCGCCCTCGGGATCCCGCGCCACCTCGGCGCTGCCCGGGGCGACGCGCCCGAGAGGATACCCCCCCGGGCGCGGCGCGGCGACCCGCTCCTCCTCCAGGGTGCAGGCGGCGTCCGGGCGAAGCTCCCGCAGCGCCTCGGCCGGCAGGCAGGAGACGGCGAGGCAGTAGCCGTTGAAGGTGCCCTCCCACCACAGCTCGAGCTCGGCCGACCCTCGGGCGGCGCGCGCGGCCTCGCGGAGGAGCGCCTCGCGGAAGGCCCGGAAGGGCGTGGTGTCCGTCCGGGGATCCGCACCCGCCGGGAGGAGGTGTCCGTAGCGGCGGCGCAACTCGTCGAGCGAGAAGAGCAGGATCCGGGCCGCCACGGCGCGCATGCTAGCGCGATCCGCGACCCCTGGTATCATCGCCCGAAGGCCATGCGCCGGATCCTGGTGGTCGACGACAGCCGCTCGGTGCGGCAGAGCTTCGAGGCCAGCCTCGAGCCATACGGCTTCGAGGTCGACCAGGCCGAGAACGGCGCCGTGGCGCTCGCGAAGCTGCGGCGGTCCCGCTTCGACCTCGTCTTCCTCGACCTGAACATGCCGGTGCTCGACGGCCCGGGCATGCTCCGGATCATCCGGCACTCGGGCATCCCGGTGAAGGTCGTCCTCGTCACCTCGGGGGCTCCGACGGCCACCGTCGCCTCCACCGTGAAGCTGGGAGCGGGGGACTACGTCCAGAAGCCCTTCACCGCCGAGCAGGTGCGCGAGGCGGTGGCGAAGTCGCTCGAGCTCGACCTCTCCGGGCTCCGGATCGTCCAGCCCATGGCGCTCGTGCAGCACCCCGACGCGGGGCTGCGAGAGCGCATCCGCAAGCTCTTCCCGTCGCACGTCGCCGTGGACGGCGACGGGGCGCTCGCCCGCTGCCTCGAGCTCGCCGAGGGGGCTCGCTACCGGCTCGTGCTCCTCGACCACCGGGTGCTCGACGGGGAGGTGGAGACCGCCGCGGACCTCGTCCGGGCGCGGCTACCCGAGGCGGCGATCCTGGAGCTCCGCCCCGGCGCCGCCCCGGCGGAACGGCGGGCTCCCCACGGCGAGCTCGACGGCGCCGTGCCCGACGAGGCGGACGAGGCGGTGGCCGAGTTCCTCTACGCGAGCTACCTCCGCCCGCTCGTCTTTCCCGAGCCGACCGGCGTGCGCGTCGCCGGCCACCGCGGGCCCACCGAGGACGAGCCGGCCTACTTCGCCCAGCTGCGCCGGGGCCTGCGGGCCTCGAGCTCCGACTGGGTGCGCGAGACCGGGGAGGTGGTGGTGGACCTCCAGCGCTTGCCCGAGGACGCCGACCAGACCTCGAAGCTCGTCCGCGAGGTCCAGAAGCACTTCGCCGAGAAGGGGATCGCGGCGACCTTCACGGTGTCGAAGGCAATGCGGAACGCACTCTCGGCGCGGGCGGAGCTCTCGAGCGCGGTCATCCTGGAGAGCTCCGGGGCGTGAGCCACGGAAGCCCGCTCGCCAGGCGGGGCCGCCTCGTCCCTCGGAGGTAAATGCAGGCGGGCCGCCGGGGCGAGGGACGCAGCGGATCTTGGGCCTGCGGGGCAGCTCGGAGGCGTTCTCGGATATCGCCCCGTCATGTCATATGGTTATGCCGCAAGGCCGGGATCGGAGTGGCCTGGAGTTCCTGGTAAAATTTGAAAATGTCGCTGTAAATGCAATAGCCTCGCTTCCCTCATGGCAACCCGCGAGTCGTCGCTCCTCGGCGCAAAGGTGAGGGCGCTCCGCCGGCAGAGGAACATGAGCCAGGTCCAGCTGGCGGAGAGGCTCGCCATCTCGGCGAGCTACCTGAACCTCATCGAGCACAACCGCCGGGCGATGCCCGCGCCCCTGCTCATCAAGATCGCAGAGATCTTCGACGTCGACCTCCGGGCCCTCTCGGCCGAGCACGACGCCCGCACCGTCGCCGACCTCATGGAGGTCTTCGGCGACCCCATCTTCGAGCAGGACGACGTCACCACCGCCGAGGTCCGCGACCTCGCCGCCCATGCGCCGACGGCGGCCCGCGGCGTGCTCAAGCTCTACCACGCCTTCCGCGAATCGAGAGAGGCGGCCGACAACCTCGCCATGAAGCTGTCGGGGCGCGGCGACCTCACCGGGGTGGACGCCTCGCGGCTGCCGACCGAGGAGGTGTCGGACCTCGTCCAGCGCCACATGAACCACTTCCCGGAGATGGAGGAGGGGGCGGAGGCGCTCTGGCGGGAGGCTCAGCTCGGCGGCGACGACATGCAGCAGCGTCTCGAGCACCGGCTGGAGAGGGATCACGGCATCCAGGTCCAGATGCAGCGCCCCGCCGACATGGGGGACGCGGTGCGCCGCTTCGACCCGGAGAAGCGCATCCTCCACCTCTCCGAGGTGCTGCGCCGCGGCTCGCGCAACTTCCAGCTCGCCTACCAGATCGGGCTCGAGAGGCAGGCGGCGGCGCTCGACCGCTACGCCAGCGACCCCCAGCTCACGAGCGACTCCGCCCGGGCGCTCACCCGGGTGGTGCTCGCCAACTACTTCGCCTCCGCGGTGCTCATGCCCTACGCCCCGTTCGCGGAGGCGGCGCGCCAGGAGCGCTACGACATCGACCTCCTCGGGCACCGCTTCCGGACGAGCTTCGAGCAGGTCTGCCACCGCCTCACGGCGCTGCGGCGCCCCGGCGCCGAGGGCGTGCCCTTCCACTTCGTCCGGGTGGACCTCGCCGGGAACATCTCCAAGCGCTTCTCCGCCTCGGGCCTGCGCTTCGCCCGCTTCAGCGGCGCCTGCCCGCGCTGGACTCTGTTCCAGTGCTTCCTCACCCCCGGCATGTTCCGCACCCAGCTCTCGCAGATGCCGGACGGCACGAGCTACTTCTGGGTCGCCCGCACCGTCCAGAAGGAGGGTGGCGGCTACCACGCCCCGCGCACGCTCCTCGCCGTCGCCATCGGTTGCGAGGTGAGCCACGCCCGCAAGCTCGTCTACGCCGACGGGGTGGACCTCGACTCGCGCGAGGCGGTGGTCCCGGTCGGGCTCACCTGCCGGCTCTGCGAGCGCACCGACTGCGAGCAGCGCGCCTTCCCGCCCATCCAGCACCCGCTCAAGGTGCAGGAGAACGTGCGCGGTGTCTCGTTCTTCGCCCCGGTGGGAGAGCGCTGATCGTCACGGGTGGACCTGATCGTCCGGCTCGGTGACGAGTGGCGCGACGAGGAGCAGCGCCGCCATGAATGCCCACCCGGCGACGTAGGGCCAGGCCGGGGCGAGCCTCATCACCACGTCCTCGGGCGAGAGCGCCCAGGAGTGCACGAGGCCGGCGGCGGAGAGGACCGCGCCGAGCGCGCACCAGGCGGCGGCGCGGGCGAAGCGGCGCTCCACGATCTCCACGGTCGCCGCCGACAGGATCATGGCGGTGAAGATGAACCCCTGGTCGAGCGCGAGGCCCCCCGCCATCCACACGTCCGAGCGCAGGAACGCGTCCAGGATCGCCGGCGAGAGCGGAGTCCCCCCGGGAACCCCGACCCCGGCGGCGTGCAGGCCCGACTTCGCCATCATCACTCCCCAGGCGGCGATGGCGGGCAGCAGTCCCATCACCACGGCGGGGGCGTGCTCCCGGGGCGTCGCCTGGAACGCCTGGGCGCTGATGATGACCCCGATCCAGACGACGATGGCCAGGCCGGCGTCGACGGGCACCGCCCAGGTGATGAACCCGAGCGTCCCGGTGAGCGCCACCCCGGCGACGAAGGCCCCGTTCAGGATCGAGTATCCGGAGCGCGCACCGAGGGCCTTCCAGCCCGGGTGGCCGATGTAGATGGTGGTGGGGAAGCAGGACCCGAGCGCCGCGGCGACGAGAGTGCCGAACCCATTGGCGGCGAGTGACGGCAAGGCCGGGTAGGCGTCTCCTGCCGCCTCCGCCGACTCGACGTTCTGCAGCGACCCGACCACGTTGAAGAGCCCCATGGGCAGGATCACCGGGAGGTAGGCCTTCAGGGTGCCGCCTCGGAGTGCCTCCCAGAGGGCGCCGAGCGCGGGAGCCGGCAGGGACCAGGCGCCCGAGGCCGGGCGCTCGCCCACCGGGGCGATGCCGGTCACCCAGGCGAGCAGGGTCCCGAGCCCTACCGCCACCAGGCCACCGGGGAGGCGACCGCGGAATCGCACCCTCCCGAAGTAACAGAGGAGCACCACTCCCAGGGTGGAGAAGCCGACCACCGGGCGCGCGAAGGCGCGGAACAGGAAGCCGAGCGAGATGAACCCGAGCGCGATCCCGGCCAGGGTGGAGAGCAGCGCGGCCCGGGGCGTGGCGCGCCGGACCCGCTCGGCCACGAAGGCGCCGAGGAACTCGATGAGCCCAGAGCCCAGGCAGGCGACCAGCCCGGCCTGCCACGCCACCCGGACCGGATCGGGGGCGCCCGCGGCCTGTGCCGCCAGCTTGGCGGGCAGCATCACCAGGAAGACGAAGGCGAAGAGGGAAACGGTGTTGATGCCGAAGGGCAGGGCGGTGACCCCGGAGCGCCCCGTCCGGCGGGCGAGCCGCCTCGCCTGCCAGGCGTAGAAAAGGTTTCCCGCCAGCACCGAGGTGGCGGCTCCGGGGAGGACGACCCCGCGCAGGAGCGGGTCGGGAAATCCGAGCACCTGCCGGCAGAGGGCGTCGATGACGAGGAGCTGGACCAGGTTGTCGAGGGCGAGGCCGAAGAACCCGTCCACGTCGCCGCGCACGAACCAGCGCAAGGCCGCCACCTCCCCTCCCGAGGACGCCCGCTTCGAAGGGCATGCTAGACGAAGGGACGCGGGCCGTCGCCCGCCGCGTGCGCGAACGAGGCCAGCCCGGGCCGGGGTGCGCTATCCTTTCGTCCCCTTGGGAAAGGCACCCTCGACCCCGGCGACGCGCCTCCTCCGGGAGAGCGGCGTCGCCTACACCGAGCACCTCTACCGCTACGAGGACCGCGGCGGCACGGCCGTCTCCGCGCGGGAGCTCGGGGTGGACGAGCACGCAGTGGTGAAGACGCTCGTCATGGCCGACGACAAGGGGTCCCCCTTCCTGGTGCTCATGCACGGCGACCGCGAAGTCTCGACGAAGTCGCTCGCCCGCCAGCTGGGCGTGCGCGCGGTGGAGATGTGCAAGCCCGAGGTGGCGAACCGGCACAGCGGCTACCAGGTGGGCGGCACGAGCCCGTTCGGCACCCGCCGGAGGATGCCCGTCTACCTAGAGCGCACGGTCCTCGACCTTCCCCGGATCCTCGTCAACGGAGGGTCGCGCGGCTTCCTCCTCGGGATCGCCCCCGCCGACCTGGTGAAGCTCCTCGACCCGACGCTCGTCGAGGTCGGCATCCCTCCCTGACAGCTCCCTTCCCGCTGCGTCGTCCGCAGGGGGTGAGGAAGCGTCTGCCGTCCCGCGCTCATGGCGACCCCGCCGGGGCGGGATTCCCTGTCCTTCGCCCCCTACGCAAGGCGGCGGGAAGGGGGTCCAAGTC
>Ga0335079_10000614_pt1 | contig 40920 bp, 39 predicted proteins | sample Lox_Sample_33_FD_206719 | JGI IMG/M metagenome (GOLD analysis project Ga0335079, IMG submission 206719) | Soil microbial communities from Loxahatchee National Wildlife Refuge, Florida, United States - Lox_Sample_3.3 | ecosystem: Environmental > Terrestrial > Soil > Wetlands | place: USA...
GCGCCGCGCCCCACTGCTGGTCGCTCCGGCCATGAACGTGGAGATGTGGCAAAACGCGGCGACGCAGCGGAACGTCGAGCGCCTCCGCGCCGACGGCGTCTCGATACTCGGGCCGACGGAGGGCGACCATGCCGACCGCGAAGGCGGCATGGGGCGCATGCTCGAGCCCGAGGAAATCTTCGCCGCGGTCGCTGCCGCCCTCGGCCCCCGGAGTCTTTCCAAAAAAAAAATCCTGATCACGGCCGGTCCCACCTATGAGCCCATCGACACGGTGAGGGGGATCACGAACCAGAGTTCCGGAAAGATGGGTTACGCCGTGGCCCAGGCGGCCGTCGAGGCGGGAGGGGAGGTGACGCTGATCTCTGGCGCGACCTCCCTACCGCCGCCAGCCGGCGTGGATCGCGTGAACGTGCTCACCGCCGCCGAGATGCGCAGCGCGGTGATGAAGCGCGCGGGACAGGCGGACGTCTTCATCTCCGTCGCCGCCGTCGCCGACTACCGGCCGGTCGACCCCAAGCCGCACAAGATCAAGCGCGGCAACGGTCACGTGAGCCTGGAGCTCGAGCCGAATCCCGACATTCTGGCCGAAGTCGCGGCGCTGCCGAGGGGCCCGTTCTGCGTCGGCTTCGCCGCCGAGACCGAGGACCTGATGAAGAACGCCCAGGCGAAGCGGAAGAAGAAGGGCATACCGCTGCTCGCCGCGAACCTCGCCAGCGAGACGTTCGGCAAGGACACGAACGCGCTCACTCTCTTCGACGACGCGGGCGTGCACGAGCTGCCCCGCGCGCCCAAGATCGCGCTCGCGCGCCAGCTGGTCGAGCACATCGCGAAGATGCTGCCGCGGCGCTAGCCGGTCCTTTCGCTTGAAGTCCCTGGACGTCAAGATCCTCGATCCGCGCCTGCGCGGCTCGCTGCCGCAACACGCGACCGCCGGCGCGGCAGGCCTCGACCTGCGGGCCTGCGTCGAGCGGCCCCTGACGCTTGCGCCGGGCGCGGCGGAGCTCGTGCCGAGCGGCATCGCGATCCATCTCTCCGATCCGGGCCTCGCCGCGATCGTGCTGCCGCGCTCGGGGCTGGGCCACAAGCACGGCATCGTGCTCGGGAATCTCGTCGGGTTGATTGATTCCGACTACCAGGGGCAGGTGATGGTCTCGGTCTGGAACCGCTCCGGCGCGGCGTTCACCATCAACCCGATGGACCGCATCGCCCAGCTCGTCGTCGTGCCGGTAGTGCAGGTAAAGCTCAACGTGGTCGAGGAGTTCGCCGCGAGCGAGCGCGGCGCAGGCGGCTTCGGGAGCACCGGCAAGGGGTGACTAAGCCCGACCCGGGAACGAACTGTCGCGCTGGACCGTGCAGATCTGGATCCGGTACTCGGAGTAGAAGCTCGCTCGCCCCTTCTTCTTTGCCTCGACGTGCTCGCGATGCAGGCTCCACGCGCGCTGGGTCTCCTCCGACTCGAACTCGACGATCGTGACGCGCTCGCCGTCGTCGGCGACGAAGCCCTTGTGGGAGATGTAGCCGGGCATCTGGCGCGCCAGCTCGCTCATGCGGGCGGCCCAGCGTCCATACTCCTCCTGTGCCTCTGGCTTAACGCGAGAGCGAAACACCGTAATGATCATGTTTTCCTCGATGCTAGGAAGCTATTGCTGCGCCGATTGCCTCACCGAGCCACTCCAGGCCGAAAGTCAGCGCAAGGAACGCGGCTGCGATGGCCGTGGCAAGACCGCCGCGCTTCCAGCCGCGCGACCGGACGAAATAGACCGGCAGGGCGATGATGGCCATCGCGATGACGCCGACGTTCTGCAACGGCCCTGCGCGAAACTGCCTCTGCGCCTTGTCCGCGTGATACCAGCAGTAGATTGCCGCGAGCGAAACGAGCGTGTCGGCGAGCGTGAAGCCGCCCAGGGGCTCGGAGCGGCCAGTCACGGCAATCTCAAGCGCGGGGCACAGCAGCGAAACGGCTCCGAGCGCCGCGAGCGCGCACAGCTTTGCCGTTTCCGCACGGAGGCCTTTCACGCGACTATTAGACACCGCGGGCCGGCGGGCTGTCATCCGGCCCCAGAGAACAGCGGCTTGCGAAACTGTATGCTTGTTCAGCCCGCGTTGGAGTATAGTGCCTAGTCCGACATGCTCCCCTCCGACTTCCATCCCGTCATCCGCCGCTGGTGGGAAACGCGCTTCCGCGGAGCCTCGGGTATCCTGCCGCCGACCGAGGCGCAGATCGAGGGCTGGCGAGCGATCCGGGCCGGCGGGCACGCGCTGATCGCCGCGCCCACGGGCTCGGGCAAGACGCTCGCCGCGTTCCTCGTTTCGATCGACGCGCTGCTCCGCGAGAGCCTCGAGGGCGGCGACCTCGCCGGGCCGTCGGGACTGCCCGACGAGGTGCGCGTGATCTACGTGTCGCCGCTCAAGGCGCTGTCGGCCGACATCCACAAGAACCTCGCCGAGCCGCGCCGCGAGATCGAGCGCATCGCCCGCGAGGCGGGCCTGCCGCCGGTGCGCATTACCGCTGCGGTGCGCTCGGGTGACACACCGCAGGTCGAGCGCGCGGCGATGCTGCGCTCGCCGCCCCACATCCTCGTTACCACGCCGGAGTCGCTGTACCTGCTGCTCACTGCCGAGCGCTCGCGTAGGATGCTCGCGACCGCACGCGCGGTGATCGTCGACGAGATCCACGCGGTGCTGGAGTCGCGCCGCGGCGCGCACCTCGCTCTCTCGCTCGAGCGGCTTGACCACGTCTGCGGGCGTCAGCTCCAGCGCGTCGGGCTCTCGGCGACTCAGAAGCCGATCGAGGAAGTGGCGCGCTTTCTGGTGGGCGCGGAGGGCGCGCACTGCGCGATCGTCGATCGGGGCCACAAGCGCCGCATGGACCTCGCGATCGAGGTGCCGGGCTCCCCGCTCGAGGCGGTGATGTCGCTCGAGGTGTGGCAGGAGATCTACGCGCGCCTCGTCGAGCTGATCGAGTCGCACCGGACCACGCTCGTCTTCGTCAACACGCGGCGGCTGGCCGAGCGCATGGCGCACCAGCTATCCGACCACCTCGGCGCAGAGCACGTCGCCGCGCACCACGGCAGCCTCGCGAAGGAGGTGAGGCTGTCGGCGGAGACCCGGCTCAAGGAAGGCCAGCTCAGGGTGCTCGTCGCGACGGCGTCGCTCGAGCTCGGCATCGACATCGGCCACGTCGATCTCGTCTGCCAGATCTCCTCGCCGCACCGCATCGCGACGTTTCTGCAGCGCGTCGGTCGGTCCGGCCACACCGTTTCGGGGCTGCCGAAAGGGCGCCTTTTCCCGCTCACGCGCGACGACCTGATCGAGTGCGCGGCGATGGTGCGCGCGGCGAAGGACGGCGAGCTCGATCGCGTCGCGATTCCCGGCAAGCCCGTGGACGTTCTCGCTCAGCAGGTCGTCGCCGAGGTCGCGGCGGAGGAGTGGGACGAGCTCTCGCTGCTGGACCTGTGCCGCCGCGCGTGGCCGTACCGGGAGCTCACCGGCGCCGAGTTCGCCGACGTCGTCACCATGCTCGCGACCGGCTACGCCACCAAGCGCGGCCGGCGCGCCGCGCTCGTCCACTACGACGCAGTCCACCGGAAGCTGCGCGCCCGCCCGGGATCGCGCATGTCCGCGATCCAGTCCGGCGGCGCTATCCCGGAGGTATTCGACTACCGGGTCCAGCTCGAGCCGGAGGGCACCTTCATCGGCACCCTCAACGAGGATTTCGCGATCGAGTCGCTTCCCGGGGACATCTTCCAGCTCGGCAACACCTCGTGGCGCATTCTCCAGATCGGCAACGGCGTGGTGCGCGTCGCCGACGCGAAAGGGCAGCCGCCCTCGATGCCTTTCTGGCTGGGCGAGGCGCCTTCGCGCTCGGACGAGATGAGCGCCGCGGTCTCGAGGCTGCGCGCCGCCGCCGACGAGCGCCTTCCCGGGCCCGAGCAGCCGCGCAAGGCCGGCGACCTGGAGGCGGCCGCGAAGTGGCTCGAGGACGACTACGCGCTGTCGCGCTCCGCAGCCGAGCAGATCGTGGCTTATCTCGCCGAAGGCAAGCGCGCGCTCGGTTCGCTGCCGACCCGGGAGACGCTGGTGCTCGAGCGCTTCTTCGACGAGGCCGGCGGCATGCAGCTCGTCTTGCACGCGCCGCTCGGCAGTCGCGTCAACCGCGCCTGGGGCCTCGCGCTGCGCAAGAAGTTCTGCCAGAGCTTCAACTTCGAGCTGCAGGCGGCTGCGACCGACGAGGCGCTGGTGCTCTCGCTGGGACCCATGCACTCGTTCCCGCTCGAGGAGGTGTTTCGCTACCTCAACCCCAAGACGGTGCGCGAGACGCTCGAGCAAGCAGTGCTCCAGTCGCCGATCTTCGAGACGCGCTGGCGCTGGTCGACGACGCTCGCGCTCGCCGTTCCCCGCAGCCGCAACGGCGCGCGGCTGCCGGCGCAGATCCAGCGCATGATCGCGGAGGAGCTGCTCGCCGCGATTTTCCCCGACGCCGCGGCCTGCCAGGACAACATCCACGGCGCGCGCGAGCTGCCCGAGCATCCGCTCGTCGATCAGGCGATGCGCGACTGCCTCGAGCAGGCGATGGACCTGCCGCAGCTCGTCGAGTACCTCAAGCGCGTCTTCGCGGGCGAGCTGAAGCTCCTCGCGCGCGACACGCCCGAGCCCTCGGTGCTGTCCCACGAGATCCTGAACTCGGCCGTCTATACGTTCCTCGACGACGCGCCGCTCGAGGAGCGCCGCACGCGCGCGGTATACACGCGCCGCGCGACCGAGGCGCGTAGCGCGGACGATCTCGGCGCGCTCGATGCGGCCGCGATCGAGCGCGTGCGCGAGGAAGCCTGGCCCGCGGCCAATACCGCCGACGAGCTGCACGACACGCTGCTGCTCGCGGGGTTCGTGCGCGCGGAGGAGGCGGCGTCGCACTGGCGCACGCTCTTCGATCAGCTCGTCGCCTCGGGGCGGGCTTTCGACGCCGGCGGATTCTGGATCTCGGTCGAGCGCTACGACGAGCTGAACGCGGTGGTGCCGCAGCGCGCGGCACCGCAGATACCTGAACGCCTGCGCAGGACGTGGACTAGGGAGGAAGCGGCGCGCGAGCTGGTCCGCGGGCGGATGGAAGTACTCGGGCCCATGACGGCGCGCGCGCTCGCCGATTCGCTGGCCCTGAGCGACACGGCTCTCGTCGACGGGGCCCTGCTCGCCCTCGAAGGCGAGGGCAAGCTCCTGCGCGGGCGGTTTGCTCCGGGCGCGGACGTCCTTGAGTGGTGCGACCGACGGCTCCTCGCGCGCATCCACCGGTACACCCTTAACCGCCTGCGCGCCGAGATCGAGCCCGTCGGCGCGGCGGACTTCATGCGCTTCCTGCTCCACTGGCAGCACGTCGCCGAAGAGACCCGACTGAAAGGCGTGGAGGGTCTCGCCGCAGCGATCGAGCAGATCGACGGCTTCGAGCTTCCGGCGGGCGCCTGGGAGCGGGACGTGCTCGCCGCGCGCGTCCAGGACTACGAGCCCGGTTTCATCGACCGACTCTGCCTTTCCGGGCGCGTCGCCTGGGGGCGCATGACGCCTGCGGCAGGGGCGAGCAGGGCGCCTTTGCGCAGCTCCCCCATCGCTCTCATGCCGCGCGAGCACGCCGCGCTGTGGCGTTCCACGACCGGGTCCGAGCCGGGTGATCTTACATCGGATGCGCGCGCGGTCCACGACGCCCTGCGCTCGCGGGGGGCTTCGTTCTTCCACGAACTCGCGGGGGTGGCGGGCCTTCTGCGCAATCAGGTCGAACGTGCCCTGGGCGAGCTTGCGGGCGCCGGGCTCGTCACTGCGGACAGCTTCGGCGGCCTGCGCGCGCTCCTTGCGCCGTCGGAAAAGCACAAACGGCGCTCGCGCCGGCGCGGATCGAATGTCGGAGTGGATGCGGCCGGGCGGTGGGCTCTGCTGCACGGCGACGCCCACGCCGACCAGAAGGCGCGGGTCGAGGCGATCGCGCGTTCGCTGCTCGGTCGCTACGGCGTGGTGTTCCGGGCGCTGCTCGCGCGCGAGCAGCGGCTGCCGCCCTGGCGCGAGCTCGCTTCGGTATACCGCCGGCTGGAGGCGCGCGGCGAGATCCGCGGCGGACGCTTCGTCTCCGGATTCGGTGGCGAACAGTTTGCGCTCCCCGACGCGGTCGGCAGGTTGCGCGCCGTGCGCAAGCTGGACAGGAACGGCGAGCTCGTTGCTCTTTCCGCAGCCGATCCGCTCAATCTCGTCGGCATTCTCACCCCCGAGGCGCGCGTGTCCGCGATCGCGCCGAACCGCGTGCTGTTCCGCGACGGGCTCCCGATCGCGGCGCTGGAAGGCGGCGAGGTGCGGCGGCTGGCCGCGTCGGAGTACGATGACACAACCCTGAAATCGCTGTTCTGGCCGCCATCGAAGTTTGCAGGGCCCGACCTTCGCCCGCTCTCGTCGGCGGCGCGCAAGCGCTGGCTGGAGCGCCGTCTGCGAGTCCCGCTTCCCGGCTAGCCCAGCACGTCCGCCCAGATATTCTGCGCCCAGCCTTGGGCGTAGGTGCCCTCGAGCTCGCTTCGCGCAGTCGAAACACCCGACGCTCCCGGTACGACGACCATGGTCTTCTGCACCGGATCGTAGCGATGCACCGATGCGACGTGGATCGCTTCCCTGTCGCTGACGTAGCTGTAGCAGGTATTCGTGATCACGGGCTCTGGGTTCGGCTGGCGGCCGTTCATCAGCTCGACAATCGCGGCGGCGGCGAGCTTGGCGTGGTTGTTGGCCATGTGGCCGGACTTGGGCATCGCGGGAGCCGACAGGGTGGCGTCGCCTAGGACGTGGATACGCTTGTGTGCGAGGGATTCCATGCTGAGCCAGTCGACGCCGCACCAGTGCGTGCCTCCGGTCATGAGGCCGGCGTTGCGCGCGATGCCGGCCGCGCGCATGGGCGGCAGCACGTTGAGCACGTCGCCCTTGATCGTATCGAAGTCGGTCTTGACGGACGCAGCGCGCGCGTCAACGGCCCTGACCTCGCTGTTGTTGCGGTACTCGATGAGGCCCCTGTACAACTCGCTCCAGGCGGCCTTGAAGAGCGCCGGCTTGGATACCAGGTCCTCGTTAGCGTCGAGCACCAGCACCTTGGAGCGCGGCTTCACCCGCTTGAGGTAGAAGGCGACCTGGCAGGCGCGCTCGTAGGGCCCAGGGGGGCAACGGAAAGGTGCACGAGGGACAGCGATGACGAAAACCCCTCCATCGCTCATCGCTTCGAGCTGCCGCCGCAGGGCGACGATCTCCGAGCCCTTCCACGCGGCGAGGATCGCCTTGCGCGCCTCCGCGTCGTAGCCCTCGATCTCGTCGAACATGAGATCGACCGCGGGCGAGACGACGAGCCGGTCGTACGGCAGGTCCGCGCCGCGCGCAAGTGCGACCGTTCGCCTTTCGACGTCGATCCGGGTGGCCTCGTCCTGGATCACGCGCACCCCGTGGGCACGCAGCCCTCCGTAGCCGCGCGTAATGTCGGCGAGGGTCCGCGTACCGCCGAGAATGAGGTTCGACACCGGGCAGGAAACGAACTCGGTCTCGCGCTCGACGAGCGTTACTTCGATCGCGCCGGCGCTCCACAGGCGCAGGTATTTCGCCGCGGTCGCGCCGCCGTATCCGCCCCCGATGACGACCACGCGCCCGATGGTCCTCTCTGGCGCCGCGGGCTCGGCCGCGCAGCCCGGAAGCAGGGACGCGGCTGCGGCCGCGCTCGAGCATTTGAGAAAAGCGCGCCGGCTCATGCGGATCATGGCCCAGCTACCTGGTCTGCGCGGACAGATAGGCGGCGATCGCCTCGATCTGCTCGTCGGAATAGCCCCTGGCGATCTGGTGCATTACCGTGGCGGGCCGTCTGCCGGACTTGAACTCCTGCACGAGGCGTACGAGCTCGGAGCGCTCCCGGCCCGCGAGGCTCGGTATGCCGGATTTGCTCACGCCATTCGTTGCATGGCAGTTGGCGCAGGCTGCGGCCAAATCGCGTCCCGGAGGCGGTGGGGCAGTCTGGCCCAGACAAGGGGGAGCCGGGGCGATCGCCAGGACGAGCAAGGCAGGAAGCAGCAGGCGGATCATCCGGTGGGGAGCCGCCAGTAGGCAGACGTTCAGGTTTCCGGCGAAGTCTCGGGAACCTTCACATCAGAGAACTTGAGTGCGATCTTCCCGCTCTCGTCGAGGTCCACCGTGACCTTGCCCCCGTTAGCGAGCCTGCCGAAGAGCAGTTCGTCGGCGAGAGCGCGCCGGATCGTGTCCTGGATGAGACGCGACATCGGCCGCGCACCCATGAGCGGGTCGAAGCCCCGCCTGGCGAGGTGCTCGCGCAACGAATCGGTGAAGATCGCCTCGACCTTCTTCTCCTGCAGCTGGGCTTCCAGCTGCATCAGGAACTTGTCGACGACGCGCAGGATGATGTCGTGGCTCAGCGAGCTGAAGGAGATCGTGGCGTCCAGGCGGTTCCTGAACTCGGGGGAGAACATGCGCTTGATCTCGGCGCTCTCGTCTCCGGGCTCCTTCTTGCCGGTGAACCCCATCACGGGCTTGTTCAAAGCCTCGGCGCCGGCGTTGGTCGTCATGACGATGATGATGTTCCGGAAGTCGGCCTTCCTGCCGTTGTTGTCGGTGAGGGTCCCGTGGTCCATCACCTGCAGGAGGATATTGAAGATGTCCGGGTGCGCCTTCTCGATCTCGTCGAGGAGCAGCACCGCGTAGGGCTTCTTGGTGACCGCCTCGGTCAACAGGCCGCCCTGGTCGAAGCCGACGTATCCCGGGGGCGCCCCGATCAGCCGCGACACGGCATGGCGCTCCATGTACTCGGACATGTCGAAGCGGTGCAGCTCGATCCCCATGCAGTAGGCGAGCTGGCGCGCGACCTCGGTCTTGCCCACCCCGGTCGGGCCAGAGAAGAGGAAGCACCCTATCGGCTTCTGCGGGTTGGCGAGGCCCGAGCGCGCGGTGCGGATGGCCGAAACGAGCGCGTCGATCGCCTTGTCCTGGCCGAACACGACCGCCTTCAGGTCCCGGTCGAGGTTCTTGAGCGCGGCACGGTCGTCCTGCGACACCGACGCCGGCGGGATGCGCGCGATCTTGGCGATGATCTCCTCGATTTCGGTCTTGCCGACAACCTTCTTCTGCTTGGACTTGGGGAGGATCTTCTGCGCCGCGCCCGCCTCGTCGATCACGTCGATCGCCTTGTCCGGGAGGTGCCGGTCGTTGATGTAGCGCGCCGAGAGCTCGACCGCGCTGGTGAGCGCGTTGCCGCTGTACTTCACCCCGTGGTGTGCCTCGAACCGCGACTTCAGGCCCCGGAGGATAGCCACAGTCTCCTCGATCGAAGGCTCGGGAACGTCGATCTTCTGGAATCGGCGCGAGAGTGCGTGGTCCTTTTCGAACACGCCGCGGTACTCGTTGTAGGTGGTCGCGCCGATGCACTTGAGCGCGCCCGTCGAGAGCGCCGGCTTCAGCAGGTTCGAGGCGTCGAGGGTCCCGCCGGAAGCGGCGCCCGCGCCGATGAGCGTGTGGATCTCGTCGATGAACAGAATCGCATTCGGGTTGTCCACTAGCTGCTTTAGCACCGCCTTCAGGCGCTGCTCGAAGTCTCCCCGGTACTTGGTTCCGGCGAGCAGGGCGCCCATGTCCAGCGCGTAGACCTGGCAGCGAGCCAGGATCTCGGGCACTTGGCCCTCGACGATGCGCCGGGCGAGGCCTTCCGCGATCGCGGTCTTGCCCACGCCGGCTTCGCCCACGAGCAGCGGATTGTTCTTGCGGCGCCGGCACAGCGTCTGGATGACCCGCTCGATCTCACGCTCGCGCCCGATCAGCGGGTCAATCTTCCCGACCAGCGCCTGCGCGTTGAGGTTGAGGGTATAGGTTTCGAGCGCTCCACTCGACTGCTGCTCTTCGCCCGCGGCTTCCTGCTCGGCCTCGCTCCCGCCCTTGGCTTCCTTGGACGCTGGCGCCTTGGTGATGCCGTGCGAGATGTAATTGACGACGTCCAGCCGGGTCACCCCCTGCTGGTGCAGGAAGTACACGGCGTGCGAATCCTTCTCGCCGAAGATCGCGACCAGCACGTTGGCGCCGGTCACTTCCTTCTTTCCCGAAGACTGGACGTGCAGAATGGCACGCTGGATCACGCGCTGGAACCCGAGCGTCGGCTGTGTATCAATCTCCTCGGTTCCGGCGACGGTCGGTGTGTGGGCGGTAATGAAGTCGCCCAGGGCTTTCCGCAGTTCCTCGATGTTCGCCGCGCAGGCGCGCAGCACTTCCGCGGCGGTCGGGTTATCCAGCAGAGCGAGCAACAGGTGCTCCACGGTGATGAACTCGTGCCGCTTCTGGCGCGCCTCCACGAATGCCATGTGGAGGCTGACTTCGAGTTCCTGCGCAATCATGTTTCGTCCACAGCTTTCATCGGAACCGCGGGGCTCGGCGCCCTCTTCTGATTCTCAGGTTTCCTCCATGACACATTGTAGCGGGTGCTGATGCTTGCGTGCGTAGCCGACCACCTGCTCCACCTTGGTCGTCGCGACGTCTCTCGGGTAGATCCCGCAGATACCCATGCCTTCCCGGTGAACCTTCAGCATGATCTGAGTCGCCTTTTCCCGCGTCATCGAGAAGAACCGTTGCAGCACGGCGACGACGAATTCCATCGGGGTGTAGTCGTCGTTCAACAGGATGACCTTGAAGAGGGGAGGAGGCTTGAGCTTGGCCTTCTTGGCCTCGAGTAAGGTGCCTTCCCGCATGCGCGTTGCCATACGTCATTTAACTTATGCCAGATGCACCCACCCGTCAAACGTTCCTGGGTCCCTTCCGGGCGGAAGTTCGCAAGGATTAGCGCTCCACCCTTCGCTGGAACTGCGCTGACGCCTGCACTCGCCTCGCTCATAATGTAGTCGCTGTCATCACCCCATGCAACCTCAAACGTGCCGGCAGAACAAAGAGTTGACGCTCTGCGACGGTACTTGACGACATCGCGCAAAGCGCGTAAAAGGCTCCCTGTGTTTGTCCTCCATGCGGTCTGCAGGATCAAATCCCTCTGCTGCGTTGAAGTACAGGCATAGTTGGGAAATTCCCGTTTCAAAAATTCAGGAAGGCTCTATGCCAACAGGTACGGTAAAGTGGTTCAACGATGCCAAGGGTTATGGCTTTATAACCCCGGATGACGGCGGCGAGGATTTGTTCGCGCACTTCTCCGCGATTCAGATGAGCGGTTTCAAGACGCTCAAGGAAGGACAGAAGGTCAGCTTCGAAGTTACGCAGGGCCCAAAGGGCAAGCAGGCTTCGAACATCCAAGCCGCGGGCTGAGACTCGCAGCGTGATCGGGCGGCATGGCTGCCCGATCCTGTAGGTTCCCCTTCTTAACCGGCCCTGGCAGAACGGGCCCGGCGCTGTCTTTGCCGCGCGGCATCCCAGGTGGGCCATCGCAGTCTTTTGATTCTATGGGGAAAGGTGACTGGGCTCGAACGCCTGTCAACCTTCAGTCATACAGGGCGTTACTGGAGGGGACTGGTTCCGAAGCCAAGGACTGGTCACAACCTGATCCTTAACTTCACGGAGAGGAAAACATGAGGAAGCTGATCTCCATCCTGATCGCCGCGGTGTTTGCGCTTTCGAGCGGCTTTGCCCTTGCGGCATCGCACACCGGCGCCCAGCCGATGGAAAAGAAGGAAGAAACGAAGAAGAGCGACAAGAGCAAGAAGAGCAAGAAGTCCTCCAAGAAGCAAGCCAAGAAGGACGGCGCCAAGAAGGACGAGATGAAGAAGTAATTCGCCGTACGACGAACGACAAGGCAGGGCTCAAGCCCTGCCTTTTTTGTTTTCGGAATGCAGGAGGACCGCTTGAAGACTCTCCCAGCCTGGGTGACGGCACTGGCCGGTGCGATCGCGGCGGCGTCCGCGCTCGCCCAGCCGCCCACGATCGAACTCGCCGCGGGCATCCACCTCATTCATGCCGAGGTCGCCAACACGCTGGAATCCCGCACGCAGGGTCTGATGTTCCGCAAGTACCTCGGGCCCAACGAGGGCATGCTATTCGTGTTTCCACAGGCTGAACCTCATTGCTTCTGGATGAAAAACACCCTTATTCCCTTGTCGATCGCGTTCCTCGACGCCGACGGCAAGATCGTCAATACCGCCGAGATGCAGCCGCTGACGGAGAATACCCACTGCGCCGCCGCACCGGTGAAGTTCGCGCTCGAGATGACGCGCGGATGGTTCGCGTCCAAGGGCCTCAAGCCCGGCGCTAGCGTCCTCGGAGTCTCGAAGGCTCCCGCCGCGCGCTAGACCGCTTAATAATAGGAAGAAGAAAGCGGACGGCGAAGCCGTCCGCTTTCTATTCCGAAGGTGCTCTAGCCGAAGAACAGCGCGCTATGCGCGCCCGCTGCCATGAAGTAGAGCATGGGGATGGAGAGCATGGTGTTGGTGCGCGAGGCGAGAAAGGCCACCCGGCGCGCCTTGTTCTTTTCCTCGTCGCTTGCCGACACGATCCCCAGGATCTTCTTTTGCTTGGGCCAGATCAGCACCCAAACGTTGAAGAGCATGATGGTGCCCAGCCAGGCGCCGATGCCGATCGGATAGTACGCCTTGTTGAGGAACAGGAAAGCGTCGAGGAAGTGCCGCGACAGCAGGGATGCGCCCGCGAGCCAGGTCACGACGGCGCCCCAACGGAACCAGAACAGCGCTCGCGGCATGACGTGCTTCGAGATGCCGGCTCCGGTGCCATCCGCGGCGGCCGCCTTGGCGGCTGCGACGTTGACGAAGTTGAAGTAGTAGAGCAGGCCGATCCACATCACGCCTGCCATGAAGTGGATCCAGCGGGAGATTGCGGGTACCCAATCCATGTCAGCCTCCTAGAGCATGCGCGATGATGTTGTGGAGGATCAAGGTGAGGATGAGGCCGCTGATGACCGTGCCCCAAAGCGAATCAAGCCAGTACTTCATCATGGTCGTTCTCCTTATGATCGGAGCCGCCAGCCGGCGCCGCGCGTAATTCTCTGTCCAAAGCGAGCCCCATGGCAAGCCGCCGAATGGCCCTCACGCGGTCGCGGGTTTCGCGGCTCGATTCACCGTTTCTATGCGCGCGTTGGCGTCTCCCCTGGCAAAGCGCAAGACGACGGGTTCTCCAGGGACCAGCGCGCTGCTGTCGCTGACCACGTGGCCGTCCGGTTTCTGCACGATGCTGTAGCCCCGCTCGAGCACCCTTGCCGGGTCGAGGTGGGAAAGGTTGGCGGCGAGGCTTGCCGAACGCGCCGCGGCGCGCTCGAGCGCGACCCGGGCCGACGCGCGAAGCCGGGCGAGCAGATGATCCGCTTCCGTCGCCAGCTGCGTGACGCGCGGGAGACGAAGTTGGCTGCGTCTCATGAATTCGGCGACCTGCCAGCCCCGGTCCGACAGCGTTCGCAGAACCGCACTGCCTAGCCGCAGCCGCAGTTGGCTGAGCATGTCGGCCTGGGCCTTGAGCCTCTCGCCTGGATGGATCAGCCTGCGAGCGAGCTGATCGACGTTCAGCATCTTGCGCTCCAGCTCGCGCAGCGCCGACGTGCCGAGCTTGCGTACGAGCACGGCGATGGCGTCGCGCAAGCGCTCGCGCTCCGGGCTGACTAGCTCAGCGGCCGCCGTGGGCGTCGGCGCGCGCCGGTCCGCCGCGAAATCGGCGATGGTGTAATCGGTCTCGTGACCGATGCCGGTCACGACAGGAATCGGACATGCGCGCACCGCCCTGGCCACGACTTCCTCGTTGAACGTCCATAGGTCCTCGATGCTGCCGCCTCCGCGGACCAGCAGCAGCACATCGCACTCCCGGCGCCGTCCCGCACGGGCCAGGGCAGAGGCGATGTCTTCGGCCGCGCGACTCCCCTGCACGGGCACGGGGTAAAGGACCACGTCGATCGAGGCGTTGCGGCGTTTCAATGTCGTGAGCACGTCCCGCAGGGCGGCCGCGTCGCGAGATGTGACGACACCGATCGTGCGCGGAAACTCGGGCAGGGGACGCTTGGCTGCCGGGTCGAACAGCCCCTCCCGCTCGAGCCTGTCGCGCAGCCGAATGAATGCTTCATACCGCGCACCGAGCCCGGCGCGCCGCATCGTCTCGACGTTCAGTTGAAACTCACCCCGCGGCTCGTACAGCGACACCAGCACCTGTACCTCGACCTGCATGCCATCGCGGGGCTCCCAGCCGAGTTGCTGCTGCCGGTATCGGAACATGACGCACCGCAGTTGCGCATGGTCGTCCTTAAGGACGAAGTAGACATGGCCGGACTTGGCGAGTGTCAGATTGGATATCTCGCCGGCGACCCAAAGCAGCGGGTAGCGGTGCTCGAGGAGATCCCGGACGCTGCGTGCCAGCGCAGAGACGCTGAGAATCTGGGGACCCGAAGGCCTGGAAATCGGCTCCAGTCCTTGTTCTCGTCGCATGGCGCCGATTCTAACCTATTCATATCGGCGCCTTCGCCGCCGGAGGTCGCTGTGAGACAGCTGGGGCGTCGGGCGAAGCCCGCGGCCTAAGAGACTGACGTACATAGCGAAAAGCTGGCGTTCAAGAATTCATCACCGGACAAAAACCCTTGGCTGCGACTCACTTAGCCCAGCTTGCCACCAGCTATGTGTCGACGCGATAGCGCGAAGCAGCGCGCCCATTCCGCGCGGATCGCAGATGTTCCTGAACTTGCTTGCCTTGCCGAATCCGTGGTCGCAGGCTAAAGTGGGCGCGGATTTTTGACCGGAGATAGCTGTTGTTTTCCATCATCCAGGCGGCGGGCTGGCCGATCTACTTTCTCCTCGCCGTGTCGATCGTCGCAGTCGCCCTCATCATCGAAAGATTCATGATCCTCCGCAGGGGAAAGATCGTCCCAAGCGGACTGCTCGAGAAAGTCCTCATCGCCTACCAGCGGAAAGGTGTGAGCGACGAAATGCTCGACCGTCTTTCGCAGGACTCGCCACTCGGCCAAGTTCTCGCTTCCGGCCTGCGCAACTACCAGAGCTCGCGCGATGTCATGAAGGACGCCATTGAGGAGACCGGGCGGGCTGTGACCCACGAGCTCGAGCGGTTCCTCACGACGCTGGGCACGATCGCCACGATCAGCCCGCTGATGGGGCTGTTCGGCACGGTCGTGGGAATGATCGAGATCTTCGGCTCGCAGTCCCCGAGCGGATCCAATCCGATTGAGCTCGCCCACGGCATCTCCGTGGCGCTCTACAACACTGGCTTTGGGCTGGTGATCGCCATCCCGGCGATGATCTTCTTCCGCCATTTCCGCGGGCTCGTGGAAGGCTTCGTCGTCGAGATGGAGCAGCAGGCGGCGCGGCTCGTGGACGTAGTCCACGCACAGACCCTGGAGAATCGGACACCGTCCGGCGTGGAGCCTCTATGAGGTTTGCGCGCACGGTCAAGGACGATCCGGAGATCAACCTGATTCCGATGATCGACGTGCTGCTTGTGATCATCATCTTCCTGATGCTCACGACTACCTATGCGAGGTATGCCGAGCTGAAGATAAACCTGCCGAGCGCCGACGCCGAGAAGAAGCTGGAGCGTGCCAACGAGATCGACGTCGTCGTCAGCGCCGGGGGGCAGTATCTGATTCAGCGCAAGCCGATCCAGTTCCGCAACGTCGGCGAGCTCGCCGAAGACCTGCGGCGCGCCTCGGCCGGCATGAAGCAGGCGACCGTCATCATCAATGCCGACAACAACGCCACCCATCTGTCGGTGATCCGCGTGATGGACGCGGCGCGCCAGGCGGGCATCGGCCAAGTCGTGTTCGCCGTGGAGCAGACGCCAAAGTAGACCGCCGCGTGCTCATGACCGCCCCCGGGTTCGCGGCTCGCCATTGGTACCGACTGAGCCCGGTGTCGGCCCTGCTGTTTCCCTTGAGCCTCGTTTTCCGCCTGGCGGTTGCCGTGCGGCGTGTGCTGTACCGCCTCGGCGTCCTTCCCTCGGCTCGGCTGCCCGTCCCGGTGATCGTCGTCGGCAATCTCACCATCGGCGGCACGGGAAAGACCCCGCTTGTCATGGCGCTTGTCCGGTCGCTGCGCGAGCGGGGACTGCGTCCCGGGATACTGAGCCGTGGATACGGCGGCGCAGCCGGCTTGCCGCGAGCCGTCACTGCCGCCGACGAGCCCGGTCGCGCCGGCGACGAGCCGCTGCTGCTCGCCGAGCGGGCGGGATGCCCTGTGTGGGTCGGCGCAGACCGCGCGGCGGCCGGCCGCGCCCTTTGCGCGGCGCATCCAGACTGCAACGTCGTCGTGTGCGACGACGGGTTGCAACACTACCGGCTACGGCGGGACTTCGAGATCGCGGTCGAGGACGAGCGGGGCGCAGGGAACGGCTTGCTCCTGCCCGCGGGTCCTTTGCGCGAGCCCGTGACTAGGCGCGTCGACGCGAGGGTGATCAACGGCGGATCGCGGACCGGCGCGTTCGGCATGCGGCTGGCGGTCGACGGCTTGTACCGCGTCGGGAACGCTTCAGACCGCATCGAGCCGTCGCAGCTCGGCGGAAAGAAGCTCCATGCCGTCGCCGGAATCGGCAATCCCGCCCGGTTCTTTTCCACCCTATCGGCCATGGGGCTGGTCTTCTCGCCCCATTCTTTCCCAGACCACTACGTGTTCCTGGCGGAGGATCTCCAGTTCCCGGAGTGCGATTTCGTGCTGATGACCGAGAAGGATGCGGTAAAATGCCGGCGCTTCGGCCGACGCGACCTCATTGCGGTGCGCGTGGAGGCGGAAGTCGACCCGGCCCTGATGGAGCTTATCCTGGAGCGCATTCGTGGACGCGCGCCTGCTTGACATCCTCGTCTGCCCGATTTGCAAGGGGCCGCTCGTCTACAGAGCGGGGCGGGCGGAGCTCGCGTGCAAGGCCGACCGCCTCGCATTCCCGATACGTGACGGCATACCGGTGATGCTCGAGGAGCAGGCGAGAAAGCTGGCCGCGGAAGAGGAAGTGAGCGAATGAATGCATTTCACAGCCATCATCCCGGCGCGCCTCGCCTCGACACGCCTTCCGCGTAAGGCGCTCGCCGACCTCGGCGGAAAACCTATGATCGTGCGCGTTGCCGAGCGCGCGCGGGAGAGCGGTGCCGACCGGGTTTGCGTTGCCACCGACCACCGCGACATCGGCGAAGCCGTGGAGCGGGCCGGATTCGAGGCCGTCATGACGCGTGCCGACCATCCCACCGGAACCGACCGGCTCGCGGAGGTGGTGGAGCGCCTTGACCTGGATGCGAAGGTCGTGGTCGTGAATGTCCAGGGCGACGAGCCGCTGGTCGAGCCCGGGCTGATCCGGGCTGTCGCTGCCCTGCTCGCAGACACGCCCGAGGCCGCAGTCGCGACGGCCTGCCATCCGATCCGGATTTCGGAGGAGTTCTTCGATCCGAACGTCGTGAAGGTCGTGCTCGACAGCGCCGGCCTTGCCCGCTACTTCAGCCGCGCGCCGATTCCATGGGCGCGCGACGCGTTCGCAACGTCGAGACAGCTCCCCGTCGGGATGCCTTGCCATCGCCACATCGGCGTCTACGCCTATCGCGCCGAGTTCCTGCGCGTGTTTCCCAGGCTCGCCGTCTCGCCCCTAGAGCGCTTCGAGGCGCTCGAGCAGCTGCGTGCGCTGTGGCACGGATATGCCATCGCCGTTGCAGTGCGGCAGGACGCGCCTCTGCCGGGCGTGGACACGCTGCAGGACCTCGAGCGTGTCCGGGCGCTGTTTGACCGCGCCAGCCATAAACGGTAAGGTCGTCTCCGGGGCGTCGGAGGAGACGCCTCGCCGTGGGAATCCAGAAGACAACAATGAGGCTCATTCTTCTCGGGCCACCTGGAGCCGGAAAGGGAACCCAGGCGGCTCTCATCCGGGACCACTTCCGGATTCCGCAGATCTCCACCGGTGACATGCTGCGCGCGGCCGTGAAGGCCGGCACGCCGCTTGGTTTCGCGGCGAAGAAGGTGATAGATGCCGGGCAGCTCGTGTCGGACGACATCATCGTCGGCCTGGTCAAGGAGCGTCTGAAGCACGTGGACTGCAAGAACGGCTACCTCTTTGACGGGTTCCCGCGCACGATCCCCCAAGCCGAGGCGTTGCGCGGCTCCGGGGTCGAGCTCGACTTCGTCCTCGAGATCGACGTGGATCACGAGGAGATCATCCGCCGCCTCAGCGGTCGCCGCATGCACCCTGCTTCCGGTCGCAACTATCATGTCACGTTGAACCCGCCCAAAGTGCCGGGCAAGGACGACCCCACGGGCGAGCCGCTGGTGCAGCGCGAAGACGACCGGGAGGAAACGGTGAGGAAACGGCTGGAAGTCTACGAGAAGCAGACCCGCCCGCTGGTCGACTACTATTCGAAGTGGGCGGCGCAGGGCGACCCGCGCGCGCCGCGCTACCGCAGGATCCCCGGCAAGGGCTCAGTAGAGGAAATCGGCGCCCGCGTTCTCGCCGCGCTGAAGTAGATCGGGAAGAAACGATGAAACCGAAGAACGCTTTCTATGCACAATCGGGCGGCGTGACCGCGGTGATCAACGCTAGCGCCGCAGGGGTGATCGAGACCGCGCGCAAGCACAAGAAACGGATCGGCAAGGTCTACGCCGGGCGCGACGGGATCATAGGCGCGCTCGCCGAGGACCTGATCGACACCAGCCGGGAGCCCGCCTCGGCCATCGCGAGGCTCAAGACCACGCCTGGCGGAGCATTCGGCTCCTGCCGCTACAAGCTGAAAGGCATAGAGGAGAACCGTGCGCACTACGAACGTCTGATCGACGTGTTTCGCGCGCACGACATCGGTTATTTCTTCTATAACGGAGGCAACGACTCAGCCGACACGGCATGGAAGATTTCCCAGGTAGGGGAGAGGCTCGGCTATCCGCTCGTATGCGTCGGCATCCCCAAGACGGTCGACAACGATCTCGCCGTCACCGACAACTGCCCGGGGTTCGGCTCGGTCGCCAAGTACGTGGCGACTTCGATCCGCGAAGCCGGGTTCGACGTGGCCTCGATGTCGAAGACCTCGACGCGCGTCTTCGTGATGGAGGTGATGGGCCGGCACGCGGGATGGATCACTGCCGCCTGCGGGCTCGCCGCGGAGAAGGAGGGCGACGCGCCGCAGATACTGCTCTTTCCGGAGATCCAGTTCGACGAGGAGAAGTTCATCGCGCGGGTGAAGGACGTGGTCGAGCGCGACGGCTACTGCGCCATCGCCGTGTCCGAGGGGCTGCGCAACAAGGAAGGGAAGTTCCTCTCGGAGACGGGCTTGAAGGATGCCTTCGGACACTCGCAGCTCGGCGGATGTGGCGAGATCATCGCCAGGCTCGTGAAGGACCGCCTGAAATACAAGTACCACTGGGCGCTGGCAGACTACCTGCAGCGGGCAGCCCGACACATAGCCTCGAAGGTAGACGTGGAGCAGTCGTACAGGCTCGGCGCCGAAGCGGTGAAGCTGGCGATCGCCGGCAGGAACGCGGTAATGCCCGTGATCGAGCGGATCTCGAACAAGCCCTACCGCTGGCGCATCGGCGTGGCGAAGCTGGCCGACGTCGCCAACAAGGAAAAGATGATGCCGCGGGATTTCATCACCGAGAACGGCTTCCACATCACGCCGAAATGCCGCGCCTACATCTCGCCCCTGATCCAGGGCGAAGCTCCGCCGCCCTACAGGAACGGGCTTCCGGACTACGTGAGGCTCAGGAACGTCGCCGTCCAGAAGAAGCTGCCGGAATTTAAGGTCTAGGCCGCCTGCCGCTGCTATAATTCCGCCCTTTTTCAAACATTAGGCCCGCGATCAGGGGCCTCGTTCGAGGGAGAAAGTCATGAGTGGAGGTCTCTGGCTCGCGATCGGCTGCGGCATCGCCGCTATCGTCTTCGGCGTCTGGCAAATATCCTGGATCCTGCAGCGACCGGAGGGGAACGACCGCATGCGCGAGATCAGCGCGGCCGTGCGGCAGGGCGCCGTGGCCTATCTCTGGCGACAATACAAGACCATCGGCATCGTCGGCGCCATCCTGTTCCTGGTGATTGGCTTCGTGCCGCAGCTGGGCTGGACGACGGCGTTCGGCTTCCTCATCGGAGCGGTCCTCTCCGGGCTGTCGGGGATCATCGGCATGAACATCTCCGTGCGCGCCAACGTGCGCACGGCCGAGGCGGCGCGCACCGGCCTCCAGGAGGCGCTGGACGTGGCGTTTCGCGGCGGCGCCATCACCGGAATGCTCGTAGTCGGACTGGGCCTGCTCGGTGTCGCGTCCTTCTTCGGGTTCCTCTACGCCAACTCGAGCAACAAGGCCGACCTCGTTCACCTCATTCACCCACTGGTGGGCCTCGGGTTCGGCGGATCGCTGATCTCGATCTTCGCGCGTCTCGGCGGCGGCATCTTCACCAAGGGCGCCGACGTGGGCGCAGACCTCGTCGGCAAGGTCGAGGCGGGAATTCCCGAGGACGACCCGCGCAACCCTGCGGTGATCGCGGACAACGTCGGCGACAACGTCGGCGACTGCGCGGGCATGGCCGCTGACCTCTTCGAGACCTACGCGGTGACCATCGTTGCCACGATGCTCCTCGGAGCCCTCATGGTGAAGACCACCTCGCCCGCGGCGCTCCTCTACCCGCTCGCGATAGGCGGCTTCGCCATACTCGCTTCGATCGTCGGCACCTGGTTCGTGAAGACGAAGCCCTCCGACAAGAACGTTATGGCCGCGCTCTACCGGGGCCTCGCCTGGGCGGGCGGGATTGCCTTGATCGGCTTCTGGCCGATTACGCAGGTGATCATGGGCGATGTCCTGGCGCAGGTGCCCTTCGACGTCGGCGGCGGGAAGAAACTGATCACGGTGGCGCACCTCTACGGCGCCGCAGTGGTCGGCATCGCCTTGACCGGCTTCATGGTGTGGATCACCGAGTACTACACCGGCACGCAGTTCAAGCCGGTGCAGCACGTGGCGCAAGCCTCCACCACGGGCCATGCGACCAACATCATCGCCGGCATCGGCGTGTCGATGAAATCGACCGCGTGGCCTGTGCTCGCCGTGTGCGTCGCGATCTACGTCAGCTACGCGCTCGCGGGCCTGTACGGGATCGCGATCGCGGCGACATCGATGCTGTCGGTCGCCGGCATCATCGTCGCGCTCGACGCCTACGGCCCGATCACCGACAACGCGGGTGGCATCGCCGAGATGGCCAAGCTGCCCGAGTCGGTGCGCGCCATCACCGATCCCCTGGATGCGGTCGGCAACACCACGAAGGCGGTGACCAAGGGCTACGCCATCGGGTCCGCGGGTCTCGCCGCGCTCGTGCTGTTCGCCGACTATACCCACGCGCTGGAATCGGCGGGCAAGTCGCTGACCTTCGACCTGTCCAGCCACATGGTCGTCATCGGCCTGCTGATCGGAGGCATGGTGCCGTTCCTCTTCGCCGCGATGGCGATGGAAGCCGTCGGGCGCGCCGCGGGCTCGGTGGTGGTGGAGGTGCGCCGCCAGTTCAAGGAAATTCCCGGCATCATGGAAGGCAAGGCGAAGCCCGAGTACGGCAGCGCCGTCGACATGCTGACGCTCGCCGCGATCAAGGAGATGATGATCCCGTCGCTGCTGCCGGTGCTCGTTCCGATCGTGGTCGGGCTGGCGCTCGGGCCGCAGGCGCTCGGGGGCGTGCTGATGGGCACCATCGTAACGGGGCTGTTCGTGGCGATCTCGATGTGCACCGGCGGAGGCGCCTGGGACAACGCGAAGAAATACATCGAGGACGGGCACCACGGCGGCAAGGGCTCCGACGCCCACAAGGCGGCGGTGACCGGCGACACGGTCGGCGATCCGTACAAGGACACGGCGGGCCCGGCGGTCAACCCGCTCATCAAGATCATCAACATCGTCGCGCTGCTGATCGTGCCGCTGATGGTCTAGCAGCCCGACATCCCTCTCCGAGGTCCCGGCGTTCATGGCACAACAACTCGACTTACTGAAGGTCGCCCAGGAAGAGCAGAAGGGCGATCTCTTCAAACTGCTCGACAGTATCTACAAGCGCTCCACCGTCAGGCCGACCGGCTATCCCGACGCGATCATTTGGGAAGGGGGAAACCCTGCCGGGGGCGTCAAGCCCGTCGCGCACGCGTTCACCGACATGTTCGCCCTGAACGGCACGCTTATGGCGCTCGACGTGCTGGGGTTGCCGTTCCTCGGGGTGCCGATGATGGCGCAGTTCCGCCACGACACGAAGCTGGTGTCGCTCGAATGGTTCGGCAAGCTCGACGCCACCGCGCTCAAGTGGTCGACCGCGGGCGATTTCATGGTGAACGACGGCGGGAAGAAGGTCGTGGTGATGGGCAAGTCGGCGAACGCCCCCCTGCGCACGGCCGCGGGCGTGTATTGCAACGTGCGTCCCTACGGCGGCGTGACCAGCGTGCGCTTCATGCCCGGGCTGCCGTACTCGCAGGACAAGAAGAAATTCTCGGTCGACCCCAAGACCGGAACCATCCACTCCGAGATGAACACGCCGGGCGTGCGCATGGCGTACGCCGCGCGGCTGTTCCTGCAACTGGTGCACGAGACCGGCTCGATCGGCCGCGTCGCCACCAAGCCCACCCAGGCGCAGGAGGACGCCGTCAACGCCGGCATTTTCCGCTGGCTGCTACAGGGCACCGAGTTCAAGCTCAAGCGTCAGTACACCGTGGACGCCTACGAGGAGCACCGCGCCAACGTCGACGCGATCGTCGCGCTCCTGCCCAAGGACTTCAAGGCCGGCATGGAGGGCTGGGGCGGGGACATCTACGAGCACATCTCCGACACCAACTTCGGCCTGCTGCTGCACGACCTGATTCGCCAGCGCCCGTGCATCCTCTACGCGACCGACCTCGACGGCGACCGGCTCACCGACCTCATGGCGGATGCGCCCGACGTGCTGCGCGACTGGGGCCAAATCGTGCTCGACCGTGCCGGCGCCAAGGTCGACATGAAGAAGCTCTGGAAGGACATGGGCTTCACCATGACCAACGGCAAGGACATGACGAGCGTCATGTACCGGGTCCACGGCGCGCCGATCTACGAGCAGACGCTGGGTTCGGCGGACGCGATGCTGCTGCGCCTCCTGAAAGGCGACGAGACCGAGGGCGGCACCAAGCAACCGTACGATCCCCGCATCCATTTCGTGCTGATCAACGAGGCGTACAAGGCCGCGAACCCGGGCAATACGAAGCTCGCCCAGTGGCTGGACGCGCAGCTCGCCGTCTTCGACAGGATCTACGGCGGCCCGCGCCCGCGTTATCTGGAAGGCTATAAGAAGCTCAAGGAAGCGATCCGTCCCTGGGGGAGCTGAGATTAGCACTCATCACCGCGTACATCGTCGTACACGTGCTCTTGGACCAGATCTGCATGAAGTTCAAGGAGCCGGACTGGCTGGATCGAGGGAAGGCTGATGGTGGCTCAGTAGGGCCTGTCGCCGCAGATCGTGACGCGGTGGCCGTAGCGCTTGGCGGGGTAGTAGTCCCACACCGCGTGGTGCTGGGCGCAGCGGTTGTCCCAGAAGGCGACCGAGTTCGGCCGCCACTTGAAGCGCACCGCGAGTTCCGGCGTCTCGATGTGCCGGTACAGCATCTCGAGGATCGCATCGCTCTCGTTCTTGCGCAGGCCGACGATATGTGCCGTGAACATACGGTTCACGAACAGGGCCTTCCTGCGAGTCACCGGATGGGTGCGCACGACGGGGTGCTCGGAGCGCGGAAACACCTTGCCGCTGTCGTCGATGCCGTAGCGGCCGCGGTAGTACTGCTCGCCCGAGTGCACCGCCTTCAGCCCGTCGATCAGCTTGCGCACCGGCTCGGAGAGCGTCTCGTAAGCGAGATACATGTTGGCGAACAGGGTGTCGCCGCCGCCGTCGGGCGGAATCTCCGTGAGGTAGAGGATGGAGCCCATCGGCGGCTCGGCATCGCAGGAGACATCCGAGTGCCAGTCCTCGCCGGCGACGTGCTCTGAGGCATCGTCAGCCCTGACAACGAAGATCTCCGGGTGCTCGGGCAGCTCGCGCGGCGCGGCCGGGTGCACGTGCAGCTTGCCGAAGCGGCGCCCGAAGGCTTTGTGCTGCTCGACGCTGAGCGTCTGGTTGCGAAAGAAGATCACCAGGTGGTCCATAAGCGCGTCGTGCACGGTGCGGAACTGGTCCTGGTCGAGCGGGCGGGAGAGGTCGGCGCCGAGTATCTCGGCGCCGATGCTCGGGGTCAGCTTGCGCACCGCGATCGACTGGGAGCCCATGGGGTCTTCTCCTTTGGCGGCCTCGCGGACCACGATATCACCGTGGGCCGCGCCGTGGGATCGCCGGCTTGAAATCGCGCGGTGAGCCTACCCGCTCCCCCACTCCTCCCGCAGAAACTCGAAGAGCCCATCGCGCACGCTCTCCGCGAAGCAATCGAAGGTCCGTAACCCTTTCATTCCCCGCAGCCATGTGAGCTGGCGCTTGGCGAGCTGGCGCGTGGCGTAGATTCCCCGATTCCGCAGCTCGTCGCGATCGTACTCGCCTTCGAGATGCTGCCACGCCTGCCGGTATCCCACGCAGCGCATCGACGGGAGGCCAGGTCGCAACGTATAGCGCTTGCGCAGCTCGCGCAATTCCTCGACCAATCCGCGCTGGAGCATCGCCTCGAAGCGCGCTTCGATGCGCCGGTGCAGCTCGCTTCGATCCGAGGGAATGAGCGCGACCTCGACGAGTCGGAAGGGCAGGGCGGTCCTCCTTCGCCCGACGAGCTGCGACATCGGATTGCCGGTGATGCGATGGATTTCAAGTGCCCGCTGGATGCGCTGCGCGTCGTTGGGCTTCAGACGGGCCGCGGTAGCCGGGTCGATCCGCGCGAGCTCCTTGTGCAGCGCCGGCCATCCTCGCGCGGCGGCCTCGGCGTCGATTTGCGCGCGCGCTGCGGCGTCCGATTCGGGGAGCTCCGAGAGCCCCTCGCGCAGCGCCTTGAAATAGAGCATGGTGCCGCCGACGAGGAGCGGCAGGCGGCCGCGCGCGGAGATTTCGCCGATGAATCTCAAGGCGTCGCTGCGGAAGCGCGCGGCCGAATAGCTCTCGGTCGGGTCGAGGATGTCGATCAGATGGTGCGGAACGGCCGCCCGTTCGGCGGGCGACGGCTTCGCCGTGCCGATGTCCATGCCACGGTAGACTTGCGCCGAGTCGACGCTGACGACCTCGACGGGAAACCGCTCCGCCAGCGCCGCAGCCAGCTCGCTCTTGCCGCTGGCGGTCGGGCCAATGAAGAGGATCGCGGCAGGGTCAGCGGCCACGCATGAAGAGCTTGTCGAGATCGGCGAGGCTCATCTGGAACCATGTCGGACGGCCGTGGTTGCACTGTCCCGAGCGCTCTGTCTCCTCCATCTCGCGCAGCAGGGCGTTCATCTCCGGGATGGTCAGCCCGCGGTGGGCGCGCACCGCGCCGTGGCAGGCCATGGTGCCAAGCAGCTCGTCGCGGCGCTCGGTGAGCACGCGGCTCGCACCGTACTCGCGGATGTCGCGCAAGAGAGCGCGCGCCAGCACCGACGCGTCGGCATCGGCGAGCATCGAGGGCACGGCGCGCACCGCGAGGGCGAACGGGGAGATCGCGGCGACGTCGAAACCCAGCTGGTTCAGCGTAGTGCCGTGCTCCTCCGCGGTCGCCACGTCGACGCGGTCGGCGTGGAAGGTCGCGGGGATGAGCAGCTTCTGCGTGTTCATCGCGCGCGAGTCGAGCGCCCCCTTGAGCTTCTCGTAGAGGATGCGCTCATGAGCCGCGTGCATGTCGACGAGCACCAGACCTTCCCGGTTCTGGGCGAGGATGTAGACGCCGTGAAGCTGGGCGAGCGCGTACCCCAGCGGCGGCGTTTCAGCGGCGCCCGCGTCCGCAGGCGCGGATTGGAGGTTGGCGCGCAGGTCCGCGAACATGGCGGAGTAGCTCGCCGTCGGCTGCGCCAGTCCCAACGCGGGCTGGGCCGCTCGAGGCGTCACCGCATGCCCTTCGGCGACAGGGGTGGCGATCGCGGCGGGCGTCTCGCCGGCCGTTCCAGAAAGTCCCTTCGTGACGGCGTAAAACACGAACTGGTGGACCGCGCGCGGGTCGCGAAAGCGGATCTCGGTCTTCGCCGGATGGACGTTCACGTCGACGGCGTGCGGGTCGATCTCGAGAAAGAGCACATAGGCTGGGTGACGTTCGCCGTGAAGCACGTCGCGATAGGCTTCGCGCAGCGCGTGTGCAAGCAGCTTGTCTCGCACGAAGCGGCCGTTGACGTAGACGAACTGCGTGTCCCGGTTCGTGCGGGTATAGGCAGGCGAGCCTGCGAACCCCGAGACCTTCAGCACGCCGTTCGCGGAGACCGTGCGCATCGAGCGCGCGAACTCCTGCCCCAGAGCGGCTTCGACGCGCTTCGCAGCGTCGCCCGGTCCGAACCGGGCGACGACCCGGCCGTTGTGCTTCAGGCTGAGCGCAATTTCGGGGCGCGAAAGCGCCGCCCGCGTGAAGACTTCCTCGCAATGACCGAACTCGGTCGCCTCGCTCTTCAGGAACTTGCGCCGCGCCGGCGTGTTGTAGTACAGATCGTTCACCTCGACCGAAGTACCGGCCGGCTGCGCGGACGGCTCGACGCTGCCGATGCTTCCGCCCTCGGCGCGTATGGCGAAACCGCGGTCGGCCCCCGCCGAGCGACTCGCCAGGCCGACGCGCGCGACCGAGGCGATGCTCGCTAGGGCCTCACCGCGGAAACCGAGGGATCGCACCTGCTCCAGGTCGTCGAGCGAAGCGATCTTGCTGGTCGCGTGCCGCGCGAACGCCATCGGCAAATCATCCCGGGCGATACCGCTGCCGTTGTCGACGACGCGGATCTGCCTGATGCCCCCCTCCGAGAGCGTCACGCCGATTTCGGTTGCGCCCGAGTCGAAGCTGTTCTCCAGGAGCTCCTTGAGCACCGACGCGGGCCGGTCGACCACCTCGCCCGCGGCGATCTGGCTGATCAGCGTTTCGGGCAGGAGCCTGATGGAGGGCACGTTGCAGTTCTTCCGGATTGATGCGATCGACGCGCCAATTATATGTGACACGGTAGAATGCGGCCGGTGGAACTCCTGCTCTCCGCCTTGGACCTCCTGGTCCACCTCGACCGGCACCTCGCCGCCGTGCTTCAGCAATACGGCGCGTGGATATACGTGATCCTCTTCGTCATCATCTTTTCCGAGACGGGGTTTGTCGTGACGCCCTTCCTGCCCGGGGACTCGCTGCTGTTCGTCGCCGGAGCGCTCGCGGCCGCTGGCGGCATGGACGTACACGTGCTGGCGCTGCTCCTGGTCGTGGCCGCGGTTCTCGGCAACACCGTGAACTATTCCATCGGCTACTACATCGGTCCCAGGGTTTTCCATTGGGAGACCTCGCGCTTTTTCAACCGCAGCGCCCTGGATCGCGCTCACGCGTTCTACGAGAAGCACGGGGGACTGACAGTCATCGTCACCCGCTTCGTGCCGATCTTGAGGACCTTCGCACCGTTCGTCGCGGGGATCGCGCGCATGACCTATCTGCGTTTTACCGTCTATAACTTCGCCGGAGCGCTCGCCTGGGTTCTGTCGCTGCTCTACGCGGGCTACTGGTTCGGGAACGTCTCCGTGGTGAAGCAGAATCTGAGCGCCGTGATCATCGGCGTCATCGTGCTGTCGGTGATGCCGCTTGCCTTCGAGTACATCAGGTCGCGTCTGGCGCGGGCCAGGCTTTGAGCGGGGCGGTCAGCGGATCGCCGCAAGGGTGGGCGGCGCGCGCAGCGGCGGGTTCTTCGCGACGTAGCTCTTGACCCCACGCAGGATCGCGCGCGCGATCTTCTCCTGGTAAGCCTGGTTGTTGAGCCGTTTCTCCTCGTCGGGATTGCTGATGAACGCGGTCTCGACAAGGACGGAGGGAATTTGGGGGGCCTTCAGCACGGCGAAGCCGGCCTGCTCCACCCTTCCCCGGTGCAGGGAATTGATGTCACCCAGCTCGCCGAGCACCGCTCGCGCTAGCTTGAGACTGTCGCTGATCTGCTGAGTCAGGCTCAGGTCTGCGATGGTCATCTTGAGGTAGGGATCCTTGCTCTTCACGTTGAAGCCGCCGATGAAGTCCGCCTGGTTCTCGCGCGCGGCGAGCTCGCGTGCCGCGACGCTGGTCGCGCCGCGCTCCGAGAGCGCGAATACCGATGAGCCCCGGGCGTGGGGCTTTACGAAAGAGTCCGCGTGAATCGAAACGAACACATCCGCATTCACGACCTGGGCTTTCTCGACGCGGGCCTTGAGATCGAGAAAGTAGTCTCCGTCGCGGATGAGCAGGGCGCGCATGTTGGGCTCGGAGTCGACCAGGGCCTTCAGCTTGCGCGCGATCAGCATCGTCACTGTCTTCTCGTAGGTGCCGCGGCGGCCCTTCGCCCCGGGGTCCTCGCCGCCGTGCCCGGCGTCGATGGCGACCGTGATGATGCGCTCCTTTGGCGGCTCGGTCCGTCTCGCCGGCGGCGCCTTGGGTGCCGTTTGCCCCTCGGTCTCGTTGCCGACGGACGGCTCCATCCTGGGCCCGGGTTTCTGCAGCAGCGTCAGTATCGGGTCTACCGGATGGGTGGGATAGATGTCGAGCACCAGCCGATGGCCGTATTCGCCGATCGGCGCCAGCGTGAAGATCTGCGGTTTGACCTCGGTCTTGAGGTCGAGCACGACCCGGACGACGCCGGGCTTGAAGCGCCCCACGCGAAGATTCCCGATATAGGGGTCGCTATCGGAAACCTTGCCGGCGAATGCCTGCTGCACGCTCGCAAAATCGACGCCCTCGAGATCGAGGACCAGGCGCTCGGGGTCCTTGATCGAGCTCATGCGGTGCTGCAGCGGCTCGGCGGATTCGAGCGTCACGCGCGTGTACTCGGGGGCAGGCCACACGCGCACAGCGCGCAGCGCCTCGAGGGACGGCGCCGCTGCGGCAGCGAGCCCGGTCGAGAGCAGGGCAGCGAGCGCGAGCGCGCTCAGCCCTCGCGGCAACGGGCTAGGCATTGCTCCCCCGGCACGGTGTGAGCGCGTGCATGGATCTGCCGCCCCTCGCCCGAGTAGCGGAGTGTGATCTCGAGGTCGGGTTCCGGCAGCAGGTCACCGGCCCGTTCCGGCCACTCGACCAGGCAGACTCCATCTCCCTGGAAATAGTCCGCCAGACCAGCGTCTGCAAACTCGTTCGCATTCAGGAATCGATAAAAATCAAAGTGGTACAAGTTTAATCTAGAAACGACGTAAAGTTCAACCAGGGTGTAGGTGGGGCTTTTCACCCTGTCTTGGACGCCGAGGGCGCGCAGCAATCCACGGATCAGAGTCGATTTTCCGCTGCCGAGTTCACCCTGCAGGTAGATGCGCATTCCTGGCCTGATGCACGCCGCGAGGCGCGACCCGAGGCGGGCTGTGGCATCCGCGTCGGCGAGATGCGCGCTCCAGTGCGATTTCGCCGTCGGCTGGATATGATCTGCGGGATGGGTCATGTAGGAAGAACAAGGCACCCGCGCCGTCTGCGGGCGACGCAGCTCGCCGCGCTCGCGGCGAAAGTGAAGTTCTGGGGACGCGAGCTGGGATTCCAGGCGGTAGGAATCGCCGACACCGACCTATCCGCGGCGGAACCCCGCCTTGCCGCGTGGCTCGCATCCGGCTTCTCGGGCGAGCTCGATTATATGCGAAAGCACGGTGCGAAAAGGACTCGGCCCGCGGCGCTGGTTCCCGGAACCGTGCGCGTAATCTCGGCGCGAATGGACTACCGGCCGCCTGCGGTCGACAGCGACGGCGTTCTCGCCGACGGCGACAAGGCGTTCGTCGCGCGCTACGCGCTTGGGCGCGACTACCACAAGGTCCTACGGGGGCGGCTGCAGCGCCTCGCCGACGGGATCGCCGAGGAAATCGGCCCGTTCGGGTACCGCGTGTTTACCGACTCAGCGCCCGTGATGGAGGTCGAGCTGGCGCGCAAGGCGGGCCTGGGCTGGAGGGGCAAGCACACGCTGCTGATTGCGCGCGACGCAGGCTCGCTGTTTTTTCTGGGGGACATCTACACCGACCTTCCGCTGCCCGTGGACGCGCCGGTTCGCGCGTACTGCGGCAGTTGCAGGAAGTGCATCGATGTTTGCCCCACCGGCGCCATCGTCGCGCCTTACCGGCTGGACGCGAGGCGCTGCATTTCGTACCTGACGATAGAGCTCAAGGGAAGCATCCCGGTCGAGCTGCGGCCGCTCATCGGCAACCGGGTGTACGGCTGCGACGATTGCCAGCTCGCGTGTCCGTGGAACCGCTACGCGAGGATCTCGCCCGAGGCCGATTTCCGCGTGAGAAACGGCCTCGACGCCGCGCAGCTGACCGAGCTCTTCGCCTGGAGCGAGGCGGAGTTTCGCAGCCGCATGGCGGGCAGCGCCATCCTCCGGATAGGCTATGAACGCTGGCTGCGCAATCTCGCGGTGGGCCTGGGCAACGCTCCGAAGAGCGACGGCGCGGTCGCGGCCCTGCGCGCGCGCGCGCAGCACTCCTCCGCGCTGGTCCGCGAGCACGTCGCCTGGGCGCTCGAGCGCCAGGGCAGGGCGGCATCGGAACCTCTGCTATAATTCGTCTCTATTCCGCATTATCAGTCCCATCGTTTGTCCAGCTTTGCTGACCTGAACCTCCTGCCCGAGCTGCTCAAGGCGGTTGCCGAGCAGGGATATACGGAACCTACTCCTATTCAGGCGCAGGCCATCCCGCTTGTGCTTCAGGGCCGCGACGTGCTGGGCGGCGCGCAGACGGGGACTGGAAAGACGGCGGGATTCACGCTGCCGCTGCTGCACCGGCTGGCCCGCCATGCCAACGCGAGCGCCTCCCCGGCGCGGCATCCCGTGCGCGCGCTGATACTCACGCCGACGCGCGAGCTCGCAGCGCAGGTCGAAGAAAGCGTGCGCACCTACGGCAAATACCTCGCGCTCCGCAGCACGGTCGTGTTCGGCGGCGTCGACATCAAGCCGCAGGTCGCGGAGCTGCGCCGCGGCGTCGAGTTCCTCGTTGCCACCCCGGGGCGCCTGCTCGACCACGTCCAGCAGAAGACAGTGAACCTGCAGCAGGTCGAGGCCTTCGTGCTCGACGAGGCCGACCGCATGCTCGACATGGGCTTCATACCGGACGTGCGGCGCATCATCGCTCTCCTGCCCAAGCAGCGGCAGAACCTGCTGTTCTCCGCGACCCTGACCCAGGACATCCGCACGCTCGCCGATTCGTTCCTGCACGCGCCGGTGCTGGTGCAGGTCGCCCCTCAGAATACCGCGGCGGAGTCGGTGCGCCACGTGGTACATCCGGTCCGCCGGGAGCGCAAGCGCGAGCTGCTCGCCTACCTGGTGCAGTCGCGCGAGCTGCGCCAGGTTCTGGTATTCACCTCCACGCGCATAGGCGCAAATCGGCTGGCGTACCAGCTGAACCGCGACGGCATCCATACGACCGCGATCCACGGGGACAAGAGCCAGCCGGAGCGGTTGCAGGCTCTCGACGATTTCAAGTCGGGGAAGGTCCGCGTTCTCGTGGCAACCGACGTCGCCGCGCGCGGCCTGGACATCGAGGACCTGCCTCACGTCGTCAATTTCGAGCTGCCCGGCGCGCCCGAGGACTACGTACACCGCATCGGCCGCACCGGCCGGGCCGGAGCGAGCGGCGAGGCGATCTCCCTGGTCTGCGCCGAGGAGCACGAACGGCTGGAGGCGATCGAGAAGACGATCCGGCTGAGTATCCCGAGGAAGATCGTCCCGGGCTTCGAACCCGACGGGAGGGTCGCCCCGTCGATGATGAGCAAGCCGACGGGGCGCTCCGACGCGCAGGACCGCCGGCCGCGACACGGCGACCGCGATCGCCTCACTCGCGCGCCCCAGCCGGCAAAGAACGCCGATCCGATTTTCAGCTCACCCTACCAGCCGGCGCCCGCCGCGGCAGCGCCCAGCCGGCCCGCTTTGGCGCCGCGGCCGGCGCGCCAGGTGGCCGCCCTTCTCGGCGGCCTGCCCAAGGGGAAGTAGCGCTAGCTTTCCGCCCGGAACGGGCTGTGCTCGTTCAGCTCGTCCACGTAGCGCTCGATTCCCTTCGATTCTCGTGCAAGGAATTTCTCGACCGCATCCGAGAACTCGGGGTGGCGCAGCCAGTGAGCCGACCATGTCCGGGTCGGCATGAAGCCGCGAGCGAGCTTGTGCTCGCCCTGCGCTCCGCCCTCGAACACACGTATGCCGCGCTCGATGCAGAACTCGAGCGCCTGGTAGTAGCAGGTTTCGAAGTGCAGCAGCGGGATATGGGTTACCGAGCCCCAATAGCGCCCGTAGAACACGTCCTTCGAAAAGATGTTCAACGCGCTTGCGACCGGCTTTCCATCGAGTTCGGCCAGCACCATGAGCACGTGCTCGGGGAGGGATTCGCCGATGCGTCTGAAGAAGTCGAGGTTGAGATAGGGCGTGGAATGGTGCGCGCGGTAGGTGCCGTTGTAGCAGCGGGTGAAGAATCGCCAATGCTCGTCCGTGATCTCGCTCCCGACCAGCCGGCGCAGTCGTACCCCCGTGTCCTGGACGCGGCGCCTCTCCTGACGGATCTTCTTGCGCTTTGCCGAGGCGAGCTCGCCGAGGAACTGATCGAAGCTCGCGTAGCCTCGATTCTCCCAGTGAAACTGCACCGCGCTGCGAAGCATCATCCCCTCGGATTCCATTTCGCGAGCCTCGGGCTCGGCCGGAAAGAGCACGTGGAGGGAGGACAATTCGAGCGCGAGCCCGAGGGCGGCGCGGACGAGCAGCAACCGCGTCGCGGCATCCCGTGCGAGGAGCCTTGGCCCGGTGACGGGCGAGAACGGCACCGCGGCGAGGAGCTTGGGATAGTACGCGAGCCCGCTGCGGTGGTATGCGTCCGCCCAGGCCCAGTCGAAGACGTATTCGCCGTACGAGTGGGTCTTCGCGTAGAGCGGCATCGCGCCCACCAGCGACGCGTCGTGCCACAGGGTGAGGTAGCGGGGAGACCAGCCGGTGTCGTCGCAGGCGCAACGGGTCTCGTGGAGCGCGTGGAGGAACTCGTGCCGCAGGAAAGGGTGGCCCGCAGCGAGCGCATTCCAGGCCTCAGGCTCGATCGCCCGAAGCGAATCGGCGATTCTCAGTATGGGAGCGTCTTCCTTCAAGCGGAGCGTCGCACGGTGGCGAAATGCCGTCCGATTATACGCAGCGCGGGACTCCACTTCCCGAGGTAGACTTCTCCGATGGCGAACATAGTCAAGATCGCGGTCGCCCAGATCAACTGCGTCGTCGGCGATCTCGCCGGCAATGCCGCCAAGATCCTGCGCTATTGCGAGGAGGCGCGCGCTGCCGGCGCGAGCCTCCTGCTGACGCCGGAGCTCGCGCTGTGCGGCTATCCGCCCGAAGACCTACTGCTACGCGAGGGCTTCTACCGAGACTGCGCCAGCGCTCTTGAACGCCTCGCCCGGGAGGTGAAAGGAATCACGCTCATTGTTGGCCACCCGCATCAGGATGAGGGGAAACGCCACAACGCGGCCTCGGTCGTGCGCGAAGGAAAAATCGTGGGCACCTATTACAAACAAGCCCTGCCCAATTACACCGTCTTCGACGAGGAGCGCTATTTCGATCCCGGCGATCGGCCCTGCGTTTTCCAGGTAGGGGAAACGCGCTTCGGCCTGAACATTTGCGAGGACACCTGGGGCCCCCTTGGGCCGCTCAAAACACGCCCGGACGACGTCCAGCTCGGCATCAATATCTGCGCCGACGCCTGGGAGGCCAAAGCGCCCAAGGCGGCCCGAGGGGCGGGCGCCCAGGTTCTGCTGGTGCTGAACGCCTCGCCTTACCACATGGGCAAGCAGGCATCGCGCTATGACGTGATGCGCGAGCGCGTAGCCGAGACCGGCATGGCGCTCGTCTACGCAAACATGGTGGGCGGCCAAGACGAGCTGGTGTTCGACGGCGCCTCGTTCGCGCTCGACAGGCAAGGTGAGGTGGTTGGTCAGCTACCGCGCTTCGAGGAGGCGCTCGGTTTTGTGACCTTCGCTGATGGCGAGGCCCTGCGCGGCGCCATCGCCGAAGCGGAATCCCTCGAAGCCGAGGTCTACAAGGCCCTGTGCCTGGGCGTTCGTGACTACGTTGGCAAGAATCGTTTCCCCGGCGCGATTATCGGCTTGTCGGGCGGCGTGGATTCGGCGCTCACGCTATGCATCGCTCGCGATGCGCTGGGCGCCGAACGGGTGCGCGCAGTCCAGATGCCCTCCAAATATACAGCGCTGATGAGCCTGGAGGATTCTCGGGGGCTGGCGATGAATCTCGGGGTGCGCTACGACGAGATTCCCATCGGCCCCGCCTTCGACGCCTTCCTTGGGATGCTTGCGAAGGAGTTCGCGGGCAGGCCGGTCGACGCGACCGAGGAGAATCTGCAGGCCCGCATCCGGGGCACCCTGCTGATGGCCCTGTCGAACAAGTTCGGCACCATCGTGCTCACCACCGGCAACAAGTCCGAGATGGCGGTGGGCTACGCCACGCTGTACGGCGACATGGCGGGCGGGTTCGCCGTGATCAAGGACATCCTGAAGACGCTCGTCTACCGCCTGTGCGCGTACCGGAACGCCGTCGAGCGCGTGATCCCGGACCGCATTCTGACGCGCGCCCCGTCCGCGGAGCTCAGGCCCAACCAGACCGATCAGGACAGCTTGCCGCCCTACGACGTGCTCGATGCAATCGTCTCGGGGTATATGGAAAACGACCTGAGCCCGGCGGAGATGGTGGGCCGCGGTCTCGACGCCGGGAGCGTCAAGCGGGTCGTGGAAATGATCCACCGCAGCGAGTACAAGCGGCGGCAGGCTCCGATCGGAATCAGGATCACACACCGCGGCTTCGGCAAGGATTGGCGCTACCCGATCACCTCGCGCTACCGAGAGCCGTACGAATAGCCGGCATCCACGCCGAATGGGTATACTGATCGGCGCAGGTCAACGCTGGAGGAAAGCCATGAAGAAGATCGAAGCCGTCGTGAAGCCTTTCAAGCTCGATGAGGTTCGCGAGGCGCTCGCCGAGGTCGGGGTCACGGGGCTGACCGTGACCGAAGTGAAGGGTTTCGGCCGCCAGAAAGGCCACACCGAGCTCTACCGTGGGGCCGAATACGTGGTGGACTTCCTCCCGAAAGTCAAGGTCGAGGTAGTGGTGACCGAGAAGATGCTCGACGGGGCGATTGAAGCAATCGTCAAGGCGGCGCGCACAGGCAAGATAGGCGACGGCAAGATCTTCGTGAGCACGGTGGAGCAGGTCGTGCGCATCCGGACCGGCGAAACCAACGAGGCCGCGGTCTAGCCCTGGCCTAGGACCGGAGCAGCACTAGCAGCGCGCCGCTCCCGCCCTGGTTCCGGGGCGCCTCACAGTAGGCGAGCACCTCGTCGCGCTTCAGCAGCCATAGCTGCACCTTTCCTCTGAGGACCGGCTCCTTCCCCGGGGAGCGCAGGCCTTTTCCGTGGACGACGCGGACGCAGCGCAGTCCGCGCTTGAGGCATCGTCCCAGAAAATCCGCTAGGGAGAGTCTCGCTTGGTCGCGGTTCATTCCGTGCAGGTCGAAGGCGTCCTGGACGACCCAGTGCCCGCGCTTGAGCTTGCGCAGCACATCGCCACCGAGGCCGGCGCGCAGGTACGACGGTTCCTCGCCGGTTTCGGTCGACTGCTCCCCCGATAGAGCGCCGTCCAGGCTTTCAGCGACGGTCTCGTGGCCGTCGAGCAGGGACTGGACTGGCACTGGCGGCGGCGCCTTGCCCCTGTGCAGGACGCGTGGCGCGGGCCTGATGGGGATGGTGTCGCGCACGGCTTGGCGAAACAGCGCGGCATCGTCTTCCGGGATCCCGCGGGTCGGGGGCTTACGCATGAGCGCCGCGCGGTGGTCCGCCCCGGCGGGCGGCCCTAGTGCATCCCGTCCAGAAACTTTTCCGCGTCCAGGGCCGCGATGCAGCCGCTCCCGGCGCTCGTGACCGCCTGGCGGTAGACATGGTCCTGCACGTCCCCGGCGGCGAAGACCCCGGGCACGCTGGTCGCGCTGGCATTGCCCTCGCTGCCTCCGCGGGTGAGGATGTAGCCGCCTTTCATGTCGAGCTGTCCCTCGAATATACGCGTATTGGGCGTATGGCCGACCGCGACGAACAGCCCATGCACGTCGAGCTTCTGCTGCGCGCCGCTATTGACGTCCTTGACCCGGATTCCGTTCACGCCCTTGGCGTCGCCCAGCACCTCCTCGAGCACATGGTTCCACCGCACCGAGACATTGCTCTTCTCGAGCAGCTTCTTCTGCAGGATCTTCTCGGCCCGAAATTTATCGCGGCGGTGAATGACCGTCACGTGGCGCGCGATGTTGGAAAGGTAGAGGGCTTCCTCGACCGCCGTGTTCCCGCCACCGACGACCGCGACATCCTGGCCCTTGTAGAAGAATCCATCGCAGGTTGCGCAGGCCGAAACCCCCTTTCCCATGAACGCCTTTTCCGATTCCAGCCCGAGATAGCGCGCCGAAGCACCGGTGGCGATGATCAGGGCGTCGCAGGTGTACTCGCTGGCGTCGCCCACGAGGCGGATCGGGCGCTCGGTCAAGTGCGCGGTGTGGATGTGATCGAACACGATCTCCGTCTCGAAGCGCTCCGCGTGCTTCTGGAAGCGCTCCATCAGCTCCGGTCCCTGAACGCCCATGCTGTCGGCGGGCCAGTTGTCGACGTCGGTCGTGGTCATGAGCTGGCCGCCCGGCTCCAGGCCCGCGATGACGACCGGCTTCAGGTTTGCGCGGGCCGCGTAGACCGCGGCCGTGTACCCTGCCGGACCGGAACCGAGAACGAGCAGGCGCGAATGTCTGGTTTTCTTGGACATAAATGACAGGGTGGGGACAGAAGCGCCGGAATTCAATCGTTCTCGCGCGGGCGATTATAACCCGGGATACTTGCGAGATTTCTCGCGCTTTCCCGCTGCGACGGGCCGCGACGGTCTGGTGATAAGATATGACGCCAGGATGTTCCTGGGAGGATGGTGAAATGACGGCCCCGGCCAGTGTGTCCATGCTGCTGTTGCGCAACGTGCCCCTGTTCTCGGTGCTGCCCGAGAACCAGCTGGCTTTGCTGACGAGCGCTGTCAGCAGAAAGAGCTTCCCTCGCGGCACGACCATCATCGCGACGGGGGACGTGACCGAATCACTCTACGTGATCATCTCCGGCCGCCTCAAGGTCATGATCAGCGACGACGAGGGCCGCGAGGTCATCCTGGCCATCCTGGGACCGAACGAGTTCTTCGGGGAGATGGGACTGATCGACGACGCACCCCGCTCGGCCAGCGTGGCCGCCCTCGAGGCGTGCGAGCTGCTGAGCCTCTCGAAGCGGGACTTCAAGCGTTGCCTGGCTGAGAATTTCGAGATGGCGATGACGGTCATGCGGGGGCTGGTAAAGCGGCTTCGGGAGGCCGACCAGAAGATCGGCAGCCTCGCCTTGATGGACGTCTATGGCCGGGTGGCCCACCTGCTCCTGGAGATGGCCGAGACGATCGACGGGCAGAAGGTGGTCACCAGGAAACTCGCCAAGCAGGACATTGCCAAAATGATCGGAGCGTCGCGCGAGATGGTGAGTCGGGTGATGAAGGACCTGCAGTCGGGAGGGTACATCGACGTGCGCCCGGGTTCGATCCACCTGCACGAATCCATCCTTACGATCGATTGAGGGGGCGATCGGAGTACCCGGCAACTGAGGCAATTTGAAACGGACCCAGGCACCACTTCCCAGCAAGGTCGCGGCGCTGCTGCGCGAATCGCGACTGTTCGTCCTCGTCGCGGCGGCGCTTTATCTCTCGCTCATCCTCGGAACTTTCAACCGCGCTGACCCGGGGTGGTCGCACAGCGTTGCGGCCGGGGAAATCCGCAACCTGGGCGGCAAGGTCGGGGCCTGGATCGCCGACGGCCTGCTGTACCTCTTCGGCCTGTCGGCCTGGTGGTGGGTAGCGCTGCTCGGCCTTGCCGCAGTATGGACGTTGCGCCGCTTGGACGGGGGATCGGCGAGCGATCGTCGCTCCGTTGCCATAGCCATCGCTGGCTTCGTCGCCCTTCTGGTCGCTTCCAGCGGGGTCGAGGCGCTGCGGCTTCATTCGCTCAAGGTCGCGCTTCCCCTTGCTCCGGGGGGCATGATCGGTGACGTCGTCGCGAGGGTGCTGCAGTCCGGCTTCGGCTTCACCGGCGCGACGCTCATCCTGGTCGCGATCTTTGCAACGACGCTATCGCTGTTTACGGGCGTCTCGTGGCTCACGGTCATGGAGAAGTTGGGGGCTGGCCTCGAGCACGCCTGCCTCTGGACCTTAGAAAGGTTGCAGAGCTGGCAGGACCGCAAGGCCGGGGCGATCGCCGCCGAGCGGCGCGAAGCCGTGGTCGAGGAGAAGCGCGAACTGCTGATCGAGGAGCACGCACCGATCCGGATCGAGGCTCCGGTGGTGGACATCCCGAAGTCTTCTAGGGTACAGAAGGAGAGGCAGGAGCCGCTGTTCCGCGATCTACCCGATACGCCGCTCCCGCCGCTGAAGCTGCTCGACGAGGCGAGCAGCGACATCGAGGTCCTCTCCCCCGAGACGCTGGAGTACACCTCCCGGCTGATCGAAAAGAAGCTCGGCGACTTCGGCGTCCAGGTCAAGGTGCTCGCGGCCTACCCCGGGCCGGTCATCACGCGCTACGAGGTCGACCCGGCCGTGGGCGTGAAGGGCAGCCAGATCGTCAATCTGGTGAAGGATCTCGCGCGCGCTCTGTCCGTCTACAGCATCCGGGTCGTCGAGACGATTCCGGGCAAGTCCTGCATGGGGCTGGAGATCCCCAACCCTCACCGCCAGATCGTCCGCCTGTCCGAGATCGTGAGCTCGCGCGCCTACCACGACATGCACTCGCCGCTGACACTCGCGCTCGGCAAGGACATCGCCGGAAACCCCGTGGTCGCCGACCTCGCGAGGATGCCGCACCTGCTGGTCGCAGGGACGACGGGGTCGGGCAAGTCGGTCGCCCTCAACGCGATGATCCTGTCGATTCTGTACAAGACGGAGCCGCGCGAAGCAAGGCTGGTAATGGTCGATCCGAAGATGCTCGAGCTGTCTGCCTACCAGGGAATTCCGCACCTGCTGGCCCCCGTCGTGACCGACATGCGCCAGGCGGCGAACGCGCTCAACTGGTGCATGGGGGAGGTCGAGCGGCGCTACCGGCTGATGACCTGGGTTTCAGTGCGCAACCTGTCCGGCTACAACCATAAGGTCGCCGACGCCGAGAAATCGGGCACGCCGCTCAAGGATCCCGAAACGCTCGACCTGCCCGAGCCGCACAACCTTGAGCGGCTTCCCCACATCGTCGTGATCATCGACGAACTCGCAGACCTGATGATGGTGTCGGGCAAGAAGGTCGAGGAGCTGATCGCTCGCCTGGCGCAGAAGGCGCGCGCGGCTGGGATACACCTCATTCTCGCCACGCAGCGGCCGTCCGTGGATGTCATCACGGGGCTGATCAAGGCCAACGTGCCGACGCGCATTGCATTCCAGGTGTCGAGCAAGGTCGATTCGCGGACCATACTCGATCAGCAGGGGGCCGAGTCGCTGATCGGGCAGGGTGACATGCTCTACCTCCCGCCCGGCTCGGGAATGTCGCAGCGGGTGCACGGCGCCTACGTCGCCGACCACGAAGTTCACAAGGTCGTGGAGTACCTCAAGTCCCTCGGGCACCCGGAATACGTGGACGGAGTCCTGGAGGAGGAGCCCGACGCGGGAGGCGAGTTCCCCGTGGGTCAGGACGCAGAGTCCGACCCCCTTTACGATCAGGCGGTGGAGATGGTTCTCCGCACGAGGCGAGCGTCGATTTCACTGGTGCAGCGCCACCTGCGCATCGGCTACAACCGCGCGGCGCGCCTCATCGAGCAGATGGAGCAGGCCGGGCTCGTGTCCGCCATGCAGACGAACGGCAATCGCGAGGTTCTCGTGCCCGCGAAGATCGAGTAGCGCATGAGGTGGCTCCACGCCGCGGTGTCGGGATTGGCGCTGGCTCTCGCACCCCTTTGCGCCTCGGCCTCCAGCCTGGAACGCTTCTCCGAATTCATCGAAGCCACCCGCACGGCGCGGGGGGATTTCGAGCAGAAGATATTCGACAGCAACAGCAAGCTCCTGCAGGCGTCGCGTGGCGTTCTCGCCTTCTCGCGTCCAGGCAGGTTCCGCTGGACCTACGTGAAACCTTACGCGCAGCTCATCGTCGGCGACGGTAGCAAGGTCTGGATCTACGACGAGGACCTCAAGCAGGTCACGGTCAAGAAGCTCGATCAGGCGCTGGGCTCCACGCCTGCGGCGCTCCTCGCTGGCAACAACGAGGCGATGCGGGCGTTCAACCTGTCGGACGGGGGAACGAAGGACGGCGTCGAGTGGCTCGAGGCGCTCCCGCGCGACAAGGATGCGAGCTTCACGAGGATCCGCATGGGCTTCGATGCGTCCGGGTTGCGGGCCATGGAACTCGTCGACACGTTCGGACAAACCACGGTACTGCGGTTCAAGGCGCTCGAGCGCAATCCGGAGCTCGCTCCCGGCCTGTTCCGCTTTTCGCCTCCCAAAGGCGCGGACGTCATCGGAGACGTGGACTAGCCCGCGACAGGAGGCGAATGACCGACTTGTTTCCGGCGCGCAGTCCCGCGCCGCCGCTTGCCGAGGCGATGCGGCCGAAGGCGCTCGCCGATGTCGTGGGACAGAAGCACCTGCTCGGTCCGGGCAAACCCCTGCGCCTAGCCTTCGAGTCGGGCAAGCCCCATTCGATGATCCTGTGGGGGCCGCCCGGCGTGGGCAAGACGACGCTCGCTCGGCTGATGGCCGACGCTTTCGACGCGGAGTTCATCTCGCTCTCGGCCGTCCTTGCCGGAGTGAAGGACATCAAGGAAGCGGTGCAAAGGGCGCAGGAGACGCTCGCTACCTCCGGGCGGCGTACGATACTGTTCGTCGACGAAGCCCACCGGTT
>Ga0335079_10000616_pt1 | contig 40901 bp, 38 predicted proteins | sample Lox_Sample_33_FD_206719 | JGI IMG/M metagenome (GOLD analysis project Ga0335079, IMG submission 206719) | Soil microbial communities from Loxahatchee National Wildlife Refuge, Florida, United States - Lox_Sample_3.3 | ecosystem: Environmental > Terrestrial > Soil > Wetlands | place: USA...
TAGCCGCGCAGGATGCCGTTCTCGATCAGCATCGTGCACTCGGTGGCAGTGCCCTCATCATCGATATTGAGCGAGCCGCGCCGCGAGGCGAGCGTGCCATCATCGACGACCGTGCAGGCACTCGTCGCCACGCGCTCGCCGATGCGGTTTGCGAAGGCAGAGGTGCCCTTGCGGTTGAAATCGCCCTCCAGCCCGTGGCCGATCGCCTCGTGCAGCAGCACGCCAGGCCAGCCGGGCCCCAGCACGACCGTCATCGGTCCTGCCGGCGCGGCGACGGAATCGAGGTTCACCAGCGCCTGACGCACCGCCTCGCGACCCAGCGCGATCGGCCGCTCGTCGGCCACGAGCTCGGCGAGCGAGAAGCGGCCGCCGGCGCCGGCGTAGCCCTGCTCGCGCCGCCCGTTCTGCTCGACGATCACGGAAACATTGAAGCGCACGAGCGGGCGCACGTCGGCGGCGAGGTCACCCTCGCTGCTGGCGATCAGGATCACCTCGTGCACGGCCGTGACGCTCGCCATGACCTGCACCACGCGCGGATCCATGGCGCGGACGGCCTTGTCGACTCGCTCCAGCCAGGCGACTTTCGCCGCATCGGTGAGCGTCGCGACGGGATCGGCCGGCAGATACAGATGATGGCCGGTGCGCGGATGCCACGCCTGCACGGAGCGCTCACTGCCCTGGGCGGCGATCGCGCGCGCGGCACGCGAGGCATCCTCGAGCGCTGGCAGCACGATCTCATCGGAGTACGCAAAGCCGGTCTTCTCACCGGCGAGCGCGCGCACGCCCACGCCCTGCTCGATCGCGGCGCTGCCTTCCTTGACGATGCCGTCCTCGAGCGCCCAGGACTCCTCGTGCGCGAGCTGAAAATACAGGTCCGCGAAATCGACGCTATGCGAGAGCAGCTGGCCGACCACGCGATCCAGGCGCGAATCATCGAGCCCGCTGGGTCGCAGGATCACGTCGCGGGCGATGCTTAAGGGATTGGTGTCTGAGGAAGTCGCGGCCACTGCCGTCACTTTACAGCACGCGATGCGAGAGCGCGGGGAAGCTCGCCCGCACCCGAGACTGCTCGGCGAGATCGAGCTCTGCCGTGACGCAGCCTCGGCCGCGTGGCAGGCGCGCGAGCACGCGGCCCCAGTAGTCGACAATCATCGAGTCGCCGTAGGTCTCGCGGCCATTCTCGTGAAAGCCCGACTGCGCCGGAGCGATGACGTAGCAGAGATTTTCCACCGCGCGGGCCCGCAGCAGCGTCTCCCAGTGCGCCCGCCCCGTCGGGGCCGTGAACGCGGACGGCACGGTCAGGATCTGCGCTCCGGCAGCCGAGAGCTGCCGGTAGAGCTCCGGAAAGCGGATGTCGTAGCAGACTGAAAGGCCGATCTCGCCTACGGGGCTTTCGAAGGAGATTGCAGCAGATCCCGCCCGAATATTGGCAGATTCGCGGTAGTTCTCGTCTTTCCCGGGGATATCGACATCGAACAGATGAATCTTGTCGTAGCGCGCCACGCGCTGGCCCTGCTCGTCGAACACCAGGCACGCCGCCGCCACACGCCGCTCGCCCGGCACCGTGAGCGCAATGGTGCCCCCGATGACCCACAGGTGCAGCCGCCGTGCCGTCTGCGACAGAAAGCGCTGGATCGGGCCCTCACCGTCGGGCTCAGCCACCGCGAGCTTGTCTGCATCCTTCAGGCCCATGAAGGCGAAGTTCTCGGGCAGCACCGCCAGGCGCGCTCCCGTGGCGGCCGCTTCCGCGAGCAGCAAATCGGCGGAGGCCAGATTGGCCTCAACGTGAGGTCCGCTCGTCATCTGCAGTGCAGCAACTCTCATCAGTGCGTCTCGGCGGCGGCGCTCAGCACCGGTGCATCCCAGGACCCGGAGAGCTGCAGCTGCGTGTTCGCAGCATCGGGCTCGGCGAAGTAATCGCGCAGGGCGAGCAGAGCCGCGCCGACGCGCGGCTCGCCGGCGAACTTTCGCAAAGCGGGCGGCAGGCGCTCATGACCCCGCAGTACTCGCGCGCTGCAGTCATAGTCACGCGCGATGAGCCCGATGCGGCCGCTCATGAGGACCTCAACGTCGCCGTCGAGATGCAGATTTGCCGTATAGGCGCTGCCGCTCTTCAGCGTGTAGTCGGCGGACAGCTGCGTGAAGCGCAGCGGATCTCGCTCGGCGAGGAGCGCGGTGAGCGGCAGGAGCGAGAGCGGCTGGCGGTGATCGGCCGCGTGCGGCTCAAGGGCGCCGTCCGCGACGGTGAGGTGCAGCGTGCCGCTGACCCCCGCGAGCCACTCGCGCGGCGAGGCCACGACGCGCGCGGGCCAGACCAGCTCGCCCCGCAATTCGCCTCGCGCCGCACTCACATCTGCGCGCACGCCGAGGGCAGCGAGTGTCGCAGCCGAATCCTCGCTCGTGAGCTCGAAGCCCGCGCGACACGAATCCATCGGGCGCGCGCAAGCGAGCGTCGCACGTCCCGTCGCACCCGCGCCGTGCAGCTCCACCTGCATCGGTGCATCACCGTGCGCCCAGTGCGCCAGCGCCTTGAACTCACCCCCATCGAACTGCAGCTGCGCGCCCTGCGCGTCCGACCGTGCGCTGAGGTGCGCGCCCGGATAGCTCGCCCCGCCCACATCCAGCGAATCGATGGCGAGGCTCGCATGCAAGGGCACACCGTCGGCACTCGCAGCGAGCTCGCGCCACGCGAACAGCCAGTCCGGTGCTTCGGCGCGGGCGAGATGCCCGGTGATTGAAATCCCGGCATCGGATTCCAGAACTGCAGCACCGCCGCCGAGGTGCAGCGCGCCGCGCGAAGCCTGCCAGCCGCCATCCGCGCGCGCGCGCAGCTCGAACGCACCGCGCACCTGCGTGCCGAACGCAACACGCAGCGATGCCGTCTGCTCGCTGCCGGCAAGATCGATGCGCAACGGCGCGGCGGCGGCTGCGCCTTTGCCGAAGGGCGCCGGGAGACTGGAGAGCACGCCCTGGAACTGGGTCTGCGCGTGAGCGCGCCACCTGGCGGCCCGCTGAGCGCCCGCCATCTGGAATTCGAGCTCGCCGCGCCAGGGCGTGCGCCCGCTCACCGGTGCCGCGGCCAGATCGGTGTTGATCGCCGCCACGAGGGCCTGCGCCTCGAGCACGCCGCGCGCCTGAACGGTCACGACGGGCGCGGCGGCAGCGCCGCGCGAGCTCACCCGCAGCATCGCCGGGCCACCGAGCCATTCGCTGGTGAGCCGTGCGCGCCGCAGGCGACCGTTCTCGAAGCGCAGCTGGCCGCGCACGGATTTGAGCGGGGGAACGCTCGGGGCGAGTCGCACCTCACCGTCCGCCACGCTCGCGAGGAGGCGCACTTGCGTCAGCGTCTCTCCGGCTCTCGCGGGCAAGCGCGCGTCAAATTCAAATGAGGCGCTGCCCTTCGCATCGATGCCGCGCAGGGCCGGCACGGCCAGCCAGGACAGTACGGGTTCGATGCGGCCGGCGACTCGTGCCGACAAATGCGGCGCGCCGCCGGCGGGGCGACCGCTCCAGCGCAGCCGCAATTGCGCCGCGAGCGCCGGATCCGGCGCTCCCCCCGACGGGGAAGGCGACTGCGACAGCTGCGCCTGCCACTCACCGGGTGCGCCGCTCAGGCGGGCATCCAGCCGCGGCAGGCCTGCCAGATCCGGCACGCTGCGCCAATCGAGCTGGGGCAGGAGCGCCTGCGCAATCAGCTGCAGCATTGCGGCGGGGGCATCGCTCAGCTGTCCTGCGAGCGGCGTGCCGGCCGCATCCGTCTCGAGTCGCAGTGTCGTGCGCGCTTGCAGGCGCGCATCGGGGCCGACGCCGAGCCGTTCGGCGCTGAAGCGCCAGCCGTCCCCGGCACGCGCCAGATGCCAGCCGGCCTGCACAGCCCCCAGCCACAGCGGCTCGGCATGTGTGCCCCTGCCCGTCGCGCCCATCGTCACGCCGTCGGCCTGAAGGTCGCCGTGCGCTTCGGCGAACTGTCCGGCTCGCATCGCGAGCACGACATCCAGACTGGCGCTGCCCGCCGTGGGCAGATGACTCCATCCGGGTAGCACCGGCATCGCCATGGCACCCCAGCCGGCCAGCTGCAGAGCCTGAACCTGCACGCGCAGGCTGCCGCTCGCGTTCTCTGGGTGCACGGGATCGGCGCTGAGCTCGAGCCACGCGCGAGCACTGCGGCCCAGCCGCTCCGGGAGCACTGCCTGCACGTAGGCGTTGAACCGCCGATCCGTCCGTCGCAGCGTCGCGCGACCGATGCGGATGTCGATCGCCTGCATGGCATCCGCGGGATCGGGCAGGCGCAGCGTTCCGCCTTCCACATCGATGCGCCCCCGGGGCCACAGCGTCAGCAGTTCCGCGCCGGGGTGCACGGCGCTGCCTCGTGCCGCAAGCTTCGACGCGGCGATCCGCGCGCCGCCAAGACGCGGCGACAGATCGATGTCGGCGGCGACGAGCGTGATGCGTCCGGCCTTGAGCTCGCCACTTTGCAGCGAGCCCCAGGCATCGAGTGCCGCGATGAGCTCGCCGGCGCGCAGCAGCGGTGCCACGTGGCCCGGCTCGATGAGCTCCACCTCACGCAGGATCGCCTCCGGTCCATACCAGCCCCAGGCGAGACCGATCTCATTGAAACGCACATCGAGCCCGGTGCGGGCGCGGACGATCTGCTCGAGGCTTGCGCGGTAGCGCGGCGCGTTGGCGAGGGCTATCTGCCAGGCGAGGACGCCGATGGCGATGAGAACCGCGAGTGCAGCGAGGCACGCGGCGGCGGTGCGCCACCACGCGTGCGACTCGCGATCCATTGCGCCCTCAAGCGGCATTGACTACACCAGCACAACGTCGTACTGATCCACACCATACAGGGCTTCCACCTGCAGGCGAATCGGTCGGCCGGTCTGCGCTTCGAGCTCTGCCACGGCCGCCGACTCTTCGGACAGCAGATGCTCCACCACGTCCTGGTGAGCGAGTATCAGCAGCTCGCCGCTCTCGAACTGCCGGCTCTGTCGCACAATCTCGCGAAAGATGTCGTGGCAGACGCTCTCCGCGGTCTTGACGAAACCGCGGCCTTCGCAACTGGGACACGGCGCACACATCAGGTGCTCGAGGCTCTCGCGCGTGCGCTTGCGCGTCATCTCGACCAGACCGAGCGGTGACAGACTCGCAATGTGCGTCTGGGCGCGATCGGCGGCCAGCGCACGCTCCAGCGCCGCCAGCACCTGCGCGCGGTGTGTCGCGTCCGTCATGTCGATGAAGTCGATGATGATGATGCCGCCAAGGTTACGCAGCCGCAGCTGGCGCGCGATGGCCACGGCAGCTTCGAGATTGGTGCGGAAGATGGTCTCTTCAAGATTGCGCCGGCCCACGTAGGCGCCGGTGTTGACGTCGATGGTCGTCAGCGCCTCGGTCTGATCGAAGATGAGATAGCCGCCGGATTTAAGCAGCACCTTGCGATCGAGCGCGCGGCTCACTTCCTCCTCGATGCCGTGCAGATCGAACAGCGGCCGGCTGCCGCTGTAGAGCTCGATGCGCGGCGCTTGGGCCGGCAGGAACGTCTCGGCAAAGGCACGCATGCGCTCGTGCTCGCGCGGGCAGTCGACGAGCACGCGCTCCGCGCCGCGGGCGAGCTCATCGCGCAGCGCCCGCAGCGGCAGCGGCAGATCCTCGTGCACGATGCTGACGGCGGCGGCCTGGGCGGCGCGGGATTGCACGTGCTCCCACAGCCGCGACAGATACGCCATGTCCTCGCGCAGCTCCGTGAGCGCAACGCCATGCGCCGCGGTGCGCACGATGTACCCGCCCGCAAACCCCCGGGGCGCCGACTCGGCCACCGCCGCCTTCAGCCGCGCGCGCTCCTCTTCCTCCTCGATGCGCGCCGAGACGCCGATCCCGTCGCCGCGCGGCATGTACACCAGATACCGCGATGGCAGCGCGACGAAGGTCGTCAGCCGCGCACCCTTGGTGCCGATCGGATCCTTCACCACCTGCACCAAAAGCTCATCCCCGTCGCTCACGAGGCGCCGGATGTCATCCACGGCCGGCACATCGACGATGGTGTCCTCGGGCCGCGAGAGCACGATGTCTGCGACGTGCAGGAATGCCGTGCGCTCCAGGCCGATGTCGATGAATGCCGCCTGCATCCCGGGCAACACCCGCGAGACGCGGCCCCGATACAGGTTCCCCACCAGGCCGCGGCGGCTCGCGCGCTCCACGTGCAGCTCCTGCAGTGCGCCGTTCTCGACCAGTGCGGCGCGCGTTTCGCGCGTGCCGACATTCACCAGGAGCTCGGTGCTCACGCGTGCACCGGTGTGAGGTTGAGCGCACAGGGCACGCCCGCCGCCGCGAGCAGCGCCGCCGTCTCATACAACGGCAGGCCCATGACACCGGAGTAACTGCCCTGCAGCTCCGCGACGAACACCGCGCCCAGTCCCTGAATGGCGTACGCGCCAGCCTTGTCGCGCGGCTCACCCGTGTCCCAGTAGGCACCGCACTCCGCCTCGCTCAGGGCGCGCATCCGCACGCGGCTTGCGCTCAAGGCAGTCGCCACCCCGTCACGGCTCGCCAGCGCAATCGCCGTCAGCACCTCATGGGTGCGCCCCGCCAGAGTGCTCAACATCGAGATCGCCTCGGCACGGTCGCGGGGCTTGCCGAAGATCTCCCGGCCGAGGATGACCGAGGTGTCGGCCCCGAGCACCGGCAGCCGATTCCGTTTCGACCACACTGAGGATGCCTTCTGCACCGCCATGCGTACGACGTAGTCGCGCGGCAGCTCATCGGGACGGCGTGTCTCGTCGATCTCGGGCGGCTGCACCTCGTGGCGGACGCCGATCTGCTCGAGCAGCGCTCGGCGCCGCGGCGAGGCGGAAGCCAGGCAGATACCGCAGACCGGGTTCGACTCAATGGCGCTCATCACTCGCGATGATACGGGTGTCCGCTCAGAAGCGTGTGCGCCCGATACAGTTGCTCGGCCACGAACACGCGCGCCAGGGCGTGCGGCAGCGTCAGTTTCGACAGCGACCAGGTGAAGTCGCTCCGGGCGAGGACCTCCGGTGCGAGGCCGTCGGGACCCCCGATCAGAAAGGCGAGATCGCGCCCATCCCGTTGCCGGGCGGCAAGCCAGCTCGCCAGCTCGCGCGTCGAGAGTTGCTCGCCATGCTCATCGAGCGCGACCACGAACTCCTCGCGCCGCAGCTCGGCCAGCATGCGCTGCCCCTCGCTCGCCTTGGCGCGTCCGCCGCGCTGCCCGATGGCCAGTTCCTTCAACGTGACGGGCACGGCGTGGCCGAGGCGGCGGGTGTAATCGGTGAAGAGGCTGTCGACCCAGGCGGGCATCCGCGTGCCGACGGCGATCACCCGCACCCGCATGGCCGTTGACGCTTAGGGCTAGCGGTGCGTGCTGGGTCGGGCCGGGCGGCGGGGAGCTGTCGTGGCGGCCGCGGGCGGCGGCATTTCCCAGAGCCGTTCGAGCCCGTAGAACTCGCGCACGCGCGGCAGCATCACGTGCAGGACGACATCGTGCAGATCGACCAGCACCCACTCGCCATCGCGCTTGCCTTCGACCCCGAACGGCCTCATGCCCGCCGCCTTGACCTTCTCGATCACGCGATCCGCGATCGAGCGCACGTGCCGGTCGGAAGTGCCTGAGGCGAAGATCATCGTATCGACCACGTCCGTCACCTTGCGAACATCGAGCACATTGATGTGGGTCGCCTTCATGTCCGTGAGGGCTGCCGTCACCAGTTCCTGCACGGCGACGGCCGTGCGCGACGCGGAGCGCGTGCGTTTGCGAGTGGTCATGTGCGGTGGCGTGACTCCTGGGGTTTCACTGACGTTGTCTTGGAGCATAGCACCCGGTCTCGAGGATGATTTTGCGCACGGAATCCGGCACCAGATAGCGCGGATCGCCGCCGGCGACGATGAGCTGGCGCAGCTCGGTCGAGGAGATCTCGAGCTGCGTCGGGATGTGCACGTAGATTTTGCCGGCGAGCTCGGTGTGCAGATCGCGCGCGGTGCCCGTGCCGCGATCGACCATGACCTCGCCGAGCGGACCCAGCGCCGGCGCCTTCCAGCCGGGCCGGTGCACCACCACGATGTGCGCGAGGTCCAGCACCTCGCGCCAGCGGTGCCAGGTCGGGAGACCCAGGAATGCGTCCATGCCGAGCAGCAGGCACAGCGAGCGGCGCGGATACTCCGCGCGCAGCTCCGTCAATGTATCGACGGAGTACGACAAGCCGGAGCGGCGCACCTCGCGGTCATCGACCACGAAGCCGGTTTGATCGGCCACAGCCGCGCGGACCATCGCCAGGCGCAGCTCGGCGCTGGCATGCGTCTCGGCCCGATGCGGCGGACTGCCAGAAGGCAGGAAGCGGATCTCGGTGAGCTTCAAGGCCTGCCACAACTCGAAGGCCGTGCGCAGATGCCCGTAGTGAATCGGATCGAACGTGCCGCCGAAGAGCCCGATGGGTTGCATCGCTTCAGGTCACCGCGGGCACGCCGCACAGGTCCGCGGCGAGGAGCTGCAGCTCATCCCAGGCATCGCCTGCGAGCCGGCCCTTCGCCATGCCATCGGCGCGCACCGCGCGGGCCACGAGCCGCCCGTATGGCAGCCGTGCGGCGCGCCGCGATTGGCCGGCCTGCGCCCACAAGCCGCGCATCGCGCGTGTCACGGCCCACACAACGAGCGGCAGCTCCGCCCCTTCGGCGCGCAGACCACCCAGCACGCGCAAGCCGCGCGCCGCGTCACCCGCCAGAAGCGCGTCGGAGAGCTGGGCTACGTCAAATCGCGCACTGTCGGCGGAGCTTGCGAGAACAGCGGCGGCCGAGACCCGCGTCTCGCCCAGCAGAAGCTTGAGCTTCTCGAGTTCCTGCAGCGCAGCGAGCAGATTGCCCTGCGTGCGCTCCGTGAGCAGCTCCACGGCCGCCGGCTCGAGTGTCAATTTGAGGCCCCGCGCGCGTGTCTCGATCCAGCCGCGCATGCGCTCGGGCGCAACCGGCCACACCGTGAGCCAGCCGCCACGCGCTTGCACCGCGCGCACCCACTCGGCGCCCTGCGCCTCGCGGTCGAGCCGCCCCGTCAAAATCAGCAGCAGCGTGTCATTGCCGAGGGATTCGATTGAGTCGACCAGCGTGCGGCCACCGCTCACTCCGGGTTTGCCGGAGGGCAGCCGCACTTCGACGATGCGACGTGATGCAAACAGCGACATGGCGCTCACCGAGCCGCGCACCACGTCCCAGTCTGCGCCTCGCTCCATGAAGTGCACTTCGCGCTCGGTGAAACCGGCGGCGCGCGCCCGGGCGCGGATGGCATCCGCGGCCTCGCCGGCAAGCAGCGGCTCATCGCCCGATATCAGATACACCGACAGGAGCTGCCGCGACAAATCGCGCTCGAGCGTCTCGGAAGTAAGCTTCAATCGGATCGTCGTGGCAGGCAGGAGCGCATGAGGGTCATGCTACCTGCGCTATAGTGCCAAAATCCAGCCATGCGGGCGCTCACCATGCCTAAGCTCAAACGAAAAAGCCCGAAACCGGCAACAGAGCTGTATCCGCCGGTGCGCCCGTACCGCAGCGGCCACCTGCGCGTCTCGCCAGAGCATGAGCTCTACTTCGAGGAGAGCGGCAATCCCAGGGGCAAGCCGGTCGTGTTCCTGCACGGCGGACCTGGCGGCGGCACCGATCCGAAGATGCGTCGCTTCTTCGATGCCCGCCGCTTTCGCATCGTGCTGTTCGATCAGCGCGGCTGCGGCAAGAGCCGTCCGCACGGCTCGCTCACCGACAACACGACCTGGGATCTGGTGGCAGACATCGAGCGGCTGCGCACGCATCTGCAGATCGAGCGCTGGTTGGTGTTCGGCGGCTCCTGGGGCTCGACCCTGGCGCTCGCCTACGCTCAGACGCATCCCGCGCGCGTCACCGAGATCATCCTGCGAGGCATCTTTCTGTTGCGCCGCTGGGAGCTCGAATGGTTCTACCAGGATCCCGGCGGTGCCGCAGCGATCTACCCGGATCTGTGGGAGCAGTACCTCGAGCCCATTCCGGTCGCCGAGCGCGGCGATCTCATCAGCGCCTATCACCGGCGGTTAACGGGTTCTGATCCCGAGGAGATGCGCCGCGCAGCGCGTGCGTGGGCGATCTGGGAAGGTGCGACGAGCTTCTTGAAGGGCAGTCCCTCCTACGTCGCCCGCTTCAACGAGGCGGACTACGCGTCGGCGTTCTCGCGCATCGAGTGCCACTACTTCGTGAATGGCGGATTCCTGCGCGCGGACAATCAGCTGCTTGCCGATGTCGACAGGATCCGCCACATTCCGGCGATCATCGTGCAGGGCCGTTACGATGTCGTGTGTCCGATGCGAAGCGCGTGGGATCTGCACCGCGCGTGGCCGGAAGCGGAGCTGCGCATCATCGGCGATGCCGGTCACTCGGCATTCGAGCCCGGCACCACGCGCGCCCTGATCGCGGCCACGAAGCGCTTCGCCAGCACGAGGCGACCGAAGCCCGCGCCGCGCAAACGCAAGTGACCTCAGAGCCAGCCCTTCTGCCGCGCCAGCCGATAGGCCTCGATGCGATTGCCCGCGTTGAGCTTGCTCATCGCCTCCGACAGATAGTTGCGCACCGTACCCTGAGACAGTGACAGCTGATTGGCGATGTCGGCGGCGGACAGTCCGTCGCCCGCGAGCCGCAACACCTGCCGCTCGCGCTCGTTCAAGGGATCGGCTTGCGACCACGCCTCGAGCGCAAGCTGCGGATCGATGACGCGCGCGCCGCGGTGCACCTTGCGCACCGCATCGGCGAGCTGGTCGGCGGGCGCGTCCTTCAGGAGATAGCCGCTGACGCCGGCCTCGAGCGCGCGGCGCAGATACCCGGAACGGGCGAAGGTGGTGAGAATCACGACGCGCGTGGGCATGGCGCGCTCCTGCACCTTGTGTGCGAGCTCGAGACCCGTCACGTGCGGCATCTCGATGTCGGCGACGAGCACGTCCGGCCGCAGGGCCTGCGTCCTCTCCCACGCCTCACGACCATCCGCGCAGGCGTGCAGCACCTCGATGTCTTTCTCCAGCTCGAGGAGTGCGGAGAGCGCGCCGCGCACCATCGCCTGATCCTCTGCCAGCACCACCCGAATCATGCGGCGATGGCCCCGGGCAGAGTCGCGATCAGAGTCGTGCCGCGACCCCGGGGTGAGTCGATGGCGAGCGTGCCCTGGAGCGCGTTCACGCGCTCACGAATGCCGCTAAGTCCGCTGCCGTGAGCGGTGATGCCACCGCGCCCATCGTCGTGTATCCGAAGCGTGATCCGGCCCCGCTCGTTCGCCACTTCGATGCTGGCACGGCGCGCCTTGGCGTGACGATGAATGTTCGTGACCGCCTCGCGCACGATCATGGCAAGCGAGCTGTCGAGCTCGCGTGGCACGGCGGCCGCGGTACCCGTGACGGTCAGCGACACATCGGAGGATTCGAGCAGCGCGCGCGCTGAGGTGAGCTCGGCCTCCAGATCCTGAGTCTTGAAGCCCAGTACCGCCTCGCGCACCTGCCTCAGCGCATCGCGCGCCACGCGCTCGAGTTCGGCGATCTCGCGCGCCGCCGCCGCCGGATCGCGCTCGACGAGTTTGCCGGCGAGCTCGCTCTTCAAGGCCACGAGCGAGAGCGTGTGACCCAGCAGATCGTGCAGATCGCGGCCGATGCGCTCCCGCTCGGCAATCGTCGCGTAGTGGCGGATCTTCTCCTGGGAGAGCTGCAGCGCGGCCTGCTTCTTTCTGTACTGGATGGCCCCGTAGTTGGCGCAGCATACGACCGGCGCCACGAGCAGAGTGATCACGATGGCGAAGATGCTCGGGTCGTAGTGCTTGACGGTGAGCACGAGCTCGACGCCATAGATCGCCACCAGTAAGCCGCACATCGCGAGCGGACGCGCAAGACCTCGCATCGCGAGCGGCAGCATTGCGGCGCCATAGATGAGATAGACATAGGCGCAGGGATTGACGGGCGCCATCACGAAGGAGAAGAGCGCCATCGTGAGCGGCACCCACAGCGCGAGCGGGCCGCGCCGCATGCAGGCCCACACATACAGCGGCACGAACAGGACGATGCTGATCAGCGTGGGGACGATCCAGCGGGCGTGCACCCCCATGAAGGACATCGGCAGGAACAGGTACAGCAGATAGGCGAGCCACAGGAGCGAGATCCACCGTGTCCAGCGGTCCACCATGATCAAGGGGCGGCTCGGTACGCGGGAGCTGGTTTCTGCAGGCGCAATCATGGCAGTCGCGCGGATCTTAGCGCAGCCGCGCCCAGCGCCGCAGGGCGATGCCGAAGAGCACGCTCGCCATACCGATCAGCGCCAGGATATGAGTCGCGACACCCGAGGCGCTGGTGCCGCCGACCGCGGCCTGCGCCAGTTGCGAGAGGTGATAGCAGGGCCAGATGGGCGCTGCCACGGCGAGCGCGTGCGGCAGCGCCTGCAGCGGAATGAGCACGCCGGAGAGAAAGGACATCGGCAGATAGATCAGATTGATGAGGGCCGGTGCGGCCTGTCCCTTGACCAGCGTTCCGATCAGAAGCCCAAGCCCGCAGAATGGCAGCGCACCGACCACGGCCAGGGCGAACAGCGTGAGCCATTGCGTCAGTGCGAGCACCACCTGCCCGACCGTCACCGCAACGACCATCAGCAGCAATGAGACGATCGCCGAGAAGGACATGGCCATGAGGAGCTTCGCGCCGAGGTAGGCGGACGGCGGCAGCGGCAGTGCCCGCTTCAGCTGCAACAGACCTCGGTCACGCTCGATCGCGAGCGTGACACCCAGGCCGAAGAGTCCGGGCGCCATAACGCCGAAGACGGTGAAGTTGGCGAAGATCTGCCGCAAGACGGGCTCGCCGGCATTGTGCGGCACCATGACGACGCCGAACAGCACATAGAAGAGAAGCGGGAACGTGATGACGGGCACCGAGAACGCGGGCGCGCGCAACAGCCGCAGGAACTCCATCCGCGTCTCCGACAGCAGAATGGCGAGCGCACCGCCGCCCTGTCTTTGAATCGCCAGCGTTGTCATTACGCAGCCTCCTGTGTGATGGCCGCCAGTGCTTCGGCGAGTCCCGCCTGCAGCACTTCGAGCTCAGCCAAATGCGGGTCGGCGATGAGGAGCCGACGCACGATGGCCTCGGCGTTGACCGTTTCGATATCGAGCCGCTGCTGGCGGCGCTCGACCGCGCGCACGTCCTCCCACTTACGCACGTCCTCGGCGGACACCGAGGTCACACAGCGGATGCGGCGGTGGATGCCGTGCGCGCGCACTTCACTCACCGTGCCACTCGCGACCACGCGTCCCTGCATGATCACAGCGACGTGGTCGGCGAGTGCTTCGGCCTCTTCGAGGTGATGTGTGGACAGCAGCACGGCGCAGCCGGCCGCCGCGAGCGAGCGCACGCTCTGCCACACGGCCGTCCGCGCCGTGATGTCGAGCCCGACGGTCGGCTCATCGAGCACCAGCAGCTCCGGGCGGCCACAGATCGCGACCGCAAACTGCACGCGGCGCTGCTGACCGCCGGAGAGGCGGCCATAGAACCGGGGCAGCAGATCGGTGACAGCCGCGGTGGCGGCACATTCGGCGAGCGCGAGCGGCTGCGGGTAATACTTCGAGGTCATGCTGAGAAGTTCGCGCACCCGCAGCGTCTCGGGGAGCGCGGCGCTCTGCAGCATGAGACCCAGGCGCTGGCGCACCTCGATGCGAAGCGGCGACTCGCCGAAGAGCTCCGCCCGGCCGCTGTCCGGCTCGAGCAGTCCCAAAAGCAGCGCGATCGAAGTGCTCTTGCCAGCGCCATTCGGACCGAGCAATGCCGTGATCCGGCCGGGCTCGATCCTAAGGTCAATGCCCGTCAGGGCGGTGGTCGCCCCAAAGCGTTTGACGGCACCGATCAGCGCCGCCGCCGGCGGAATACGCAAAGCTCTGTCGTTCATGAGTTTCCCTCCTGCTGGGGCACACAGTAGGAGGGTGGGGACGGGCCCGGCAGTCGCGCCCGTCAGGACTTGCAGGTGACAGTTGTCAGGTCATCGCAGGGGTGATCAGTCCCGCAACTTTCCCGTCGGCCGTGCCGCCGAATCGATGAGGCCGTGTCTTTCGAGCCACTGGCGCGCATCCTCGGCGTCCTGCTCGAACCAGGTGCGCGTGCTTCCCAGGCGAAAGCTGTAACCCCAGGCATCCATATCGGCGATCAGGCGATCACGTCCCACATCGCGCAGCTCACCGGCGAGCAGGATCTGCAGATAGCAGACGGCGGATTCCTCGAGATCATCTCCGCCCGCATCCCGGTCGAGTCCCGCGCGCCGCTCGGGCGTCATGCAGAGGTAGTGGCTCGCCTCGTGCAGCACCGAGTGCACCGGGGTATCCAGGCGCGCGTACAGCCGGTCGCCGCGCAGCCCCGCCTCGGTGTCGCCCCAGTACGAGGCCGGTATCTCCTCTTCCGGCGCGACGAGCGCGAGGTCGAGACCATAGCGATGCAGCAGCAGCGCCAGCGCCACGCGGTCGATGGCGGTCAGCGCGAGCGATGTATCAGCGCCTGACGTACTACAGACTCGACAGCCGCCGCATCACGACATCGACCAGATCGTGTGCGAGGCCCTCGCGCAGAATCTGCTCTTCGTTGTCTTTGGCGAGCAGCGCATGCTCATCGAAACTGAAATCACGCGTGGCAGAGACTTCCTGCGCGGGCAGCACGTCCTTGCCGGCCGCGATGACTGTGAAGCTGACCGTGTAGGTGAGCTCGTACTCGGCCGGCACGTTGTTCGGCGAGACGGCGAGCACGATGCGCGTCACCTCGTCCTTGTCGATGCGTACGATGGCGCTCGCCTCGGTGCTGTGCTCGGTCAGCTGCGCGCCGGAGCGCTGCAGTGCCTTGCGCAGGTTCTGCACGAACTCGCTCTGGCGGTCCCTGGCGATCACGCATGGCACTTTCATCGATTGCGGCAGCGGTGTGCGGCCCTGAAGATGAAAGCCACAGCCGCTCGTGAACAGCGCGAGCGCGAGCGCCGCAAGGGTCAGTTGCAGCGCTCGCCTCATACGACGAGGTTCAACAGCTTGCCGGGCACGAAGATGGCCTTGCGCACCGGCTTGTCGCCCACGAAGCGCTGCACGCGCTCATCGGCCAGCGCGACTTCCTGAGCCCGCGCCGCTTCGGTCCCGACCGGAAGCGTGAGTCGGGCGCGCAACTTGCCGTTCACCTGGACGACGATCTCGACCTCATTCTGCTCGAGCGCGGCTGCATCGGGTTGCGGCCAGCGCTCATCGATCAGCGCGGTGCGGTGCCCCAGCTGCTGCCACAGCACGTGGCAGACGTGCGGCACGATAGGCGCCAGGGCGAGGACGGCCAGGGTCAGCGCCTCCTGGCGTACCGCGCGCCCCTGGGCCGAGGCGTCATCGAAACGCCCGACGGCATTCAGCAGCTCCATGGTGGCGGCGATCGCCGTGTTGAAATTGCGGCGGCGGCCGATGTCATCGCCCGCCTTGACGATCGTCGCGTTTGCAATGCGCCGCAGGTCTCGTTGCGCGGGTGTGAGCGCGGCGCGATCCAGTGCCGGCGCTGCACCCCCGCTGACGTGTGTGTGCACGGCATGCCACAGCCGGCGGATGAAGCGCAGCGCTCCCTGCACGCCTTCATCGGACCATTCGAGCGTCTGATCGGGCGGCGAGGCAAACATCATGAACAGGCGTGCGGTGTCGGCGCCGTAACGCGCCACCAGGCTCTCCGGGTCGACGCCGTTGTTCACCGACTTCGACATCTTGCCCAACCCCTCGTGACGCACCTCCACCATCGCGCCATCGGCGCTACGCGCCTGGTAGCGCGTGCTTCCATCCGCTTGAGTCACGGCCTCGACATCCGCGGGATTGAAATAGCGGCGCCGGCCCTCTCCCGGCTCGTTCACGTAGATGTGATTGAGCACCATGCCCTGGGTGAGCAGCGCGCTGAAGGGCTCATCGATCTTCACCAGACCCAGATCGCGCATCACCTTGGTCCAGAAGCGCGAATACAGCAGGTGCAGGATCGCATGCTCGATGCCGCCGATGTACTGATCCACGGGCAGCCAGTGCGCCGCGCGCTGATCGACCATCGAGCGGGTTTGATCCGGGCAGGCGTAGCGCAGGAAATACCACGACGAGTCGACGAACGTGTCCATGGTGTCGGTTTCGCGCCGCGCCGGACCGGCACATTGCGGGCAGGTGCAGTTCACGAACGCGGCCGACTTCGCGAGCGGATTGCCGCTGCCATCCGGCACCAGGTCCTCGGGCAGCACGACGGGCAGCTGCTCCTCCGGCACCGGCACCGCGCCGCACCTGGCGCAGTGGATGATCGGAATCGGACAGCCCCAGTAGCGCTGCCGCGAGATGCCCCAGTCGCGCAGACGGTACTGCACGCGCACTCGCCCCAGGCCGCGCTGCTCGAGCGCCGCAGCAATGGCGGTGACAGCCTCGCGGTAGCCCAGTCCCGAGAACTCACCGGAGTTCACCGTCACGCCGTACTCGGCGTAGGCCGGGATCCAGGGTGCCTGCACGCTCTCATAGGCGCCGCTCGTCGAGCGCACCACGGTCGGCATCGGTAACGCGTGCTGCAAGGCGAACTCAAAATCGCGCTCATCGTGGGCGGGGACGCCCATGACGGCGCCCTCGCCATAGCCCATGAGCACGTAGTTTGCGACCCACACCTCGAGCGGCTTGCGGGTGAAGGGATGCAGCACGTGCAGCCCCGTCGCCATGCCCTTCTTTTCCTGGGTGGCGAGATCCGCTTCCATCACGCTGCCACGGCGGCATTCGTCGATGAAGGCGGCGAGATCTGGTCGCGAGCGTGCGGCCGCTAGGGCGAGCGGATGTTCTGCCGCAACGGCGACGAAGCTCGCGCCGAAGAGCGTGTCGGCGCGGGTCGTGAACACTTTGAGTGCCGCGGCACTGCCCGCCGCGGCAGTCGCGTCTGGCGCATAGGGAAAGCCGATCTCACAGCCTTCGCTGCGGCCGATCCAGTTCGCCTGCATGAGCCGGACGCGCTCGGGCCACTCGGGCAGCTGATCGAGCGATGCGAGCAGCTCATCGGCGTAGCCCGTGATCCTGAGGTAATACATCGGGATCTCGCGCTTCTCGATGAGCGCGCCCGTGCGCCAGCCGCGACCCTCGATCACCTGCTCATTCGCGAGCACGGTCTGATCCACTGGATCCCAGTTGACCACGCCGGTCTTGCGATAGGCGATGCCGCGTTCGAGCATGCGCAGGAACAGCCATTGATTCCAGCGGTAGTAGCTGGCGTCGCAGGTCGCCAGCTCGCGCTTCCAGTCGATCGCGAACCCGAGCGACTGCAGCTGCTTGCGCATGTAGGTGATGTTCTCGCGCGTCCAGCGCGCCGGTGGCACGCCGTTCAGCATCGCGGCATTCTCCGCGGGCAGGCCGAAGGCATCCCAGCCCATCGGCTGCAGCACCTTGCGGCCCTGCATGCGCATGTAGCGCGTCAGCACATCCCCGATGGTGTAGTTGCGCACATGGCCCATGTGCAGCCGCCCCGAGGGGTACGGGAACATGGACAGGCAGTAGAACTTGGGGCGCGGATCGTCCTCGCGCGCCGCGAACGCGTCGTGCTCGCTCCAATAGCCCTGCGCGGCGCGCTCGACGGCCGCCGGATCGTAGCTCTCGTCCATCGTACGGTGCGGGGTGCTCAGTTCAGCCGCAGCGGGATGAAGATCTGCTGATCCCGCCGCTGGATGAGGAGCGCGATCGTCTTGCTCGCGGTCTTCTCCTCGCCCTGCAATTCCGCAATCGACTGCACGCGCTTGCCGTTGACGCCGAGGATCACATCGCCCGGCTCCACGCCGGCCGCGGCCGCGGGACCGGTCACGCGCTCGACCAAGAGCGAGCCGTCGGTCTGCGCTTCGCGTTTCTCATCCGCAGTCAGCGGCCGCACCGACAGTCCCAGGCGTGCAGCCTGGTCTGCGCCGCGTCCGCCGGGGCCACCGCGCGAGGCGGTGCGTTCCGGCTGCTCGCTCAACTCGGCAATGCGTACCGTGAGCTCCTGCTGCTTGCCGTCGCGCCACACCGTCAGCACCGCATCCGTGCCGGGTTTCATGTTGGAGATGCGGCCGGAGAGCTCACCGTAGCGATCGAGCTGCGTGCCATTGACCGCAAGAATCACATCGCCCGGCTTCACCCCGCCCTTGTCGGCCGGACCGCCGTGCTCGACCGAGCTCACCAGCGCGCCGCGCGGCCGATCGAGCCCGAAGGACTCGGCGAACTGCGCGTTCACGTCCTGGATGGTGACGCCGATGCGGCCGCGCACGACGTGGCCGGTCCTGATCAGCTGGTTCTCGACGTTGACCGCCACATCGATCGGGATGGCGAACGAGAGCCCCATGTAGCCGCCGGTCTGGCTGAAGATCTGCGAGTTGATGCCGACCACTTCGCCGCGCACGTTGAAGAGCGGGCCGCCGGAGTTGCCGGGATTCACCGCGACGTCGGTCTGGATGAACGGCACGTAGTTGTTCGCCTCACTCGGGAGCGAGCGCGAAGTTGCGCTCACGATGCCGGCAGTGGCGCTGTTGTCGAAGCCGAACGGGGAGCCGATCGCGACCACCCACTGCCCGGGGCGCAGCTTGGTCGCATCGCCGATCTTCACGACCGGCAGGCCCTTGGCATCGATGTGAATGACCGCGACATCGGTGCGCTGATCCACGCCGATGACTTTGGCTTTGAACTCGCGCCGGTCGGTCAGACGCACGGTGACCTGATCGGCGTTCGCCACAACGTGAGCATTGGTGAGAATGTATCCGTCCGGGCTCACGATGAAGCCCGAGCCGGTGCCCCGCGCCGGTTGCTGGCTGCGCGGCGGGAAGTTCGGTGCGGGTACGCCGAAGCGGCGGAAGAAATCGCCGAACGGATCCTCAGAAGCCCCGTCATCATCGCCGTCGTCGCTGCTATTGGCACCGGCGCCACGCGAGGTGCGCTCTACGACCTCCACGTTCACGACCGCCGGACCGTAATGCTCCACGAGCGCGGAAAAATCCGGCAGCGACACCGTCGGGGCATCGTTGCCCGCCGCAGGGGCGGCCGGCGCGACAGCGGCGGCGCGCGCAGGCGCTGCCACGGCGCCCGGGGCCTGCGCCTGAGAGCTGCCTGAGCAGGCCGCAAGCGCGGTGCTGGCCGCGAGCACAAAGGCGGCATGACGAACGGTCCATTGCGAACTCATGGAAAACTCCGACAACTAGCGGGATCCGAGGCGGCGCCACACCAGCGCAAGAAGCAGCGTGGTGCCTGCCAGGCAGATTATCAACCAATTTCCATACCAGGCGTATGGCGGCAATCCCCTACGCGGCACGATGGAGGCTTTGAGCACGGTAGGGCGGTATTCCGGCGCCATTGCGACCACATCGCCGAAGGGTCCGATGATCCCCGAGACCCCGTCATTGGCGGCACGGATCAGGTAGCGGCGCGCCTCGATGGCCCGCATCCGCGCGATCTGGAAATGCTGGTAGCGCGCGCTCGAATGGCCGAACCAGGCGTCATTGGTCACATTCACCAGGACATCGGCGCCCGCCAGCGCCGCGAGCTCCGAGGAACCGTAGGCATCCTCGTAGCAGATCGACGCGGCGAGCTTGAGCCCACCCGCATCGAGCGGCGGCTGCCGGGCCGCGCCGCGCTCGAAATCGGCGTAGGGCAGGCTGTTCAGGCGCAGCCAGGAGCGCACGAAGGACGGCACCGGGAAGAATTCGGCGAAGGGCACCAGATGGTGCTTGCTGTACCAGCCGACGCTCTCCCCGAGCGAGAGCACCGAGTTGTAATAGTTGTCGCCATCTGCGCGCAGAATGCCCATCACGAGCGCGGAGCCGTGCGCGTGCGCGTCGTGGTACAGGTCGAGCAGGTAGTCGGCGAGGTTCGAGGCCAGATCGGGCGGCGCGGCTTCGGGCCAGACGATGACGCGAGCACCGAGCGCCCCGCGCGTCAGATCGCGGTACAGGTTGAGCGTCGTCTCGCGATTGGCGTCCTGCCACTTCTGATCCTGCGGAATCGCCCCCTGCACCACGGCCACGCTGACCGCGGGCCCGTTCGCGTGCGTCCACGGCAGGCTGAGGAGCGGTGCCCCGTTCACCCACAGCAGCAGCGCGACGACCGCCGCGATGATGCGCTGCCGGCGCGTGCCCTCGATGAGCGCCACCAGTGCACCGGCACTGACCACGAGAATCGCGGTGATGCCATACACGCCGAATATCGGCGCGTAGCCCGCAAGCCAGGTGTCGGTCTGCGAATACCCGAGCGACAGCCACGCGAAGCCGGTGAGGAACCAGCCGCGCCACCACTCGATGAGGACCCAGGCCGCGGGAATACCGACGAGCAGACGCAACAGCCCGCGCGGCGGCAGGAACCTCGCGACGACATAGCCGAGGGCGAAACCATACAGCGCCATGATGCCGACCAGACCCGCCATGAGCCCGAAGGCAATCCACAGCGGCGCTTCGCCGAAACCGTGAATGCTGATGTAGAGCCAGTAGGTGCCGACGGCGAACGTACCTGCGTTGAACCAGAAGCCGTGCCAGGCGGCTTGGCGCGGAGTCGCATCCCGCCACAGCCAGATGAGGATCGCGGGGCACAGTACCGCGAGCGGCACTATCGAATACGGCGCGAACGCCAGCGCCATGATCGCGCCGGCCGCGGCGGCGGCCGCATGTTTGATGCGCGGGCGGGTGATCATCTGACTTGCCGGGTAGGGCGGACGCGTCAGGCGTCGGCGGCGGGGCGCTCTTCGGGCGGAACGACATCGCGCGCGCTCACGACGCGCAGCGTGTCGATGCGCCGGCGATCGGCGCGCACGACGCGAAACTCCAGCCCATCGACCGCGAGCGTTTCACCGCGCCGGGGCAGCCGCCCGAGCCGGTTCATCACCAGACCCGCCACGGTGTCGAAGCCCTCACCCGAGAGCTGCGTACCGAAGTAATCGTTGAATTCCTCGAGCCGCGTGACGCCGCGTACCGAGAACTGACGTTCGGCTTCCTTGCGGATGTTCTGCTCGTCCTCGACGTCGAACTCATCGTCGATCTCGCCCACGATCTGCTCGATCACGTCCTCGATGGTCACGAGGCCGCTCACGCCGCCATATTCGTCGACCACCATGGCCATGTGATTGCGGTTGCGCCGGAACTCCTTGAGCAGCACGTTCAGGCGCTTGGATTCCGGGACGAACACGGCCGGACGCATGTATTCGCGGATGTCGAAGCGCTCGGCCCGCCCCTTTGCCGTCAGGCGCAGCAGATCTTTTGCCAGCAGGATCCCTGCGATGTCATCGCGGTCCTCGTCCATCACCGGAAAGCGCGAGTGCCCCGACTCCACCACGATCGGCAGGATGCGGGACGGCGGGTCGTTGCGCCGCACGAATACCATCTGCGCGCGCGGCACCATGATGTCGCGCACCTGCAGGTCGGCAACGTCCAGCACGCCTTCCAGCATGCTCGTCGCCTCGGCATCGATGAGGCCGCGCTCATTCGCCTCGTGCAGCTTCTCGATCAGCTCCTCGCGGTCCTGGGGCTCACCGCCCACGGACTGCCTGATCTTGCGCAGCCACCGCCCGGTCGTGTTCGTGTCCTTAGTGGCCATTCCCATCCTCGCGGTACGGATTGGCGATACCGAATTGCCTCAGGATCGCCACTTCCCGTCGCTCCATGCGTCGCGCCTCGCGCGGCTCTTCGTGATCGTAGCCGATCAGATGCAGCGCGCCGTGCACGATCAGATGCGCCCAGTGGGCGCGGATACTCTTGCCCTGCCCGCGCGCCTCGCGCCGCACCACGCTGGAGCAGATGACCAGGTCCCCCAGCGGGCGTGCCGCGACGCCTGGCAGCGAGCGCTGGGCACCCGCGACGACCGGGAAGGACAGCACGTTGGTCGGCTTGTCGTGGCCACGGTAGCGGGCATTCAGGCGCCGGCTCTCGCGTGCGCCGACCACGCGCACCGCGAGCTCTCGCCCTGAGGCACGCCGGCCGAGCGCCGCGCCGGCCCAGGCGCCGATCTCGCGTGTCCCCGGAACCCATTCCCGGCCGCGACGGCTCACTTCGACGTGAAGCGGCGCCCTCATGGTTCGCGCGACCGCTCTTCGTAGGCCTGCACGATGCGCTGTACGAGCGGATGGCGCACCACATCGCGCGCATCGAAATGAGTGAAGGCGACGCCCTGGACGTTCGCGAGCACATTGACGACGTGCTTCAAGCCGGAGAGTTTGCCCGCCGGCAGGTCCGTCTGCGTGACATCGCCGGTGACGACGGCTTTGGAGCCGAAGCCGATGCGCGTCAGGAACATCTTCATCTGCTCGATGGTCGTGTTCTGCGCCTCATCGAGAATGATGAAGGAGTCGTTGAGCGAGCGGCCACGCATGAAGGCAAGCGGGGCCACTTCGATCACATTGCGCTCGATGAAGCGCGCCACGCGATCGAAGCCCATCATCTCGTAGAGCGCGTCGTACATCGGCCGCAGGTAAGGATCGACTTTCTGGGTGAGATCTCCCGGCAGGAACCCCAGGCGCTCGCCCGCCTCGACCGCGGGGCGAACGAGGATGATCCGGCGCGCGCGATCGAACTGCAGCGCCTCCACCGCGCAGGCGACAGCCAGATAGGTCTTGCCGGTGCCCGCAGGGCCGATCCCAAACGTGAGGTCGGAGGAGCGGATCTGCGCGAGGTACTGCTGCTGGTGCGCGCCGCGTGCGCGGATGGCGCCGCGTTGCACGCGGATCGAGAGCTCATCGCGTGCGCCCGCGGGTGTGCTGTCGGGCTCCAGATCTCTCACCGCGAGGTGTACGTCTTCGAGCGTGACCTCTTCCTGCTTGGCTCGCCGGAACAGCTCGCGCAGCGCCTGCTCCGCCTCCGCCGCGCGCTCGCCGGTCACGATGAAGTTGTCGCCGCGGCGGCGAACCTGAACCCCCAGGCGCGACTCGAGCAGGCGCAGGTTCTCATCCAGCGGGCCGCAAAGCTTTGCGAGCCGGGCGTTGTCCCTCGGTTCGAGCTCGAACTCGCGCTGCAGGGCGGTCGGTGTGACGGCCACGGCGGTCAGGCGCCGTCCGCGATCAGCCGGCCGCGCAGACTGTGCGCTCGCGCTTCGGTGATGCCGACGTTCACGAAACGGCCGATGAGGGACGGGAGTCCTGCGAAATTCACCCAGCGATTGTTCGCGGTGCGGCCGGCGAGCTCGCGCGTGTCCTTCTTGGCCGGGCGCTCGACCAGCACGCGCTGCACGGAGCCCACCATGGCGGTGCTGATGGCGTGCGCCTGCTCCTGGAGCTGCGCCTGCAGCCGCGCGAGGCGCTGCTGCTTCACCTCGTACGCCACATCATCGGGAAGCGAGGCCGCCGGTGTGCCGGGCCGGCGGCTGTAGATGAAGCTGAACGACTGGTCGAAGCCCACATCGCGCACCAGCGCCAGTGTCGCCTCGAAGTCCCGCTCGCTCTCCCCGGGGAAGCCCACGATGATGTCGGTGGTGATGCTGACATCGGGACGCGCAGCGCGCAGCCGGCGCACCCGCTCCTTGAACTCGAGCGCCGTGTAGCCCCGCTTCATGAGCGCGAGGATCCGGTCCGAGCCGCTCTGCACGGCGAGGTGCAGGTGTCCTGCGAGCTTGCCGATGCTCGCGTAGGCCTCGATGAGGCTGTCGCTGAATTCGTTGGGATGCGATGTGGTGAAGCGGATGCGCTCGATCCCATCCACTTCGGCGACATGATGAATGAGGGTTGCGAGATCGACGCGTACGCCATCCGACATGGTGCCGGCGTAAGCATTCACGTTCTGACCGAGGAGCGTCACTTCGACGACTCCCTGGCGCGCCAGTGCGCGGATCTCCTCCAGCACCGACTCGAACGGACGGCTCACTTCTTCACCGCGCGTGTACGGCACGATGCAGAAGCTGCAGTACTTGCTGCAGCCTTCCATGACCGAGACGAAGGCGCTCGCGCCTTCGGCGCGCGGCTCGGGCAGCCGATCGAATTTCTCGATCTCCGGAAAGCTCACATCGACGACCGGCTGTCCGCTCGCGCGCAGCTGCGCGATCATCTGCGGCAGGCGATGCAGCGTCTGCGGGCCGAACACCAGATCCACGAACGGTGCGCGCTCGATGATGCCGCCCGCCTCCTGGCTGGCGACGCAGCCGCCGACGCCGATGATGACTTCCGGCCGCCGCGCCTTGATACGCCGCCATTCGCCGAGCAGCGAGAACACTTTCTCCTCGGCCTTCTCACGCACCGAGCAGGTATTCATCAGCAGCACGTCGGCTGATGCGGGATCCTCGGCCGCAGTAAGGTCATTGCCTGCCCGGAGTACGTCCGCCATACGGACGGAGTCGTACTCGTTCATTTGACAGCCGAAAGTCTTGATGAAGTAGCGGCCGGGCATAGCTCGAAGAGGGTGACCAGCCGTCAATTTTAAGGCTTATGGCGTGGGGCCGCAGGCGATAATAATTGCAATTCTTTCAGTGGCTTAGGCCGACGCTCGCGGCGTGAGGAGCAGCTCATGCTGGGTCTGCGCCTGCGCGAACTCGCTGAAGCTCATCGGCCGCGGCGCACCGCCAATGAACGCCCGCGCCTGAAGCCCGGCGGCCTCGAGCAGTCCGATGAGGTCGCTCGCCTTCACACCTGCGAGCTCGAGGCTCGTGGGCGTGTACTCCATCAGCACGCACGCGCAGCGCGACAGCAGCTCGCCCGCGCCCCGCAGCACGAAGTATTCGAATCCCTCGACGTCGATCTTGAGAAAGCGGATCGGCCGCGCGCCCAGATGCTCGCTCTGCCACAGATCGCGCAGCGTCGTCACCGCAACACGCACAGTGCCGCCGCCGTTGTCGCCGGCAAGCAGTGTGTGCCGGCCGTTGTTGCTGTCCTTGTAACGGTGCAGCTCGGCAACGCCGGGCTTCTCCCCGAGCGCGACGTTCATCGCGGTAACCCGATCCGCATCGTTGGCACGGAGGTTTGCGCTCAGCAGGCGAAAAGTCTCCGGATCCGGCTCGAAGGAGAAGATCCGCGCGCCCGGCTCGGAGAGCCGTTGCAACAGCACGCTGTACCAGCCGAGGTTCGCGCCGATGTCGAAAGCAATGTCCTCGGGGCCTAGTCGCACATGCTCGAGGAGGTAACGGGCGATGTGCGGCTCGTGTGCGCCGTAGCGATAGATGTGGCGCGTGATCGCATCGGCCGCAGGGCCCGTGAAGCGCAGATCGAAGGGCACGGCACGCGCCTCGACGTAGCCATCCCGGCTCGCCAGGCGCGCGACCCCGAACTGCACGGTACGCAGCAGGCGCAGCGGCCAGCCATGCTGCACGGACATGGCGTCAGAACGGAATGTCGTCGTCGAACTCGTCGCGTTCGGTGCTGGTGCTGACCGGCTCGGCGCTTTCGCTGCGCTCAGTGCGCTCGCGCGGCATCTCACCGCCGCCACCGCCGCCGCCACCACCTCCGCCACCGCGGCCGCCCAGCATCTGCATGTCGTTCGCCACGATCTCCGTCGAGTAGCGCTCGTTGCCCTGCTTGTCCTGCCACTTGCGGGTTCGGAGGCTTCCCTCGATGTAGACCTGGGAGCCCTTCTTCAGGTACTCGCTCGCGATCTCGGCCAGGCGGCCGAACATGGCGACCCGGTGCCACTCGGTGCGCTCCTGCTGCTCGCCGGTCTGCTTGTCCTTCCAGCTCTCGCTGGTGGCAATGCGCAGGTTCGCGACGGTCATGCCCGAGGGCATGGCGCGGGTTTCGGGATCAGCGCCCAGGTTGCCGACAATGATGACCTTGTTAACGCCTCGTGCCATGGGTGCGCCCTTCGAGCTCGCCGGGTGGGGGTGAAGTGAACGCACATTGTAAGCCGGCAGGGCGGCCGGTGCGACCACGTACAAAGCGCGCGAAAGTACGATTTTGAGCCGAACCGGCGCGCGCGCGTACACTTGCAGGTTTGCCGTTGCGGGGCCTGGGTCATGCAGCCGATTCGCGTGCGCGGAGCACGCACGCACAATCTGAAGAACATCGATCTCGACCTGCCGCGAGAGGCGCTGATCGTGTTCACGGGCTTGTCCGGATCGGGCAAATCCTCGCTGGCCTTCGACACGCTCTACGCGGAGGGCCAGCGGCGCTACGTCGAGTCCCTCTCGGCCTACGCGCGGCAGTTCCTCTCGATGATGGACAAGCCGGACGTCGACAGCATCGAGGGGCTGTCCCCCGCGATCGCGATAGAGCAGAAGGCGACGTCGCATAACCCGCGCTCGACCGTCGGTACCGTCACTGAGATCTACGACTACCTGCGCCTGCTCTATGCGCGCGCCGGCACGCCGCGCTGTCCGGATCACGGCATCGAGCTCACCGCCCAGGCGGTGAGCCAGATGGTCGATCGTGCGCTGCACCTTGCCGAGGGCACACCGGTCGCGGTGCTGGCGCCGCTCATCTCTGAGCGCAAGGGCGAGCACGCCGGCCTGTTCGAGGATCTCTCCGCGCAGGGCTTCGTGCGCGTGCGCATCGACGGCCGGATCTATGAGCTCGAAGAGCGTCCGCAGCTCGACCCCAAGCGCAAGCACACCATCGATGCCGTCGTCGACCGGCTGCGCATCCGCCCCGATGCCTCCTCGCGTCTTGCAGAATCCTTCGAGACGGCACTGCGCCTGTCGGGCGGCCTGGCGCGCCTGGCTGGGCTCGACGGGGCGGAGTTCGAGGAGATCGTGTTCTCGAGCCGCCACGCCTGCCCGGTCTGCGGCTATAGCGCTCCGCCGCTGGAGCCCAAGCTCTTCTCCTTCAACAATCCTGCCGGGGCCTGCCCGACCTGCGATGGCCTGGGCACGCGCGAGTTCTTTGATCCGCAGCGCGTGATCGTCAATCCCGGCCTGTCGCTCGCAAGCGGAGCCATCCGCGGCTGGGATCGCCGCAATACGCACTACTTCCAGATGATGCAGACGCTCTCGCGCGCGTATCGTTTCGACATCGAGACGCCGTGGACGGAACTTGCGCCCGAAGTGCGCGAGCTCATTCTGCATGGCAGCGGCGCGGTCAAGAGCCGGCGCGAGCGCTTCGAGGGGATCATGCCGAACCTCGAGCGCCGCTACCGCGAGACGCAGTCGCCGACGGTGCGCGAGCAGCTGTCCAGGTACCGCGGCACGCAGGCCTGTCCCGACTGCGGCGGCACGCGCTTGAACCGCACCGCGCGCAATGTGTTCATCGCCGCGCGCACGCTGCCGCAGGTCGCGCATCTGCCGATCGGCGATGCACTCGCATTCTTTCGCTCCCTCGACCTCGAGGGCTGGCGCGGCGAGGTCGCCTCGAAAATCGTCAAGGACGTGGGCGAGCGGCTGCGCTTTCTCGCCGATGTCGGGCTCGACTACCTCACGCTCGATCGCAGCGCCGAGACGCTCTCGGGCGGTGAGGCGCAGCGCATCCGGCTCGCGAGCCAGGTGGGCTCGGGTCTGACGGGCGTCATGTACATCCTGGATGAGCCCTCGATCGGTCTGCACCAGCGCGACAACCGGCGCCTGCTCGCGACGCTCGCTGCCTTGCGCGACATCGGCAACACCGTGATCGTGGTGGAGCACGATACCGATGCGATCCTCGCGGCGGATCACGTTCTCGACTTAGGTCCGGGCGCCGGCGTGCATGGCGGGCAGATCGTGGCGCAGGGCACACCGCGCCAGATCATGGACAACCCCGCCTCGCTCACGGGTCAGTACCTGAGCGGCCGGCGCGTGATCGCCCTGCCGTCCCTGCGCACACCGCGTGATCCCACGCGTGAGATCCGCATCGTGGGCGCGAGCGGCAACAACCTTCGGCAGCTGAGCGTCGGCATTCCGGTGGGCTTGCTGACCTGCGTCACCGGCGTATCCGGCTCCGGCAAGTCCACACTCATCATCGATACGCTCTACGCACATGCGGCGGCGCGCGTGAATGGCACGCCGATCGATGCCGCATTGTGCGAGCGCATCGAGGGCCTCGGGCAGATCGATCGCGTGATCGACATCGACCAGAGCCCCATCGGCCGCACGCCGCGCTCCAATCCCGCAACCTACACAGGGCTCTTCGCTCCGCTGCGCGAGCTCTACGCCGCGGTGCCGGAGAGCCGTGCCCGCGGCTACGACGCCGGACGCTTCAGCTTCAATGTGAAGGGTGGGCGCTGCGAGGCCTGCCAGGGCGATGGCGTCATCCGCGTGGAGATGCACTTCCTGCCCGATGTTTACGTGCCTTGCGATGTCTGCCACGGCCAGCGCTACAACCGCGAGACGCTCGAGATCCGCTACCGCGGCAAGAACATTCACGAGGTGCTCGAGATGACGGTGGAGGATGCGCACCGCTTCCTGGCCAACATCCCGGCGATCGCGGGCAAGCTCCAGACGCTGAAGGACGTGGGTCTGTCCTATCTGAAACTCGGTCAGAATGCGACCACGCTCTCGGGCGGTGAAGCCCAGCGGGTCAAGCTCGCGCGCGAGCTCGCCAAGCGTGCGACCGGCCGCACGCTCTACATCCTCGATGAGCCCACCACCGGCCTGCACTTCCACGACATCGCCCAGCTCCTGGATGTGCTGCACCGCCTGCGCGATGAGGGCAATACGGTGGTGGTCATCGAGCACAACCTCGAGGTCATCAAGACCGCGGACTGGATCATCGATCTCGGGCCCGAGGGCGGTGCCGGCGGTGGCCTGCTCGTCGCGAACGGCACCCCCGAAGAGCTCGCAGCGCACCCCGCCTCCTATACCGGCCAGTACTTGCACGCGCTCCTGAATACTCCCGTTATGTCAAATTCCTGATACGGACAGGGCGCGTTGCAAATGCGAACCGTTCTCATCTATGCTCGCATTCATGGATAGCAGCCTCACCTGGGAAGTCACGACGCAGCTCGAGCGCGAGCGCGCCGACCGTACGCCCGTGAGTCTCGCGACCCTGCGGCGCGGCGCAACGGCGACCGTGGTATCGGTCGGCCGGCGCGACGGCACGCTCTCCGCGCTCGACCGCCGCCTGCTCGAGCTGGGATTCATTGCGGGCGAGGAACTGCAGGTGATTGCCGAGGCGCGTCCCGGCTGCGATCCGTTCGTCGTCCGCATTGGCACTACGGCGCTCGCATTGCGCCGGCGCGAGGTCGAGACGGTCTGGGTTTCCCAGCCGGACGATCGATGAACGCGCAGGTCGCACCGGCGGCCGCTGTCTCGTTATCCCTGGTCGGTGTGCCCAACTGCGGCAAGACCGCCCTCTTCAACCGCCTGACCGGCAGCCGCCAGAAGGTCGCCAACTACCCCGGCGTCACGGTGGAGCGCAAGGAAGGCCGCTTCATCGGTCCCGTCAGCGGCCGCAGCTATCGCGTACTCGATCTGCCGGGTGCTTACAGCCTGCAGCCCACGACGCTCGATGAGGCGATCACGCGTGATGTAGTGCTGGGCCGGCATGCGGCCGAGCAGCCGCCGGATCTCCTGGTGTGCGTCGTCGATGCGACGAACCTGCGCCTGAATCTGCGTCTGGTGCTGGATCTGAAGCGCCTCGGCCGGCCGATGATCGTCGCGCTCAACATGAGTGATATCGCGGCCGATCGGGGCTACCGCCTCGATGCGGCCGCACTCGCGAGGGCGATCGGCGTTCCGGTCGTGGAAACGGTCGCCGTGCGCGCAAACGGCGAGCGCGCCCTCATCAACGCCATCGACCGTGTCCCCGTGTGGCCCGCCGCCAGCGGCGATCCGATCGAGATGCCCGCGAGCTCCAGCGCCGACATCGAAGCGCGCCACGGCGAAGTGCGCCGCATCCTGCGCGAGATTGGCTATCGGGTGCCGGTGCGCCTGCTGGCGCTCGAGCGGCTCGATGCCTGCGTGCTCCACCCGATCGCAGGCCCGCTGATCCTCGCCGCGGTGATGTTCGCGATGTTCCAGGCGGTTTTCAGCTGGGCACGCGCGCCGATGGATCTGATCCAGGCCGGCGTCTCGGCACTCGGCAACGGCCTCAATTCCGCGCTGGCGGAAGGCCCGCTGCGCCACCTGCTCGTCGACGGTGTCGTGGCGGGCGCCGGCAGCGTGCTGGTATTCCTGCCGCAGATTCTGGTCCTGTTCGCCTTCATCCTCGTGCTCGAGGATTCGGGCTACCTGCCGCGCGCCGCGTTCCTGCTCGATCGATTGATGGGCAAGGTGGGACTGTCGGGCCGGGCGTTCATTCCGCTCTTATCGAGCTTTGCCTGCGCGATCCCCGGCATCATGGCGACGCGCACGATCCCGTCCGCGCGCGACCGGCTCGCCACCATCATGATCGCGCCGCTCATGACCTGCTCGGCGCGGCTGCCGGTGTATGCGCTCCTCATCGCCGCGTTCATCCCGCACCGCATCGTCGGCGTCTTCAATCTGCAGGGCATCGTGCTCTTCGCGCTCTACGGCGCCGGCGTGCTCAGTGCGATGGCGGTGGCGTTTGCACTCAAGCGCACGGTGCTGCGCAGCGACTATCACCCGCTGCTGCTCGAGTTACCCGAATATAAATGGCCGAACCTGCGTAGCTGTTTCCTGGGACTGCTGGAGCGCGCACGCATTTTCATCGGCCGCGTCGGCACGATCCTGCTCGCACTCACCGTCGTGCTGTGGTTTCTGGCGAGCTTCCCCAGCCCGCCCGCGGGCGCCACCGAGCCCGCGATTGCGTACAGCTTCGCCGGCATGCTGGGGAGCGCACTGCAGAAGGTGTTTGCGCCCATCGGTTTCAACTGGCAGATCTCGGTCGCACTCGTGCCCGGTCTCGCGGCGCGCGAAGTGGCCGTCGGCGCACTGGGCACGGTGTATGCGATGTCGGCCACCGGTAAAGACGTGGCCGGTCAGCTCCTGCCCGTGATCGCGAAGAGCTGGACGCTTGCGACCGGACTGTCGCTCCTCGCCTGGTATGTGTTTGCGCCGCAGTGCCTCTCGACCATCGCGGTCGTGAAGCGCGAGACCAACGGCTGGCGTTATCCGCTTTTGATGCTGGGATATCTGTTCGCGCTGGCGTACGTGGCCTCGTTCGTGACGTATCGCTGCGCTTTGGCGCTCGGAGCCGGCTGATGGTGCTGCAGCTCATCGCCGCCGCCGCGATCGTGCTCGTCAGCGCCGCGTACGCGGCCTGGCGTCTCATGCCCGCGCGCGCCCGGCTGTGGCTGATTGAACATGCGATGCCGGCGCGCTTCGCCCGCCCCGCCGCCGCGGCAGCCGCAGAGGCGGGCTGCCAGAGCTGCCCCGCTTCTCAGCGCGAGCGCGGCCCCGACTGAAAAGTCTGGCGCACTTCGCCGTTGACGACGCGCTCCTGGTAGTTGCCGCGCGTATAGAGCGACACCACGCGGCGCCAGAAACTCACGGCGCCGGGGTTGCGCAGATATTCGATGATTTCCCAGCGGCCGGCGAAGCGGTCGAGGATCAGATGCACCGCACCGCGGCCGACGCCGCGTCCGCGATGAGTCCGGGCGACGAAGAACTCCGCCATACGAAAGTCGGCGGGCGGCTGCGCGCCCGGCTGTGTGGTGCGCGATACCAGCGCAAAGCCCACGGGATCGAGTGAGTCGACGATCAGGAGCGGAAACGCATTCGGGTCGGCGAACCAGCGCGCGATCTGATCGGGCTCACGATGCCCGACCTCGCCCAGCACCGGGAAGATCCCCGTGTTGAGCGGCGAGAGATCATCCAGGTAGTCCCGGTACACGCCCTCGATCCAGTGCCGGTCGGCCTCCTGGTTTCGGGCATCGCGCACGCTGACGGTCACAGCTCGTTCCCTCGAGTCGTCCGCGAAAACAAAAGGCCCGGACAGGTCGCTTGCGCGCCGGTCCGGGCCGTTCTCGAGCCGTTCAGGCTCGTATCAGCGTCGCGACTACTGCTTGGCAGGCGCAGCAGGCGGTGCAGCCGGAGCGGCACCCGCATCGCCCGCGGGCGGTGCAGCCGGCGCGGCCGGCGTCTCGCCAGCCGGAGCGGCGGGCGCAGCAGCCGGAGCAGCAGCGTTTTCAGCCGGAGCAGCCGCCGGCGGAGGAGCGGATTCTGCCGGCGCCGGGCTGGCAGCTTCCTGCTTGGAGCAGGCGGCGAGCACGAGCGCGGCAACGGCAGCGCTAAGGACGAGTTTGGTGTTCATTGAACGGTACCCCGAAAGAAGAACCAACGGTGAGTGAGACCCTTTATCAAACAAACGCGTTTGTCTGGCGATTCCAGATCGCGGCGTCAAATTCTATAGAGTCGCCACGGGATTGGAAACACACCTGAGGGGACGACGCGAGGATGCGACAGTGATTGCTGCACTGCAATATGTCTAAAATCGGTTACGACTTCCAGCCGAGACCCCATCAGTGACCCACGATTCTCCGCGCTCACTGCCCACACTCTACGCCGCGCACCTGCGCACGCTCATGCGCCGCTTCGATGAGGCGCTCGCGGCCTGCGGACTTGCGGGGGTGCTGGTGTATTCCGGTTCCCCGCCACTCGTTTTCCGCGATGACCAGCACTACCCGTTCAAGGCGCATGCGTGGTTCAAGGCATGGCTGCCGCTCATCGATGCGCCGGATTGTCTGCTTTGCTACGAGCCCGGGCGCAAGCTGCGCCTGCTGTTTCTGCAGCCGCGCGACTACTGGCATCTGCCGCCCGCGACGCCGCGCGAATTCTGGACCGATGCCTTCGATGTGCAGCCGATCGCCGAACTCGCCGCGGCGCGGCCACTGCTGCCCGCCGATCTCACTCATTTTGCGTTTATTGGCGCGCCCACCGCTGAGATCTCCGCCTGGTCGCCCGGTGCCGTGAACCCGCAAGCGCTGCTGGCGCGCCTGGAATTCGAGCGTGCGATCAAGACCGACTACGAGCTCGAGCGCCTGCGCGAAGCCTCCCGTCTCGCCGCCCGCGGTCATCGCGCGGCCGCGCGCGCCTTCAAGGCGGGCGGCTCCGAGTTCGAGATCGAGCTCGCATTCCTCTCGGCCTGCGGTCAGCGCGAGCAGGAGCTGCCGTACAACCCGATCGTGGCGCTCAACGAAGGCGGCGCGGTGCTGCACTACCAGGTGCTCGAGCGCAAGGCGCCCTCGACGAGCCGCTCGCTCCTCATTGACGCCGGTTGCGAGGTGGCGGGCTATGCGAGCGATGTGACGCGGACGCACTCGCGCAAGGATCGCGATTTTGCGGCGCTGATTACCGCCTTCGACGACGTGCAGCAGAATCTGTGCGCCGGCGTGCACGCCGGTGTCGACTGGCGCGACGTGCACCTCACGGCTCACCGGCTGGTGGCGGAATTTCTCAACGAGGCAGACGTGACGCACTGTGATGCCGAGGAGGCCGTGGACAGCGGGCTTTCGGGTGTCTTCATGCCGCACGGCATCGGCCATCTGCTCGGACTTCAGGTGCACGACGTGGGCGGTTGGCAGGCGAGCGCCGAAGGCGGGGAGATTCCGCGTCCCGAGGGGCATCCGTATCTGCGTCTCACGCGCGTTCTGCAACCGGGATTCGTCGTGACCATGGAGCCGGGCATCTACTTCATCGATCAGCTGCTTGATGAAGCCCGCGCCGATAAGCGGCGCGGCAAGATGATCAACTGGTCGAGAGTGCAGCAGCTCAAGCCCTTCGGCGGCATCCGCATCGAGGATGATCTCGCGGTCACGGCGAAAGGTTGCGAGAACCTGACGCGCGATGCATTCCAAGTGCTCGAGATGCGCAAGAATGCGATCGGCGGACCAGATGCCGCGCATTCAGCGCGCCGCTCATCGGGCAGGCCGAAGGGAACGAAGCGGCGCGGGAAGCCCGGCAGCCGTCGCGGTACAAGAGGCTAATCGCCTGCCAGTGAGCGAACTAGGTTGCTACGTGCAAAATGAAGCTAGTTCGGCGATCCGGTGTCGCGTGTAACTCAGCGGCGGGATTTTCACTTCGACACCATCCACCTCGAACGGGGGCAGCTCGATCGAAATGCGCGCCGCTTTCAACGTCGCGCTGGGCTCATTGATGTCCGCATAAAACAGACTCGGTCCCTGCATCTGACCCGTAACGGAGGCGAGCACGCTCTTATTTCGAATTCGAGCGATCACGGGGGCTACGGTCGAGGTCCCATCTCCCGCTTCGACATGGATGAAGGCTGATTTGAATCGCACGGTGCTTCGATTGCTGATGTGGATGTACATCAGGCGCATGCCGATATAGGCCCCGCCTTCATTCTGCAGGTCGATCGATACGCCATCGGCGACTTGGACGGTCTTGCGATAGCTGCGCATCCCGCAGGAAAGATCCTTGGTAGCGCCGTCTGCAGAATCCGGCGTGTAAATCGACTGTACCAACGGGATGCAGCCGCTCAGCGCCAGCGAGACTGCAGCCAAGCACAAGATCGGCCAACAGCGGCTTGTCATGTATTCGCGCCGAGCCAAGACGTAGCGCGAAGCGTACACGAAGGGGAGGAACGAAGAAGCAGTCGGCAGTCTGCGCGGACTCTCCGCGATGAAACCTGTCACGCCCGCCAGACCCCGGCCGGATCACCGGCCGGGGTCAGCCTCACTCACTTCAGAAGCCGACGCCAAAGAGGTCGGACATCGCGTTCACATTGCGATCGCAGGCATGATTCAGGCAAGGCAGGCGGAAGCCTGACTCGAGCGACTTCAGCAGCGAGTAGCTCGTGTAGAAGCCCTTGCTCTGCACGCCGCCGCTGAACGCATGCCCGTTGGTCTGCACGGTGAGAACCACGCGGTTCTGATTGCCGTCGGGGAACGCAGTGCCCGCCGGCAGCGCCGTCTTCAGACCGCTGTAATCATTCTCATCCCACACCACGACGATCGCGTTGTAGCCCGAATGCCAGACCGGAGATGAGGTGATCGCCGTGACGATGGTCTGCACCGCCACGTCGGCCTGCTCGGAAAGGCCCGGGTTCATTCCGACCTGCGTGCCATCGGTCAGCAGATCGAAGGCATCGATGCCGAAATCGAACTGACAGAATGCATCACCGTTGCCGCGACCGTGCTGGTCATTGCACTGGTTGGGCGCGATGAACGACAGGTTGGGCACATCGCCCGAGGCGAGATCGGCGTACAGGCCATGTGCGCCGGCGAAGCCGACGATATTGTGCAGGCTGTTACGCGGATCCCAGCCCTGCTGCACGCTGGCAAAGTAGGCGAACGGATTGTGCTTCACCGCATAGGCCGCGAGCAGCTGATCCGAGGTGAGCGGCGGCAGATTGGTCGGTGAGAGCGGCTGCGTCGGATCGTAGGTCGTGAGATTGCTCGCCGTGCCGTTGCTGTTGTTGACGAGATTGGCACCGCCAACCGGCAGGCTCTCCTGATATGACTTCCAGGACAGGCCATGGCGCACCAGCTGATCGCCGATGGTCTCACCCGTGGTGTTCTTCGCCGCCGGTACGCTCACGACTCCGTCGATATTGGCGAGAAAGTCGAAAACGCCCGGCGCCGTCTCATTCCAGTTATCGACGGCCTCCGTGGCCGCATCCGTTCCCGTGCCGCTGATCGGACAGATGCTGGTGAACTCGACCTGCACCGGCGGCGGCACGGCAGGCGAGCTGTCCGCGTCCGCATTGACCAGGCCGCTCTGCAGGTTCGGCTGGCAGCTCGTGTTGTGCCAGTTCGGCGACGCATCGCTGCGCACGCCGAAATTCGAGCCGCCGACGATCTCAAGATAGTTCGTGAGACTGGGGTGGCCGATCGCGTAGTAGCGCGTGGCGACGTTCACTCTGTGATTGGCGATCTCGCCATTGATGAACGGCATCGCCGGATTGCCGACGATCTGCTGATAGCTGTGGTTCTCCATCATGATCACGAACACGTGATCGAGATGGGGAATGCCGCTGGGAACCGGTCCCTCGGCGGCAAAACTGGTGTTGGCGGCAGCGCCCGCGATCAAGGTCGCAAGCACACCCGCCGATACGCTCGTAGCTCGGCTCATTTGAAAACTCCCTGAGGCATGTGAACGCAGGCAGGCTAAGAGCGCTTCTTGACTCCGAGGTTAAGGGCAGATGACAACGCAGCGTCAGCTGCGTCGGATCGGTAACGCCCGTCAGTGCGCGGGATCGACCCGAATGAGCCCCATCATTCCGCCGTCTTCGTGATCGAGCAGATGGCAGTGATAGACGAACGTGCCCACTGAATTCGGATCGCGAAAGTCCATCCGCAGCCGTACGCTCGGATAGGACTTCATGGCCGGGTTGTAGAAGGGGATCGCGACCGTATCGCGCAAAAAGGGTTCATTTACCGCCACGCCGAGCCAGTCCACCACCTGAAAATGGATCTGGTGAATGTGGAAGGCGTGAACCTCGGTAGATCGATTCTCGATGATCCAGTCCTCGACCTCGCCCTGTTTCGCGATGATGTTCGGCTGCGTCTGAGAGGGGTTGAACGCGGCCGGCGTCTGTCCGTCGACCGTCAGGTAGAAATGTTGCGGATTGTTAGGATGCGCCGGGTCGACCGCATCCTCCGAGAAGTACAGCTTGCGTACGCGCACAGGCGTCGTATGACCCAGCCAGGAGTCTCCTGAAGGCACCGGCGCTGCCGTGGCTGCAGACGCCGCGGCAATCGCAAGGGGCGGCTCCGGAGCGTCGGCTGCGGCTACGATCGAGACCAGCGCGCGGTTGGGATCGTTCTCGCCGCCCTCGCCCGTGTTGACCCATCGCGTCACCAGCATGCCCGGCACGCCATCGGGCGGTCCGATCAGAATGAATTCGAGCCGTCCACCCGGGGGTACGACCATGCTGTTGCGCCATTGCGTCGAATGACCCGGCTTGCGCTCGCCATTCACCGGCACGCCGTCGACGGCGACCACTCCGATCCACTGCGGTCGAAAGGCCGCCCCGCGCTGGTAGAGCACGGCGAGATCGAGATACGTCACCGACGAGGCGTTCAGCACTCGCCACAACTGGCGCTCGCCGGGCTTCAGATGAATCGTCGGGCGCGGATAATCCGGATAGGGCACCGGCACGAAATTCACCGTCAGATCCTTCGCGGGCTTGCCGGCGCCGGTGCCAGTGTTCGCGGCATCGCCGTCGCGATCGAGCAGCACCTGCGTCGCAGGCTCCGCTGCCGAGGGCGGCGCGTCAGGGTTCTCGAGATCCTGATCGCGGATGACGAGCACGCGCTCGGGCAGCCCGGCAACGTCGGGGTTGGCGCGCTCCAGACCTTCGACGACCAGGGCGCCCGAAGCCCCACCCTGCACCTGCCGGCTGCTGAAGCCGTGGATGTGGGGGTGATACCAGTACAGGCCCGGCGGCTCATCCGCCGGAATCCTGAAGCGGTATTCGAAGGGCGGATCCGTAGGTTGGATGGAGGTTCGCAGCACCTCATCCTGGTGGCACACGGACGGCACCGTCATGCCGTGAAAGTGAAGATTCGCGGAGGTCGCCGACATGATCCCGCTGGTGCACGGATCGGCGCTCGCCGAAACAGGCGGGTGTGCGTGCGAGTGCTCGTGAGTCTGCGGCCTCGGGTTCGAGCCGGCGTCGAGCTCGGTCAGCGCATTCTTCAGATGCAGGACGAGCTCATCCCCCGGCCGCACCCGCAGCGTCGGCGCTTGCGCGCCCTCGGCGCTGAGGTAGCAATAGCGGACGCGGCCGTTCGCCAGCTTCTCATTGCGCACGGTGAGGTCCAGCGCGAGCACCCCCTCATGGCTTCGCAGGTCAACCGGCTGCGGGACTTCGATGCCGGCGTCAGGACGCGGGCATGCGGGCGGCGATTCGGAGGCGACGGCGAGGTCCCACGCGAGAGTGCTCGCCGCGATGAAGCCAAGTACCGGAATTGTGCGCGCGGACATTCATCCGCGACTTTGAGTCAGTTGCGTGACAGACCGGTGTCACCCCGGCGGCCTGGGTTGGGCTCAGCGCTTCGCCAGCAGATCGCGAATCTGTGTCAGCAGCTGCTCGGTCGGCGAGGGCGCTGCGGCGACGGCCGGAGGCGGGCGCTTCAGCTTGTTGATGCCCTTGATGAGAACGAAGAGCGCCACCGCGACGATCAGGAATTCGAACAAGGTCTGCAGGAAGTGACCGTACTTCCACAGCACCGGCATGCCCTTCGGATCCGTGCCGATGCGCACGGCGAATTCACTGAAGTCGAAACCGCCGATGGCAAGGCCGAGCGGCGGCATGATGATGTCAGCGACCAGCGAACTGATGATCTTGCCGAAGGACGCACCGATCACGACGCCGACCGCGAGGTCGACGACGTTGCCCTTCATCGCAAATTCTTTGAATTCTGCACCGAGTCCCATATTCGTCTCCCCTTGGTCCTGCAGTGAGTTCGCGTCGGCTCTATGCGGCGGCCTTCTTCTTGCGCTTCGGCTTCGCGGGTGCGGCTTCCGCCGCGGCTTTGGTCTTCGTCGACTTCTTGGCCTTGCTGGCCGCGCGCGCCTTCCTGGCTTTCGGCGCTTCCTCCTTCACCGGCTCCGCTACGGCGGCGCCCTCGACGAGCTGCATGAACGCCATCGGGGCCGAATCCCCCGGACGCGGCGCCATGTGCAGGATGCGGGTGTAGCCACCCGGGCGCGTGCGGAAGCGCGGGCCCAGATCCGCAAACAACTTCTCCACCACGGCCGCATCGCGCAACCGGGAGAACGCCAGCCGGCGGTGCGCCTCGCTGTCGGTCTTGCCGAGCGTGATGAGCGGTTCCACCACCCGGCGCAGCTCCTTGGCCTTCGGCAGCGTCGTACGGATCGTCTCGTGCCGCAGCAGCGAGACGCTCATGTTGCGCATGAGCGCGTGGCGGTGCGGGCTGTTGCGTGACAGCTGCCGGCCCGAGAGATGGTGACGCATATCTGTTTCCTGACTCTTCGTCTGGCGCGCCGTTTACAGGACGTCGCGCTCTTCTTCGTGCTTCAGGCCCGCCGGCGGCCAGCCCTCGAGGCGCATGCCGAGCATCAGGCCGTGGCTCTGCAGCACTTCCTTGATCTCGGTGAGCGACTTCTTGCCGAGATTCGGCGTGCGCAGCAGCTCGACCTCGGTGCGCTGCACCAGATCGCCGATGTAGTGGATGTTCTCCGCCTTGAGGCAGTTCGCGCTGCGCACGGTGAGCTCGAGCTCATCGACCGGCCGCAGCAGTATGGAATCGAACTGCATCTCGGAGACCTTGGTCGAGGCTTCCTCTTCGCCCTGCAGGTCGACGAACACCGACAGCTGATCCTTCAGGATCCCGCCGGCGCGACGGATCGCCTCTTCGGCGTCGATCGTGCCGTTGGTCTCGATGTCGATCACCAGCTTGTCGAGGTCGGTGCGCTGCTCCACGCGCGCCGCATCGACCGAGTAGGTCACGCGACGCACGGGGGAGAACGACGCATCGAGCTGCAGCCGCCCGATCGGGCGCGTCTGCTCCTCGAACGCCGCACGCTGCGCTGCCGGGCGGTAGCCGCGGCCGCGCTCGATCTTCAGCGTCATCGACAGCTCGCCCGCCTTGGTGAGGTTCGCAATCACCAGCTCCGGGTTCACGACTTCGATGTCGTGGTCCGTCTGGATATCACCTGCGGTCACCGGGCCCGGGCCCTTCTTGTGCAGTCGCAGCTCGGCGCTGTCGCGCGTGTGCATGCGCAGGGCGACCTGCTTCAGGTTCAGCAGAATGTCGACCACGTCTTCCTGCACGCCCTCGATGCTCGTGTACTCATGCAGCACGCCATCGATTTCCACTTCCGTGATGGCGGCGCCCGGCATCGACGACAGCAGCACGCGGCGCAGTGCGTTGCCGAGCGTGTGGCCGAAGCCCCGCTCGAACGGCTCGATCACAACACGCGCCTGGCGCGGAGCGACCGGCTGCACCTTGACGACGCGCGGCTTTAAGAACTCTCCTACGGATCCCTGCATTGCAGTACCACCTTTACTTCGAATACAGCTCGATGACCAGGTTCTCGTTGATGTCCGGCAGCACGTCATCACGCGCCGGCACCGTCTTGAACACGCCGCGCATCTGCTTGTCGTCAACCTCTACCCATTCGGGCAGGCCGACCTGCTGCGCAACGTTGAGCGCGCTCTGGATGCGCAGCTGCTTGCGCGACTTCTCGCGCACCTGCACCACATCGCCCGCCCGGCACTGATACGAGGCAATCGTCACCGCCTGCTCGTTCACGGTGATCGCCTTGTGCGCGACGAGCTGGCGCGCCTCGGCACGCGTGGCCGCAAATCCCATGCGGTACACCACGTTGTCCAGGCGGCACTCGAGGAGCTTCAGCAGGTTCTCGCCCGTGGCGCCCGTGCGGCGCGCCGCTTCCTCGTAGTAGTTGCTGAACTGGCGCTCCAGCACGCCGTACATGCGGCGCAGCTTCTGCTTCTCGCGCAGCTGCAGGCCGTAGTCCGAGAGGCGCTGGCGCCGCTCGCCCTTGATGCCGCCGGGGGGCACGGAGAACTTGCACTTGCTCTCGAGCGGCTTGCTGCCGCCGGTGAGGAACAGGTCGGTGCCCTCGCGTCTGGCGAGCTTGCACCGGGGGCCGACGTATCGCGCCATATTCGCTTGAACCTCGCTCCTAGACTCTGCGCTTCTTGGGCGGCCGACAGCCGTTGTGCGGTATCGGTGTCACGTCCGAGATGCTGGTGATCTTCAGTCCGCAGGCATTGAGCGCCCGCACCGCCGACTCGCGTCCGGGGCCGGGGCCACCGACGCGCACCTCGACGTTCTTCACGCCGTGCTCCTGCGCCGCAACGCCCGCCTTCTCGGCCGCGACCTGCGCGGCGAAGGGCGTGCTCTTTCTCGAGCCGCGGAAGCCGCAGCCGCCCGAGGTCGCCCAGGAAAGCGTGTTTCCTTGACGGTCCGTGATCGTGATGATCGTGTTGTTGAAGGAGGCGTGCACGTGCGCGATCGCATCGAGCACGTTCTTGCGCGCCTTCTTCGGCTTCTTCGCCGCCGCTGCGGCCGCAGCACCTGCTGCGGGAGCCGCTGCGCCCGCTGCCGCTGCCGGTGCCGGTGCCGGGGGTTTTTGCTCAGCCATATTGTCTTAAGCCCTCTTAAACCTTGCCCGGAGGCGCGTTCAGTTTCACGGCCTGCTTGCGCGGACCCTTGCGCGTGCGCGCGTTCGTGCGCGTGCG
>Ga0335079_10000617_pt1 | contig 40901 bp, 40 predicted proteins | sample Lox_Sample_33_FD_206719 | JGI IMG/M metagenome (GOLD analysis project Ga0335079, IMG submission 206719) | Soil microbial communities from Loxahatchee National Wildlife Refuge, Florida, United States - Lox_Sample_3.3 | ecosystem: Environmental > Terrestrial > Soil > Wetlands | place: USA...
GGTGCAGCGCTTATAGCGCTGCCGGCGTGCCAATGTACTGAGAACTCTCATCACAGGGAAGGCTCCAGAAGCAAAAACCCCCGCCGGGATCGCCGGCAGGGGCTTTGTCTGAAACGTTCCGGGTGAAGCGGGACTTGTGTCCCCGCGCCAGCGGAACTTCTACTCTTTCAACGCCCCCTCGATTGCCCCGGTCAGCTCGGGGGAGAGGGGCGTCACGCGGGAGAAGTACTTCCCAATGATCTTCCCGTCGCGGTTCACGAGGTACTTCTGGAAATTCCATTTCACGTCCCCGCCGTAGACCGGGTCGGAGGTGATGAACTTGTAGAGGGGGTGCTGGTCGCTCCCCATGACCGAGATTTTCGAGAACATGTCGAACGTGACGCCGTACGTCGACGTGCAGAACTTCTTGATTTCGGGGTCCGTGCCCGGTTCCTGCTCCCCGAAGTTGTTGGCGGGGAACCCCAGGATCACGAATCCCCGGTCCCGGTATTTCTCGTACAGCGCCTCGAGGTCCTTGTACTGGGGCGTGAAGCCGCACTGCGAGGCGACGTTCACGATGAGTATGACCTTCCCCTTGTACTTCGACAGGGGAACATCCGTCCCATCGATGTCCTTCATCGTGAATGAGAGGACTGATGTGTGCGGTTTTTCACGTGCAATTGCGACTGACATGGCTGCTCCCACAATGATCGCGGCTGCGAGCAGAAGCCCCGTGCGCACGGGAGCCCGGCCAACTCTGATTGAATGGTGCATTGATCCTCCCGATGCGGTGCACGATGTGCTTCCGTTTACTCCATCTAAACACCCCTCGGGCGGGAGGGGTTCCTCCCCCCGTGCCGTGATCACACCCGGGGCTTGACTTTTGTGACCGCGAATGCGTACTTTAGCGGAGAACCTCTTGCGGCAATGCCGTGTGATGCAGGTGGGAAATCACCCCTTGCTTCCGGGAGGTTGTATGAGGAAAAGTGCGAGGGCGATGCGGAGAGTGGTGCTGCGCCAGATGTTCGATCTGCTCGAAGAGCGGTACGGCATCGAGCTGGACCGGGCGGCGTTTATGGCGGATAGCATGTCGCTCCACGAAATAGATGCGGCGCTGTCGTTCAAAAGCGACCCGCATCTGGAAGAGCTTCGCGGCGCTCTCGATCGCATAGATGACGGCTCGTTCGGGGTCTGCATCGGCTGTAAGACCGAGATCGACCAGCGCCTGCTGGTCGAGGATCCCGCGCGCCGGATATGCGAGAAATGCGAAAAGGAGTACAACCGCTCGTCGTCCGTGTTCATGCCGGCGCATATGGTCGAGTAGCGCCGACGCGCGAGCCAGGTTGTGCGCATCAGGCCCGTCCACCCGCAACGGCCCTCCGGTAATTCCGCCTTTGTTCCCACAATCCGTCCGACTGCAGGCATGAAAAAGGACCTTGTCTCGTTTGCGCTCTGGAACACGAAAGACCTTTCCGCGGTGTTCACGCTGGCGCGCAGGCTCAAGAACGGCGACCTCCGGGGCTCCCCCCTGCTCGAGCGAAAGAGCGTTGCGATGATATTCGAGAAGGAATCGCTCCGCACGCGCGTGGCGTTCGAGGTGGGGATCGCGCAGCTGGGCGGACACCCGATCTTCCTCCAGCAGGAAACGATCGGCATGGCGACGCGGGAATCGGTGCACGACATCGGCGTCGTCCTCTCGCGCTACAACGAACTGATCGTGGCGCGGACCAGCCGCCACCAGACCTGCGTCCAGCTCGCCGAGAGCGCGACGGTCCCGGTGATCAACGCAATGACGGACCTCCTCCATCCGTGCCAGATACTCGCCGACATCTTCACGCTCCAGGAGGCGGGACGGTTCGGTCCGGCGCAGAAACTCCTCTATATCGGCGACGGGAACAACGTGGCAAACTCACTCCTGGAAATCGCCGAGAAGCTCTCCTTCCGTCTCGTCCTGTGCTGCCCGCCCGGGTTCGAGCCTCACCCGCAGATCCTCGAGCAGGCGAAGGCGGGCGCGGTCGGCAGCGTCGAGCTGACGCGCGATCCTGCCGTCGCGGTGAAAGACGCGGATGTGGTCTACACCGACGTCTGGCCCCAGACGGAAGCCGGCGGAAGCCGCCTCGCCCACGTGTTCAAGCCGTACCAGGTCAACAAGACTCTCCTGAAAGAGGCGAAGAAGGACTGCCTCGTGATGCACCGGCTCCCGGCGAACCGCGGTGAAGAAATCACGACCGATGTGCTCGATGGCAAGCATTCCATCGCGCTCACGCAGGCGGAGAATCGTCTTCACGTACACAAGGGCGTTATTGCCTTCCTCCTGGGCGCTGCATAGGTGTCTGCAATACTGGGCATTGATCACCATTCTGGACGCTGAACCGGGGTGTGACGGCGGAATCCGGCCCCCGCAGGCCGTTATCCGGTTGGCACGTCTGTTGGAGCATCATCTCCCGGTGGTTTGGCTCAGGAAGTGGGGTGTTTCGATGAAAACGATAATGGCTCTTGGAGTGCTTCTGATTCTGGCCTCCGCACCCGCGCTCTCCCAGGAAGACGCGGACATGGGCATGTTCTATTCATCCCTGGGCTCCGAGGGAGAGTGGATCCCGGTTGACGGCGGCAACTACGTCTGGCACCCTGCCGGCGTGGATCCCGACTGGCGGCCGTACACGGACGGGCACTGGGTCTGGACTGATGACGGGTGGTACTGGGCGTCGGAGGAGCCGTGGGCGTGGGCAACGTACCACTACGGCCGCTGGTACTTCGACGACACGTACGGATGGGTCTGGATGCCAGGGTATGAATGGGCGCCCGCCTGGGTGGAGTGGCGCTACGGCGACGATTGCATCGGCTGGGCGCCGCTCAGTCCTTACGCCGTGTTCAGCGTGAACTGGGGGGTCCACTACCGGAGGTACTGGGCTACTCCCTATTACTACTGGTCGTTCGTGGATTGCCGGTACATGGGGTACGGCGATATTCACCGCTACATTTATCGCACCTCCGACAACACCCGCTTTATCGGGCGCACGCGCACGGCAGGCAGCGTCCGCTACGACGGTGGGCGCATCGTGACGCGCGGGCCGGAGCGGGGGTACGTCGAGCAGCGGGGCGGCGTGAGCATCCCCCGCGCCTCGCTCGTGGACGTGCGCGAGAGGGGAGAGGCGGGCGTGATGAGGGAACCGGGGGGCGAGCGGATCGGCGTCTACAGGCCGCGCATCGAAGCGGGCTCGCGGGCCGTGCCGGCCGTCCGGCCGGACCGCGTGCGCGCGGAAGATCACCCGATGAATTTCGACATGCGGGGGACCGATATCCGTCGCACGGAAGAGGCCCGCGCCCCAAGAGAAAACGTGATGCCCCCCGTGGAGCGGCAGGCGCCGGCCGCGCGGCCGAACTATCAGTCGCGTGAATTGAGCAGGCCCGCCGCCCGGCCGGCCGTCGAGGAACGGCCCCGGCAGGAGCGGCGAAACGAGGGTGCGACGAACGCGCCGCGCAACAACGGCTGGTCCAGACCGGGGCGGACGTTTACGCCGCCGGCGAGGTCAGGCGGAGGGCATGTGGAAGCGCCCGCGCACGAGAGGAGCGGCGGCGGCGGGCATGGAGGTCGGCGCTAGAATGTCCGCTAAAGCGGGACGCAGAGAACGCGCTTTCTGCGAAGTGCGCTTTTTGCATCCCGCCGCAGGCGGGACAATCTAGACCCCCGCAACAAAATCCTTCTTCCTTTTCACCAGCTGCGCCCCCTTCCAGTTGTAGATCTGGAAGAGCTGCGGCGAACCCGAGGTCTGCACGATATACCTGTCCGCTCCCTTCGCCTGGTAGAAGCGGAGCTGCGTCCCCGCCACTTCGATCTGCACGATGAGCGGGGGCATCACGGCCATGGCCGTGTCGGTGAAATCGTCGGCCTGGAGGTTCGCGAGGGCTCCCGTGAAGTTCTTCACCGCGTCGTTTTTCGCGATCTCGTCCCCCACCTTCCACACGCTGTCCTGCCTGGCAAGCACCACCGTGGTGTCGCCGAAGCGGAGTGTCACCTGGCCGATCGCGTCCTGGTCGGTCCTGAAAATCGTCTTGTCGCGCCACTCGCTCGTGCGCCGCGCGAACGTCGAGGCGAACATCCCGGTGGCGAGGTAGACGTTGTCCGAGCCGTCGCGGCGGACGTAGGTCTCCGTGTAGGACGTGCTCGGCTTGCCGATCCAGAAGACCGCCTTCGCGCTGCCGTGCTCGTAGATGCTCACCACCGTCCCGGTGGAATCGAGCTGGAACAGCCCCCGCTTGTCGGGGTTGGAGGAGACGAGCCCGGTCAGCTCGATGTGTTTGCCGGCCGAGAGCGTTGAGCCCACCGTGGCGTCGTCCGCCCGGTAGTGGACCGGCGATGTCACCATCCACTCTCCTCCCTGGCGCTCGAGCACGGTGGCGCCTGCCGGGCCGCGGACGTCAATCCTGTCCACCGCCGCGGAATCAAAATCCACCAGCATCTTCCCTGACGATTCGGGCGTGCTGGATTCGCCGGGCCGCTGCATCACCAGGTAGGCGACGACGACGAGCGCGGCGAGCACGCCTGCAAGTACCCACGTGTTCCTGGTCATAAGGCTTCCGTTCGGGCTCCTACGCTGTTTCCATGGCTTTCTTGCGCGCCTTGCGCATCCTCCACCGGATCAGGCCGTACGCCATGACCAGGAGCGGAGGAACGGCCATGTCCGCGTACTTGACGACCTTCTTCGTGGCGTCCGCAGCAGGCTCGAGAGGGGGATTCAGCGCCTCCTTCGTGCGGATGGAGATCAGCCCGGCGTCGTCCACGAGGTAGTCGATCATGTTCGCGAAGAACGTCACGTTGTCCTTGCTCCCGCCGATGTACTGGTCGCGGGCGAAGTCGCCGTCCCCCACCAGCACGATGCGCGTGTCGGGCGACGTGGTCAGCGCCGACGGCGGGGGCGGGAGCGAACCGGAGGCGGTGTCCGCTGGGATGGGTTTCCCCTGGTAGAGGCTCGTGAAATGCCCCGAGACGATCGCCGCAAGGGGGATCCCGGACTCCGTGAAATCTTCCCGCGTCCACCGCTGGAGCGGGTCGTACATGAACATCCCGGTCAGCCTGCCGCTCTGTTTCGAGGAGCGCATGAGGATCTCGGCCTGGAGGCCCATCGCGCCGATCCGCTCGGTGTCGATCGAGCTGGCGAAAAAGAGGATCAGCCCCTGGAGGTCCTTCACCATCGCGTTCCCCTTGTCGAAGTTGCTCACCTCCGGCAGGTAGGGGAAGGGTACCTGCGACTGGATCGAGAAGCCGGACTGCTGCTGCACGAGGCTGATGTTGGCGCACTGCGCGTCGCGGACGAGATCGTTGTCGAGGCGCAGGCCGTAGGCGGCCAGCATGTCGTCGAGGTGCAGGTCGAGGCGCTGCCCGTACTGCCGCTGGAGCGTCGCGTCGACCCGGTTGAGCAGGAAGGCGACGCGGCCCCCGCGCATGATGTACTGGTCGACCTGGAACTTCTGCGGCTCGGTGAACGGCTGCGTCGGCGCCATCACGACGAGCGCGGACACGTCCTGCGGCACCGGCGTCCCCTTGCTCACGTCAACGGTCGTGAAGTCGTACTGTTTCCTCATCGGCTCCTGGACCGCGCGGAACTCGCTCAGCGCCGGCTCCCCCTGGCCCGAGAGGAACGCGATCTTCTTCTGTCCCTTCGAGGTCAGTCTCTTGATCGTGCTCGAGATCTCGTATTCCAGCGTGCCCAGGTTTTGCACGACGGGGATGACCTCTTTCTTGTCCTCGTACAGGAGCACCATGCCCATGTACGCGCGCTGGACCTGTGCCTTGTCCTCCTTGATGACCTGGACCTGCAGCGGCGCGATCCCCTGCTGCTGCGCGTCCATTTCCCCTTTTTCGCCCGTCGGGTCGATGAACTCGAACTGGAAGTTCCCCCGGGCGTAGGCCTTGTAGTCGTTCAGCTCGTCCAGGAGCGCACGCCGGTTGTTGTTGTACGGCGCCGGGAGGTCCTCCGTGAAGTAGGCGCGGACGGTGACCTTGTCGTCCAGGTTGCGGACGAGCGCCTTGCTGGCTTCCGAGAGCGTGAACTGTCCGTTGCGCGTCAGGTCGAACCTGGCGAACAGCCTGATGGAAATGATGTTCAGGACGATGAGGATCGCCAGGACGATCCCCAGGCGGGTGAGCGTTTGCGATTTCAACGGTTGGGCTGTCATGGCGTCCTCACCACTTCCGTCGTTCGAGTGAGGCCGTCGCCATCATCAGCGCGAAGCCCAGGACGCTGCCGAAGTAGATGATGTCACGGGAGTCGATCACCCCGCGGGCGATGCTCGCGAAGTGGTAGTCCATCCCCAGGAACTCCACCGTGGGCGCGATGAGTGCGGGCATGTAGATCAGCACCTTGTCCGCCAGGAAGAAGGCCAGGACGATCAGGAGTCCCACCAGGAACGCCACGATCTGGTTCTCCGTGAGGCTCGAGGCGAAAATGCCGATGGCGATGTAGGCGCCCCCTGTCAGCATGAGCCCGATGTACCCTGCGATGACGGGACCCAGGTCGGGGCTCCCGAGCGCCATGAGCGTGATCAGGTAGACGAGCGTCGGGGCGAGCGTCGCCGCCAGGAGCGACCAGGCCGCGAGGAACTTCCCCAGGACGATCTCGGAGTCCCGGACCGGCTTCGTCGTGAGCAGCTCGAGCGTTCCCGACTTCTTCTCCTCCGCCAGGAGCCGCATGGTGACGGCCGGGACGAAGAAGAGGAACACCAGGGGGACAAGCTCGAACACCACGCGCATCGAGGCGGTGTTGATGAGGAACAGGTTGCTGGAAAAATACCAGCCCACGATCGCGAGGAACACCACGATCACCACGTACGCCACGGGCGAGTTGAAGTAGGAGCGGAGCTCGCGGCGGTAGATGGGGCCGACGTTGGACAGGGAGAGCGAGAGTGCTGCCATGTGTGCGGATTATGCTGTCGTGAGTTTGTGGAACACCTCTTCCAGTGTGGTGACGCGGCGGTGCATTTCCAGCACCACCCACCCCTCGGCGACGGCGACCCGGAAAAGCGCCTCCCGGACGTCCGTCCCCTTGTCGGCGTGGATCTCGAACGTGCTGTGGCCGTCCGACTGCCCGAGGAGCGTCACGCCGGTGACCGAGGCGACGGAACGGATCTTCGGCGCGACGCCGTTCAGCGGATCGGCCCCCCCCGTCTTCAGCTCGAGCGTGATCGTGTCCGCGCCCTGGAAATCGTGCTGCAACTGGGCGGGCGTGCCGTTGGCCACGATCTTTCCTTCGTGGATGATCAGCACCCGGTCGCACGTGGCCTGGACCTCGGAGAGGATGTGCGTCGAGAGGATCACCGTCTTGGCCCGTCCCAGCTCGCGGATGAGCGCCCGGATTTCCGCGATCTGGTTCGGGTCGAGCCCGCTCGTGGGCTCATCCATGATCAGGACCTCGGGATCGTGGATCATCGACTGGGCGAGCCCGACGCGCTGCCGGTACCCCTTTGACAGCTCGCCGATGTCCTTGTGCCGGACGTCCTCGAGCCCGCAGACATGGACCATCTCCTTGATCCTGTGCTGCATCGCGCCCCCGCGCAGCGCGTGAAGCTGCGCCGAGTACTCCAGGTAATCGATGACGTTCATGTCGAGGTAGAGCGGGTTCATCTCGGGGAGATACCCGATCTTCCGCCTCACCTCCAGCGACGACGCGGCGGTGTCCAGGCCGTCCACCTCGACCGTGCCCGAGGTCGGCGGCATGTAACACGTGATGATCTTCATCGTGGTGGTTTTCCCCGCCCCGTTGGGGCCCAGGAAACCGAGGATCTCGCCGGTCTTCACATCGAACGAGATATCATCGATGGCCGGAGTCTCCCCGTACTTCTTGACGAGGTTGCGTACGGCTATGGACATAGGATGCGCTGGGTTTGTTACAGTGACTGCAGGATTGGTCGGAACGTGCAGAGACAAATGTAGCGAAGCGGCGAAAAAGAATCAATATCGCACACCCCGCTCACGCTCGCCGCACCGTATGGAACACGGGAGGGCCCCCGTTTGCTCCCGGCGTGTGCACGTGCGATTTCCCGGCCGGGCGGGGCCTCAGGAAGCGGGCTTGCGGGGCATGATCATCCATGCCACAAGGTAGACGAAAAGGCCCGGGACGATGCCGGTGAGGAGGTCCAGGACCACCACGAGCAGGCGGGCGACCGTCGGGTCGACCTCAAGGTATTCGGCGATCCCGCCGCACACGCCGGCGAATTTCTTGTCGGTGTCGGAAAGATAGAGGCGTTTCATGATGGCTCCGGTTGAGTGCCGGGAAATTGTGGTTCAGGGGGAAATTCCCGACATTTGATACGTACGGAGGGACAATGCAGTTTCGCAAGAAAATGATGGTCATCGGTGACAGGGTCCTCCTGCAGCTCGAGGACGGGCAGGACAGGACCAAGTCGGGCCTCTATCTCCCCGCCTCCGTGCGGGAGAAGGAAAAGGTCGCGATGGGGCGCGTGGTGCGCGTCGGCCCTGGCTACCCCATTCCGAACCCGAACTACACGGAAGACGAACCCTGGTCGACTCCCAAAGAGCCGATGCGGTACATCCCGCTCCAGGCCAAGGAAGGTGACTATGCCATCTTCCTTCGCGAGCAGGGGGTGGAGGTGGAGTTCGAGGAGCAGAAGTACCTCATCGTCCCCCAGTCGGCCGTGCTGATGATCGTGCGCGACGAGCTTGCAGAGTCGTGACGCCTGCCCGGTGCCGGCCGCACGCGACCGGCACCGGGACACCGTCGTCAGGCGACCGTAACGTCCTTCGCCAGGTAGACGTCCTGTATCGCGTTGAGGAGCGCCGCGCCGTCCTTCATCGGCCGCTGGAACGCCTTCCTCCCCGAGATGAGGCCCGTGCCTCCCGCCCTCTTGTTGATCACCGCCGTCTTGACCGCCTCGGCGAGATCGTTCTCGCCGGAGGCCCCGCCCGAATTGATGAGTCCCGCGCGCCCCATGTAGCAGTTGGCCACCTGGTATCGCGTCAGGTCGATCGGGTTGTCCGTGGTCAGCTCGGTGTAGACCTTCTTGCTCGTCTTGCCGAAATTGAGGGCGGTGTACCCGCCGTTGTTCTCCGGCAGCTTCTGCTTGATGATGTCGGCCTCAATCGTGACGCCCAGGTGGTTGGCCTGGCCGGTGAGGTCGGCGGAGACGTGGTAGTCCTTTTCCTTCGTCTTGAACGCGGCGTTGCGCGTGTAGCACCAGAGGATGGTCGCCATCCCGAGCTGGTGCGCGTGCTTGAAGGCTGCGGTCACCTCCTGGATCTGCCGCTTCGATTCCTCGGACCCGAAATAGATGGTCGCCCCGACCGCGGTCGCGCCCATGTCGAAGGCCATCTCCACGTCGCCGAACATGATCTGGTCATACGTATTCGGGTAGGAGAGGAACTCGTTGTGATTGACCTTCACGATGAAGGGGATCCTGTGGGCGTATTTCCGCGCGACCGATCCCAGGACGCCGAACGTCGATGCGACGGCGTTGCAGCCCCCCTCGATGGCGAGCTTCACGATGTTCTCGGGATCGAAATAGGCCGGGTTCGGGGCGAACGAGGCGCCGGCAGAATGCTCGATGCCCTGGTCTACCGGGAGGATCGACAGGTAGCCCGTGCCGGCGAGCCGGCCGGTGTTGAAGAGCTGTCCCAGCGACTTCAGGACGCCCGGTTTTCTGTCCGATCCGACCCAGACCCGGTCGATGAAATCCGGCCCGGGGAGGTGAAGCGAGGACTTAGGCACGGTTTTACACGTGTGCTCCAGGAGCGTCTTTGCGTCCGCCCCCAGTAATTGCTCGATCTCTTTGAGCTGCATTACCGCGTTCTCCTTGGGAATGTTTGGTGTGCGATGCCGGGTCAAAATATACCCAAACGCCGGCGGAGTTACAACGGTAGAAATTCCCTCCTGCGGTAACACTTTGTGCCAAAAAAGACAACTCTGTCGCCTTGTATGTACAGACTTAGCCCATATCCGCCGCCATTTGGGCAGAACCTTTCTGGCATGATATTCGTATATAACTCAGAGGCTCGCACAAAGCGCAGAGAGGAGGCACCCATGAGAATCCAGTATCGGTTCGCGAAACTCTCGAGAGACGAACGGGAGCTGCTGGAGATGGTGCTGCTGGAAGAGATGGATATGCAGCGCTGGTTCACGATCACGTACAGTGCGGCGTTCGGCAAAGAGCTTTTCCTCTCGCTCAACTGAAAGACAGGCGGATTTTACGACAATGAGAACCATAACGATCACGGCATTGATGGCAACGCTGGTGGCGATTCCGTTCATCCTCCGCAGGCACCGGGCGCAGGTCCGCACGATCCGCGCCGACTCGGGAACGGATGATCCCCGCCGGTACGACGTCTTCGATTTCGTAAGCTGACATACGGAAATCTCGCGACGCGTCCATTGGTGGGAATGGACGCGCTCGTCCGGGTGACAGGGGATACGCTGGTGGGTCGTATCCCCTGTCCCATTTTTTCCCGGTCATTGCGAGCGCTCTTTGCGAAGCGCGTCTTTTGCGTGGCGCCACCGGCGCCACAATCTGCCCCGAAATTTCCCCTTGCAACTCTCGCCTGTTCACCGTATCTTGCTTGGCAAGCTACTGTACACCGTTTTGCACTTTTAATGGTTCCGTTGGTTTCGAGGCTCTCCTCTGGAACGGACAGCACGTGCCCGTGTCGAGCGGTGGGAGTTGAGGGAGAACACCCGCTAACCGGCCTGTAAGCTATTAAGAGGCAAACACCAGGTGCCCCCGCGGGGGCGGCTCTGCCGTACGTTTCCAGCACTAGTGTCAATAAAGGAGATCCCGATGGAACAGGGTGTCGTGAAGTGGTTCAACGGGGCCAAGGGTTACGGGTTCATCAAGCGCGATTCGGGCGAGGACGTGTTTGTCCACTACAAGGCGATCGTGGGCGAGGGCTACAAGACGCTGAATGAGGGGGACAAGGTCCAGTTCGAAGTCGAAAAAGGGCCCAAGGGGCTGCAGGCGTCCAACGTCAGCAAAGTCTGACGGCGGCGCGGAGTTACGGTGCCGGCCCCGGCGCAATTGCCGGGGCTTTTGTGTTTCACTCTTGATGTAAGCAGAAGGAACAGTGCATGACTGGCACGGTAAAATTTTTCAACGGGGCAAAAGGGTACGGGTTCATCACGGCCGACGGGGGGGAGGAGATTTTCTTTCACCAGAGTAACGTGAAGCAGACCGGCTTCCGCGATACGCTGAAGCAGGGCGACCTGGTGTCGTTCGAAATCAAGACCGAGCAGAAAGGAAAACGGGCGATCAACGTCGTCCGCCAGTAACGTCGGTATGGACACGGTCCGCGTCGGCCTTTGCACCGGCCTCGGGCCGCTCTCGGAGGGGGACCTCGCCGCGAGGCTGGGGGGACCGGATATTCTCCTCTTCCCGGAGCTCGTCGATGGCGGATACGCACGCCTGAAATCGGGAGGAGAGCCGCACCGCGCGGGAGATCCTCTGCTGCGGCAGTTTTCGGCGGCCTCGCGCACCGTTGCCCCCGCGTGCATCGCCGGCAGCGTATTCCTCCTGCAGGGGAGCCCCGCTCCCGCCAACGCGAGCCTGGTCTTCCAGGGCGGCCGCGTGATCCACAGGTACGACAAGATCCACCTCTTCCGCCCCACCGGGGATCACCTCTACTTCCGCGCCGGGTCCCGCATCCGCACGTTCCGGCTCCGCGCCGGGCGCTCAACACTCCGCTGCGGCGTCATCATCTGCTACGACCTCCGGTTTCCCGAGCTTGCCAGGGCCATGACACGGATGGGCATGGACATCCTCTTCATCCCCGCCCGATGGCCCGCCGCGCGCGACGACGCCTGGCAGACGCTGCTGAAGGCCCGGGCGATCGAAAACCAGGTTTTTGTCGTGGGGTGCAATGCCGGGGGGGAGGAGGGGGGATGGTCCTACGCGTTTGACCCGACGGGAGTGAAGATCTTCGACAGCCACGACGCGCCCGGGGACGAAGCCCACGCGCTCGCGCTCGACCTGGGGCGCATCGACGAGGCCCTCCGGCTGCACCGGGGACTCGCCGAGGCGGTGGTGCTACGATCGTCGCCGCTTCGGCGCCGCGTGACGGCGCGCCGCGGGCGCGCCCGCTGAACGCCTGGCGCCGTGCTCGCGGCTCGCGACCGTGTGCACGCCGCCGCGGATCCGGTAATCGGCGGTCACCTTCATCCATTTCGGCGACGCACAGCGGACGAGATCTTCCAGGATCCTGTTGACCGCGTGCTCCTGGTAGATGCCGACGTTCCTGTAGGAGAGCAGGTAGTACTTGAACGACCGGAGCTCGATCAGCACCCGGGCCGGGACGTAGGAGACCGTGATGGTGCCGAAATCGGGGAGTCCCGACCAGGGGCAGACGGCGGTGAATTCGTCCGTGTCGATATCGACGACGATCTCCTTCCCCGGGTATTCGTAGGGAAACGTCTCGAGCGCGGCCGTGTCGATGGAAGACTCCGGCGCGGCATCGTAGCGCCGGTCAAGCGGTTGCGTCATCGGTCTCGCGGATCTGTCCGGTGAATGGTCGTGCCGTACGACTGCGGCGGGAGATAATATATGAGAATCGTCCTGCAAATGAAAACCGGCCCCCTTCTCGTCTCACTCCTCGTGGGGCTCTGTGTCGCGGGGTGCGCGGGGACATCGCGGCCCGTCGCGGAACCCTCCGAGAGAGGGTGGGTCTCCCGCGAGATCCTGGATACACCCCCCTACGCGGCGTTCAAAGCCGGGTACGACACCGCGACGATTATGCCGGCGCTGGTTTCCCTCATCAGCGGCGCGAAAGAGGGGGTGGACGTGACCGTTTTTTTCGGCGGGTGGTGCCCCGACAGCAAGAGGGAGGTTCCGCGCTTCCTGAAGCTCGCCGATGAGGCGGGCTTCCCCCCCTCCAGCATCAGGCTCTACGCGCTGGACCGGACGAAGAAGAGCGACGACGGGATGACGGATACGTTCGGCATCACGCGCGTGCCGACGTTCGTCTTCATGAAGGAGGGGAGGGAGCTGGGGAGGATCACCGAGTTCCCCTCGACCACGATCGAGGGGGACGTCGTGACGATCCTCGCGAAGGGATTGCCGCGATGACCGTCAGGCGTGCTGGTAGGCCATCGCCTTCAGCAGCATGATCCGCTTCTGGATCGGCGGGTGCGTGGAGAACAGGTCCGCGAAAAATCCTTCCTTGCCGTCCAGGTTGCTCCCGAGCGGGTTGGCGATGCAGAGGTGGGCGGTCCCCTGTTTGATCGAGCGCGTCGGTTCGACCGCGGCGTCGATCTTCTGCAGCGCGGAGGCCAGCGCCGCCGGGTTGCGCGTCAGCTGGGCGCCGGAGGCGTCCGCCAGGTATTCCCTCTGCCGCGACACCGCCATCGCGAGCACCTTCGAAATGAAGGGGGCAAGGACCAGCGCGATCAGCCAGAGCACCAGCAGCACCACTCCCCCTCCGCCCCCCCCGCTCCTGCTCCGCCTCCCCCCCGTGCCGAACCGCGCCGTGCGCGAGCCGAACTGCGCCAGGAGCATCACGGCGCCGATCAGGGCGGCGATGACTGTCATCAGCCTTTTGTCGTTGTTGCGCACGTGGCCCATCTCGTGGGCCACGACTCCCTGCAGCTCGTCCCTGTTGAGCGAATCGAGAAGTCCCTGCGTGACCGCTATGCAGGCGTGCTCGGGGTCCTTCCCCGTGGCGAACGCGTTCGGGTCGGGATCGGGGATGACGTACACCGCGGGGGGGGGAATGCCGGCGGCGATCGCCATCTCCTCCACGACGTTGTGAAGCTGCGTGTAGCGGGGATCGTCTGCGGGGGCCGGAACGGCGCCCGAGGAGGCGAGCACGGTGCGGGCGCCGCTCTCCAGCCCGTTGTACGCGCTGAAGGCGCCGATGAGGATTGCGGCGAGCGTGGCGACCGGGAAGCCGAAAAGCCCGCGCCCTCCCGGGTCATACCCCAGGAAGAAGACGTCGAATCCGAGGCCCAGGAACGCGACAAACAGCACGAAGACCGCCATCACCACCACCGTGTTCCGCCGGTTCGCCGCCTGTTGTTCGAATATGTTGGCGGGTGCGCCGCTCACGGCCGGGCGCTATTTCTTCAGCGAGAGGTCGACCTGCGGCACCTCCCTGTCGCCGGCGTCCTTGATTTCGAACAGTTCCGCCGGCTTGAAAGAGAACATCCCCGCGATGATGTTGCCGGGAAACACCTGCTGGGCGATGTTGAACTTTGTCGCAATGTCGTTGTAGAACTGGCGGGCGAAGCCGATCTTGTTCTCCGTGCTTGACAGTTCTTCCTGCAGCTGCTTGACGTTTTCGTTCGACTTCAGCGTGGGATAGCTCTCGGCCAGCGCGAAGAGGCGTCCGAGGGCGCCCGTCAGGGCCCCCTCCTTTGCCGCGGAGTCGGCGACGCCGGTGGCGCTCACCGCTGCGGCCCGGGCGGCGATGACCTTCTGAAGCGTCTCCTGCTCGAATTCCATCGAGCCCTTGATGGTGTTGACGAGGTTCGGGATGAGATCGTGACGGCGCTTGAGCTGCACGTCAATCTGCTTCCATCCGTTGGCCACCTGGTTGCGCAGCGTGATCAGGCCGTTATACCGCGCGATCGCCCAGATGAGGACGACGACGACGAGAATGAGAAGAATGAGCAGCGGACCCATGGATGCTCCGGTCGGTTGTGTTCGGGACAGCGCCAACGTAAAAAGAAGCAGGCTGGAAGTCAAGGCGGGTTTGTTGACATTCGGAAGCGATTTGGATATATTCCCGTGCATTTGGCGGACGAAGTTCGCCGTTCCCCCCCGCCGGCCCATTGTGCCTGACCATGCCCTCGGACGACCAACATAATCCAGGCGACTCCGCACGCAAGCAACTCCTGGAGGAGATCCGCAAGCGCGCCGAAGAAGCGGAGATGAAGCGTCTCGAGGAGGAGGACCGGAGCCGCACGGGCCGCCGCGACGTCGATCCCCTCAAGAGCAAATCCCCCGCACCGTTTCCCGTTCCCGCCGCCGAGACCCCCGCGGCGGGGAACAAAGCCGCCATGGAGCAGAAGATCCTCGTGCTGCGCGAGCGCCTGCACAGCGCTCTTGAACGCGGCAAGGCGGAAAAGGCCGCGGAGCTCTTCGCCGAGCTGAGCCGCCTGAACCCGGAAGACCCCGGGCTCGCCGATCTGAGGGGGCGCCTGGAAATCCTGCAGGAAGAACGGGCCAGAGTCCGCGAACGGGAGCAGACGCGGGCCGTTTTCACGCCTCCTCCCGAGCCCTCGCCGGAGCGGAGCCCCGAGCGGGCGGAACAGCCGCCGGAGCCTCCTCCACCCCCCCCGCGCCCCCAGCCGCGTCCCCCCGCCGAAGACAGGGCGGAGCGGGAGAAACGCCGCAGGAAGGTCGCCGACATGATGGATGCGGCGAACACCTACTACCAGCAGGAGAAATACGACAAGGCCCTCACGTACGTGGGGGAGGTGCTGAACCTCGACCCTTCCAACGGCGAGGCGACGACGCTCCGCGCGCAGATCATGAAGGCGCGCGATCTCGGGGAACGAGTGAGGCAGGAGGACGAGGAGCGCCGGGCGATGGAGAACGCCGGCGGCGGCTCCAAGCGGCGCCAGAGGAATGAGCCCGCCGCTCCCTCCTCGGGTCGCCCCACGGATTTCTGGGGGGCGTCGCTCAACCAGAAGCTCGAATCGGATTACGACATCGTCCCCGAGGAGAAGGGTCCGGTCGGTCCGCCGCCGCTTCCCCTTTCGCAGCGCGTCGCCAACAGGCTCTCGCAGGTCCATATCCCCGTCAAGCCCGTGCTGACCGTCGCCGCGGCGGCCGTCCTTGCGCTCGCGGTCTGGCTCCTGGTGGACTATATCAGGAACAGCGTCTCCCCCGCCCGGTATTCCGTCCTGATCCTTCCCCCCGTGACGGCGGGTGACACGTCGCTGGAATATGTCGCGGCCGGATTCTCGGAGGACGTGATCGCGGACATGGGCCGCATCAACGACATCCGTGTGATCAATCCGGCAACCGCCGACGCGTTCGGCGCTTCGACGGCTCCCCCCGGGCAGATCGCCCGCGCCCTCGGTGCAAACTATGTCCTCTCCTGGTCGATCGCCCGTGCGCCGGGGAGCTTCGACGTCCAGCTCACGTTTGCCGACACGCTGACGGGGAAGCGGCTCTGGGGATCCCAGTTCCACGTCTCGGAGCGGGAACTCTCCGCAACGCGCCCGGAAATCGTCCGCGGGATGGCGCAGGGAATGGGGGTCAAGGCGCTGACGGCTGATGGGGCGCCGATCAATGTCAGCGCGACCAACAACGCCGCCGCGTACGACGAGTACCTCAGGGGACGCTCGCTGCTTCGCTCCGGCGAGAGTTTTGCCCCCGAGGAGGCGCTGACGCTGTTCGACCAGGCGCTCCGTCTCGATCCCGACTTCGCCGAGGCACATGCCGCGGCCGCGTGGGCGCACATCCTCTCGTACGAGACCTCCGTGGAGATGCAGCAGTCGCACGTCGCCCAGGCGATCGTTGAAGTGCAGAAGGCGCTCTCGGGCGGTGCGAGGACGTCGGAGACATTCCGTGCCTGGGGACTCGCAGAGCAGTACCGGGGGGATTTTGACAACGCCATCGTCCGGCTCGAACAGGCCGTGGGGGTCTCTCCGAGCGACGCGGAATCGCAGCGCCGGCTCGCCGTCGCGTACGCCGCGAAGGGACGGATCGACGACGCCGTCAAGGCGGCGCAGCGGAGCGTGGCGGACGACCCCGGCAACATCGCCGCCCATACGCTCCTGGGCGAAGTGGAGCAGTTCAGGGCGATCCACGAGTCCGACAACCGGGACGACTACCGTGCGGCCATGAAGGCGTATGATCAGGGGATGAGGCTTGCCCGCGACAAGAGCGACTACGGGAGCGGGCTCTACGTGGAAGTCCTGGTCAACCTCGAGCAGATCGACCGGGTGACGGACATCCTGCTCGACCGGACCGCACGCATGCGCGACAGCTACGTCGACTTTTACAAGCTGGGGCGCGTGCAGCAATCCGCGGGGAAGCCGATCGCCGAGTGGCAGCCGACGCTCGTCCGCGCGCGGGACATTCTCACGACCCACCTCGAAGCCCAGCCGGACGATGCCGTGGCGCAGGCGTACCTTGCGCTGGTGTACACGCGGCTCGGGACGTTCAAAGACGCGCTCGCCTCGAGCGCGCGGGCCCAGGCCGCAGCTCCCGGCGACAACGCTGTGCTCTACCTCACGTCACGGATGTACGCGCTCCAGAAGGACAAGAAAAAGGCGCTGGACTACCTGGCGAAGGCGGCCGGCCGGCGTTATTCGCTCGCGGCCGTGCTGGATATGGACTATTTCGGGCTCCACGGCGACCCGGATTTCCTTGCCGCACTGAAGCGGTAACCCCTCTCTCTCGCCGCACCTGCCCGACGGCTCATCCGGGTCTGTCGAATCGTCAGGCGGCGCTCACATTGATGCGTTCCTCCCCGATTTTTCATGACAGAGTGTGAATGTGACGCTCGTCAGCTTCTCCTCCCGTTGCGTTGACAATCAAGGGGTCAATGGATATATTGGCTACACTGGAGTAATAGGTTGTAACGGTTCTTCCAAGTGACGGCCGTGCCTGACCTCGACGACGCAACACGACAGGAGCAAAGGAAAAAGGCGGGCGACTTCCTGAAGATGGCCGACAAGCTCTTCAAGGGGTCGGACTACGAGGGAGCGGTACGTCTCGTCCAGCTTGCGATGCAGACTGATCCGCACAATCCGTACGCGGTGGCGTACATGGAGCGGATCAAGTTTGCGATAGAGCAGCGCGACAGCAAGCGGGAGCCCGGGGCCCAGACGCCCGAATCGGCGACGGCCCCTGCGGGCCCGCCCCAGTCTGCGAGCGCTCCCCCGAGACCCGGTCCTTCGGGAGTTCAGCCTCGCCAGGCGACGCCTCCGCCGCCGGCCTCTTCCCCCGGTCCACGGCCGGCCCCCCCCGCGTCATCTGTGGGTCCGCGGCAGGTCTCCCCCCCGCAGCGCCCCGCCCAGTCGGCTGCCCCACCCGCACCCCCGCCGGGCAAGGCCGCTTCGACTCCCACGCCTCCGCCCCCGGTCCGCCGCGACACCGTTCCTCCCAGGACGCCGGCGCAGCAGCGCATCGACCCCGCCGAGCTGCAGCGCAGGCAGCTCGATGAGGAGGCGCGCCGTTACGCCATCGCGGAGGCGAAACGGAAGGCGGAAGAGGAGCAGCGCAAGAAGCTCGAGGAGGAAGCGCACCGGAAGGCCGAGGAGGAGGCATCGCGCAAGATCGCCGAGGCTCACCGCAAGCTCGAAGAGGAACGGCGGCGCCTGGAGGAAGAGAACCACGCCCGCATGGAAGCGGAGCAGGCGCGCCGCCGGGAGGAGGACGCACGCAAGAAGCGGGAGGATGAGGAGCGGCGCCGGCTCGAGGACGAGGAGAAGAAGCGGATCCAGGAGGAAGCCCGCAAGAGCCTGGAAGAGGAGCGCCGCCGCCTGGAGGCGGAGACGCTCAAGAAGCTCGAGACCGAACGGAAGAAAATCGAGGAGGAGATGCTGGGCCGCCTCAGGGTGGAGCGGGAGAAGCTCGAGGAGATGCAGCGGCAGGAGCGGGAGGCGGCCGAGGCAAAACGCCGGGCGGAGGAAGCGAAGCTGAAGGCGATCGAGGAGGAAACGCGCCGCCGCCTGGAGGAAGAGCGGAAGAAGATCGAAGAGGAAATGGCCGCGCGCGCCGCCGAGGAACGGCAGCGCATCGAGGAGCTCCACCGGAAAGAGGAGGAGGCGGCGGAGAAGCGGCGCAAGGCCGAGGAGGATCGTCTCAGGAAAGTCGCGATGGAGGCGGAACGGCGCCTGGAGGAAGAGCGCCGCCGGCTCGCCGAAGAGAAGAAGAAGGTCGAAGAACAGCTCCGCCGCCAGATGGAGGAGGAGCGGGTGCGCGCCGAGGAGGTGCGCAGGAAGCAGCTCGAGCAGGAAGCCGAAGCCCGGCGAATCGTCGAAGAACAGGCCAAGCGGAAGGTCGAGGAGGAGTACCAGAAACGCCTGGCGGAGGAGAAGGAGCGGCTTGCCGAAGAGCAGCGGCGGCAGTACGAGGAGGAACGGAAGAAGATCGAAGAAGAGGCGCGGCGGAAGGTGGAAGAGGACCAGCGCCGCCGCGAGGAAGAGGAGCGTCTCCGCGAGGAGGAGGAAGCCCGCGAGGCGCAGGAGGAGGAACGCCGCCGCCGCGACGAGGAGGAGGCCGAGCGGCGCCGCCAGGAAGAGGAGACCAGACAGTATGAGGAAGCCGTCCGCCAGGCGATCGAGGAGGGGCGGCGGCTCGCGCAGGCGAAGAAGATCCGCGCCTACCTGGAGCGGGGGAAGGAGTTTGTCGCCCTCGCGCAGTTTGAGGAGGCGCTGAAGGAAGTGACGAAGGTCTTCCGGCTCGACCCGACAAACGTCGAGGCGAGGGAATTCGAGCAGACCGTCTACGCGTCGCGCGACGAGTTCACGCGCAGGGAAGACGAGGCGCGGGCGGTGCAGGAAGAGCAGCGCAGGAAAGTGGAGGAGCTCCAGCGGAAGCTCGCAGAGCAGGCGAGGATGGAGGAGGAGCTCGAGCAGCAGCGGGCGATCCGGGAGGCGATAATCGCGGGCTGCCTCCAGAAGACGCGGGACTATATCCGCGACGGCATGTACGACAAGGCGCTCACGGAGATCGAGACGGTGTATGCCATGGACCCCGGCAACGCCGAGGCGCGCGAATACGAGCAGAGCGTGCTGACCATCCAGCGGAAGGCCGAGGAGGCGCGCGCGGTGTCCGAGCAGCGCTCGCAGCAGGGAGACGCGTGGCACAAGGAGGAGGAGGAACGCCAGAAGGCGGCGGACGAGGGGCGCGAGGTCCTGCGCCGGGAGTCGGCGAATACCTACCGGGCGATGCTGCGGCAGGCCTGGGCCGGCGGCGAGCCGGTCACTGAGGACCGTTCAATGCTCGACGTCGTCCGGCTCTCGCTCGGCATCCCGGAGAGCGAGCACAGGAAGATCGAACACGAGGTGCAGGTCGAGACGTACACCGAGGCGCTCCGTGCCGCCTGGAAATCGGGCGCCATGTCCACCGACGATCTCAGCACGGTCGAACAGCTCCGCAAGCTCTTCTCGATCTCGCGGGAAGAGGATTCGACGATCCAGTCCGCAATCAAGTCCGAGCTCGGCGGCGACGGCCGCGGCTCCTGACGCTACGCCGCCCCCGCCCGCGCAATCCTCCGCCTGAGCGGGCCTCTCCTGTACGCCACGCAGCACCCCCAGAGGAGGTTCATCCCTCCGATATTGATCACCAGGTACGCGTCCAGAGCCCCGGCGACCGAACACGCCGTCAGGAGGAACAGCTCCGTCCCCAGCCCGAGGAACCCCGAGAGGCGGACGCCGGTCGCGTCGCCGTACCAGAGCTTCGCACCGGCCGGCGTGAGGGGCGCTCTCCCCAGCGCAAATGAGTCGAGGCGCGCCATGAGCCGGTCCTGCCAGCCGTAGAGAAGGAGGAACGTCCTGTGGAGGGCAGCGGTGAGCGGATCCTCGGTCTGGTCCTCCGCGATAAGCTCCTCCGACGTCCGGTTGCCCGCGTACGCGCTCCGGAGATGGAGGAACGACGCCTGGTAGAAGACGTGGTACGACACACGGAGCGAGGTCCCGAGAAACGCCAGTGCGCACAGGAGGGGCGCCCGGGCGCCGGTCCCGTGCCGGAGCATCGCCGCGGCGATTGCGGCGAACACGGCGAGGTTGACGGCGAAGTCGCCGATCGAATCGAGGAATCTCCCCGCCCGGCTGAACATCCCTTTGGCCCTGGCAAGCTGGCCGTCGGCCGAGTCGAGCAGGTCTTTGAGCGTGACGCAGAGTCCCGCGGCGACCGTGAGCTGCGGCGTCCCGGGGAAGTAGAGGAGTGCGGCGACGAGACCCGCCGCCGTCGCAGCCAGCGTTACCTGGTTGGGGGTAACCGCCGTGCGGTAGAGGAGGCGCACGAGAATGCCCGCGGCGGGACGGAGCACGTACGTGTTGATCAGCTCGTCGGAGGCGTCCGATTTTACCGATGCGCTGTACGAATACCCGTTCACTGCCGTCAATGCGGTCTCCCCCGTGCGGTGCCCGAGGAAGATGGTATGCCCAATTCGGGCGGGAATCAAGCGTCTTTAGAATGTCGTCCATATTCCGTATATTGCACGGGTAAAGCGCCCACACCCACACGACACGAAGGAGCGTCTCACTCTTCCAATGAAACTCCAGCGCATAGGGATACTTACGGGCGGCGGCGACTGCCCCGGCCTGAACGCCGTCATTCGCAGCATCGCGAAGCCGGCCATGAGCTACTACAACGCCAAGGTCATCGGCATCCTTGACGGGTACGAGGGATTGGTGGAAGGCCGGCACCGCGAGTTGACCCCCCTCGACGTGCTGGGGATCATCAACCAGGGAGGGACGATACTCGGGACGTCGAACAAAGGGGACCCGTTTCACTTCCCGATGGGGGAGCGGGGCAACCTGAAGATCGTCGACGCCTCGCAGCAGGTCGTCGACCACTACAGGAACCTGAAGCTCGACGCGCTGGTGACGATCGGGGGAGACGGCACGCAGATCATCGCCCACAAGCTTGCGGCGATGGGGCTCAACATCATCGGCGTCCCCAAGACGATCGACAACGACCTCGAGGCGACGGAGGTCACGTTCGGGCACGATTCCGCCGTCGCGGTGGCGACCGAGGCGATCGACCGGCTCCAGACGACCGCGTCCGCCCACCACAGGGTGATGGTGATGGAGACGATGGGGCGCTACGCCGGGTGGATCGCGCTCGGGGCGGGCGTTGCGGGGGGCGCGGACATCGTCCTGATCCCCGAGATATCGTTCTCGTGGGACAGGATATTCGAAGCGGTGCTCAAGAGGAGCAAGGGGGCGAAATTCAGCATCGTCTGCATCGCCGAGGGGGCAAAGCCGAGCGGCGGCGATATCTCCGTGCGGGAAATGGACAAGAAGCGGACGGATCCCGTCAGGCTGGGGGGTATCGGCGAGCTGGTGGCGAAGCGGATCGAGGACGAGACCGGGCTTGAGACCCGCGTCACGGTCCTCGGGCACGTGCAGCGGGGCGGAAGCCCGACGCCGTTCGACAGGATTCTCGCGACGCGCTTCGGCACCGTTGCCCTCCAGGCGATGTCGAACGGGGAGTTCGACGTCATGACGAGCCTCAGGCAGAACAACGTCACGACGGTGCCACTTGCCAGCGCGGTGGGGCGCCAGCGGCTCGTGCCCCCCGATTCCCAGCTGATCTTCGCCGCGAAAGCCGTCGGCACCTGCCTGGGGGACTGACCTACAGGATTTTCACACCCACCACGGTCACATCATCGGCCGCCGCACGTTTCCCCCTGAATGCGGCGGCCGCTTCTATCAGCTCCTCACAGAGCCGCGCCGGGGGCACGCCGCGCAAAGCGGCGAACTTCTCCTTCAGGCGCTCCGCGCCGAACTGCTCCCCTTTGCCCGCGACCGATTCTACCAGGCCGTCCGTATAAAGGAGAAACACGTCCCCGGGGGCACAGGATGTCGCAATCTCCTGGAACGACGATCCTCTTCCCATCCCGAGGCCCAGGCTCGGCGTACGGAATTCCTCCACGGGGGAATCCGCCGCCGCGCGCAGCAGGGGGGGATGACCCGCGGTGGCGATGCGCGCCGACCGCCCGTCCGCCTCCAGGAGGAGATAGGCGGCCGTGATGAACATGTTCTTGCCGACGAGCTGGGCGAGCGTCGCGTTCAGGTGCGCGAGCATCGCCCCGGGCGAGGGGTCGCGGTCAACGTGCGCACGGAACGCGCTCTTGGTCATCGCGCCGAGTATTCCCGCGCCCACGCCGTGGCCTGCCACGTCCGCCGCGAAGACGGCGAGCCGCCCGTCCGGGAGCGGCAGGAAATCGAAGTAGTCTCCCCCCACCTCGCTTGCCGGCACGGTGAGTCCCGCAGCCTCCGCGTGAGCGGTTGCGATGCCCGAGGAAGGGATGAGCGACTCCTGGATGTCCTGTGCGATCGAGACCTCCGCCTCGAGGCGCGACCGCTGCCTCCCCTCCCCGACCAGGAGGAATATGAACATCACGTAACCGAGCGAGAGAAGAACGATCCCTCCCCCCGCGACCACGGCCCGCTCCGCCTGGAAATCGGCGATCTGCGCCTGCGTGATCGTGACCGCGTCGCCGCGGGCCGGGAGCGTAGCGACAGGAGGTGCGCCGAGAAACGTGGCGATTGCGTCGGCGTTAAAGAGCACGGCGAGGCAGAGCCCGAGCGCCAGGACGAGAAGGACCTTCCTGTTCCCGAAGAGTATGATGCACGCGGAGATCCCGCCGCTCCCCACCGTTGAAATGATGATCTCCACCGGGCGGAGCGAGTGCGTGGGAGGCGTGAGGAGCGCGTTCAGCGGCCCGATCGTGCCGAATATGAGGAAGACCGCTACGGAGAGGCCCGCCCGCGTGCCGGGGGGCATCTGGCCCCAGATATTGTACGGGTGTGTCCTCTCCGTGAGCTGCCGCCGGGGGCGGGCCGCTACTCCCTCCGCCTGGACCGCGCCGATGCGTACCGCGGTGTAGAGCCAGCCCGCTCCCATCAGGAGCGCGAGCGCGACCAGCGTCAGGCCGAGCGTGGTTGCGTCGCGCCACAGGATCCACGTCCTCCCCGCGTCGTCGACGCTGAACGAGAATGAGACGAGGAGGAACGTGAACGTGGCGACCCGGAAGAACGCCCGCAGGACCTTCAGCACGGCGACGCGGCTCCGGGTGCTCATGCGGCGCGTCCCTTCCTGCCGGGCGTGAGGGCCGTCGAGAGGAGCGCGCATGCGCCGAGGAGAATGTAGACGTCCGCCATATTGAAGATGCCCGTATGCAGACCGTCGGCGGAGAGCGCGACGAAATCCACCACCCGCCCGCCGTGCGTCAGCCGGTCGACGAGGTTGCACGCCCCGCCGGCGAGCATAAGGGCCAGTGCGAGCGCGAGGCGGGGCGTGACGTTGCGCCCGAAGAGGAGCACCCCCGCCATCGCCACGAGGAGAGCGCCCACGGCCACGGTGAACACGAGGAACCGCACCCCTTCCGGGAGCCCGGCGCCGAGGCTCAGCATCGCGCCCCTGTTCTCGGCGTACGTCAGCGTGACGCACCCGCCGACAAGCCGTACCGGCGGGACCGCCCGAAGCGATTCCGCCGCGTGCTTCGTGGCGTAGTCGCACCCGGCGCATGTCGCGACGAGCAGGGCGATCGCGATCAGCATTCGTTTCTGGTGCAGCAGCATAACCCCTCCCCCGTCATTGCGAGCGAAGCGCGTCCTTTGCGTCCCGCCGAAGGCGGGAGCCGCTTTTTGGACCACGGCGCCTGCGGCGCCGCAGGCGCCGTTTTTTGGCGTGGCAATCTCCCGCGATGAGGATTACAGCGCGAACTTCTCCCCGTGCCAGTGACGCGTCATCTCGAGCCAGAAGAAAAGGCCGCGCCACCGGCCGTAGGGGACGTAGTCCCGTTCGATCGTCGCGTCCTTGACGCGCCTCCCCCCGCGGCGGAGCGTCGCGTACTGCGCGCGGACCCAGGAATCGAGCCCGAGCTCGTCATACCGCCCCGCGAGCTTGAGGAGATTCCCCGCGGCGTAGGGGCCGATCCCCTTGACGAGCCGCATTGCCGCGAAGAGCTCCCCCGTGGAGAGGGGCGACGTGCGCCACGACTCGATGTCCAGCTCCCCGCGGGCGATGCTCCGGGCGAGCGCGCGGATATAGGGGGACCGGTAGCCCGCCTTGACTGTCCGCCTGAGGCGCGCCTCCGACAGCTCCGCGACGGCGGCGGGTGTGGGGAACGCCCTCCCGCCCGCGGGGTGCGGGGCCCCGGCCGTCTCGACCAGGTTGCTCACCATGAGCGTGGTCAGACCCCACGTGCAGTTCGTCGTGCAGATCATCTTGACCGCGTCCTCGAACATGGTCGGGGAGCGCAGCAGCCTGCCGGCGCCGCACCGCGCGATCCACCTGTAGCGCGGGTGGCGCCGTGCCTCCCTGTGGAATTCCGAGAAATCCTCGTCCAGCCTGAGGCACGTCCGGACCTGTGCGACGAGCGCCGCGCGCGCGCCGGGGGAGGGGGCCGCGGACCATGCCGCCCGGACGGCGATCCCGTTTGCTGCACCGCGCAGCGCGCACTGCGCGGTGAGCCCGCCCGGAAGGGCGAAGATCCGCGAGAGCGTCCGCGTCCCGGGGTCGAGCGCAAACGGCGGGAGCTTGCACCATCCGTGGCTGAAGGCGGTGTGCCAGAAATCAAAACCTGCGGGGGCGGCGATGTGGAAGGCGTCAGAACCTGGCGAGGAGGAGCTCATTCGTCGGGTACTGGTCAAGGAGTTTCTGCACGGCGAGCATCGCGTCGCGCGGGGCGAGACGCGCGATGGAGCGCCGGAGCGCCTGGTGCTGCGTGACCGCGCCCCCGAAGAGAAGCTCCTCCCGCCGCGTCCCGGAGGCGCCCAGGTTGATGGCCGGGAAGATGCGCTCGTTGGCCATGTCGCGGTCGAGCACGAGCTCCATGTTTCCCGTCCCCTTGAACTCCTGGAAGATCAGCTCGTCCATCCGGGAATTGGTGTCGATGAGCGCCGTCGCCATGATCGTGAGCGAGCCACCGTCCTCCAGGTTGCGGGCGGCGCCGAAAATCCGCTTCGGGATTTCGAGCGCCCGGGCGTCGACGCCCCCCGACATCGTGCGCCCGCTGCTCTTCTGGTGGATGTTGAACGCGCGCCCCAGGCGCGTGAGCGAATCGAGCAGGATCATCACGTCGCGCCCCGCCTCGGTCTTCCGCTTCGCGTATTCCAGCACGAGCTGGGCGAGCCGGACGTGGGCCCCCCGCTCGCTGTCGCTGGAGCTGGCGAAGACCTCCCCGCGGATCGAACGGCGCATGTCCGTCACTTCCTCCGGGCGTTCGTCGATCAGGAGCACGAGGAGATCGATCGCCGGGTTGTGGATGCTGACCGCGTGCGCAAGCTGCTGCATCAGCATCGTCTTCCCCGCCTTGGGCGGGGATACGATAAGCGCGCGCTGCCCCTTCCCCACGGGGCAGAAGAGCTCGACGATCCGCATCGCGCGGTCGCTCCCCTTCCCCTCGAGCCTGATGACCTCGTCGGGCTGCACCACCTCGTGCGCCGCGAACTCTCTCACGCCCTTCCATGCCTCCGGGTCGAGGCCGTTGACCGAGCGGAGCGCGGTGACCTGCGGGCTCTTGCCGGGCGCTTCCTCCGCCGTCGCTTCCAGGAGCGCGCCCGTGCGGAGGTTGAACCGGGTGATCAGCCCGGCGGGGACATACGCGTCCGCCGCTTCCCGCGCCAGCCCGTGGGAGACCGTGCGGATGAAGCCAAAGTGACGCGGGTCGATTTCGAGTATGCCGGTGACCTGTGCGGGCATGCGGCCGGTTATTTAAAGAGACCTTTCAGTGCGTCCCCCACCTTCCCTTTCTGCTGTTTTGTCAGCCGGTCGGTCAGCTCTTTCTTCTTGGCGTCGGCGAGCGCGAGCTTGTCGTTGATGGCGGCCCCGTAGGCGCCCAGCTGCTTCTGGATGTCGGCCGTTTTGTCTCCCAGGAGCTTCATGACTTCCGCCTTCTTCGGCCCGATGGCCGCGTCGAGCTTCGCCTTGAGGGCATCCTGCGCCTTCGTAAACTCCGCCCCGAGCGCCGCGGTGACGCGCGAGGCGATCTTCTCGTCGAGATCGGTCTGGAGCGCCATGTCGAATTTCCCGCCGGTGTTCCAGAGCCGGAACGTGACTTCGAATTCGTTGATCGTGCCGAGCACTTCGCGGATGATTCCCTCGAGCGTCCCCTTCGGCTCCGCGGCGTAGCTCATGTGGAAGCCTGAGAGCGTCGTCCGCGCGTTCGCCTCGAACGCGCCGCCCGGGACCACCACCTTGACCGCGGAGCTCATTGTCGCCCCGACCATCGTTGCCGGCAGGAAGTCCGCTGATCCGATCGGGAACTCTGCGAGCGGCACGCCGCTGAGCGAGGCCTCGTATTCGTCGTAGGGCGTCTCCTTCGTCCTGTCGAAGACCGCCTTCAGCGTGAACGATCGCCCGCCCCCTTCGACTCCCTCCAGCGCCGCGGTGATCGGGACGTGTGTGACCGACTGGTCGTTCGTGATGTTGTCGATTTCGCCTTTCGCACGGATGAACCCGGGGGCATAGGCGGTGTCCGTCCCGCCGGTAATGCGCGCCTTCTCGATCAGGAACTTCGGGTAGGCGTGCTCGAGGGGAAAGGCGACGTTCTGTCCCTTCATGCGGGGGGGCGTGGTGAAATCCGGTTTCGGGGAGGAATTATGGATATGGGCGCGGGCCCAGTCGACGTACCCGAGATAGGTCTCCGCCTTCTTCACGGTTTCCCCTCCCACCAGGAGCTGCGCTACCCCGGTCGTGCTGAGGTTGGGAAGCTTCGCCATCGACTTGAGGCGGGTAAAGTCGTCCGCCGCCACCTGGTCGATCGATCCGGCCGATGCGGTGAGCGTCTGCACGTCGGACTGGATCGACGCCTTCCGCGCGTCGAACGCCGCGGAGACCTCGCGGATGCCCTTGACCGCGTTGTCGACGGTCCCGATCGCGGAGGTGATCGCCGGGATCGAATTGAGCTGGGACGTGTTGATCGATTTAAGAGACGTCTCGATGTCCGCGAGCTTCTTTTTTGACGCATCCAGCTCGGCGAGCGACGAGCCCCACTGGGCGGAGGAGGCGAGCGTGCGCGCCTTCAGCGAGTCCAGCGCCTTGAGCGACCCGATATCGAGCGAGCGGACAAGGCTGTCGGCGTTGAGGTGCAGCCCCGCCACTGAGAACGAGCCTGCGGGGGGCTTCGCGGACTCCTTTGCCATCGCGTCCTGGGCCTGCGCCGTGAATGTCCCCGGTGCGGGGGGCGCCTGCTCGGCTGCACGTTTTGCCGGGAGCGTGCCGTCGGTCGTCCTCTTCGTCCCCAGGATCAGCCCGTCGATCTCCATGTCGTGGATGACGTACTTTCCCCTGAGCAGCTGCCCGAAATCCATGGCGAACCGGGCGGTCCCCGTTTCGAAGAGATTCTTCCAGCCGTCGTGGGGATCGGCGACCTGGAGGCGTGACCATTGGATCCCGATGGGGGAGAGCGACACGTGCAGTCCCTCGATCTCCACTTTCGCGCCCACCGCCGCCTCTCCGCCGGCCTCGAGTCCCAGCCGCACCCACGTGTCGATGAAGAAATAGAGCGCCAGCAGGATGACGACTGCCGGGATCAGCACGAAGTAGACGAATTTCTTTCTCATGGTCAGCCTTTCAGGTCGCGGATGCGCCGGTACCAGTTGAGCAGCTTGCTCCGGTCGAGCACCTGATAGACCTTCCATCGCTCCATCCGGCTGTGGATGTGCGTGCGATACGCAACGACGAACGATTTCATCCCCGCGTAAATGGGGGCGAAAAGCACCAGCGCGCTCACGAAGCTCCCCATGACCACGGTGTTGTTGAACCGGGTGAGCGGCGCCACCGGCGCGTTGTAGAGCCAGGTCCAGAGCCCGCGCAGCGCGTCGGCGTTCACCAGGAGCTGGTATCCCAGCCAGTGAAAGAAGGGATCGAAGATGAATGCGACGAGGCTGAAGAGCGTCATGGCCACGCCGGCCGCCGCGAAGTTCACGTCGATCGCCAGGAGGACGAGCCAGACCAGGGCTCCCTGCAGCGTCAGCATCGGGGAAAGTCCGAGGATGGAGCCGAGCGCAAACCCGCCGGCGACCTGGGCGGGAGTCTGCCCCTCGCGCAGGATATTGATGAAGTCCTTGATGAACTTGAGGTAAAACATGTGCCTCTCCGGGTGGGTGGTGGAGGGGAGATGACCTAAAGTATCACTCGAGGGGACAATTTGCAAGGGACGGGGGCGCCGCGCGCGGAAGCGGAGCGTCCCCCGCCGGTCACTTGCGGAGCATCTTCAGGGCGTGGTTCCATCCTCCCGTGCGCATGCCGTACGCCACCCAGAGAATGCACAGGGGCTCCAGCACGCGCGCGTACTCGATGCCGCCCAGGTCGGTCGACGGCCACCCGAGCTGCGTGAGAAGCTTCGCGACGGTTTCCTTTGCCTCCGCGTCGTTGCCGCAGAAAAACATGTCCGGCGGGCCCCCGGGAAACGACGGCGAGACCATGTGCGCGTGCCCGACCATGTTGAAGCACTTGACGACGCGCGACTGCGGCAGCCAGCGCTGCACCTGCTCCCCGCCGGAATCCGTGTGCCCGAGCGCGAGCGCCGGCGGCTCTCCCGGCCGGAAGACGAGGGGGTTCGTCGCGTCGATCACGACTTTTCCCGCGAAACCCTTCTGACCGGCGAGCTTCAGCGCGTTTTCCGTGCCGCTCCACAGCGTGGCGAGGACCACAACGTCTCCGAATGCCGCCGCCTCTGCAAACACCACGGCGCCGGCGCCCTTGCCGGCGCCGGCAAGCCACTGTGCAAGCTTCTCGCTCTTCGGATCGCGCGTGCCCAGGCGAACGGCGTGCCCCAACCGCAGGAACCCCGCGGCGAGCGAGCGTGCAACGTCGCCGGTGCCGAGTATCCCGATGTTCATCAGCGGTGCTCCCCCATGGTGTGCGTACAGGACGAAGTACAGTTACAATGCCGCCGGAGGGGAGGAAGTTCCCCCGCGCACCGGGAGGGGCGGGGGATTCAGATCTCCGGGGGGGGCATGCCGAACGCGGCCCACTCCTGGCGTGCGGGGCCGTACAGACCGGGGATCTCGAGCCCGGCCTGCCGCATGAGCACCGTCATCTGTGCGCGGTGGTGCACCTGGTGGAGTATCAGCGATGTGAGCGTGGCCCCGCGCGCCCACTGCTCGCCGTACATGTCGTCTTTCACGGTGAGCGTTGCGTCGGTCCAGTTCGCCTTCACCTGCTCAAGGAGGGAGATCGCGGCTTCGCTGTACGCCTGCGCGATCTGCCGCGCGGTCTGCGGAATCGGGTCATGCTCCCCCGGGCCGGCGAGCTTCAGTCCCGTGCGCGACATCATCTCGGGAATCGTCGTCGTGATGTGCCATGCCAGCCGGGCGAGCGTCCGCCCCTGGGGGTTGACCTGCTGGGAGAGGGCGCGATCGGTCAGGTGCTTGAAGATCTTCTGCGTCCCCTCCAGTTCTCTCGACCAGAGATGCTCGAAACCGGAAATGGTGGTGATCATGTGTGCGCTTCCTGTAGTGGAACGAACGCTTCGCTCAGCGGTGCACCGCGGCGCCGTAGGGAAAGATGACGATGTCGATCCGCCTGTTGCGGGCCCGCCCATCGGCCGTGGAGTTGTCCGCGATGGGGCGGCTGCTTCCCCACCCCTCGGATTCGATCAGCTTGGCGGGGGGAGGGAACGCCCGGAGATAGTCTGCCACGGCGGCCGCGCGTGCCTCGGACACTTTCTGGTTCAGCGTCTCGCTCTCGCCGGCCTCCGTATGGCCTTCCACCTTCACGTGGCAGTCGGGGAAGAGCCGGATCGCCTTGTCCACCCTGGCCAGGAGCTCCCCGGAGCCCGGTCCGAGCGAGTTCGTGTCCGGCGTGAATTCCAGGGCGTAGAGCCTGATGATGACCGTATTCCCGTCACGAAGAAGGCGCCCTTCGCGCTGCGCGATGAGCTTCCCGGCTCCCGCGATCGCCGTGTTCACGCGCTGCCTCTCCTCCGACCATCGCAGCTCGTCCGTGCGCAAGGACCCGCCGGTGGCGCCCCGTTCCCCGGAGGCCAGCCTCATGCGAAGCGTCTCGTTTTCTTCCCGGAGCTGGCTGAGGCTGTCCGCAAGCGCAGTGCGCGCGGAGTCGCGGCTCCTGACCGCGGCGATGATCTCCTCGATGACGGGGTCGTAGCCTTCGTCAAAGCCGGCTCTCACGTTGAGTGCGCTGGCAACGCGTCCGATGGCGCTCTCCGCACCGAGCATGGCGTCCTCACTCGACGATGCCCGCCCCTCCATCCGGGTGATGGCCCCGTGGAGGAAGATCGCGTGCGCCGCCTCGTACTTTGCCTCCCCGGCCAACCGTCGCGCCTCCGTCAGGTCGTACCGGTTCTGCCTGATCTGCGTCTCCGCCTGATCGAGAAGCTGCACGGCCCGGTCGTATGTCTCCGGGGCGTTCGAGGCGGCGTTCATCGCGTCCGCGCGCGCGAGGAGCTCCCCCGCCGGACCCAGGAGCGTCTCTTTGATTGCCTCAAGCTCCGACGAGCGGTACATCCCCTGCGCCTCGCCGGCGTCCGCGCGGGCGTCGGAGGCCTTGCCGTTCTCCAGCAGGGAAGCAGCCGAACGGAGCTTGCTCTCGGCCTGGACCCAGAGCTTTGCGGAAGCGCGCGGGGCGCCCGCGCTCATGGCATCGGCGCGCGCCTGCAGCACGGAGGCGAAACCTGTCTGGGCGGTCCTGGCCGCGTCAAGCGCTTCGCCGAACGCTGTGGAAGCGAGCAGGAGCTGCTCCCTGATTGCGTCCACCGGCCTGTGGCGGTCGAAGAGATCCTCGGCCGTCGCGTACGCGTCCGTTCCCCGCTCAAACGTCTGCGGTGCCAGGAGGTCCGCGTTCGCCTGCCGGGCGCGCGTCATCGCGGCAGATGCTCCCGCGAACAGGTGCGTGTGGATGTCGCTCTGGGCGCGGGCGGCCGCCACCGTGCACCCCACGAGGAGTGCAAGGAGCGCAGCGCGGGTTCCCCCGTCAGCGAATCGGAAGGGGCGGGATGCGCCGGAAGTCATATATCCCCCCAAATGTCAGTTCTGAGATCGTCATGGTGGTACGGGTGCGCCGGGGCCTCAGATCCCTTCCATGCCCGTGAACAGCGATTGCATGTTCAGCGACGAGGCCTTCGTCTTGCTCGCCAGCGAGACGTAGCGGCGGGCAAGCGTGTCCTTTCCGGTGCCGAGGACTGTGCTGATCAATCCGAGCGCCTCGGCGTACTCGGACGGGGGGAGTTCTTTGAGTATGCGGCTCCAGATGGCTTCTTCAAGCACGTTGAACGCCGTCTGCACCTCCCAGAGGTCGAACCCGGAGGCGAAACGTTCGCGCGCAACGGCGTCGCTGTGCGCGACCATCGGGCCGAGGTTCCGTTCCTTGACGGCGCGGGCGGTGAGGACGTAGAGCGCCTTCAGCCGCTGGTGCACCGATCCGGAACCGGCCTTCTCGTAGTTCCGCAGGTGGGCGCGCTCCATCGCAGCGATGGCTTCGTCGATGATGATCGCGGTCCGTTCGTGGAGCAGTTCGTTGAGTGTCATGTGGATGTTGCGTCGATCGGAATGGATGTACCGGAATATACGCCGGGTGCGGGTCTGAATCAACGAGCACCGGCAGGCCGCGCCGAAACGCACCGTGGAACGCAGGTTCACGTGACCTCTCTGTGTTCCGTGTCACACGCGCCAGTCGATGAAGAGCTTGCGGGAGGGGGGCTGGCAGGAGGGGCAGAAAAACGTGTCGTGCCCCCGGACGCCCTCACGGCGGATCGTGGTGCCGCACCGGGGGCAGGGCTCCCCCTTCCTGTTCCTCACCTTCAGGTGCTCGCGGACCTTGACGTGTATCGGCTGCGCGGCGTCTGCAACCATGCGCGTCCCCCACGCCATCACGCTCCGTATCGCGTCGTAGAGGCGGCCCCGCTCCTCCGGGCTCAACCGGGCGGTAAACGTCTTCGGGTGGATCTTCGCCTCGAACAGGATCTCGTCCGCGTAGGCGTTGCCGATCGCGCTCAGCGTCTCCTGGTCGTTGATCACCACGCGGACCTGCCTTCGTGCGTTGCGCTCCAGGATCTCCAGGAATCGCTCACGGGTGAAGGCCGGCGAGAGAATATCCACGCCCTGCGTGGCGTACCGGGGAATTTCGCCGGCCGCTGCGTCCGGTGCCGCGTAGAGCTTGGCCATCTTCTTCTCATCGCACAGCCGGAGCGATGTCCCGTCGTCCAGCGCGAGCGCCACGCAGAGGTACCCGAGGGGTTTGTCTGCCGGCTTCATGTGCTGGAGCCGCCCCGCGAGCATCAGGTTGATGATGAGCGCGACATCCCCGCCAAGGGCGAGGCGGAGAAACGGGCCCCGTCCGCCGACCCCGGTGAACTCCCTCCCGGTGAGCGCCTGCTCGAGAGGCCGGTCGAGCATGTTCCGGACAAGCACCGGCTGCTTCACCTCGACCCGCTGCACTGTGCGCCCGGGGAGCGCACGCTCAAGGTAGCTCCTGATATAGATGAGGTCCGGCAGCTCGGGCACGGTCAGGACTCTCCCGGATGATCGATGTCCATGTCGGTGAGCCCCCTTCTCATCGGTCGTGCGTGCCGGCATTCATATGCCGGCAATGTAACGGATTGACGCATCAAATGAACCACGTGCGACTTGACATTTGCGGCTGAAGTGGCTAGGTTTCGTCATACCGTTAGGGGTGTCCTGCCGCAGCACGGCGGGACTGAGAACACACCCTGTAAACCTGATCTGGATCATACCAGCGTAGGGAAACGGAGCCATGAGGCTTTGTGCTTCCTTTTCCCGCGCCGGTACCGGTCGCGGGATTCTTTTTTGGAGGAACCATGAGGCCCGCCGGAATGCTGATCGCCGGCCTGCTCGCCTGTGCCCTGCCCGGGGCGCTGCGCGCGCAGGATGCGGCTCCCCCCCGGGATACCGTCTACCAGATGTCGCCCGTCGTCGTCACGGCAACGCAGGCCACCGAGAGGAAGACGCCCGTCTCGTTTTCCAACCTCACGCCGCGCGACATCCGCGAACGGTACTCCTTGCAGGACGTCCCCGCGCTGCTTGCGGAGCTCCCCTCGGTCACGACCTATTCGGAGAACGGCAACGGCATCGGGTACAACTACATTAACATCCGCGGGTTTGATCAGAGGCGGATCTCCGTGATGATCAACGGCGTCCCGCAGAACGACCCGGAGGACCACAACGTCTACTGGATCGACTTCCCCGACCTCCTCTCCAGCACCGACAACGTCCAGGTGCAGCGGGGGGCGGGAAACGCCTTTTATGGTCCCGCCGCGATCGGCGGCTCGGTGAACATCGTCACGAACCCCTTCAGCGGCGAGCCCGGGCTCACCTTCGAAGCGGTGACGGGCTTCCAGCAGTTCGGCGACAGCACCAAACCGTTTCCCCTCACGATGAAGAAGTACAGCGCGTCGTTCACCTCGGGGCTCGTCGGGGGGCGGTACATGTTTTACGCCCACCTGGGGAAGATCACGAGCGACGGCTACCGGACGAACTCCTGGGTGGACCAGGACTCCTACTTCTTCGGCGCGATCCGGTTCGACGGCGACATGTCGACGCGCGTCCATTTCTTCGGGGGACCGATCCAGGACGGGCTCGCCTATGACGGACTGGGGAAGTTCGCGAACGGGAACCTGGTGCTCCGCCGCCAGAACGTCGTGGCGGGGTGGACGGCCAACGCGGCGAACGACGGCTATGACTTCGTCCAGTACCGCAGGCCGCAGGAAGTGGAGAGTTTCAGCCAGCCGCACGCGGAGGTGATCAACGACTGGCACCTGTCGCATTCCCTGACGCTCCACAACACGTTCTTTTACTACACGGGCGACGGGTACTTTGATTACGACGCCTCCTGGGCCGACACGACGATGCTCCGTCTCGGCTCCCAGTACGGCATCCCGACGGCGAATAACCCGGGCAACACGCTCGTGCGCGCGTTCGTCGGCAGCACGCAGTGGGGGTGGCTCCCGCGGCTGGACATCGATCACGGGAGGGGGGAGCTGACCGTGGGAGGGGAGATGCGGTTCCACCGCTCCACCCACTGGGGGAAGATCGAGTACGCGGAGGGGCTTCCCGCCGGGCTCGATCCCGACTACCACTTCTACGAGTTTAACGGCGGGAAGGACATGCTCTCCGCGTACGTCCACGAACTTTTCCGCCTCGATGATCTGACGAACCTGATGGGCGACCTGCAGCTCGTGAGCGACCGCTACACGTTCTCCCACGAGAAGTTCCTCGGCAACACGTTCGCCGTTCCCTACCTCTTCCTCAACCCGCGGGCAGGGATCAACGTCAACCTGACGGAAGCGTGGAGCACGTACGTCTCCGCCGCCTATACGTCCCGCGAGCCGCAGCTCACGAACCTCTACGACGCGGAATCCTCCACGCTGTACGATGCGACGCCGCAGTTCCGCGCCGACACCGTGGGGGGAGCCGTGGTGTACGATTTCTCGAAGCCGCTCATCGTCCCGGAGAAGCTGCTCGACCTGGAGTGGGGGCTCCGCGCGACGGAACCGGGCGCCGAGGGCAGTGTCACGGTCTACCTGATGGACTTCCACGACGAGCTGGTCGAGACCGGCCAGGTGAACGTCTTCGGCGAGCCGATCACGGGAAACGCAAGCCACACGCGGCATGAGGGGATCGAGCTTGAAGGTGCGGTGCGCCTTGCCGGGCCGTTCACGCTGAGCGGGACGCTCACCGCCTCGCGGAACCGGATCATCCATGCCACCGGCTTCCCGGGCGGCGGGACCGCGGAGGTGCTCGACGGGAACCCGATCGGCGGGTTCCCTGACGTGCTCGGCAATGCGCGCCTGACGTACCGCACGGAATCGGTGACGGCTTCGGTCCTCGGCCGGTATATCGGCGCTTTCCACACGGACAACTACAACGATGAGAACAACACGACGGACGCCGCCGTCGTTTTCGACGGCCAGGTCGTCGTGAAGCTCCCACCGTTCGCCGGGACATCACTCACGCTCCGGGGAGAGATCAGGAACATCTTCGACACGCTCTATCTCGCCGGCGGGCAGGGGAATACGTTCTTCCCCGCGGCGGAACGGAACGTCGTCTTCGGCCTGAGCCTCCACCTGTGAAGCCGCTCCGCACCAGGACGCTCCTCATCTGTAACGGCGAAGCGCCGGGAGCCGCGCTGCTCCGCCGGCTTGCCGCGCGCGCCTCCCTCGTCGTGGCCGCCGACGGCGGGGCGAACGCCGCCCTCCGTGCCGGCGTCCGTCCCGACGTCGTGATCGGCGATCTCGATTCGCTCCTTCCTTCCACGGCGCGGAGGCTCCCCCGCGCGAGGATCATCCGCGTCGCGCGGCAGGACAACACGGACCTGGAGAAGGCCCTCGACTTTATCGCCGCGGAAGCCCCCTCCCGCGTGATGATTGCCGGGGCGACGGGGGGGAGGGTCGATTTCACGATCGGGAATCTCTCCGTGCTCTGGAACTACACCGAACGCCTCCCGATCACGCTCGCCGGCGACACCTGGCGGGCGATGCCCGTGGGGCGGCGGCGAATCGAGCGCGCGAGGAGGGGGGTGATGGTGAGTCTCCTTCCGTTTGGCGACTGTGCGGGGATCACGCTCCGCGGCCTGAAGTACGGCCTCCGGGACGCGTCGATGCGCCTCGGGGAGATCGGTGTGCACAACGTCGTCGCTTCATCCCCGTTCAGCGTGGCGGTGCGCCGGGGGGCGATGCTCATGATGATATTCGACGGCGCGCGGGGGGGGAGGGCCTGGCCGCCGTGGTGACGCTCTCGGCGGCAGACGGCGCAGTCATACTCCTCTTCTTCTCCTCCGTGATTGCCGTCGGGTTCCTTACCCGGCGCGCGTCGGCACGGGACGTGGATTTCCTTCTCGCGGGACGCTCGCTCACGATCCCCGTTTTCGTCATGAGCCTGGTCTCTTCCTGGTACGGGGGGATCCTGGGAGTGGGGGAATTCACCTACCGGTACGGCCTCTCCAACTGGTTCCTCCAGGGGGTCCCCTACTACGTTTTTGCGGTGGTCTTCGCGCTTCTCCTGGCCAGGCGGATCAGGGCGACTGACCTGATCTCGATCCCCGACAAGCTGCAGCGCTCGTACGGCAGGCCGACCGCCCTCCTGGGGAGCCTGCTCACGTTCATCCTCATGACGCCCGCCCCGTATGTCCTGATGGTGGGCGTACTCATCGAGCTGGTCACCGGCTGGCCCGCTGCCGTGGCGGTCGCGCTCGGCACGGCCGCATCCACGGTGTACCTCGTGAGCGGGGGGTTTCGCTCGGACGTCAACACGAACGTCCTCGAGTTCTTCGTGATGTTCATCGGGTTCGGCGTCATCCTCCCGTACGCCGTCCTCCGCTTCGGCGGGCTCCCGTTTATCGCCGCTCACGTGCCCCCCGACCACCTCACCTGGAACGGGGGGGCGCCCATCCAGTTCGTGATCGTCTGGTTTTTCATTGCGCTCTGGACGCTGGTGGACCCCTCGTTTCACCAGCGGTGCTACGCGGCGCGCACGGGTGACGTTGCGCGGCGGGGGATACTCCTGGCCGTCGTCTTCTGGATCATATTCGACGCGATGACGACCACGGCCGGGCTCTACGCGCGGGCGGCGCTCCCCCCCCTTGCGGACCCCGTCATGGCGTACCCGCTCCTTGCCGAGAGACTCCTCCCCCCGCTCGCAAAAGGAATGTTTTACGCCGGGATGCTGGCCGCGATCATGTCCACGCTCAACAGCCAGTCGTTCGTCGCCTCCATGACGCTCGGGCGCGACATCGCCGCGCGGCTGCGCGGCCGCATGGAGGAATTCGGCTCGGCACGCCCGGTCCGGTGGGGACTTCTCGTGACGGCCCTGCTCTCCGTCTGCCTCGCGCTCGCGATTCCATCCGTGGTGAAGCTCTGGTACACGATCGGGACCGTCGTCATACCCGGGCTCCTCCTCCCGCTCCTCACCTCCTACAGCGACAGGCTCCGTCCCGGGCCGCGCACGGCTCTGGCGTCGATGGCGCTGGGGTGGCTCGTGTCGCTCGGCTGGCTCGCGGCCGGGTGGTCAAAAGGGATGGGAAGCACGGAACATTACCCGCTCGGCATCGAGCCGATGTATGCCGGGATCGCGGCTTCGGCCGCTGCATGGTGCGCGGGGAGGGCTGCCGGCGAAAAGGCCGGATCAGCGTGAGGGGGGGGGCCTGAGCGTGTACGCGTGTTTTCCCCAGGAAAACGCAAACGTGTGCGCGATCAGGAGCGCAAACACCGGGTAGATCTCGTACATATCGCGCAGTTCGCTCATCCACGCGAAGAGCAACATCAGGAGCCCGAAGGGGAGGATAAGCCATGCGCACGCCTTGAGGACTTCGTGCTTCCGCTCGATGTCGTAGAAAATGAGCATGCCGATGAGCAGGGCGAAAAACGACCACTCGAGTGTGTAAGGGAGAAGGAGGTTGTGAATGTTCCCGAAGAGGTGGAACTCGAGGGCCGATCCCGGGTTGGCGCCGAATGCGATCGTGAGCGCAAATTCAACGGCAGCGAATATCACGATCTGCGCCACTGCATGCGCGGTGAGCTGCCGCGCCGGCATCGATTTCCGCCAGATGAGAAGTGTCGCGAGCGCGAGGAGGACCGTCGTCTCCTTGTTCAGGCACCCGATCGCGTACACGGGATAGAAGAGGGCCCAGTCGCGCCGCACGATGAGAAGCAGGCCGGCTGTGAAGAGAAGAAGCGCGGGGAAGTCGTACACGTAGTGCGTCCCCACGCCGAAGAACAGGGGGAGCCCCAGGAGTACGCCGAGCGGAATCTGATCCGTCAGTCTCGCATCGGTCTCGTAGAGCGTGCGGAAGAGAGAGCGCAGGATAAACGGGAACGCCGCGAGCGCCGCAAATGCGAAGAAGAGCGCGACGCAGTATTCCGGAAGGCGCGACGTGTCCCATCCAAGCCGGGCGGCCTCCTTCCGGAATTTCTGCGAGCCCATCAGCCCGTCCGTCAGGGCCGCGCGTGCGGAAACGGGGATGACTGAAACGATCCCGCGCGTCAGGACGGGAACGAGCGCGCGCTGGACGAACGGGCGGTACGATGTGCCGTCGATTAACCCGGCAAGTGTCGAGCGGGGGTCACCGTTGAGCGCGGTGGATGGTGTGTCGGCGCCCCAGATCCAGGCGGTGAAGACGAACGCCGCCGCGGCGACATACATCATGCCGGCAGGGAAGCGTCCGGTCCGGCTCACGGGACGTCAGGATTGGATTTTGATCTGGTACTGCTGGAGCTTCGTGTAGAGCGTCTTCAGGCTGATGCCGAGGATCTTCGCGGATTCCGCCTTGTTCCCTCTCAGGTTTCTGAGGACCCCCTCGATGTGCAACCGCTCGATCTCCTTGAGGGGGATCGTTGTCCCGATCTTTCCCTCCCCCCGCGCGCCGGCGGGGAGCCCTACCGGGGTGGTCGGGAGGGACAGGTCTTCGGGCCGGATCGTGTCCTCGTGGCAGAGGATTGCGGCACGCTCGATGACGTTTTCCAGCTCCCGGATGTTCCCCGGCCAGTCGTAGTCCGTGAGGATCGCGAGCGCCTCAGGGGCGATCTTTTTCTTGATCCTCGACTTCATCCTGTGCTCCAGGAAAGAGGCGACCAGCAGCGGGATATCGTCCTTCCGCGCGTGGAGGGGGGGGACATCGATCGTGATGACATTGAGACGGTAGAGGAGATCCCCCCGGAATTTCCCATCCTTGACAAGGTCGGCCAGGTTTTTGTTCGTCGCGGAGAGTATCCTGCAATCCGCCTTGAGCGTCGTGTTTCCCCCGACGCGGCGGAATTCGCCGCTCTGGATGAACCGGAGGATCTTCGGCTGGACGATCGGGCTGATGTCCCCGATCTCGTCCAGGAAGAGCGTTCCCTTGTTGGCGATCTCCACGATTCCCTGCTTCATCGCCCGGGCGTCCGTGAACGCCCCCTTTTCGTGGCCGAACAGCTCGCTTTCGATGAGCGTGTCAGGGATTGATGCGCAGTTGATCGTCACGAACGGCTCCGTGGAGCGCGCGCTCTGCTGGTAGATATACGTGGCAATCAGCTCTTTGCCGGTCCCGCTCGCACCCTGGATCAGCACCGTCGATTCCGTCGGCGCCACCTTGGCCGCAATTTCCAGCACCCGGCGGAAGGCCTCGCTCTCCCCCACCATTTCAAAGGGCCCCTTGAGCCGGTCAATCGTACCCCGGAGAACGAGGTTGTCGATCAGGAGCTGCCGGCGTTCCAGTGCCCGCTGGATCGTGCCCAGCAGCTCGTCGGCGGACGTCGGCTTGGTGATGTAATCGTAGGAACCGAGGCGCATGCACTCGACGGCGATCTTCACGTCGTTCATGCCGGTGAGCATCACGACCTCGATCGCCGGGAAATTCGCCTTGATAAACCGGAGCACCTCCACGCCGTCGACCTTCGGCATCTTGACGTCGCAGAGAACGACGTCGTACAGCTTGTTCTGCACGGCATTAATGGCTGCCACGCCGTCCACCGCCGTCTCGACGGTGAAGCCGGAGTTGGTCAGGAGCGCGGAGAGCATGTAGCGGAAGGCCTCTTCGTCGTCGACGATGAGGACAGAGATGTCTTTTTTGGCCATGGGGCGGTGCGATGATACGATTCGCAAATTATGGTATTGACAATTCGACGCAAAGTCAATAACTCATTGATTTTGAAGGGCCTTGTTGTTATGTTGACCTCCACGCGTGACCCGGTCCGGCGCCTCCTCGCATGAAAATCCCTGACGCAATCCTGAAATCCGTCCCGAAAGTCCTTCTCCACGATCACCTGGACGGCGGCCTGCGGCCACGGACGATTATCGAGCTGGCCCGCGACATCGGCTACGACCGGCTCCCGGCGGACGACCCGGAGGAGCTTGCCGCCTGGTTCCACCGCGGCGCGGGACGGGGATCGCTCCCCCTCTACCTGGAAGGATTTGCGCACACCTGCGGCGTGATGCAGACGGAAGAGGCGCTCGAGCGCGTCGCTTACGAGATGATGGAAGACATGCGCGCGGACGGCGTGGTCTACGTCGAGACCCGGTTCGCACCCGTCTTTCACACCGCCCGGGGGCTCCACTGGGACAACGTGGTCAACGCGGTCCTGAAGGGACTCGAGCGGGGCCGAAGCGACTTCGGCGTGGAGTTCGGCCTCATCGTCTGCGCGATGCGGAACATGAAGCTCTCTCAGGAGATGGCAGAGCTGGCGGTCGATTTCCGCGAGCGGGGGGTGGTCGGGTTCGACCTCGCGGGCGAGGAGGGGGGATTCCCTCCCAAGAAGCACGTCGACGCGTTCCACTACATCCAGAGGGAGAATTTCAACATCACGATCCACGCCGGGGAGTCTTTCGGGAAGGAGAGCA
>Ga0335079_10000618_pt1 | contig 40828 bp, 47 predicted proteins | sample Lox_Sample_33_FD_206719 | JGI IMG/M metagenome (GOLD analysis project Ga0335079, IMG submission 206719) | Soil microbial communities from Loxahatchee National Wildlife Refuge, Florida, United States - Lox_Sample_3.3 | ecosystem: Environmental > Terrestrial > Soil > Wetlands | place: USA...
AGGCCCGCTGCGCGAATTCGTACCCGCGCAAGCGCCCTCGTGCACGAAGTTACGATGGCCCATCGTTCCACAGGAAGCGCCTTCAAAAGTTCCATCGCTCCGGGGAGCGGCACCACACCTTCAAGATCTTCAATCTCCATTCGCTCCAGAACGCGATTTTCCTCTTCATGATTTGCGTTCGGAAGCAATTCCCTGACTGTCGAGAGGCTGGGTCTCCCGTGGGCCTGCCTCACAGTCTCTTCGGGATCAAATCCATGCTTTTGCGCCCAGATGGTCCATACGCGCGCGACAGCCGGCGTCGAGTCCACCAGCACGCCATCCAGATCAAAAAGCACGCCCGAGCACGAGATTTCTCGCATGCCTAATGATAACTGCATTTGTCAGTCGCGCACCGGGCTGGTAGGCAGGCTTATTTTTGAAAACAACAACAGAAGTTCCATGAAATTCCTGCTTCCCGGGAAGTTATGATGTGAGTTTGCCTGGGAAAGGCCCGAATGAAGCGCAAACTCCAAGTCATGAAATTCGGCGGCACTTCCGTGGGCGATGCGGCTTGCATTGCACGAGCCGCGAAGATCGCCCGCAAAGCCTCGCAAGAAAACGCAGTCGCCGTGGTTGTTTCCGCCATGAGCGGCGTCACGAATCGCCTGGTTGACGCCGCGAAGCAAGCCGGCGCCGGCAATCGCGAGGCCGGTACCTCGCTCATCGAGACGCTGCACAAACAGCATGCCGCAGCTCTGGCGGAATTGGTGCCCGATCAGGACATGCGATTGCCCGTCGAAGCTGACCTTGAGCGTATTCTCGCCGAAGGACAGCGTCTCTTCGATGGTACCGCTCTTCTCCGCGAGCTAACCCCGCGCACCCTTGATGCGATTTCCAGCCTGGGCGAACGTCTGTCCGCGCCCATCGTTTCTGCGGCCCTCATAGCCCTCGGGGTTACAAGCACGGCAGTCGAAGCCACGGAACTCATTGTCACAGATTCCGTCCACGGCGGCGCGGAGCCTCGCATGGAGCTGACGCGAGAGAAGACCCAGGCCCGCTTGCGCAAACTTCTCGAGGGCGCCCAGATACCGGTTGTGACCGGTTTCCTTGGCGCTACTTCGACCGGAATCCTCACCACGCTTGGCCGCGGCGGCTCGGATTACTCCGCCACAATCCTTGGCTCGGCTCTGGACGCGGACGAAATAATCATCTGGACGGATGTTGACGGCGTTCTCACCGCCGATCCACGTCTTGTGCCAGACGCACGCACCATTCCTGAAATCTCTTATCGCGAAGCCGCTGAGCTCGCCTATTTTGGCGCGAAGGTCTTGCACCCCAAGACGCTCCGGCCGGTCATCCCGGCGGGAATCCCGGTGTGGATTCGCAATAGCTTTACTCCAGATCGCCCCGGAACAAAAATCACCCCGAACGGCCGCAGCATCGGCGGGGGTGTGAAAGCTCTCACCGCCATCCGCGACGTCGCTCTCATCAGTATCGGCGGCCCGGGCATCGTTGGTGTTCCGGACGTTGTCGGCCGCACGTTCTCCACCACTGCCGAGCTCCACGCAGACGTGTTCCTTATCTCCCAATCCTCCTCGCAGAACGACATCTGCTTCATCGTTTCGAAGGAGCATGCGCAAACCGCCGTCGAAGCCCTCCGGCGCGAATTTGTGCAGGACCTCGCTCACGAAGTCGTGGATCACATCACACTCGATCCGGATATCGCCATCGTCGCCGTCGTCGGAGAAAACATGCGCGGCACCCGAGGGATGGCAGGGCGCACCTTCAGTGCGCTGGGACGCGAAGGCGTCAACATCATCGCCATCGCGCAGGGATCTTCGGAAACCAACATTTCCTTCGTCGTGGAAGAAAAGTCCATGAAAGCCGCTCTCCTCGCTACCCACCGCGAATTCGGCCTCGCTAGCCCTGCCGCCGAGGACACTGCTCCAAAGTAAGCCTTCTTCCGGGCTCAAGTTTGCTAATTCGCGCTCAACGATCGATTGTGAATTGGAAAAAATTGGGGTGGGAGATGGGATTCGACTTAACGTAGTCGAGAGGGGGTAACTTGTTGGCTGGCGTTGGCTCAATACACTGGCGACGTTGGAAATAAAGAGTTTAGATTTCACCGCACAAACGTTGCTCTTCTTCAAACTTTAATTACCCGCCGAAACTGTAGCACGTGTAGCAAACCCCTACCTCCTCGCAGCGGGTTTGAAGGTTAAGAAACTATTAACCGTCACCCGCAGAAATCGCCAGTATCCACGCGGTTTTCTCTTGACTTCGCTTTCGAGTTGTGGCAGAGTGTTTGTACGGGTTGACTGATCGTGCATCCACCCAAGCAGGCGGGGTGGGTAATTTCTCAGCACATCGGCTGTCGTAACCCCGCCCGCATCGTCTTCGTGGGAATGGTATCCGAAATGACCGACAACGGTCAGCCTGCCACGATGAAGCCGAATCCCTTCTAGGTGAATAGGCAACTGAGACAAAGGTCTTGGTGTGCCTATGCAACCAACCCAATCAGTACAACCTCGCGGATTCCGTATCAAGGAAGCCGCCGCATACATGGGGCTGTCCCCGTGGACAATCGAAGTATTAATCCGCTCAAAGAAACTACCGGCTCTCAAACTCTCCCGTCACTACACCATTCTTAAAGATGACATGGATGCATTTTTGGAACGCAGCAAGGGTGCAGCATGACCTCTTCCCCTATTTTGCCACCCCCCATACCCGTGGGTTCAGGGTTCGAGGTTAGCGATTGCCCAACCATCGAAAATCGCACGACGTTTCGTAACGCTCGCTTGCGGCAACCGATAGAAACTCTCGGTTCGCTGCGAACGGGGGACTGCGGCATCTGCCTCAGCCGCGCTGAATTATATTGGAGAGAACGTCGTGAGAAAGGCGACTTATTCGGAACAAATGACTATTGCGGCTTAACGTGGGGAGAAGGTTCCAGTGTCAAAAGACGTGTCGCTCCTCCCCCTTTGGATTTTTCAACTTACAAGAACACAACGGAGTGTATCGCCCGTCTGGAGACGCAGGAATTACAAAAAGTTCCGCTATTCTGGCGTGAATATCTGCTCTCTTTGATTCCCATCCCTACGCAACTAATGATTCGTGCGCTGTTTGATATGCCGAAAACAATCCGCTGGGGCAATAAACTCTGCGAAGTGCTGGAGACACGTGAAGACACCCGTACATTACAGCCGATTCTTACTCTCTCCCCCGATGGCGAGATACAACTTAATCTTCAACCGTTTTTCACTGCTCCCAGACGTGCGACTAATAAGACGAAATTTCTTAAAGAGAAAATCCTACGTCAATATCGGACAGGCATTCGAATCGTTTTTCCTGCCCCTTTGTACACTGGTGATGTCCGTCCCACCGACGTGGACATCGTTTCTTCCATTCCTGATTTGAAATACGCTGTCACGATTCCCGACTACATTAAGTTGATAAGAAAGTACGGTTACCCGCCACAAGCGGCATGGACGAGTTTGACTCACTCGAAGTTGCCCCCTCCTTCGGATAGACGGCGCAAAGTTGTACGTGGGAAAAATCGGGACGGCGCACATTTCGCCCAGCCGCTCCCGTATACAGGTGCTCCAACCCGACACACCCACGTCGGGGGCGGTTTCAGTTTGGACGATGTGCTATGGGCTGCCTCCCAGATGCGTGGCTCTCCCGAGATGCGGCAAGCAACCATCGAGGTAGTTCATATGCGCCGTTCCCCCCGTGCTGTCGCTGCAGCGACTGCCCTATCGTGGCAGGCGTTACGGAAGGCTGCCAATCGTCTCCGAGGGCGAATTCGGGCTCAAAGGGGTCAAAAATGACAGTGCAAAAACCCAATGTTTATGCGGGTTTTCGCTGAGATGTGTCCCCTTTTTGTACCACTTATAGAGGTATGCTGATGAATGCACAACTCGAAAAAATCTTGAAACCCGTCGACGTGGAGTCGGAGAACGGTATCTACATCCATTTGAATGCCTCCGGCTTAAAACGGGTCTTCATTGTCAGTCCTGAAGGAAGCGTAGACGAACCCTGCGAAGCCCATTTTCTGCTAGGGCGGTTAATGCCTCTGCTACTGATTTTGAATGAGGCGATTCGAACGGGTCACGGCGAGGCTCCCCCGGTGGAGTAAAGAATTTTTGCAGTAGCAATCCAATACGCGGTGGCAGTACTTCCGTTCGTTTCGGCTAATCCGATTCAAGACGAGGAAGAATCTTGAATCGAGGTTTGTCATGGAGACGAAGGAATATACCGACCTTTATTACTTGGTCGGAGGAAAGCAGTGCGAGCACGTTTTTGTTGATCGAGAGGGCGTTCGATGGATTTGTGAACGCGTCGAGGGGCATCTGGGCGGTCATGATAGCACCCCAGTCCATTTGCATTTTCGGACCGCGCTAGTGATCGACGGGGAAACGTTCTGACCCTCTGTCAAATAAATCATAGGGTGGCAACGGCAGGTGCAAGCCGAGAATTGCTCCAAGAATCCAGACGAGTGCTGGGAAGGATGTGAACAATGAGCGACCCCGTTAAGCAAATCGAATCCTTGCTCCATCAGCACAACTTTCGCTTGATTCGAGAGACCAAGCACCGCGTTTACCGTAACCCAGCGGGGCAAATTTTCGTATGTGGGAGCACTCCCAGCGATTACAGAGCCGCAAAGAATGCGCTGGCGAACTTAAGACATGTAATTGAGAGCCCAGCGAAACCTGAAATTGTCGCAGTGAGTGAATTTGAAAAGACAGCGGCTTTCACCACCCCGCCGCCGCGTCGTTTGGGGCACAACAAACAGAAACGCAGCAAAAGCATCGGCATTTATTGGGAAGAGCCAACTCCCACAACCGCGGAACAAGAGGCTATCAAGAAAGAACAACAAGAACGAGCCCGTAAAAATAAGGAAGAGCGACGCGCACGTAAACTTGCCCAGAAAAAAGAGAAAGAACAAATAAAGGAACAACGCAAGCAACAAGAAGAGCGGGAACGGCGTCGGAAGCAATCGATGGTGGTGTTAGGGGAAGTCGTAGATGGGAACACAATCGCGTTCGGCAAATTCATTGCGCCAGAGAATGGAAAAGCGAGAGCAATAATAATCTCCATGTCCTCTGCTTTGAAAAAACTTCTCGGTATAGCCGATCAGCCTTATGCAATTATCCATAGCAGGCATTTCTTTTTCGGTTTGCCGAGTACTCATGACATCGAAATCAGGGGAGTGGGATGGCGAAGGATGGACGAGAGTATACGACTGCTAAGGGACGATAATTTCACAGCGTTGGATGACGCTGACAAGGCTCGTGGTTGGCAGGTGGCGGCAATATTAAACGACGAACTTTATATTCACCCCCGCATCAACCAGTATCCTGAGTTGATCGACCAGTTGGCAACCTTTGAAGTATATCGAAAAGCCGAGAAGATCGTTCTTACCAAAACAGAGGTTCTCCATTACGAAGACCGCAACTTGGAGATTTCACAAAAAGAAACGGAAAACGAGAGTTTGTGTACCGCGGTCGAATACAAAGAGGAGGTAGTAGCATGACGACGACGAATGAATCTACAAGCCAATGTACTTGTCAGAACGCGCCGTCTACCACGTGTGAGATTACTTCACACCAGTACGCGGCATTCGCGATCCGTTTTATGAATGAACATCCGAACCGCAAACTGACGTTGGAGCAAGCGGAATACATCGTTCAATTCGGTACATGTGAGGGCGACAGTTGTGATTGCATGTGGAGTCGCTTCCGAAGGAACGGCAGTTCTCGTATAAACGTGAGTTTTAAGTAGCACGGTGCTACCACAAAGTTGTCAAGAGTTTGCAGTTGCAGTGAGCAGCGGCAGGTTGGCATCTGCCGTTGTGCCTGAAAATCCAAAGCGATGAAGAGGCGATAGCCAAAGAAAGGAAGTGAAAGACCAGACCATCTGCACTTCGATGGCTCGTCAATATCCCGTTCGGGAAAAAAGGAAACGCAATGGCATACACATCAGTTCAATTCAGCGCATTAATCGAAAAAGAAATCCGCAGCCATCTAACATCGCTGCGCGGGCAGGCAAAAGGGGCAACCACCTTTGAGTTGTACACGCACCTTCAAAGTAAATTCCCCACAGAGAATTTAACCGCGGGTTTCGTGAACAAAATTCTTAACGACATGAGAACGACAGGAATTGTCGTTATTGGGCGTTGTTTTCTCGACCCACGAACAGTAAGAACGTCCGATAATCTGCCTCCCAATCCGATGGAGTGGGTTTTATCGGATGCTGCGTGGGAATTTCACAAGAAGAGCGGGACCGCGGAGTCGGGGGTGTCGCGATGAGCGCTTACCCAACCCGAGAGGCGTTGCAAGCCGCTTTTGAAGAAAAGAAAAACAGCATCCAGTCTTTGAAAGAGGCACGCTGGAACAGGGAAGAAATTGAAAAGAACAAACAGATGCTCGCGCCAGACTCGGTTGGGGTTGCTGCGATAAAGGTCATTTACGACGCGTTTTCGGAAACGGAAGCGTGGGCGGAACTGGAGGAGGAGTACTTTCCTTCCCCGAAGATCGAGGTTGAGCCGCCGTCTGATTTGTTCCCGGACTTAATTCCGGCGTTCCCTGCGGAGTTGAAGAAGTTAAACCGCTGGATTGTCCGTACTGCGGACAAACTCCCATTCAGCGCGTGGGAAGAGGACGAGAATCTAGGACCTATCGATCCGCACGAGGATCGATACCAGTCGGACTTTAATAACGTGATGGGCGCACTTGACCAGACTACAAAATTCTCTGGGGCTGGATTTGTTTTCAACTATAAGGACGGTTACACGGGTGTTGACTTCGATGATTGCGTGAACGTCGAGACTCGCGAGATTCGTGCCGATGTGCGCGAGATCATCTTGAAGTTGAACACGTATTGCGAATTTTCACCTTCCGGCACAGGAATTCACGCAATCGTGAAAGGCTGGCAATTCCCGATTGGAGGGGAAGGTCAGCAAGGCTCGAAGGTCGGCAAGGCAGAGATATATTCAGGCAAGCGATACTTCACCGTAACTGGCAATCACGTTCCCGGGACCCCATCCACAGTGAATGAGCGTGATCTGCAGTGGTTGTACGAGCGCATTGTGGCGAAGAAAGAGTTTGTTCCGGCGAAGAAAACGGATGACGGGACACCCGCTGCAAGTTCTGATTCTTCCTGCGTCGTTACGTTGAAAAAACCGGGTGCGCTATCGTCAAAGTACAACACCTTGATGTGCGGCACCATCCTGCGCAGCAAGGACACGACGGGTTCCACTGATTTCGCGATTGAAGATGATGTGCAGATTCTTGAATACGAATCTCAGTCGTCAGCCGACTACGCATTGCTGCGCTTGATTATGGATGAGTTGAAGACTGAGGACCCCGCCGAGATCGAGGCGAAGTTCTTAAAGTCCCCACTTGGTCAGCGTTCCAAGGCCCATCGCGGCGATTATTTAGAACGCTCCATCGCAAAGTTATTGAAGGAGCCTCGCAAGCTGATCGTGAAACAGGCGCTCGAAGTATCCGGTGAGACGATGGGTTTGTCCGTTGACCGTCCGAAGCTTCTTACCGAAGTTGGTAACGCCCGCCGCCTGATCGAGGCGTATGGCAAAAACATCCGTTATTCCACGGATGACGCCCTCTGGCTGTACTTCGGCGGAAAGGTCTGGCAGACAGATCGTCGCGGGGTTCACATCGATGATTTGATGAAGCGCGTGCTGATGTCCATGCAGGAAGAGGCTCAAGCACACATGCAGATTGATCCGGCTCTTTTGGGAAAGGTTACGAAGACCTTGCAGCCGAAAATGGTGAAGGAAGGCAAGGAGCGCAAGGAGGTTGAGTTGACCGAGGAGGAGCGTAAGACGTTGAACCGCTACGCGAACGCGAAGATGTACTTCGATTGGGCAAAGTCCAGCGAGTCGAATCAGAAGATTCATGGCGCGGTGGAGCAGGCAAAGTCGGAACCGGGTATATCTATTGCGAAGACTGCCTTGGACGCGAACAAGCTCGTATGCAACATGTTAAACGGCGCATTCGAGTTTGACCCGAAAACTGGCGAGATCAAATTTCGCAAGCATCTGCGTGAGGATTACTGCACGAAGATGATGCCCGTGATCTACGACCCAAACGCGGCATGCCCTCAATTCCACGAGTTCTTCCGATGGATGTTCCCTGACCCGGAAGTGCGCAAGTATCTGCAAACCTACCTCGGACTGTGCTTGACCGGACTGGTGGTCCGTAAGGCGCTCATCCTTTACGGTGAAGGCAGCAACGGAAAGTCAACACTTGTGCAAGTTCTGCACCGCATGTTCGATGAGGTGCTTGACGAGCATGGTAACCGCATCGGCTTGCCTTATGGCGTTCCCGTCGCCTTCTCGACGTTTGCCGCGAGCGATGAGACAGCAGGTGGAACCCGCGCTGACTTGCTGCCACTAAAAGGCGCACGATTCGTAACCGCGAGCGAGTCGAACAAGAAGGGGAAGAAAAACGGCGTGACGCTGGATATGGCACGAATAAAGGAAATGACGGGGGGTGACCCCACTGTTGCCCGTGGGTTATTTGAGAAGGACCCAACCAAGTTTCACTCGCAGGCGAAGATCGTGCTGCAAACGAACAATCTTCCACGAATCGACGATGATTCGGACGGCGCGTGGGAACGCTTGAAGGTGGTCCTGTGTGCAGCGAAGGTCAAGGAAGAGGAGCAAGACGAGAGTCTGCCTGAGAAGTTATTTGCGGAGTCTTCCGGCATCCTCAACTGGTTGCTGGAAGGCTTGCAGACCTACTTCCGAGAGGGCTTCCACGAGCCCGCCGCGATTTTGCAGGCCACGGAAGAATTCCGTGGAGCAGAGAACCATATGGGCCGCTGGGCGAGTGAGGAGTTGGAAAAGGCTCCCGGCTCGTCCAAGATCGCGACATCCATGCTCTTTGACCGTTATAAGACTTGGTGCTACCGAAACGGTGAGGATGCTGAATCGGTGAGGGCAGTGAGCCTCTACTTACAACGCCGCATGAAGGCGGAGTTGAAGCACACGAGGGATGGGAACATTTTGAGCGGGGTGAAACTTAAAGACGGGCTGGGAGTCACTCTTGTCGAGTCGGGGAACGACGCTAAGTTCGTCAACTTGGAAGCCCACTAGGTTGGGAAACGCGGGCAGCCGCCAAACTGACGGCCCTCCCGCGGTGGCCGGAGCATTGCGGGCACGCGTAAGGCCGGGTCGGTGAAGCTTGTGAAGCTTGTGAAGCTTGTGAAGGATTTTCCCTATTCTTTGTCTATATTACAAAAACGTGTTTTTCCGAGAGTAAAAAATCCCTTGAGAACAAGAATAGGAAATAAGCTTCACAAGCTTCACAAGCTTCACAGTCTCCGCTTTTCTGTGGCAGCGCAAGGCTGAAAGGAGCAGGAAATTAGATTGGAGGAACTATGGACAACGAAAAAGACGGCTTCATTAGACTCGACGAACCCTCGGTGGAGGGGGTCGGCAAGTCATCAAGTAAGGGCAAGCCCGCTAGCAGAACAAGTGGTGGGCTAATCGGCACGGTTCGTGGGAAGCGACGCCCGCCAGATTGGAATGCCGAGTACGACCAGATCGAAGCCCAGTCTGACCGGAACAACGGCATCATTCGAGTAGACCCTTTACCGCCTTTGGTCGCCGCGGCTATGGAAGGTCTAACTGGGGAGTCTCCAGACGACGAAAACGAGGGCTGGGTTAGCATCGGAGGTGCTCGTTTTAATGGGAGTCCCGTCGTTGTAAAAGACCTCTCTGGAATGCCAATGGTGGCGTTCGTCCCTGTTGCATTGCAGCCGTTGGGGGAGCCAAATGCCGTGTATCACGTTATCGGCTTGAGGAATGCGGAGGGTGGTTGGGCGAAGATTACGTTCGACTTTACTAGAGAGCAACAATACAGCAATACCAACCTCAATAACTATCCCTTCACCAAGGAGCAGACAGCACAGATTATGGAGGGTCTCAAGGCGCTCGGCGTGTCAATAAAAACTCGCCCAGACGGGGAGCCAGAAAAGAGGTAGTTGCCAAACACTTCCCTACGAAATACCCTTTCAATCGCGGAAAATCGCAAAGATGTGTCACAATTACCACAATTATATTATTTTTCATATATTTAGCCTGTTTCTGAGCCGTGACATCCGCCGTTACGGACGGGTGACAGCCGGAAGTCGCTGATTCGACGCTAAATAGCCAGCTTTGGCGTACAGGTGGCTCAGGACGGGCTTTAAGCGAGGAGACAGGGAATGAGGTGCCGACCCCGCAAAGCGGCTCCTAATGCGTTTCCCGCAGTCGCCGCGGCTACGCGCTGGGCGGTGCGCCGGAACGCGAACATTGTTCGCCCTCCGGGAGAGGGTGTCCAACAATCCCTCGCAAGTTATTGATATTTTTCACTTGACAACAAACATTAGTTTGTGGGACACTTTTAGGCATTGGAGGATGCCATGAAAGTAGCCGCTTACGCTCGGGTTTCGACCAACAATCACCATCAAGACCCCGAGGTCCAACTTCGGGACATCCGTGCCTTTTGTGAGTACAAGGGCTGGGAGATCGCGGAGACGTACGTAGACAAAGGCATCTCGGGCACGAAGGCGAGTCGCCCAGAATTGAACCGCATGATGGCAGACGCCGCGGAGAAGAAATTTGACGCCGTTGTGGTTTGGAAATTCGACCGCTTCGCGCGTAGCGCGAGTCACATGTTGAAGGCTTTGGAAGTCTTTCAAACGAGCGGCGTTGCCTTCGTAAGCACCACCGAGAATATCAACACATCAACGCCGATGGGGAAAATGGTCTTCACGGTGATCGCAGCCGTCGCGGAGATGGAGCGTAGCAACACGGTGGAGCGCATTCATGCTGGTCTCCGCAACGCTCGTGCTAAGGGAACGAAACTCGGACGGCGATTTCAATATCAGATTGACCTTGCGGCGGTGCGTGAGCGCATCGCAAGCGGTGAGTCTGTCCGCGGCATTGCGAAGACGTTGGGGATTTCCACTTCGTTGCTGGCGTTGCGGTTGAAAGAGAGTACATCGGAGCCGCAACCGCAAAACGAAGACGTGGCACAGGGCTTCTGACGCACACCAAAACTTTGACGAGAAAGGCTCCGCGTTTTGGGAGCCTTTTTCATTTCCATTTCTATGTGGCAAGACTTCGGGCTCGCAACGATTTGCAAGCAACGCACCAAACTGAGGGCCGAACGGCAACGACCATCCGACCTCAACAAGTAGGTTACTGATTCAGGTACGGTTAGCAAAAAATATTATTTCGGGGGCACACTTTTTTCCCGCGGGTCCTCCTTCAAGATCGTCGAAGGCCGAGGGGCACCCCGCCCATAGGCCGTCAAGCATCTCCGCGACGATGAACGTGGCAATTCGCAATTTCCTTTCGTCGTGTGACAGTCACTTTTTCAAATTTTTGCTTTTTGAAAATCGGGAAGTGGCGGGGGGCAGTCTCCACGAAAATTTTCAGAAAGGTACTCCGTGAACAGATACGGACTACCTATTTTTGGCACCTAAGTGCCGAGGAGTATTTTATGAAACCGAAACCGCTGTCTTGCACAATTGATCGAGACGGAGTGAAGCATTCCATTTTCAACGAGCGGGAGTTGCGCGAATACTTAGCAACAACAACGGGCAAAGTGTTGGTAGTTACGACTGATGAGGGGGAGGAGTCTGCGATTGTCGTGGACGCGCTTCGTCAAGTTGTGCCGCCTCCAAAAACAAGTGAGTGAGTTCCCGTATACCGAGAATCTCGCCGTCCATATAAGACTCAATCCAATGGCAGATATCAATGATTATTATGCCGTCCACAGGGTCTCTCTTTGTGATTAATCCGTGTTGAGCACAGACTGGACAGATGCCAATTTTGCCGCTACCTATGATTTTTCCTAACGGCTCGCCACTGTAATCGATCATGTTACTTAATTGAGCCTTTCAATCAGTTGATTTATCGCTTTTCGAATCAAATAGGAAACGGTGCGGTCTTCCCGTTTAGCGATCTTTTCCAGTTCCCGCAGTTGCCGTGCTTCCAACCGCACTGCTGTCAGAATCAGTTTCATAACTCAATTGTATGACCCTGTATAACGCAGGTAAAGGAGTCTTATGGCAATTTTAAATGAAGAGCAAGTAGCGGAACCTCGGGCGGACTACCCGTCCCAGAAGAAGAAAACAACCGCATCCCAACGAGAAGCAGCTCGAATTCGTCAAGCACGTCGTCGCGAACGTTTGAAAAAGGCTCAGACGGCAGCGGAGGGAGAAACGTTCTCTCAGTATTGGCTGATCCAGCGCAACAAACTCACAGAGGAGCAACGCGCCGAATACGAAAGGCGTGAAAACGATGTGCTCGACTTGCAGTATGTGATGCGCCTGTATTTGGAGGATCGCTACAACGCCGAGGGAGACGTATTAAATCTCCAGCCGGAAGAACGCGTCTCGTTGCAAGAATTGATCGAAGAAGTTCGGGAAGAAATCAGCACCAACGGCTGGTGCGAAACAATGATTCTTCTCGTCTCCCGCTTGTGTACGCCCCATGAAAAGGAATTCTACGACGCCGTCATCGCGAAGGGCGGTGCTACTGCAATCCTTGTCAGGTACGGATATCGCACTGGAATTGACAGCGGATTGTACGAAATGTTCCGCGAACGGTTCTTGGAAGAAACCCCTTTGCATCGCGGGGACAGATAATGCGGCTCCCCTTGATTTGGCGTTGCCGCGAATGTGGATTGGAGACGCCCACAATTCCAGAGGGAGCAGTCCGACTGGTTTCCACGCCACGCGGCAGCCATACAATTTTGTACCGTTTCGCGGATGGAACAAAACATCTGCTTTATAAAACCAGTTCGAAAAAAGCGGCAAGGCCGCGGGAGCAATCATGAACGAGAAAGAAATTATCACGGCATTTGTGAAGCAACACCGTCCCGAGTTCGACGTGGACGCCAATGTCAATCTGTTACTCGATGTGGCGCAACGCCCGATTACACCACAAGGTTTATTTGTGGCGGTGAACGCAATCGAGCACAGGTTGCTTCTCTCACCCGAATACGCCTCGGCGTGGAGTGAACACCTTCTGTATCACGAACACGAAAATACGTTGGCCCACCGCCGCCCATTTCTGGAATCGCTGCGCAAACAGGAACTACAGAAGCAGTATGTCCACGATTACAACGACTTGATCGCGGAATTGGGCGAAAGCCTTCGTGGTCTGCCGATTGAAGACCTTCGAGAGATTCAAGCAACCCGAAGAGAAAACGCCCGTCGCAAGTCACTCAACCGAGAAGAATTGGGCGTGCTGGCACGGCAGGAACATCCAGCACCGCAAGCGGACGAACTGCCATTGACGTACGTTCCGTTCGGGAAGAAGCGCGAGGTTGAACTCACCGCGGAAGTGTTGAAGCGAGCGGGCAGTAGAAATGCAGAATTGTCACTTCCCGATTTTAAGTGGTTAATAGAGCGATACGGCAGCAAGGCTATAAATGAGCGCATTAACCCCGCCTCTGTGAAACGTTTTGAAGAATTGCCCGCCCACATCACACGTGAACAGGTTCTCGCCGCGCTGAGAACCGAGGCAGCCCGCAGTTGGGTCCGCAGATACGGGGCGGATGCCTTGAATAAACGTATTTTTGAACTGTGAGGTGGTAGATGTCGGAATCCACAAATACGGATGATATCCGCCGCCTTCAAAAAGAGGTCGCGGAAGAGAAAGAAGATTTGCAAGCGCTCCATGAGTTATTGGCGACGCTGCAAGATATACCGACCCAGTCGGATCAGGAGAAAAAATGAGTGACTTAAAAGAAATACTGCAACAACTGCAACAATCGCGTGCTGAAATTTACCGAGTCCTGCAAGACTGGGAAAATCTGTACGCGCCCAAAAATCTCATCAAAAGCAAGGAAACCGCCACGCTTTTGGTGGATTGGGCTTACAAAAATTACGGGCTTGTTTCTTTCACCAGTTTGAACCATGCGGTGCAAGCACTGGCTGCGCAAGTACTGACGCCGGAGCCCAAGCCTCTCTCATTCGATGAACTAGCAGCGATTGAGAATGCAAAGTCGCACGCGGACTATATGCGAAGTATCGCCCCCCAAGAAAATTTTGGGGAGAAGGTCGCTCGCGACCGACAAAAGCGACTGGCGGATGAAGCAGCGAAAGCGCAAAAAGATGCAAAGAGTCAGACCGCGTTGGCCATTGCAAGTTACGAGTGCTATCTCCAAAGTGGTGCGGGACTTGACTATTCAGCAACCGAAATGGTGCGACAAGAACTGCAAGGAGTTCGTGTCGGCAACGATCACGTGCGCACGCTCGCCGCAGTAAAGCAAGTCATTTCGGAATTGCCCGATCATCCGAAAGCGGGTGACGTTGCCCGAGCGGTTGAAAAAATTAATCGCGAGCAACAGCAAGTTAAGGAAACATCACAAAACGTTCGCCGTAATTCGCGCGAATGGCAGGGATAGCCACTACCACAGCCACTAGTGTAGCCACTCCCCCGCGACACCACTACAAATGGCGGTCATTTTTAGCCAATACACATTTTTTGTGTAGAACGCACAAGTTTGTCTCGAAAAGCACGATCAAATTTCGAGCAAAACTCGCTGTGATGCATCGCAGCGACGCCGTGAGAACCTCGGCGAAGGATTAAACTCATGAGTACCGTTTTAGATTTTCAATGCAGTAGCGTCAATCCCAGTAAAGTAGGCGGTGTTGGCGCTGCCGCCAAATATTTCCCCCGTCCTTTGGGTGCAAGTTTGACCAGCGGCCAGCCCTCGACCCCGAGTGCGTCAAATGCAACTGGAGCGTTGTGGCTTCCCACAGGCCCCCAGTTCGACGGAGCCCAGTTCACCGTGAAAGCCACTGGAACATTCGGTTCCGACACGGGCGATCCGTCCGGCACCGTCACAATTAACTTGTACGCTGTGGTTGGTTCAATTTCCTCCCCCAATTATTCCACTGTGCTGGCATCAACAGGCGCAATAACTCCGGGTTTCGCCGCAGCCGAATCGTGGTCGATCACGGCTTCATTACTAGGTGACAGCGTCTCTGGCATTTTGGGAGGTTCATATTTCGCCACAGCAGAAGGTGCTTTGGTGAATTCGACTCCAAAAAGTACCGACGCGATTGTGCTTGGTCTCGACTTCATAAAGGGCAACCCCGCATTGAAGCAGGGCGCGGTGTTAGGTTTCGTTATGGGTGTAACTTTCGGAACATCCGACGCGAGCAACACAGCAAGCCTCACGCAGTTCCAAATCCACGACTAACCGCTAATCATCAACAATTAACCGGGGGCGAAATATCGCCCCCATCACCGCTTTCGCGGAAGGAGAAGTTATGGAGGAGCAAAAACCAACAAACGCCGCATTGTTTTTGATGTGGGAGATTGAGCCGGATGACGATAGTCCATTACATCAACTGCGCATGACGCCAGAGAGTCCGCTTATCACGGGCGAAGTCGTAGAGATGGGCGGTAAGAAATTTGTGATTTTCCGCACCCAAGAGAAGGAGAAAAAGTAATGCCGAATTTTTATTTAGTGCCTGTCGAGCCCATTCAAATTGGCGACGACACGGTATCAGCACCAAAATATTTTTTGACGGATTTAGCGGGATTGAACATCGCCTGCATTCCGTATGGCGTTGAGTCGCTCACGTTGCTGTCTCTGCCTACGGCAAACGCCGCGCTGGCAGCGGAAGCGGACGTGTACTCATTCCCCAACGACTTGTCGGAAGCACTCACGGACTCGGACGTTGCTGCACTCGACTCATATCTCAGCGACGTGAGCGTTCCGAGTGCCTTCCTCACGGTGGGCATGACGTTTCGAGATGTGGTTCGTCAACTCGCGCAACTTTTTCTTCTGGCGCAAGCCATCAGTAGCGAGAGCGACGGAGCATCAATCTTTCCCAGCGGAACCACTCCGGACTCGCCCGTCGTCTCTAAAACGATGAGCAAAGGTGGCGGCAACATCGGCGGCGTTGGCGGTAGCACGCCGTCCGCGCTTGCCAACGTGGCAGGTTCCCAAGCAGGAGTTTTTGACTTAAGCGATGTCGACACATCTGAAAGCATCGGCGACACGTTGCTCGTAGTCAGCGCGCAATTCACACAGCCAATCGAAATTGGAGGAGAAATTTAATGACAATCACACTTACACCGCTCGCCACCGATTTTTTTAACAGAGCGAATGAGAGCCCTCTTGCTAGTCCGTGGTCGCTCGATTTAAACGGCGATCCGGGATTGCAAGTCGTCAGTGACGCATGTGAATCCACATCGCTGGGATCGAGCAATGGTCAATTGTACGAATATTCTCCCAGCACACCGAACGATCAATACGCTTCGGTTGAGGTGGGAGCGTCTGTTTCGAATTCAGGATACATTGTTCGAATACGCTTAATAGATAACAACAGTCCCTTCGTTTTCATTCCACATTATGCGTTGATAGTCAGTAAAAACGGTACTTGGTCCGTGCGTGATTACGGAGGCAGCGGACTTATTCTGTCAGGCAGCGGTCTAGCCGTAAGCGTGGGGGACGTATTCGCTCTCGCGGCGGTTGGTACAACTATTTACGCGCTGCGCAACGACGTGGTATTCGGCAGCGTATCCAACTCTTCTCACTCGTCAGGCATCACCGCGCTAACGATAGTTCCCGTTTCCTCGGTGAGCGACACACAAGCATCTGGTTTTGCGATGGGGAGTGCCACGTCAGGCTACGCAATTTCAGGAAATTGCGGCGCACCAAGCACCACGATCAACTACAGTGGCACTGCATCTGGTTCTGTCACAGCCGATGGTTCAGGCAATTACACCATTGCAAGTCTACCCAACGGCACTTACGTGCTCACACCTTCGCTGGCTGGTTTTCAGTTTTCGCAGCCATCGGCGGTGGTCGTGGTCAACGGTGTGAATATTACGGGTGTGAATTTTCAAGCCGCGTCTGCGTGGTCACCAGTCGATTCACGAATCACGCCAAATATGAATCGCGTCGAGAACAACAGCATTTTCTGGGATGTGCAAACCAGCGACAACGCAAGTGTGCCGGGGAAAGACTCTCGTGCAAATCCGCCTATAGATTCGGATAAGAACCCACCTCAGAATTCGCGGAAGGCACCGCCTTTTTAACATTTTTTGTGATGGGTTCGTATCCGAGTCGACGTTTCGAAGTTTTAAGCCCTTCGACTAGTGTATTCCAAATTTAGCGGAAGAAAAGAAGAGAGTCAAGGAGAAAAACATGATCGAATTAATCACCGCGGCAATAGTTGGCGCAGCATTTGCGGCTTTTTCCATTTACTCACTGAAAGAAGCGCGCCAACTAAATTCAGAAGCGAGAGAGTTGCGCGATGCGGCACAACGTGCGGCTCTCTCCGCTCAACTCCACGCCAAAGCGGCGGGAAAATACGAGCCGCCCAGCGTTGTTTATCAGCCACCCACGACATCTACACCCAGCAAAGAGGATCGCCGCGCTTTGATTGCGGAGCGAGCGAATGACCCCGATGTGATAACGAAGCAGGCGGAAATCAGACAGAATTTGCAAAAGAATAGCGGTTTGATTGCACCGAATCCGCTAGCGCAATCCGACCCCGTAGCGTTTCGAAAGAGCCAATCACCAGACACGAAGGAAATCGCGCGGCAAATCGCCGACATCCCCAACGTGAGCATCTAGGAGAAGATGATGAGTTGTTTTAAGAAGGGAGAAGTGGTTTGGGATGTCGGTTTGCGCCGCGTCGCCAAACTTATCAGCGTGATGGAAACCCACCAAGGCTTGACGTACGAAACGTCCACCACGGATCACCACATCAATGAAGCAAGTTGTTGCGACTTACGACGGTTGGATAATTCAGATGTGGGCCGTCGCAACCGCAAGATCGTAAGCCAGATCGAGAAATTGATCGGTCAGTTGCGATGAGAGTGGACGCCTCCGCGTGCACGATTGGCGACCCGGCTTTGCGAGATTATCGAGTTAACTCTTAGAAGCCTGGCCGGACAAGGTCAGGAATTCGCCATCCTAGAAACATGCCAGACTGCTCTTGAGGTGAGTCATGTTCCAAACATCCTCTCGGAAGAAAGCGTGCATCAGTTTCGCTGCCTTGCTCATCGCGGCGCTGGTGCCCTTGAGTGCAACGAGCCAGCGAGTCCCAACTCGTCCGACTTGGCCTAAGCAGGCGGGTGCATACATCGCATCGTCAAGCGAGGCGATTCCTGCTTTCCCTCGTCACCTTAGCGGTTATAGCTCCGAAGAGGGAAAAGACTTCTGGGGCAAGCCATTTTCTGTCAGGGGGACAATGCGAGTCTTTCAAGGAAAAGGTTGGATGGGAATACCAAACTTCCCCAGCACGATGAACGGATGCTCCTCTGGCTTCTTCATGATCCGTTGGCGGACGGATTCGCCGGATGTGCCCATTCGTTCGAGTGTGCGATATTCAGCCGTTGTCGCGGGGCGTGGAGGCATAAAGACGGGAAGTTTCGGCTACATGTCTGGAACCAACTGTGACCAACCGATGTTCAATTTTGGCAACGAACGCAATCGCAGGAATGGCGCGACTCTCACCGATGTCCATTACGAATTGAAGTTTTGGCAGGCAGCGCCGTAGCCTTCAAGAAAAGCGTAAACGGCGCTCCACGCACGCGAATTATTACTTGCTCTCCCGTTTGACCTTCCTCGATATGAATTCCGCAAGCTGATTTTCTTTGCGCTCTTTGATTCGTTTAGCGCTTTGAAACTTACCCTTCTGTTTCGTAAGTGAGCGTAAATACGGGGGAAGCATGCGAAGGATGAGGGATTCAACGTCATGCGTCACTTTCGGATTTAGAGAGTACCAGCTAAAGTGATCCCAAAGCTGCCCGCGCCTTCTGCTTAATCTGGCTTTACCAATCCGACTTTGCATGTTGCCCTTCCCTACATATACGGGCATGGAGCCATCATAGAGCACGTAAACTCCCGTCCCACCGTTCTCCTTGCTTCTCGGAACTCGATCTATGTTTTGCAGATTTCTTGCCCACATTTCACCGAACATGGTAACCACTCGCATATCGCCTCCGGCACGGGAGAGAGTCATTTTGGAACTGAGAACAACTACTTTATGGTTCTTTTGCGAAGTCTTTTGGGTGACGAATGATAAACATGCTGCATGGTAGGTGAAATTTCTTTACGCAAATGAATGATTTCCATCCTGCTGCAGCTTTCGAGAATGTTGCTTTCAAGGAATTGTCCGTGATTGGTCTCAAGTGCACGTTCACTGTCTACTAGGTTACGCAAGCTCCTACGGACAGGCCCCAGACTGTCGAAGTTAAATGCTTCCCAAGCCAGCATGTCGGCGGGCTGAACGCATACGTGGCGTTTGGAAACTCGTTGAGGTACGGGAAGCGCGTCACGTCGGAACGCTTCCTCCATATCTCCGAAGTGTTTCGTACCCTCTTCGACAAAAACCGCAACGTTGTCGGTTGCATCCAAAAACCTTTTCTTCCAGATGTTCAGGTTTCTGACCACACCTCTGGTTGCGATTGCATATGGCGTCCCTATTGCTTCTTCAAGTGCGTAAAGGTCGTTAACCTTTCTGTAGGCTTCCATGCTCACGCCGCAAGAAAAACTCGCCTGCGTGTACTGTGAAATTATCGCCGTCAAGTGCTCAAGCACCTGTCCGCGGTCTCTCCGCTTAGCGGCCTCGAAATCCGTCATGTGAAATGTATCGCCAAGGCCGTGCTTATGGAGCGCGGCCAACCACTCCGGTTCAAATCGCTGCCACTGTTCAACCGTCGCAACAAATCCAGCGACCACAATGGCAGGCTGGTCTGACGGGTGTCCACTATCATCGAGATAGAGCGCGTATTCAGTCATTCGACATCGTCAACTTTGTCACAAACAGGCCGGAAAAGTATGAAAACTCCAACCGAATTTCGCTAGGTATGGCAAAAGGATGCTCCTGCTCCTCCCGGCAAGAAGTTTGCGCGTTGGCGCACGACGCAAGTCAAAACCAAGTGCTGAAATGCGTCATACTTCGACTGAACGTGGTGCAACGTAATGGATGACGCATGGGAGGACTTATGTCTCTGCTGATAAGGTCCACGGAGAGAAGTTTGGGGTTGGCAATTGCGCTGTTGCTGCTCGGTGTATTCCTAACGTCAGCGAGAAGCGATCAAGCGCCGCATCCCGTGCGGTAGCTGAATTGGCGCGTGCCTTTGTTAAACCCATTAACACCGTTTCTGATGCCCTCACACTTCGCCCCCACTTTCGCTGACTCTCATTTCCTTCCAGTTGAGATGTTTCCGGTGAGTGTAAAATACGGACAGTAGGCTCGGTCTGGTAAGGAAGGCCCTCGGATACTCTTCGAAGAAGGGGCACGCCGTGTCAAACAGCCCAGTTGATAAGCGGTCTATTTGTGGTGAGAAGAGAACCGATGGGAAGCCATGCCAATGCAAGGTGAAACCCGGGAGCGGACCTTGCATGTGGCACGCGAAAACATTGAAGAACATGCTGGTGGCGTGGGCAAGAAACAAGAGGCTATCCTTCGGCATTACTGTGTTCAGCTTGTTTTTGACCTTAGTGTTCGGAGCGTACGAGGTGTATCAGGGTTTCGCAAAGCCACACCCACTCGTAATCTCCCCGAGGAGCACAGGAAATGCAACAACGTCCGGCCCCAACAGTCCCGCCGTTACCGGACCCGGGAACAGCATCACTTACGGTCAATCCGATTCGAATAGGAAGGACAAGAAAGCGAAGGAGTAAGAAATTGAGACCGACCCTGTTAACAATCTTGATGTTGGTGGCTCTTCCTTGCTGTGCTCAAACAACGACAGGAAAAGCGGAAACAAAGGGAGCATGCAGCCCCGCAGTGGCGGGCAGCAACAACAAGATCACAATTACCTGTTCTGGTCTTGGGAAGGAACAAGGGCAAAAGATAGTCAGCATTCTGAACAGGATTCTGGCCAATCAACTCGATACCGAACAAGTGATGGCGAAGTTGGATGAACTCTCAAAAACTACGAATCGGACTACACAAAATGCACCTGAAGGGATAAACATCGGAGGAAACAACAACGGCGTAGCGACAGTGAATAATCTTGCCCCGCCTCCTAGGCAGCTTAGTGCTGAGCAACTCGCTGCGATTCAGGCTGTCGTGGCCTCAAACGACAGCGTGACGTACAAAGTTCGAACAACGAACGACGCTAACAGCCAGAACTACGCGCACGACCTATATTATGCAATTTCCCCGATTGTCAAACAGCGGTTGGAACAAGGACCGATTGTGGACATAGGCGGTTATGGAAAAGGCCGAGCGCCGGAGAACGTAAACGTTTGCACTGGTCAAACAGGCATAGGACATGATCTCGCACAGAAAATAGTAACCATCTTGAAAAACGGTGGGCCAACGACCGTCAATTTCTTCTATGGTTGTCCCGGCGTATCTGATAGTCAGATATTGTTTGTCATTGGCCCGGTAATGTAAGACTTGAAAAACACGGATTACGCCGATGAAAGTCCCCGGCCATCTTTGCTGTGGAACCCCCGATTGCGATTGTGGCTTACGCCTCGGTTCCCGGCCTACGTGCGATAAACGTCGATCTGTTCTATCGCTCAGGCTGAACAGCCGCGGATAGGCTAGACGCCGGGTCTTGAACGGCGGTTGGGGTGTCATATACGTTATTGAATCGAATCAGATTACCAACCGAACCAGCCGCTTTGAGCACCCCAATGAGAGCGTCCGTGATGGTATTGCGCTCGATCACGTTATTGTTGCCTGAGACGAAGATGCCGGATTCTGGACCGGTGAAAACTTGGTTGTGCATGACCCGGTTCTGTTCCCCTTCGAGATGGATTCCGTCGAATACATCAGCCCCAAAGGCCTCGTTGTCATTGACGTAGCTTTGGTTCCCGCTGATAAATATCGGAACCTGGCTGATCCCCACTTGGTTTTGAGTCACCACGACGCCATCGGATTGCTCCACGAGGATGTTGGTTGCAATGGCTGTGCAGTTGGATACGGTCACACATGGGGACCAAATATTGTTCGTCACCGTATTACTGGAGATAGACCCAGTTGCGCCGAAACCGATTTGGATTCCGTTCTCAGCGGCCCCCGTCGTCGGCCCAAGACCCGTCACCACATTTCCATCGACAATGACTGAGGTTCCAGCTTCATTGGCTGTGATGCCATTCTTCTGATAATCGTGGATCGAACAATGTTCGATTCTCACGTGAGACGCTCCTCCGCCTCCACTTTGCACGAAGATATCGGTGCCGCTCTGGCAGCCGTTCAGCGAGGTAGACAATTTGAAGCCGCGAACTGTATCTCGGTCGATCTCTCCCGAAGCATTTTGAAAGTAAATTCCGAAAACGCGCGGTGCACAACCCAGGATGCCGTTATTCGTGCCGTCGACGATCAGTCCGCTGATTGAGACATCTGTAGTGCCGGAAACCAGCAGTGCTGCGGCGATAGGTGAGCTGTCAACAAGGCTGGAGGTATTGGCCTGCATCGAGTTCGACATCAGGACTGCACCAGAATCTGAGTCAATGTCCACAGGCTTATTGACGACGACTTGTTCGACGTACGTGCCCTTGCACACACGAATTTCAGAACCTGGAGAAGCAGCATTTACCGCATCTTGAATGTGAACGAATGTCGCGTCTGGACATGTAGTTTTGTCGCTGCCAACCACGAGCTGAGGTCTTCTTCCTGCTCGGAGTTGCGTTGGCGAAAGCAGGGACAAGAGTGGTAGACCCCAAGCGGCACAGAACAACGTGATGAATCTCATTGGTTCCCCTCCAAGGATGAATAGAATCCGGGTCGTACGCGGCTCCGCCTCCTCGCGTGTATTCCTCGCATGTCGGCTTTACATAAATTGCAAATGGGCCGCTTAAGATCAAAGGTCCCAAGCAAAAGAAAATCGCATCCAGGGCAGGAGGAAATCACTTCTGCGCCGCATCTCGGGCATCGTGACGGAGTCTCGATAGCCGTACCTTGCTCAAGGTCGTGCAAAGGGATTTGAAAATCACAGTCTCGTGCGGAACATAAGGCGACAGGCGGCATGAAGGTATCTTCCCTCTCCCGGGTTCTTCTATCACAATCATACAAACGATAACAGACCTATTATAGTAACCATAGAGATACTCATAATGGGTAACTATAATGCTACTTGACACTAACAGATTATAAGCATATAAGCAAGTTGCTTCAGGTACCCCGGCCCCTATCTGTCTCCTAGAAGAAGCTAGGATCAATGCCCCACACGGGCCGGGACACCCGTAGCCTGGATTACGACTGAAGGAGGTTAAGAATGATGCCCAGCCGCAGAGCTTTGTTTGCCAGCGTGGTGTTTTGTTTCGGTGTTTCGATTTTGCTAGCTCTGTGGCTAATTGAGCCTATCGTGACGGTCCCCAGATAAGTTCATGTCCTCGGCCTATCTCGTTGCGATTTATCAAAAACAAATGCTCCATTGATTCGGCGTACGGAATGAGAGCTGCGAGTCCTCTGATTCCGATACCTCACTGCTGTCCGCGCGTCGTTTGGTCCTGCCCTTGGAAGAAAATCTAGAAAAAAGCTCGCGCTACCAACATAATACTTGACAATAATATACAACAGTAATAAACAATACAATGGGTCGAGGAACGACACGCACACAAGCGTCAAACGGCGTGTTCTTCCACGGCACAGAAGCACCATCAAAGCACTTTGATCGGAAAGGTATCGAAGCATGATCCCTCAGCTCCATGCCGTCGAAGACGTGTGCCCAATGAGAGGCGGAACGCAGTCTCATCTGATGCGTTGTTCGGATGGCCAGTATTATGTCGTCAAGCCCATGAACAATGCCCAGGGAAGGAAGGCTTTGTTTAATGAATTATTTGCCTCTCTTCTCGCTCGTCATTTCGGACTTACGGTTCCTGATTTTGCTGTCGTTCACACTCATAGGGACTTGATCCTCTATACCGGACAGCTTGTGGTGGAACAACAGTTTGGCAGGTCGCCCTGGAAGGCCGGAAAATGCTTCGGTTCACGCTATGTGACAAACAAAACCGAAGTCTCTTCGACCCTTCCTCCTGCAACAAATCTTCTCTCCGAATATGCGCTGCAATTCGTGGAGAACCTTTCCGAATTTGTGGGGGCCTTGGTCTTCGACAAATGGGCTTCCAATTGCGACAGCAGGCAGGCTGTCTTTTACAAGCGTCCACAAACTGGGCGGTACTGGGCATATTTCATAGACTCCAGTCTCTGTTTTGGAGGCTCCGGTTGGAATCTCAGAGATTGTCCGGGAAACGGAATCTATTTTCCGACGCGCGTCTACGACGCCATCACCAATCTGGCCGACTTTGAACCGTGGATTTACAGGCTCCAGATAGCAATGACAAGAGATGTTCTTGAAACATTCTCAGAAGACATCCCGAAGGAGTGGTTCCCCGGTGCCGAAGAACTGTTGCAATCCCTGATACCCGAGTTGGAGGGGAGACTAGTGCGGATTCACGAAATGCTGCGCCGAACTCATGCCCATTCGCCCAGGTGCTTTCGAGGGTGGATTTCCCACAATTCACAATCCATGCCTGGCTTGATGTCCTTCGGCCACATGATAACTGAGAGGTCGGCGTAAAAAAGTTTCTTACGATAAAATACCCGCAGCAATAACAAGTCCCAATGAAAATACTTGACACAACTTGCTCATTCGAATAATGAATTTGCGAGCCCTCGCAGAGTCTCGCCTTAATTTTCGAAATCGAGGGATGCACAATGGAGCTCAACTTACTGGAATCGGTGAAACGAATTCACCGGCTTGTGGAGGTAGCGTCGGGTCAAGCCGAGGAATGTGCCAAGGGCGTATGGATTGTGGGAACCATCGATCGCGAATCGACAATAAGAGAGATTCAGAGTACGAGACTTCACTTATCACAAATCAGATTCAGCTTAACTTCAATTACCACAATCATGAACAATAAGCACTTGAGAAGAAAGACGAGAGCCCGAGCAACTTTGGGAGCTTAATCTACTGTGCGAGAAATCACTGACCTTCCGGTGATAATATCGGACGGAGACGAAGACAGGTAACTCGACGCTCTGAGTACGACCTCCAGCGCGGTCGAACCGTAGAATCTTGCGGACTCCCTCTCGGAGGAAGCCGCAAGCTGCACGCGGAATCTTTCAGGCCATATCTCAGTCCCGCTGATAAGTTCCTGCACACGGAGGAAATGTTCGTTACCGTTTAGGTAGAGGAGGTATCGCTCTTCTTTGAGAATGGTACTCATGAGACCGACTACACTTCCCACGGTTGCAGTGTTGGCTAGCCAGTGCAATTTGTCTGTGACGCAGGTCACATTTGGGGTCGCGTTCTTGCCGTACTCTTCCGCCAGGCAAGAAAATAGCGTTTGGTTGGAATTGCAAGCATGAAGTAAGCTTCCCACCCAGACTTGAACTTGGAGAGTGTCATGCAGATTGGTGAGCGCCTTCGTGAGCTACGTGAGGCAAAGAAGCTTTCGCAAGGTGACATCGAGCAGCGAACTGGGCTGCTTCGCTGCTATGTCTCCAGAGTGGAGAATGGCCATACGGTTCCGGCCATAGAGACGCTTGAGAAGTTCGCGCGCGCCTTGGATGTGCCTATGTACCACCTCATGTACGAAGGGGACAAGCCCCCGGCTGGCGATCCTAAAATGGCATCAGAGTCAATTCCACGAAAGTTGCGAGGGGCTGAACTTAGATTTGACCGCTATTTTCGAAAACTAACTCGGTTGCTCTCAAAGATGAGCCAGAACGACCGGAGCCTAATCTTCGATATGGCTAAGCGCATGGCCTCATCGTGAGTTTGTAATCGCTGCTAACCATACCTCATCGTGAAAACTGCCCGAGCATTAGCCAGGATGGAACCAGGATCGTCAAATCTGGAGAACGTCGCCGTAATACCAAGGAGAAGCAGTTTTTTCTCGGCTGCCTAATCGCATTCGTCCAACAAAATGAACGTGGGAACCCCTTTGAACTGATTTCTGAGCCGTTTGACCGTTTTGAGGGACTCATCTAAGGAATCGGGCAAACCCAGGATTAGTAGATCAGGGTGGAAGAGTTCGCCTTCCCGGACATCTTCCTTACAGTCATCCGATTCGGCGCACAAGACGATCCCTTCTTTAGCGAATACAGATTGCAGAGAGTCGCGGACCTGCGGCTGTCTTTCGATGATAAGTACCTTGTTCATCCGGCATTTCCTCATCGGACAAATTGAGGCCCAAGAACCGGAGTTTGGACTTCGCCAAATAAGGGTGCGATCCGGGAAAGAAAATAGAAGAAATAAATATTTTTCCTGCGCGGGCGAAAGCCTGCTTTTAGTTTGAACATTTGACAGAATCAGGGGTTCCGATTCATTGCCAAATTCCCGTAAAGGGCCACGTGTCTGTTTCGTTTTGGTCGGGCCGATGCCTATTGCAGCGGTAAGTCCTTTGGGTTGAATAAGGCGGATAGCGGATAAGCGCATGCAATACGCAAGCACCGATGGCTTAGGCGTATCGGTGATTTCAGGTGGACTTCCGAAACATCATGTATGCGCTCGCTGCGTGCATTAATCTGCCATTTGCAGCGGCGGCACAGAATGTCCCACGCACTCATGTGAGTACTGCCGCGCCTTCCGCAGAGGAGCAAGTTGAGGATTTTACCCAGACCGTCATCCCTCTCAGAGAACTCAAGAGTCGACTTCGTCCGCATCTCCGAATCGGACAGAGCTTTGTTCCAGGTCTCCCTGCTGAGATGGAGCCCGGTATCCAGGTCGGGGCCGATTTTGGCACGGCCTTCTGCCTGGACGCCGAGTGCCGTTTCGTAGTGACTAACTACCACGTCGCTGCTCTACTATGCCCGAAAAAGATCGAGGGAAGAAAAGTCGTACGACAGTATCTCGCCACCGGTCCGCACGATCACGATGCAACCTGGAACTCCTTGGGCGGGGAACCAATGGCCTACACTGTGAGCCGAGACCTCGCGATCTTTGAACTTCAGAAACCGATCCCCCACCATCATGGCCTGGCTTTCAGCTTCGATGAATTAAAACACGGCGAGCGAGTTGATATTTACGCTTATCCCATAGAGGGCTTCAATCCATTCCGAAAACTGTTGCGATTCCCGGCCACTTTCAGAGGCAAGACTGCCAGCGGAATCCTTGTCTTTGACTACCAATTGACCCAAGGCAAGCCTCTTCGCGGCGGAGCAAGCGGAGGAATCGTCGTCGATGCCAGGAGTGGCAAGATCGTAGGAATTCTTTCGGAAACAACGAGTACACTCGGGCCGGAGGCAGATGCGGTACCTGTTCAGTCGCTCGCCGACTTTGTCAAAAAGGTGCAGCCATTTCTTGCACATCACATTTTCCGCTCCAGCGAGTTGGTCTCGCCCTTTCCCGGGGACTTCTATCCAAGATACGCACCATCTCCGGATGTCTATCCAAAGTATGTTCCGACACACGTCAATGGTCTCCTGCACCGTTCCGCGGAGCCTGAAGAGGTCACCCTGCTAAGAAAGAAAGCTCAGGTACTCGTCGATAGTATGCGGAACTTCATTGCCGTGCAGTCCTTTGCCTGGGGTTCAGGCGAAAAGGACCCGAGTGTGCAAGTAGACTTCGAAGTGCGCGTCATAGAGGGGGGCCAAAAATACCGTTGGTACCCCGAGGGCAAAAAGGAGCTAAAGGAGATTCCTCCTCCTCCGCTAAGTCATTGGATATTACCCGGCAATGACTGGTCGGAACTGCCCATGATGGTCGGGACAGAGTTCCAACTGAGAGTTCATCAGGCTGAAGATGTGGTTGTGAACAAGCGCCGCATGAAGATTTTTCAGTATCGAGGCAGCGTAGAGGATGGGGCTTGTGGCTTCGAGCGGCTTTCCAATTATGGGTTCTTCGTGCACAAGCAAAAGCGTATCGTTTCATGCTACGGCGAGGTGTGGACAGACGAGAATACGAACATATTACGTATTTCACAAACCTTAGAGCTGCCTCGCCATTGGGGAAATTATCAGGTCGTGGTCACCTACGGCTGGCTTGATCGAGTGAATGAGCCTCCCCGGCTGATTCCTCTGACGTTCTTTTCGGAGTGGAATGACAAGAAGGCTGTTGATTGGTGTAGGGGCCAGTTTACGGATTATCAAGAGTTCAGTGCTAAGGCGACGCTCGGTTCTTACAAATGACACCCGGAAATCAGTTTTTGCCGCCCTTTCACACTAATTTTAATTGCCATGATGGAGGTCGCGCTTGGTAAGAGCTCTCGGTTTTTGGTTTCTTTGCATGGGTCTGCTCCACCTGCCCGGCTCACAAGGCACCAGGCAATCGAAGAAGCGCAATCCGGACTCCGCACTTATGCCAGGAGCAGCGGTGCCAAGGATTCCGGGGCAGTTTGAGCTTGCCGACGGGACCCCGGTGACATTAGGTCTTGTCCATGACCTATCTTCTGCGGATGCGGCAATCGGCGACCGCGTAGATTTTGAAGTGCTTTTGGATGTAGAGGTAAACGAGATCGTCGTGATACCGCGCGGAGCCCCAGCCTGGGGTACCGTAACAGAAATGCGGCACAGAGGTCGCATGGCACGAGGCGGAAGGCTTAAGGTCAAAATCGATGCCGTCCGTCTGGGGGATGGAGAGATTGTGCCGCTCAGAGCAGTCGAGAAAGCAAAGGGCGAGGGGCACTCCGGCGTGATGAAAGGCGAACTTGAGCAAACCTCCCTCACATTTTTTCCAGCCGCTCCGTTGGCCCTGATGACGAGCGGGGAAGATGTCACGATTCCAAGGGGCGCGGACATCACTGCGTATGTTAATGGCGATACCGCTCTAGACTTCCAGCGATTTGAACGACAGGTGTGGGAGGAACAGGAATCACGCACGTCGAATGAGGTGACAGACCTCGCATCACTTTGTCTGGTCCAAATCAGGTCCATCCCGGACGGAGCCGAAATTGTGGTGGACAAGAGATTTATGGGCAGTACTCCGTCCGTCATCAGGCTCGCTCCCGGCGATCACAAGATTCAACTGAACAAATCCGGCTTCAAGACTTGGGAGCGGACGGTCACATTAACTCCGAGAGGGTCCGAGTTCATCAACCCGAGCCTGGAAGCTGAGTAGAATGGCGAGGCTCTCCAATCTAAAGGCGTAAGAATGCACGGATAATTTTCGTACGAATACGTGTTTGCTGCTCACCCAAAGTTTGTTGCAAACAAAGAGGCGCGGCTGGAGGAGCCCAGGTTGTGAGAGCTAGCTAACGGTTGGTCGCCTGGATATCCTTTGCATCAGCAACTATGGCGCTGCATGCATCTTTGACAGCGTTGCCCAACTCTCTGGTGGACTTGCTCAGGATTGCATCACCGTTCCGACGAAAAACGGCGACTTTGTTGTCCTTGCGAAGTGCGCCTTTTCCACCTTCGTGGTCGAGAGTGACAGCATAGTTCGCCATATCGGACTTATTTGTCACAATCACCTTCGGGCAGCGCTCCGTAAAGGTTTTAATGATCTCGGCGGTTTGAGGCCGAGCACCTCCCGCTTCTGCTCCTCCACCAGTACCGTTTGCAGCACCCCACCCACCTTTGACCTCCCATGACTCGCTGTCTGTTACGAACACTCTGATTTTTCCGTCAGACGGTGGAGCGACCGTGTGCGGAGCCTCAACCATAGCCAGCACAACGCTGTCGGGCACGCCTTTGTCCTTCAAAGATTTCAGGGTCTCAACGCTTGTATCAAAATTGCAACGTGACGCCTTGATTTTAGCCGCGACGATCTCAGGCGGAAGGCCGCTTTTCAGCATGTCCACCACGTCCCGGTTGACCAAGACTTTCTGTGATTGCGCTTGGCATTGTGAAGGGATGGTCAGCATGAACGTGCTCAAGGACGCAAAACATATAAGGCACAGGGTACGAGAAGCTCGCATGGGTTAGCCTCCGATATGAGGATGTCTTCTTCTCAATTCTATTCCTCTGATTCGATCAGAAGCTCGAAAGATTATAATCACTTGAGCTAATGTGCCGAGAAAGTTCACACGACTTTGCATGTCATCGCGTGGCAACAATTCTTGCAATTCTTTTTCCCAGGATTTCGGCTCTTTCAATCATTTTCCCGTTGAATAGAAGCTTCTCGTAGCCAAGTGTACTCATTTCATTTAGTGCAGATGCCGGGTCTTGTCCCTCACGCATGAGCATGTCGTTGTGCAATTCGATAAACAAGATTGGTGAGCAGCGGCTCAATGTATCTCTCGCGCCTCGAAGGACCGGAGCCTCGTGCCCCTCAACGTCGATCTTGATGAGGGTCGGAAGACCATAACGCTTGGTTAGCTCATCAACAGTGGTTACATTGACCTTTTTCGCGTCATTCCGTGGTTTTCCTCTTACGACCCTAAAGAAGCCATCTGTAAAGACACCTGATGAAAGCATTTCAATTGTTCCGGCCGCTTCACCGACTGCGGCGCGCTCGATTTGAATTCGATCAGTTGCTCCATTTAATCTTGTTTGTATCTGAATCATCCTGACTGCGATGGGCGACGGGTCTACAGCGATTGACTTAGCCCCGTAACTTGCGGCGACCAGACTGAAAATTCCAAAATGCGCTCCGAGATCGAATAAATGCATCTTGTCAGAACACTCTGACAAAAACGACTGCATCTCAATCTTCTGTTCAGGCTCCCAGGCCATCTCCCTCAGTACGACCTTATAGGCTCTGGGATGACATATCAGCTTGCGGCCAGGAGCAAGCAGCAGCGTCTTTCTCTTTCCCAATCGAAAGGATGCTGCATCCCATAACCACGCGGCAGATGTCATCGGAGAACGCAACCAATTCCTGAATTCCCTAGGAACGGCAGTTCTGATTGCAGACTTCAGTAAATCACTCGACATCAATTCTCACCCCACAGCTACATTTGTTAGGATATACTCCCATACCCTGTAGTGCTCCCTTCAAAACTAGACAGTCAGGGCCCCGTTTTTTAGTACACCTGCAAAAGCCAAGAAGGCCTCGTGCGGGGTGCGATTGCGGACTCCGCGGTGAGGTCGGTCGTGATTGTATTCCTCGATCCAAGGAGCGATTGAGGTTCGCGCTTCTTCCAAGCTCCGATACTCCGCCGTCCAAACTTCTTCTTCCTTCAGGCTGCGATGGAACCGTTCGATGTAGCTGTTGCCTTCCGGGTGATGATAGGCGGTGCGGCGATCTTTCTCGATTTCCGCTTCATCCTTCCAGCGGTAGTAGAGCGTGCGAGCAAAGCCAAATCGCCGACAAGTTTCACAAACGTTCCCGCTCTTCGGCCCTTCCTGCTCAATCTGCCATTTCTCCTCGGGGATCGCTCTACGTGTGGTCTCCTGCCCATGTTGCCTCCTGTGTGGAGGCGCTGATTCTACCTAGACTGGGTGCTCAGTTTTAGCGGGGAGCACGACAGTGTCTACGAAGTACGTGTCAAACTCTCACCGGCCAATGACAGTCCAGTGCGTGCCATCGCAGTAAGCTAGAACGTGATGCGTACCCTGGCCGCTGATTGTCTCGCCCCAAGCGGCGGTGATCGAGTCGCTGACTGAACGGAGCATGCCCTCGGTGCCGTGAGCACAAGGCGGAAGAGACGAGAACTTCGTCGGGCCGAGATAGAGGCCGGATGGAGTGAGTGACATGGCTCCAGCTAGGAGTCCCTTAGCACCTAGTGAGCTTATGGCGTCGTAGCTTGCCATCGGCGACGATTGTCCGCACACAGTTGCAGAGTTGTCGATGAAAATATTCGTAGTGATCGGGATTGTGCAACTTATCGGCATTTGCGCACGGGCCCCGTGACGTTGAATCATGTACCCGAGTATTCCGGTGGGAAGGCTGTCGTTACACTTCACGGTTACGGTCTGCTTCCCCTTTATGACTTTGATCGAGGCTGGGGGGCCATGAACGGACTCGCCCCCGTTATAGCCAAAGAAACTGCAACTATATGTTTGCACACCAACAGGTACAGTACCCCCAAGACTGAGGGAAAGCGTAGGCGCGTTCATGGGATCAGGGGGGCTGTAGCCGAAGAATCCGCCGTGCGAGGTAATACTCGCATGCGCCTTGGAATATGTCTGCTCAAGAAGCTGGCCGTTTCCCTGTTCCGAGGGAAGTTCGCTGTTTGACGCGACATCGTTCCGAAACGCCTGATACATCGAAGTCAGAGGGTTCGATGGCCCCTGTCCTTCTATCTGAAGTCCTCTCATGGGTCCACAAAAAGTTTGTGTATAGTTGGCTTCGAAAAAGCTGATTTTCATGGCGTTGATGTTGCCTGATCCGTGGGTATCTATGTCGCACGTCCCCGGACCAAGAAGATTATCTGCCAGGGTGACGTGTTCAATGTCGAATCCCCAGGAGAAAGCCCCGTTCGGGAGGTTGATCTTGAAAAAATTTTGGACGAGAGACTCGGTAATGATGTCATGAATCCAAATACTTCCCTGCGAGCCAGAAGGATTCGTCGTGTCGCTATAGTAGTCACTCAATTCGATGCCGCTGCCCGTGAACATATTGTCATGGAGATGGAGCAACCCACCCGAAGGCGACTTTCCCTGACCCGGGGATGTGGCCGCCATGAGAATTGCAGGCCGCTGGAACGGGCCGAATGTCGTATTCGAAGAGCCATTGAAAGCCGTATCCCGAATCCACGCCTCTGAGTCCGCTTTTAAGATAAGAAGAGAATCGTTCGTCGCTGAACCGTTGGTGTTGAATCCGCTCCTATCAATGTGAAGGCCATATCCGCTTTGCCCCGCGTCCGATCCTAGTGGCTCAGTTAGAATCATCGTAAGTTGGGACTTCGCTTCGCTTAACTGAAGGTTGCTAAAGGTGCTTGATCCACCGTTGTTATGGAGGAGAAATATTGGGAAACCAGGTCCAAGCACGCTGACCGTGGGGAAAAATGTAAAGGCGGCAGGTGAAAACGTCACCTGTGGATCACCCTGAAAATTCCAAGGAGACACCACATTCACGCCGTTCTCAAATGCCACTGGGCCCTCTATTAGCAGTCTCCAGTGTGCTCCAGGGTTGCCAAAGTTGTTGAGGTCTAATGTGGACACAAAAGGGATTGTTCTGACTCCCGTGGAATTCAGCCAAGGAGTCGTGATTGTTCCGCCTCCACCCGGAGCGAGAAATCTCGCTGCCAAATAAACCAGGGGCGTATTGTCTGGCGTGACTTTTGCTTCGTTCACGCTCGTTTCTGCCGGTGCTGCGAGTGTCAGCACATTCCCCCTGATCCCAGTAATCGTGGTCGTGAGATAGCCCGACTGTGGTGTGTTCGAGCAGCTCTTAGGGATATATGAAAAAACTGGATCGAGAACGCCGATGTCGTTTCCGTAATCAAACCAAATAGGATCGATGCCTTGTTGTACTCCTACCAGAGTCCCATCTCGACATATCCAGGCTCTTTGCTGAACATCCTCATGGGGCCCAGGTTTCGGCCCCCACCTAACTTGCACCCCGGCCTTAGCAGTGGCTTTGGGAGCCGATGAGGTTGTGTCGCTCGAATTAGGTAATCCTGTTTGATCCACGGTAAAGGTCTGGGGAGTGGGTGTGCCGGTTACATAGAGTACGCCATCGAAAGAATAATCGTGTGTGAAGTCCGTGATGAGCACATATTGGCCTGATTCCAGATTGTGACTCGCCTTGGAAATGTAGGTTGTCGTGCCATTTAATCGCACTGCCTGGGTCAGAGCAACCTTGTTCAGACCGAGGGTGGCGGGCGCTCGTGTCTCCGCGCAGACGATAGCAATCGAGGTCAGCCCGCCAGTGTAGTCTTCCTTGAAGACCTCGTAGGTGCGCGTCTTCGGGCCGTTCAAGATGCCTTTCGATGTACAGATTCCCTTTGTTGGTTTATGCAATTCCGTCTTTGCGCCAGCGCGATCGATGCGGACCCCCATTCCTACCCTATATCCCTTCGCGCTCGCAACGATGAGTTGATTCGAACCCGAGCTGATGCTGCCAGTTGTGCTCGGTAGGCCAATTGCCACGGGGCCAAAATCTTGTATGTCAAGATAGGGTATGGGTCTCCTTAACAGAATTTGGCCATTCGGGGAAAGAGGGTCAGATTCATAACCGTCGCTCTGCAGTTGTGCATGCACAGAAGCAACCCCAACAAGAACAATGAGGAGCACCGCAAAAGTTTTCATGTTTCTACCTTTCCGCATGCGCCAGGAACAATCTGGTCAGAACCGCCCTTTTCTCTGCGAAATTAGATGATGCCCTTGCTTCCACAAGTTCAAGAAACCTGATAAGTTTCCTCAATCTGGCAATCCCCTTCCGCTTTCGGATTAAGTGCTCCCATAGAAAGAGAGGCCGCGCTTGGTTTCAGCTAAATATCTTGGCAGACTCTTGGTGGCAATTGTTGGGACGTTTGCAGCAGTAGCAGGGCTGTTCCTCTTGAAGTCATACGCAACAAGTATTTCCGATAATCTTGGGCACATGGTGGCGTTGGGTGGAGGACTGCTCCTCGCGTTGGTCGTCTACAAGTTAGCGCCCTGGGTACGTAGTGCACGATAAAGGCTGGAATGCAGACCCTTCCCCATTCTGATCTGCGAAGGGACGTGCACAAAAGCTCAGTCCCCGAGCTAATCAGCCCCTTGTCGTCGTTCAGAGGTCATACGCTTGTAGTATTCTATATTCTGAGTAATGAAAGCTTTGCTTTAGGCGGCATCCAGATACGGCAGTGTTCACTTACGGCCATTTCTCATGTGAATCGCTGAAATCAGCTCGCTTACCGTTTCTACCCGCAAATTCATCAATTCCACGTATTCCATGACATCTCTAAAGTATTCATCGGTGAACGATGGAAAAGCCCATCTTTCACCGCATTCTTTGACTAGGTCTCGTGCCGAAGTCCAGGGATCGCCAAGTTTCAATCTTCCATCCGACACGGCTTGATCTATCAGGGAATCGGGGGGAAGTACCTCAACTGGTTTGTTCAGAGAATTCCAGAGTCTCCTCCAAGCAACTTGAGATTTTGAGAGAATCCGCAAGGTGGGTCCCCGTTATCAGGCATCTGGACAACAGCAACTGAATCCGTGCTGGGCTAGGGTGAGCTCACAGTCCATGACTCCTAGCGAAGAACCGAATGTAACACAAATTAATCCTGACAAATTGTTTCTCTGAAAACAAAGGTCTTGCCTTCGATGACGGTGATGGGCTAAAGCGCCGATCCCGAATACTTGCTCTTGTCGAATGTTGTGTGGTGAGAACAATCTGCATGGTCCGAAGCCAATAGCCAAACCCCCAAAGCGGATTTTTCGGGAACGGGCTCGGTCCTGGAATCTTCATTAACGCGATTATTTTCCTGATCCTCTGTGTTGCGGCTTGGCTACTGTTCTCCGAGCACTAGTAGGCCTTCGCAACAGCGGGGCCGCGTTCAATCTTCCACTACTGCATTAGGAATGGCCATTGCAGCATCCGTCTTCTCTGTGAACAAGTACAGGTTTGTGGCTCCAAGGTACTTTTGCCTGGTTTCCTGGCCATGTTGCCTCCTGTGTGGAGGCCCTGATCTTACGTGACTAAGGTGTCCAGTTTTAGCCGGGAGTCTTACATCGCTCTAACTCTTGTTCTCGCGCAATCATTCGGCCTCCTCCCCCAACATTCGGAGAAGTTCCTCTAAAGTTTCCGCGGGCACCTCGATCTCGAAGACAAGTTTAGGACTTTTCGAAGCATAAGACGACGACAACGCATCGAGAGCTAAGCGTTTGGCTCGACGCTGAAAACGCTGCGCATGTTCTTCCGTGTACGGGACTGGAGGTGGTGGTTGCTGCACAACTTGTGCGGGCTGCTGGGGAAGTGGCTGCGCTGGATGCGGCTGCGCCGAATGTTGGTGGATTTTTGCAAAGGCGTCTGTGATCGCACGCCGGACAGATTCCAGCCCACGTCCAGTTTGTACGGGCGCACCGTTCTCGGAAATTCGCGGCGGGCTGTTGCCACTTTCAACTCCTGTTTTTGGTTTCAATTCGTTCTCCTTTTTCAAGTCTTCCAACTGGCTGCTTCCAAACTATTTCGCCCCCATTCGTGAATACGTGAATTTCACGATGGCCGTCGTGCTCCCTTAATGCAAACAACCATTCCGGTGAAAGACCAAGAACGCATAGAGCACGAATATGCGCCCTCAGTTCCTCAAGGAATGCGTCGCTCAACTCGTCTCCGAGGAATTTGCACATTCGTGGCAAAAACGCTTTCCAGTTTTTAGATCGTGAATAAGCACCAAGGTTTCGTTCCCACACGTGGGGCAAGTCCGCGTCCAGATTTCTTTGCCGTTCAAGATACGTCGCTCGTGTGGCGGCATACGGTGCGAAACGTTGCGCACGCAATCTTCACTGCAAGCGAAGCCGCCGTCTGGCAGGATGTAGAAATCCAAGTCCCGACGCAGATCGACGCCGCAAACGGAACAGTGAAAATCCTCACCCATTCGTGAGGGAACCGAGATGCCCATGTCTTCCAACAGTCGAGCATCGTGGTGTGTGAGTTCGAACTTGTTTTTGTCTGCCATTGTTGGGGAAAAAGATTCATGAACTTACGCAAGTGCCACTTTTAATTCTGATTCCGCCACTTCGTTAGGTCCGTGGGTTGGCGCATAAACCCCGATTGAGATGGCAAACTGGTACGCAGCGTCCAAGATGAGGATCGCTTTTGTCTCGCCCTCATCTCGAAGAGCCCGCAACGTTTCCTTCAACTCATCCAATCCGCCTCCCGAGATGCATTGACCACTAGAGGAGTCGAACTCAACGTTGTTCACGAAGCGGATTTGTTTCGGGACAGGCATCTCAACGCCGATGCAATGCGGGGCCTTGCGAACATCGTTGAACGTCAGGGACTCGATTCGCTCATCAGTGAGTCGAATCCAGTTTTCCTCCACGGAAAGAACCTGCTCCGCGTAGCACGGCAAACACAATTGGGCGTCGTGGAAGTAGGCAGAGTAGATTTCCCACGTGTAATTTTCCACGAACACCCTATTGCAGGCTTCGCATTCGAAGTAACCCTCGGAGGGCGAGCCATAATAGCCGTCATGACGTTCGCAAAGAGTGAGAATGCCCTTCGGGTCGTCTGAGAAAATGTCGTACCAAAGATAGTGGCGAAGTTCGCCCTCGCACTTCCCATCATGGTTCGCCCATTCGCAAACCAATTTCTTGCGGTCGAGGATTCCGGTGCGGCAAGCACGTTCGAGTCTCTTGCGATCCGTTGCCGCCGCGGAGTTCATTCGTTGAATGTCTGGGAGCGACCACATCACGCCACCCCCAATCCGTCACTGCGAATTCCTGCGAGTATGTCCGCAACGAATCGATGCTCGATTACGACCGTAGGAAAGTAGGGCTGATAGCCGTTATTCGAGCCGATGCGTTCATCGACCCATGCGACAGCCCGTTCGTTCTGTGGTCGAAGCAGAAAAATAGAACCGTGGTTCTCTAAGATGAAATCAAGGGAGTTCATAGGCTTCCTTTCGGCACATCCGCCAAATTTGGCGTTTCGCACCGTTTCCCTCATTGCGAGGGCGCGGTTGCGGCAGGCTGACTTCGCCTGACTCTTGATGCTGGAAAAATTATACCCTAATTTATTGGTTTTCCCTCTGGATTAAAATCTAGCAGCAGTTGCTCTTCCTTTTGGATTTTCCGAAGAGAGTCCACTAGCCCGAGTTCACCATCCTGCCCGTGAAGATACGACAAAAAATCGCCTATTCCGAACTCGCGCCGCATACGCTTCCTCAGTTTTGCCTTCTCGTCTCCAGACATTTGCTTCACGTCTCGTGCAACTTTTTCCGCAAGTTTTTTGGTAATCACAAACGTCCTCCTATAGGTTTTTGAAGTTCCGCCATCAACAGCCGAAACTGTTCGTTCGAGTACGCCTTCCTTTCCACACGCGTCATTCCCCTTGTTTTTTGCCGATACAGATGGGTTCCTGCTTGCACCAACGCCCCACTCATTTGGTCGAGGGAGAGAATTTCAGAACCCCAACGGTAGACGGTATAAATGCCCTTCATCCCAATATCCTCCCCGCCGCATCAATTTTGTCGGTCAATGAATCCAAATTCGTGATGCCAAGATATTTTTGCGTGGTCTCCAAACTCTTGTGACCTAGCATGTACTGTATCGTGCGAACCGGCACGCTCTTTGCTTCCCAATTGCTCGCACACGTTTTGCGGAGCCGATGAAGATAGTGGTGCTCGCAAACGGGGTGCGTCTTGCACGTCACCTCGATTTTCCGCGTGGGGTACCTGCCCGCCGTCCACGGTGCAGTACAATTTCCGCAGTTTACTCCGGCCTTCAAAGCGATCCGCTTGAACTTTTCGAGGAAATGTCCTTCCGGCTTTCCCCCTCCGTTGACAAAAATCCAGCGTTGATGAGGGGTATGTTTCTTTCGCTCTCGAAGCAGTTCTACCAACTCCGAGGGCATCTTGACATCGCGGCTCTCATGCTTTTTGGGAGTGAAACCAACCTCGGGCTTGGCTCGGATGTGGTAAATCCCCCTAGCAAAATCGATGTCCTGCCAAGCCGCATACATGACCTCTTGTTCTCGGCAGGCTGTTCCAAGAAAAAACTTGTAACGAACGGTCTCTTCATCATCCATTACGGCGAAAAGTTTTTTGAGTTCCGTTGGTTCGTACGGAACGGCGGCTTCTTCCTCATACGTTGGCAAGTCCTTGACTAGTGAGAATTCGGTCTTGATGTGGTTGGCTTTCAAAAGCATTAAAACGAGCAGCAAACGATTGTGCAAAGTCCGTGGCTCGTATCCTTGCTCAGCCAAAAAATCCCGAAAATCGCACAAGACCGTCTTCGTGATTTCATCCATAAAACGAATCTTCAAGGAGTCCTCGAATTGTCTTAGATTGCGCGCGTACTCTGCCGCAGTCGTCCGTTTTTTAGTCTTTCTCGCGTCGGAAACGAAACGTTCGATTGCAGTCTTGATGAGCGTGCGGCGAGCGTTCTTTGAATCTTCGTATTCCTTGAGCGTGAGGCCGAGGGCTACCGCCTTGGCATTCAATTCCAGCCCAGCAGCCGCTTTGCGGGCCTCGTCCAAAGTGCTGTATCCTTGACTCCAAACGAATTTCCCCCCGGCATCTCGATAGCGAACATGGAACTTGACATCCGACTCTGTTTGAAGCGGACGACCGACTTTCGGAACCGCCCGATAACGCCAGCCCTTACCGGGCTCCTTCCGCCGAATGTAAACCTTTGCCATGCCCAAACTGTAGCACAATTGTAGCACGCTGTCAAGATATGCGATTTTATCGGCTTTTATGTAGGTGGGGTGGGAGATGGGATTTGAACCCACGACATTCGGAGCCACAGTCCGACGCTCTACCAGCTGAGCTACTCCCACCTCTGTTCGCCAGCTGACCCAGTTTAACACGACCCTTCTTCACGGAAAACCGCGGCCGAGCGGCTTCCTCCCTTTGCAAGCTGGAAACCCGCTCCACGGTGGCTCCCTCGCTCCCGTTCTGGCTTGCTAAACTTCCTTTCAGGGATTCGTCCCCGCGCATGAGCCCCCACGAAGCCGATAGCCGCCACTTTGAGCGGCAGATTGTCTATTTTCGCCCGATCATCATCGTTCTGGCGATCCTCGCGCTTTTGGAGCGCACCCCATCGCCTGCCGCTCGCCGCAGCCTCATCTTTCTCACCTTCTACTTCGCCCTCGCGATTATTGCCATTTTTGCGGAGCATCTTCTGGTCAAACGCGACTGGCACCTCCCACTAGCGTTCGATCTGCTTGCCCTCGCGCTCTTCATTTACATCAGTCCTTCGGCCGTCCCGGTCTGGTTTCCCTATCTCTTTCTGTGCTTTGCGGCCGGCATTCGCTGGGGATTTCGCGCCGCTCTGCCTGTTGCGGGCATTTTGGCGATCACTGTGGTTCTCGTCACCGCCGCTCGCGAGGAAATCGGCCTGCTCCGTGTTATTTCCTGGGTTGGAATCACCGCCGCCACGTTTTCCGCCGGCGGCGGCCTCGCTTTCATGGGAGATCGCAGCCGCCGTTTCGCCGCGCAAAACGAGTTTCTCTCCCACATCACCGCCACAATGCAAGTGGACCAGGGTCTCGCCGAATCGCTCCGCTTGCTTCTCGAAGAATTGGCCGCGTCCTTCCAGTCCAGGGAAGCGCTGCTGGTCTATCGCGATAACGACCTCGAGCGCATCTTTGTCTGGTATCTCAAGGCCGGAGAGAGCGAACGCCTCATTCCGGAAAGTTTGCCGCTCGCTCGCGCCGATGGCTTTCTTCTTGACGATCTTGACGCCACGCTCTGCTGGAACTCCCTCGTCGGCGCAGGCTCCGGTTTTGGCTGGGATCGCCGCAACGGTCGCGCGCTAAAGAATCTCCCTCGTCTTCCTAACTCCACCCAAAATCAATTCGCCATTGCCTCATATATGTCTGTGGCCTTCGATCAAGCCGAGCAGCCTGTCGGCCGCATCTTCCTCCTCAACGGCAAGCGCCCCAAGAAGCCTTTCCAGAAGGAGGACCTCGATTGGCTGGAGCGCGTGGCGCGTCACGTAGGGCCCTCGCTCGAAAATCTCTTTCTACTTCGCCATCTTCGCGCTCGCGCCATCGAAGCCGAGCGCTCCCGCATCGCCCGCGATCTTCACGACGGCATTCTGCAAACCTTGCTCAGCATCGAAATCCAGCTCGATGTTCTTCGCCGCAAGGCTGTCTCTTCCCCGGAAGGCGCGGCCGCCGGTCTTTCCAGCTTGCAGCAAACCGTCAAAAACGAATCCGCCGAGCTGCGCAGCATGGTCACCGATCTCAAGCCCGTTCGGGTCCAGTCCGCCGACCTCGTGGATCTCATGCGCGGCTTTGCCGAGCGTTTTCGCAATGAATCCAACCTTCCCCTCGATCTCCTCATTGATTCCGCCGACTTGCGCGCTCCGGACCGCGTCTGCCGCGAGCTTTTCCAGATTTACCGTGAAGCACTCAACAACATAAAAAAGCATGCGAAGGCTACCCATGTCGTGGTAAAACTCTCGC
>Ga0335079_10000620_pt1 | contig 40774 bp, 35 predicted proteins | sample Lox_Sample_33_FD_206719 | JGI IMG/M metagenome (GOLD analysis project Ga0335079, IMG submission 206719) | Soil microbial communities from Loxahatchee National Wildlife Refuge, Florida, United States - Lox_Sample_3.3 | ecosystem: Environmental > Terrestrial > Soil > Wetlands | place: USA...
ATCGGCCGGGCCACCACCGGCCGGGCCGCCACCGGCCGGGCCGCCACCGGCCGGGCCGCCATCTGCCGGGCCGCCATCTGCCGGGCCGCCACCGGCTATGGCGCCGCCAGGGCCGCGCAATGCTGCCAGCGCCCGCAACTGAAGATGTGACAGCGCATCCACGTAGGGGTTGCGCAACGCTACGGCTCGTGAAAGGACCGGGCGCCCGGCCAGCAGGCGCTCGTGTCCAGTGACCTCGGCCGTCATCGCCATCGTGGTGTCATACTCGGCGAGCACGAGCGCCGTCAGGTCCTCCCTGCCGCCGAGGGCGAGATACCTCGCGGCAATGTGGCGGTCGGTCTTGGCGAGGCTCATCTCCGCGTTGTCCAGGAGCACCCGCAGCAACGGCCACTCGCGGTACGCCGCACTTAGCAAGTCCATTCCCCCCGGCTCCGCTGCGACCGCCGCAATCCCGCTGCCCAGCCCGTACCAGCCAGGCAGGTTCACCCTGGTCTGCGTCCACGCGAACACCCATGGGATGGCGCGCAGATCTTCAAGCCCGGTCGCGGCACCCCGCCTCGCTGGTCGCGAGCCGATGCGCAGGCCACCGATCTCATGCAGCGGGCTGATCCTCGCGAACCACTGCGCGAAGCCGTCGGCCTCGACCAGATCCCGGTAAGCGCTCAGCGCCGCGGCCCCGATCTGGTCGGCCACGCCACGGAATCGCTGCGCCGCCGCGGCGATGCGGCCGGCCGCGGCTGGTGTCTCCGCGAGCAACACCGCCGACGTCACCTGCTCGAGGTGCCGCTGGGCGATGGCCAGATGACCGTACCTGGCCAGCACCACCTCGCCCTGCTCGGTCACCTTGAACCGGCCGGCGACGGAGCCTGGAGCCTGAGCGAGCACGGCCCGCCCGGCCGGCCCGCCGCCACGGCCCAGCGCACCGCCCCTGCCGTGGAAGAGCGTCATCCGCACGTCGTTCGCGGCCGCCCAGCGGGTCAGCGCTTCCTGCGTGTCGTAGAGCAGCAGCGTCGCCGTAACCGGCCCGAGTTCCTTCGCCGAGTCCGAGTAGCCCAGCATCACCTCCATCCGCCGGCCATTGGCGCCAAGGCGGCTCCGCACGGGTGGCAGCGCGAGCATCTCGTCGAGCACATCGGTGCCCCGGCGCAGATCTTCGCCGCTCTCAAGGAGCGGCACCACGTCGAGCGAGAGCGTGCGGCCGTCCGGCATCGCGAGCGCGGCAAGTTCGTAGACCGCCGCGATGTCGGCCGCCGAACGAGTGAAGCTCACCACGTACCTGCGGCAGGCATCGGCTCCGAACCGATCCTGGATCCAGCCAGCGACCCGAAGAGTGGCAAGTACCTCCTCGGTCTGCGCCGACCGCGGGCCGCCCGCGCGCAGTTCCGCGACCGCCCGCGCATGAACGGCGCTGTGCTGGCGGATCTCCAGCTCGGCCAGATGGAACCCGAACGTCTCCGCTTGCCAGATCAAATGCTGCAATTCCCCGAACGCCTGGCGGTGTGCACCCGCCATGGCAAACGACTCCTGCACCAGGCGGAGATCGGCCAGGAACTCGGCCGCACCCGGGTAGGCGAGGTCAGCATGCCTCAAGCGGGTCGCGCGCAGCCGCTGCGCGGCGTAAAGAAGGTACTGGCGATGTGCCTCCTGCGGGGACCTCGCAACGATTTCCCCGAGCGGTTCCGGGTGCGCGGACTCGGCTACCGCGAGGCCGCGACGCAGGGCGTCCGAGGCCGGAGTGGTCGAGGAGTGCGTGGTCAGCTCGCGGCCGATCCTGGTGGTGGCGTTCTCGAGCGCGCGCAGCACGTGATCGGCCTGGATGAGCGCAGCCTCCCTGGTGACCTGCGCGGTCACGAACGGGTTGCCGTCCCGGTCGCCGCCCACCCAGCTGCCGAACCGCAGGAACGCGCGCATCGAGGGCACGACGGCGCCGGTCTGCGGGCCGGCCAGCACCTGGTCGACCGCGCGGTAGAAGGCAGGCACGACACGGAAGATCGTCTCATCGAAGACCGCCATCACCGTGCGCACCTCGTCAAGCGGGCCCATCGCCTTCACCCGCAGCGGTGAGGTGCGCCATAGCAGGTCGACTTCTTCGCGCAGGCGGCGCCGCGTCTCGGCTGTTTCGTGCGCACCGCGCCTTTCGTCATCGAGATCCCACAACAGGCCGGTGATCCGCTGCAGCGCCGTAACCACCGCGCGGCGCCGGGCCTCCGTGGGATGCGCGGTGAATACCGGGTGGACCTCAAGAGCCTGGAACAGCTCGTGCAGCCGATCCGGACCGTGATCATGGCTGATCTCGGCGACGGCAGCCGCGAGTGACTCGCGAACCGGCATGCCATCGGCGCCGCGCTCGCGCAGCGTGCGGATCCGCTGAAGCTCTTCCGCGAGGTTGACGAGATGAAAATAGACTGTGAAAGCGCGCGCGACCAATTCGGCGCGCTGCAGCGGCCAGCTCGCGACGAGCGCGGCGATCCGGTCGTGACCAGCACGCTGGTTATCAGCACCCTGGTAATCAGCACCCTCGCGACCAGCGCCCTCCTGACCAGCGCCCTCCTGACCAGCGCCCTCCTGACCTGCACCGTCGGCGCTGCCCGCCCGCGCCGCGATCGCGAGTCTGCGCAGCCGCTCGACGTCGTCAAGCAGATCCTTACCATCGGTTTCGCTCAGCACCTCGCCGAGCAGATCGCCGAGCAACCGCACGTCACGGCGCATCCGGGCGGGCATCTCCATGCGCGCCGCATTGCGTTCCGCCGCCCGAGCACTGGTCACAGCCCCATTATCGGGCTGGCTGCTCACCCGCGCCATGACCCAGCCGCCCTACCCACCGCACTCCTGGCCACGCTTAGCCGGCGTCCCGTGGACCTTGGCGGAGGTCGCACGCCGGGTGCCGGCGTGCTCCAGCAGGCACTGCACTGGTGACACCTTTCAGGACCCACGGGATGCCTGCGCCACCTCCTGAAGCAGGCCGTAGGCGACGGCCTCATCGGCGGTCAGGAACCGGCCGCGCCGTGCATCGTCCCTGATCTCGTCGACCTCGCGGCAGGTGACGTCGGCAAGCCGGAAGTACAGCGCATCAAGCATCGTTTCGAACTGCCGCTGCCGGCTGACCAGGTCGGCGGACGTGCCCTCGAAGGCAGCCTCAGGCTCGGCGAGCAGGAAGCCCGAATTTGGATAACCGACGCGGCGACCCGCAGCTGCGAGCACGCCCAGCGCGGGGCCACTGAGGTGGCCGCGCGCGATGGCGTGCACGGGAACGCCGACCGCGTCGAGCGCGTCCATCACGGTCAGGGCGGCCGCCAGGTCCGCGCTCAGGCCTTGCATATGCAGCCGGATCGGCGCCGTCCTGTCGGTACTCTCCGCGTCCAGGGTGAGCAGCTGCGCACAGAGCACAGTCGCCGCGGTGTCGTCGAGATGGCCGTGTGCCATCACGACACGCTGTTCGAGCAGTCGCTCGTTCAGCCGGCTCTGCCAGTCGCCGGAGTCAATCCATGCGCGTCCCGGCGTGACCAGGGGTGACGGTTCCTGACGCGGCCGCGGGCTGGGCGACCGTGGGTGCGGCGGATAGCGTGGCGGCAGCGGTGTGCCAGGAGGCGGGGCCGGGTGGCCAGGCCATCGCGGAGTGGAGGGAGTGCCTGGCACTCCGGGCACCTCTGGTGGGAACGGATATCCCGCCGCTGAATTCGTCATCGCTGTCCCTCGCTCATCATTGCTGTCCCTCGCTCATCGTCGCGGTCCGTAGCTCGTCGTCGCGGCCGTCGCGCTTCGCCCATCGTGGCGGTACGTCCTGACGGCTCCCTGGGACCTTCAATCCCGCAGCCGCCAGGTGATCTCGCAGCCAATCGCCGCCGCGTAGCGTTCCAGCGTGGAGGCCCGCACGTCGGCCGCACCGGTCTCCAGCCGCGCCACCGCCGATTGCGACGTTCCCATCCGCGCGGCGACCTCAGTCTGGGAGAGCCTGGCCGCATGACGCTGGGCCGCCAGGTCCGTGATCAGTTTGCGCCGTTCCTCCGACATGCGCCGCATCGCGATCTCGCGGAAGCCAGGCAACAGCGGCAACAGCCCCGGCGTCTGTGGTGCCTGCCGCGGCTGCGCCTGCTGTGGCTGCGCCCGCCGCGGCTCTGCCTCCCGCGGCTGCGCCTGCTGTGGCTGCGCCCGCCGCGGCTGCGCCTCCCGCGGCTGCGCCTCCCGCGGCTGCGCCTCCCGCGGCTGCGCCTCCCGCGGCTGCGCCTCCCGCGGCTGCGCCTCCCGCGGCTGCGCCTCCCGCGGCTCCGCCTCCCGCGGCCCGGCCTGCCGCGACTGTACCTGCTGCGGCTCTGGTGTCGTGCCGTCCATACGTTCCATGGTATCTCTAATGTGAGATGTCACTGTTGATATAGGGATGGCAACCGGTAGCGTCCGCACGTGACGTGGTTACCCTGAGCCCATGCCCAGCGAAGCACCCATGCGCAGCGACACGACCGGTCCGCGACCCAGCTCGGAAGATACGCCTGTCGTCGGCCACGAACCCGATCCCGACGAAACACCCGAGACACCCGAGACATTGCAGACAGCCGAGGCAATCGAGGCAGTCGAGGCAGAAGAGGCGGAAGAGGTAGAAGAGGAAGACGAGACACCCGAATCCAGCGGGTCCGCTGAACCCGCACCGCATACGACCGCGGAGAAAATCGCCGACCTTGACCGGCGGAGGAACGAAGCGATCCACGCCGGATCACAGCGCGCCGTCGCCAAACAGCATGACAGGGGCAAGCTGACGGCACGCGAGCGGATCGATCAGTTTCTCGACCCGGGTTCGTTTACCGAACTCGATGAGCACGCCAGGCATCGCGCCACCGGATTCGGCGTCGAGGAGAACCGGCCTTACGGCGACGGGGTGGTCACCGGTTTCGGCACCGTCGACGGGCGTCCCGTCTGCGTGTTCAGCCAGGACTTCACCGTCTTCGGCGGCTCACTCGGCGAGGTCTACGGCAACAAGATCGTCAAGGTAATGGACCACGCGCTCAAGACCGGCTGCCCGATCGTCGGGATCAACGACGGCGGCGGGGCGCGCATTCAGGAAGGGGTGGTCGCGCTCGGCCTGTTCGGCGAGATCTTCTACCGCAACGTGATCGCGTCCGGGGTGATCCCGCAGATCTCCCTGATCATGGGACCGTGTGCCGGTGGTGCGGTCTACTCGCCCGCCATCACCGACTTCACGCTGATGGTGGATCACACGTCGCACATGTTCATCACCGGACCCGACGTCATCAAGACCGTGACCGGCGAGGAAGTCAGCTTCGAAGAGCTCGGCGGCGCGCACGCACACAACACCAAATCGGGCGTGGCGCATTACCAGGCCGCGGACGAGGCCGACTGCCTCGACTTTGCCCGCGCCCTGCTCTCTTACCTGCCGTCCAACAACCTCGAAGACCCACCTAGCTACGCCCACGCCGCGATTACCGAAGCTGACGCCGAGATCACCGAGGCGGACGCCGAACTCGACGTCCTCATACCCGACTCAACGAATCAGCCATACGACATGCACACGGTGATCGAGCACGTGCTCGACGACGGCGAGTTCCTCGAAGTGCACGCGGGATTCGCGGCCAACCTGATCGTCGGGTTCGGACGGGTGCAGGGCAGCAGCGTCGGCGTCGTCGCCAACCAGCCGATGCACCTCGCGGGCTGCCTCGACATCGACGCAGCCGAGAAAGCCGCCAGATTCGTGCGGACCTGTGACGCGTTCAACATCCCCGTACTTACCTTCGTGGACGTGCCGGGATTCCTCCCGGGCACCGGCCAGGAATGGGGTGGCATCATCAGGCGCGGCGCCAAGCTTATCTACGCCTACGCCGAAGCGACCGTGCCCAAGATCACCGTGATCACCCGCAAGGGGTACGGCGGCGCCTACGTCGTCATGGGGTCCAAGCACCTCGGCGGCGACATCAACCTGGCCTGGCCCACCGCACAAATCGCCGTGATGGGAGCGCAGGGCGCGGTCAACATTCTGCATAGGCGCGAACTCGCCGGAGCGGACGACCCGGACAGCCTGCGCGCGAAGCGAATCACCGAATATGAGGACGCACTGGCCAATCCCTTCAGTGCCGCGGAACGTGGCTACGTCGACGCCGTGATAAGCCCGGCAGAAACCCGTGGTCATGTGGTTCGCGCGCTGCGCACGCTGCGAACCAAACGGCAGACGCTGCCACCCAAGAAACACGGCAACATCCCGCTGTGACGGCACGGGGACAGGAAGTGCTGCCATAGAGTCGAAGGCACCATGACAGAGTTCGCGAGCCCGCTGCCCCTCGTCGCGCGCTATGCGATCATGGTGGATGTCGGGTACATCTACGCCGCGGCCGGCGAACTCCTCTTCGAGGCGAGGTCACGGCGCGAGTACCGGGTGGACGCCGACAAGCTCATCAAGTCACTGACGCAGCTCGCCGCGAGCCAGCTTCGCGGCGAGTTGCTGCGGGTGTACTGGTACGACGCCGCCAAGGACCGGGTTCCCACGATCGACCAGCGCGTCATCGCCCAGATGTCGTGGGTCAAGTTGCGTCTTGGCAACCTCAACGCACGCGGCCAGCAAAAGGGCGTGGACGCGCAGATCCGCGCCGATATGGAGGCGCTTGCCAGGCACCGGGCGATCACGGACGCCGTGCTCGTGGCCGGCGACGAAGATATGGTTCCCGCAGTGGAGGCCGCGCAGGCGTTCGGCGTGCGGGTCCACCTGTGGGGAGTCGAACCACCGTACGGCACCAACCAGGCGGAGCGGCTGGTCTGGGAATCCGACACCGTTGACGTGCTTGACGCCGGCTTCCTTAAGACGTACTTCACCAAGCACCAGATCGCGGTGACCGACCCGGTGCGGCCCGACAATGTGGTCACCCACGTCGCACCCTCACCCGCCCAGCTGTTCGGCGACAGGCCGCCGCGCGCCAGGGTTTTCGGGCAGAGCTTGATGACCGCGCAGGCGACGCGTCTGGGCCCGGACCGTGACCGGGTCGAAGAGGCAGGCGAGCACGTGGCCCAGAAGTGGATCCTCACCCGCGGCAGTGACAACATCCGCGACCTGCTGCCCGGGCCAATCCTGCCGCCGGTTATCGACAAGGAGCTGCTCGTCGAGGCGGAGAAGGAACTCGGCCTCTCGCTGCGTCCTTACCAGGAGGCCAGGGAGTGGCTCAGGGACGCGTTCTGGGAGCGCGTGCACCGTGAATTCGGTATCGGCATTGGGAAGACGCGCGCATAGGGAACGACGCGGACCTGACACCGGCACCCCGAACTCTTGGAGGATCGCACGTGACTGAGGCGTCCATGCGGCCACTGCTGCGGGTGGTACGAGGCGACGCGAACGCTGAGGAGACCGCGGCCCTTGTGGCAGCGCTCGCGATCACTCGCGTCGCCGCCAGGCAGGCCGCCGGCCGCGCCGGCCCGCGCTCGGGGCGCGCCGACGCCCGGGCCATGTCCGGCTGGTGTGACCGGTCGCGGCTGTTGCCCGCGCCGGTGCCGCACGGGCCAGGCGGGTGGCGCGCGAGCGCGCGGCCCCGCTGATCGGCTAATCGGGGCGGCCGGCCCTACGGCAGGACGGGCCGCACCGTTTAGACTCCTTGCGGCTGAGAGGAGGCATACCGTGCGCAAGGTCCTCATCGCTAACCGCGGCGAGATCGCGATCCGTATCGCCCGTGCCTGCCGCGATGCGGGCATGGTCAGCGTTGCCGTCTATGCGGAGCCCGACGTTGACGGGCTGCACGTGACGATGGCAGACGAGGCATACGCCCTCGGCGGGCAGACCGCGGCCGAGTCCTACCTGGACACCGGGAAGATCCTCAAGGTAGCGGCACAGGCGGGCGCGGACGCGATCCATCCTGGCTACGGCTTCCTCGCGGAGAACGCGGCTTTCGCGCAAGCCGTCATTGACGCCGGCCTGACCTGGATCGGCCCGCCCCCCGCGGCCATCCACGCGCTTGGTGACAAGGTCAGCGCGCGGCACATCGCGCTGGCCGCCGGCGCGCCGCTCGCGCCGGGTACGGCCGACCCGGTTGCCGGCGCCGCGGATGTGGTCGCGTTCGCCCGCGAGCACGGCCTGCCCGTCGCCATCAAGGCCGCCTACGGCGGCGGCGGCCGCGGCCTCAAGGTGGCACGCACGCTCGACGAGATCGAGCACCAGTACGAATCGGCGGTCCGGGAGGCGGTCGCGGCGTTCGGCCGTGGCGAGTGCTTCGCCGAGCGGTATCTGGACCGGCCGCGGCACGTCGAGACCCAGTGTCTGGCCGACGCCCACGGCGGCGTCGTCGTGATCTCGACGCGCGACTGCTCACTGCAGCGCCGCCACCAGAAGCTGGTCGAGGAGGCGCCGGCGCCGTTCCTGGATCCCGAGCAGACACAGGTGCTCTACGAGTCGTCCAAGGCGATCCTGCGCGCGGCCGGCTACGTGGGCGCGGGAACCTGCGAATTCCTCGTCGGCACGGACGGAATCGTCTCCTTCCTCGAGGTGAACACCCGGCTACAGGTCGAGCATCCGGTCACCGAGGAGGTCACCGGGATCGACCTGGTGCGGGAGATGTTCAGGCTCTCCGACGGTGAGCGGATCGGCTACGAGGATCCGTCGCCGCGGGCTCACTCGATCGAGTTCCGGATCAACGCCGAGGATCCGGGACGCAACTTCATGCCCGCGCCTGGGAAGATCACACACTGGCAGGCCCCGTCCGGTCCCGGCGTCCGCCTCGACGCCGGGTACCGCGAGGGCATGACCGTGCCGCAGGCATTCGACTCATTGATCGCCAAGCTCATCGTGACAGGCGCCGACCGCCACCAGGCACTCCAACGTGCCAGGCGGGCGCTTGCCGAGTTCGAGGTCGGCGGGATGCCGACCGTGCTCCCGTTCCACCGCGCCGTAGCGGCAGACCCGGCGTTCACGGCGGAGCCGTTCAGCGTCCATACCAGGTGGATCGAGACCGAGTTCGAAGGTGACATCGAGCCGTTCGGCGGCGAGGCCGCCGTGGACGGCGCCGAGCCGGGTGCTCGCGAGCGGATCACCGTCGAAGTCGGCGGCAAGCGGCTCGAGGTGGTGCTGCCCCCAGGGTTCCTCGTCGTGGGCGACGCGGCGGGCGTGACAGGCGACGGCGGCTCGGCTGGCCGGGCCGCCAGCGGCCAGCAGCGCTCGTCGCCGCGAGGTAAGCGCAAGGCCGCGTCCGCCGGCGGTGACACCCTCGTCAGTCCCATGCAGGGCACCATCGTCAAGCTCGTCGCCGGTGAGGGCCAGCAGGTATCAGCGGGAGACACCATCGTCGTACTCGAGGCGATGAAAATGGAGCAGCCACTAGCCGCGCATAAGGGCGGCACCGTGACCGGGCTCGCCGTCGCGGCCGGGCAGAGCGTCTCAAGCGGCGAAGCCATCTGCAAAATTACCGATTGACCACCGGAGCAAGGATTCAGGCAACCATGAACGCTCACGGCGGTGTGAACTGACCCGGCTGCGCGGCGATCCGAGCCTGGCCGGCCGGTTGCGGTTCACGGTCGGTATGCGGCTGCGCGCCGAGAACTCGGAATGGGTCCGCCACGAACTTACCGACGCGGGCTGGCGTGGCCGCGTGGTCGCGCGGCACCTCGCGGTGATGGTCCCGGTCTGCCTGCTCCTCGCGTTGCTGCCAGGACCCGTCTGGCTACGGCTGATGGTGCCCGCGCTCGCGCTCGCGGGGAGCGTGTTCACGGTGGCGGTGTACGCGGACGACATCCGCGCCGTGCGGCTGCGCCAGCACGGCCTGGCGGTCCCAGACGATCCAGATCTTGGGCACCCAACTCACTAGGAGCGGGCGATCCGGGGGCGCGGGGGGCAGCACAGCCATAACGGCTGCCGCGGCGCTTCGCCAGCAGGAGCTTGGCTTTGGCTCAGCGGCGGAACCCGCAGAGGAGCCGGTTCTCCGCACGCTGCCACAACGTGCCTATCTGGCAGAACCCCGCGGCCTCAAGAGCACCGACGTGGGCGGCAAGCCGTCCGCTTTCCGTGCCATGATGGGCGGCCGCTGCCCAGCGGTGCTCGCGCTCCGCGTTGAACTCGGCAAGCCGCGGGTCGGCCGCCACCGCCGCCCACCACTGCGACCAGTTCTCATGCGCGCCGCCGTGACCTGCCGTGGCGGCGGTGCCGTCGACCGAGTGTCCGCACGGCCGCCCGCGACCGCCCGCATGACCGGCCAGTGAGCGGCGCTTCTGCGCCTCCATCAGGCCGCGCTCGAGGCGGGCAAGAGCCGGCGCGTCCGCGACGAAGTGATCGCCGTTGAGTAGCACGCCGCCCCGCCGCAGGGCCCCCGCGACCTCGGTGTACATCACCCGTAGCTCCGCCTCGGTGAGCCAGTGCAACGCCGTAGTGCTCACCGCCGCGTCCGCGGGCCTGTCCAGGCTGAGGGCCGCGCTCCACCCGGGTACGCGCAGATCACAATCGACGAAGCGCAGCCCGCCGCGACCCCGTTCGGCTGCCCGGCCGAGGGCGAGTAGCAGCGGATCTGCGTCGACCGCGATGACCGTGGCGGCGGGGAGCCGGTCAAGCAGGCGTCCGGCCAGCGAACCAGGACCGCAGCCGAGGTCGAGAACTACCGGGTCGGGGCGGCCCGCAGCGGCCTCGACCGCGTCGATCAGCACAGTGAAACGATCTTCCCTGTCGGGTAGGTAGACCTCCTGCTGACGGTCCCAGCGGGCAATCCAGGCACGGGCGGTATCGCGGTCAAGTGGCGGCACGGGTACCTCCTCGTCAGTCGCGCGTGGATGTTCTGTGAACGAGCTGTCAGTCCCCTTGTGAAAAGCCGTGCGGACGACTCACCCCGCGGCACCTCGCTTCCCTCCAGGCCGCGGGGCGCCGGGCGTGCTGCGGCCATCCGCGGCAGCCGTTAGGTATCAACAGACGCTCGCCGGCGACTGCGTGAGCCTGCGGGCGGCCTGGCGGCGACGTGGCTGAGCCGCTGCGGCGTCACCGCCTCGCCGAGCGTCCTCCAAGGTTGCCACCACGCCGTCCCCTGAGCGTTTTACGGCCGCCGCCCGCGATCTGCTGAGCACGGTCATGCCGCGCCGCCTGAACACGTCCTCCAACACAACCGCCGCGTCCTCATCCTCGTGCGGCAGCACCCGTTGGCGCGACGAGACCAGCATGACCTGCGAACCGAGCGCCTGGTACGCACTGGCGAACTCCGCGCCTGTTACCCCCGAGCCGACTACGATCAACTGCCGCGGCACTTCGGTAAGGTGATAGATCTGGCGCCAGTCTAGAACATGCTCACTGTCAGGCACGGCGCCAGGCAGCACTCTTGGATGCGCGCCGGTCGCGATGAGGACGACGCCGCGGTCAACCGCGTTTCGGCTACGGCCACGACACCGGCGTCCAGCAGTCTGACTTCACCGGTCACCATCCGGACACCCTCGCCAGCCAGCCGTGCGGCCACATCCGCCGATTGGCGGCTGGCAAGCCTGCACCGACCAGAGCTGATTGGATCCGAGCAGCCCGCAGCTGGCGGTCCAGGCGGGCGCTGACTGCTCGGCGACGAGCCCCCAGCAGGGTGATGGTGCGGCGGCAGCGTACTGTCGGCTGACGTGAACGACGACCCGTACAAGGCCGCGCGCGCCGCCGCGGACGTTCTGCGAGACCGCACAGGTGCCGACGGGCATACCGCGGCGGTGGTGCTCGGATCGGGCTGGAGCGACGCCGCGGACGCGTTCGGGCCGCCAAGCCACGAGTTCGCGGCGGCCGACCTGCCCGGCTTCGCGGCACCCTCGACCAGCGGGCATGCGGGCAGGATCCGTTCCGTGGCCGCCGGTAGCCACCGCCTAGTGATCTTCCTCGGACGAACCCATCTGTACGAGGGCCGCGGACCGGACGCGACGGTACACAGCATCAGAACGGCTGCCGCGGCAGGCGTGCGAACGATCGTGCTGACCAACGCGGCGGGTGCGATAAGCGCGGATTTCTCAATCGGCCAGCCGGTGCTCATCAGCGATCACATCAACCTCACCGGGCGGTCGCCCCTACGCGGGCCGAGATTCGTGGACCTGACGGAGCTTTACACGCCGCGGCTGCGAGCGCTGGCCCACGCCGAGGATCCGTCCCTGGCCGAGGGGGTCTACGCATGCTTCCCGGGCCCTCAATACGAAACACCGGCCGAGATCCGCATGGCGCGGACACTCGGCGCCGACCTGGCTGGCATGTCCACCGTGCTCGAGGCCATCGCGGCCCGCGAGGCGGGGCTGGAGGTGCTCGCCTTCTCCTTGGTCACGAACATGGCTGCGGGCCTCGGCGCGCCGCTCGAGCACGCGGACGTGCTGGCCGCTGGCCAGCCCGCGGCGGCCAGGATCGGCGCGCTGCTCGCCGGGCTGCTCGCGGGCATCTAGCACGAGTCCCCCCGGGAGAGCCTCCCGCTAGGGCCTAGCAGATCTCGGTGGATGCGGGCGATGATCAAGGCGGCGATCGGCACGGCACTGCTTGTGCTCGAGGAGCCGAGCCGCGAGACATGCCCTCGCCGCGAGCTGCTCAGGAAATAAGGCTGACCACGGCGAGCAGCAGGGCGGGCAGCAGCAGTGCGGCGGCCGACGCCGCGGCCCAACTGACCTCGGGCCGCCCGCCAGCAGCGCCTCGCTGAGCCGCGCCGGAGCGAAGCTCGTCAAGTTCGGCGACCGCCCGCGCTGCGATGGGCTGGGCCGTGAGCACCTGCGCATCGGCCGGCGCGCGCGCGAAGCCCGGGCTGCCCCTGATTACTTCGGCCGTCCGGGCGCTGACTCTCATCCGCGCCTTCATCCGGCTCCTGCGCGACGACTGGAGCGCCCAGCTGCGCAGCACGCGCTGCCGCGGTTCCCTGCCCGCGACGGGTTCAGCTGCCATGGCCAGGTAGTGCAAGCGGACCATCTCATGCAGGTCGATGCTCGTTACCGCGCCCCAAGGCACCCTGATGTCGCGCATCGGGTTGCGCACCGTCACCCCGTCATCGTCCGCGATGATCCGCGGGCGCAGCGCGACGACGAAAACGACCCCGGTGATCAGCACGAGGCTGGCCGCGACCACGGCCGACGTGTGGTCGTGGCCCCGCACGGCCAGATCGATCATGTTGAGCCCGGCGAAAACGAGCCACACGTACCAGATCGCTACCGCCCCGGGGGAGCGCAACACCTTGCGTCCGGCAGCACGTGCCTCACGTGCCGCCCCGGCGATGGGCGCGTCAGGCGAGTGGCTTGCTTCCGCGCCACTTGAGCTGTGCGAATCCTGGCTTGATGACACCGTTGATAAGCTCCAGGCGCTCGTCAAAGGGCAGGAACGCCGATTTCATTGCATTGATAGTGAACCACTGTAGGTCGTCCCAGCCGTAACCGAACGCATCGACCAGCCGGGCGAATTCTCCTGACAGGCTGGTCGCGCTCATCAGCCGGTTGTCGGTGTTGACCGTGACACGGAAATACAGGCGCCGCAGGAGGCCGATGGGGTGCTCGGCGACCGAACGGGCGGCCCCGGTGTGCACGTTGGATGTCGGGCACATTTCGAGCGGGATCCGCTTGTCACGCACATACGCCGCCAGCCGCCCCAGCTTCGGCGTTTGTGCGTCGTCGGCCTCAGCGATGTCATCGATGATCCGGACACCGTGGCCTAGCCTGTCCGCGCCGCACCACTGGATCGCCTGCCAGATGGACGGCAGCCCGAATCCCTCACCTGCGTGGATCGTGAAATGCGCGTTCTCCCGCTGCAGGTACTCGAACGCGTCCAGATGGCGGGTGGGCGGGTAGCCCGCCTCTGGCCCGGCGATGTCGAACCCCGCGACGCCGGCGTCGCGGTACCTGACCATGAGCTCGGCGATTTCCATCGACCGAGCGGCATGCCTGATCGCGGTGAGCAGCACGCCAATCCGGATCGCACCCGACTTGGTCCCGGCCGCGAATCCGTCGAGTACGGCCTCGACCACCTCGTCCAGGCTGAGCCCGCGCTCGGTATGCAACTCGGGCGCGAACCGCACCTCGGCGTACACGACGCCGTCCGCGGCCAGGTCTTCCGCACATTCCGCGGCGACACGGGCGAGCCCTTCGCGGGTCTGCATCACGGCGACGGTGTGGTTGAACGATTCCAGGTATCTTTCCAGCGAGCCAGAATCAGCTATCTGCGCGAACCATTCGGCGAGCTCGCCCGCATCGTCACTGGGCAGATCGCCGTATCCGATATCGCGGGCAAGTTCGGTGATCGTCCCCGGCCGCAACCCACCGTCGAGGTGGTCGTGTAGCAGGACCTTGGGAGCGCGCCTGATTTCGTCAAGTGTCGGCTGGTACGTCATTTGCAAGCCAGGCTACCGCCCAGCCGCCGGGCGGGCCGAGGGCCAGCCCGACGCAGTGGTTAGCGAGCAGTGGCCAGCCCAGCGTCGTTAGCCGAGCGCACCGGTCAGCCCAGCGCACTGCTCAGCCGCGCCGTCCTGGTCAGGCCCACCGCGCTGGCCAGTGCCGTTGTGAGGGCAGGTCCCACTGTGATGGTCAGGTCCGCTCCCCTGTCCATCCACGGCGCTTGCGACAGCGGGTGGCGGCAGGCTGGGCGCCACCCGGCCCCCGCCGAGCGCCCCGAGCGCCGTGGCGACCAGTACCTTCACGCCGATTCCGATCGCCCGTTCGTCAACGTCGAACGTGCCCTGGTGGATGTCGATGTCGGCTGCCACATCCCCGCCCCGGGTGCCGAGCCGCGCGAGCGCACCAGGGATCGATTCCAGGTACCAGGCGAAGTCCTCGCCGCCTAGGCTCTGCGGCGCCGCCGCGATCCCGTCGCCGCCGAGCACCTGCGTGGCGGCGTCGGTGAGCATCTGCACGCTGACCGACTCGTTTACCGTGGGCGGCACGTTCCGCTGGTAGCTGAGCTCGGCGAGTACGCCGTAGGCACTCGCCACCGAGTCGATCAGGGCCTTGAGCAGGTTAGGCGCCGCATGCCACGCTTCGTCGCCGAGGCAGCGCACGGTCCCCTCCGCGATGCCGTCATCGGGTATGGCGTTGGCCGCGGCGCCTGCGCTCACCCTGCCCCAAACCAGGCTCAGGCTGGACCTGGGATCTACCCGCCTGGACAGTGCGGCGGGAAGCTCGGTCACGATCTTGCCGAGCGCGTACACCAGGTCGGCGGTGAGATGCGGCCGCGCGGTATGGCCGCCAGGCCCCGCGACCCGAACCACGATTTTGTCGCAGGCAGCGGTAATCGGCCCAGCGCGCAGGCCGATCTTGCCGACATCGAGCCGCGGGTCACAGTGCAGCGCGAAGATCCGGTCAACGGACGCGATCCCGCCGGCGGCAAGCACGTCGAGCGCACCGCCTGGGACTTCCTCGGCCGGCTGGAACACCAGCCGGACTCGTCCAGGCAGCTCGCCGGCTGCGGCGAGGCGGGCAAGGTAGAGCCCGGCGCCGATTACGATCGCCGTGTGCACGTCGTGCCCGCATGCGTGGCAGGCGTTACGCACGGTCGAGCGGTAGGGCACGTTCTTCTCGTCTGATATCGGGAGCGCGTCGAGCTCGGCGCGCAGGGCGATCACCGGTCCGGTGCCATCGCCGATGTCGACGACCATACCGGTGCCCTTCGGCAGGACAGCTGGCCGCAGCCCGGCCGCGGCCAGCCTGGCGGCGACGAGGCGAGTCGTCCGGTTCTCGTGGTAGCCGAGCTCAGGATGCGCGTGCAGATCCCTGCGGAACGCGACGAACTCGTCGGCGTGGGCGGACACGAAACTGTCGAGCCCGGCGCCACGATCACGTCCCCGCATACGTCACCTCCCCGGGTACGACGAACCTGTCCTCCGCGAACTCTGTGACGAGGGCGTCCACCACGTCGGTTAGCTCGCCACCGCCGACGATCATTTCGCGTTGCCGCTCGTACGAGGCCCCGTGTTCGAGCACGTCCGAGACAACGCAGAGCTCGTCCGCGCAGCCCATCCTGTCGGCGACGGGCTCCATCTCCCTGACCAGCTCGTAGAGCTCGTCCCTGAGCGGCGCGGTCGCCCCCGTGTCGTCGGTAATCACCATCGCATCGAGCCCGTACCTCGTGGCCCTCCACTTATTGTCCCTGATCACCCAGGCCGCCTGGCTGGGCAGGGTGTAGCCGCGGTCGAGCTGGAAGTCGAACTGCCGGACCAGGCATTGTGTGAGCGCCGCGACCATACCGATCTCACGGAGGGTGGGAACGCCGTCGAACATGCGGACCTCCACCGTTCCGAAATCGGGGTGCGGCCGGATGTCCCACCACACCTCTTTGATGCTCCGGATGGTCCCGGCGCGAAGCAGCGTGTCCATGTAGTCCTCGAACTCACTCCATTTGGCGAGCTGGTGCGGCGGCCCGGCCATGGGCAGCGCGCCGAATACCACCGACCGGCTGGAGGCAAGCCCGGTGTCCTGCCCGCACCAGTACGGGCTGGAGGCGGTAAGCGCGAGAAAATGCGGAAGGTACGCAGCGAGGGCATTGACGATCGGGATCGCCTTGCTCCCATCACGCAGCCCCACGTGGACGTGCACACCGAAGGTCTGTATCCGGCGGGCAAGCCATTGCATTTGCTCGACAAGGTCCGCATACCGCTGAATCGGCGCCATCCTCGCGTCACGCCAATCACTGACGGGATGCGTCCCGGCGCAGGCCAGCATCGTACCTCGCGCATCGGTGATTCGCTGGAGTTCCCGTATGGTCGCGGCGAGATCCGTCTTGGCCTCGGGCACCGTCGAGCAGATGCCGGTAACCACCTCCACGGTCGACTGCATGAGCTCATGCCGGATCCTGGGGTGCTCACCGTCCTCGCTAAGCCCAGGCAGCAGGGCCAGCACGGCACCAGCGTCCTGCCGCAGCAACCTGCTCTGCGCGTCGATGAGCTGAAGCTCCCATTCGACGCCGAGCGTTGCCCCACGGGAAGCGTTCCACGCGATAACCACTACTCGACCTCCGTCTTCAATCCTTCCAGGTCAGCGAGATACCCGTGGCCAAAATCGGGAGCCAGCCAGAGAAATGAAGCATGAAATGGCGATTAATCCTGGGCGACAACAGCGGCACGGCACACATAACTCGCGCGGCGGGGCCAATGTTACCTAGCCGGTGCGGACGGGCGCGGGGTGCGAGCGGCCGTCCGCAGATGCTGAGAGCAGTGTCTTCGTCACCGTTAGCGGCGCGGACGCGTCCGCGCCGTAAATCGAGACGTCGGGCGTCACGCCAGGTCATCGTGGTTGGGTCTGGGAGGGAGCAGCCACAGCCCCGAGCCCGGGCGTTTTCATTACCCTTCCTGTGGCCGGACCTGGCGACGACCACATATTTCACTTACGACACCACATACCGACGATTCGAAGCTCCGTATGCGGTCAATAATTCCCGAGCTGCGCGCTATGACACATCCGGGGGCTCGTAAACCCCCCAGACATCGCGGAGCGCGTCACACACCTCACCGACGGTAGCGCGCGCCTGGAGCGCTGCACGCAGCGGATAGAGCACATTCTGGGTGCTGCCCGCCGCCTTCTTGAGATCATCGATACCACGCCGGTGGGCGGTCGCGTCACGCCCATGCCGCAGCCGCGCGAGTCGATCCGCCTGTTCCTGCTCGAGCTCCGGATTGACCCACGGCGCCTTGAGCGGCTCGTCGCCCTCGGTGCGAAACCTGTTGACCCCGACCACCACCCTGCTGCCCGCCTCCACTGCCAGGGCCACCTGGTACGCCGAGCGCTCGATCGCGGCTTTCTGGAATCCCTGGTCAATACCGGCGACCGCGCCGCCGCGCTCGTCGATCTGCGCGATGAGCCCCGCCGCCTGCTGCTCCAAATCATCGGTCATCGACTCGATCGCGTACGATCCCGCGAACGGATCAACTGTCGAGGTGAGATCAGTTTCGTACGCGATCACCTGCTGGGTACGCAGCGCCAGCCTGGCTGCCTTTTCGCTGGGCAGCGCGATCGCCTCGTCATAAGAATTCGTGTGCAAAGACTGCGTACCGCCGAATACCGCCGCGAGTGCCTGAACGGTAACCCTGGCCATATTGACCTCGGGTTGCTGCGCCGTCAGCTCAACCCCAGCCGTCTGGGTGTGGAACCGCAGCATCTGTGACCGGGGATCGCGGGCGCCGAATTCATCACGCATGATGCGGGCCCACAGGCGCCGGGCGGCACGGAACTTCGCCACCTCCTCAAGCAGCGCCGTCCTGGCCACGAAGAAGAACGACAGCCGCGGCGCGAAGTCGTCCACCGCGAGGCCGGCGCCGATCGCGGCTTGCACGTACGACTTGGCGTTGGCAAGGGTGAACGCGATCTCCTGAACCGGAGTCGCCCCAGCCTCCGCCATGTGGTAGCCGGAGATCGAGATGGTGTTCCACTTCGGCATCTCCTTGCCGCAGTAGGCGAAGGTGTCCGCGACCAGGCGGATCGACGGCTGCGGCGGGTAGATGTAGGTGCCGCGGGCGATGTACTCCTTGAGAATGTCGTTTTGGATCGTTCCGGTGAGCTCGGCCGCGCTCACTCCCTGACCCTCGGCGATCAGCTGGTAGAGCAGCAGCAGCACCGCCGCTGGCGCGTTGATCGTCATCGAGGTGGAGACCTTGGCAAGGGGGATGCCGTCAAACAAGAGGCCCATATCATCGATCGAATCGATCGCCACTCCCACCTTGCCGACCTCGCCGGCCGCCAGCGGCGCGTCAGAATCGAAGCCCATCTGGGTAGGCAGGTCGAAGGCAACGGACAGGCCGGTCGTGCCCGCGTCGATCAACTGCTTGTAGCGCCGGTTCGACTCCGTGGCCGTCGCGAACCCCGCGTATTGGCGCATCGTCCAGGGCCGCTCGGTGTACATCGCCGGATAGATGCCCCGGGTGAACGGGTATCCGCCCGGTTCGCCCAGGCTGCTGCCTGGATCGAAGCCTCTCAACGCATCCGGCCCGTACACGGGCTGGATGGGCAGCCCTGACTCCGGTCCATTGGTGATGCCCGTCATGGCATCAGGGTATGCTGCGCACCTAACCCAACGTTCTTCTCAATTCACCCCGAACTACTCGAGCGGCTCAACCGACGGCTGCGCAGGGGTGAAGGCGTCGGCGCGCCGTGACCGCACGAGCGTGTGACTCCGCCGACACGCGGTAGCGTGAGGCTTGCTATGCGTACATTTTGGCGAAGCGCCGCCGCCGTTGCCGCAGCGGCCACGGCAGCTGTCGCTCTCGCAGCGGGCTGCCCCGCTGCCGCGGGCAGCGCCGGCCCCGCCGGCAAGCCGGGCCGCACCGCTCACCGGGCCGTGACGGCCGTCGGTGGCGCCCGTGGCACGGTCGGCGGCGCGGAACTGACCAGGCCGGGCGTCATCGTCAATTACCCGTCGCCGCGCGCCCCGCGCGTGCCCAAGATCCCGGCCGGCGCGTTCGTGGTCGCCGACGCCACCACCGGGCAGGTCCTCGCCGCAATGAAACCGCATGCGCTCTACGGCCCCGCGAGTACGCTCAAGATCCTCACAGCCGTATCGCTCATTCCCGTATTGAACCCGGATGCGACGGTCGTAGCCTCCAAACGCGCCGTCAGCGTGGAGCCAGACGTCGTCGGCCTGAAGCTGGGATACCGGTACAAGATCGCAGATCTGTTCCGTGCGTTGCTGCTCATCTCCGGCAATGACGCTGCGATCGCGCTCGCCGAGGCGACGGGCTCACTCGACAAGGGCATTGCGCTGATGAATGCCGAGGCGCACCACCTGCAGGCGTACGACACGGTGGCCAGGCAGCCCAACGGGCTCGACGCAAGTGGCCAGCACGTGTCCGCGTACGATGAGGCGCTGATCGCGCGGCGGGCGCTGCAGATTCCCGCATTCCTTGGTTACGACCGGACGCCGAGCGCCTGGTTCCCGATCACCCCGAAGCAGCGGATCGAATTGTTCAACGAAGACCGGCTGCTCACGACTTACCGCGGTTTCATCGGCGGCAAGACCGGCTGGACCACTCCTGCCATGGCCACCTATGTCGGCACGGCCAGGCGGCAGGGACACACGCTTATCGTCACCCTGCTGCATGCGGTGCCAGGGACGCTGTTCACCTCGGCCACGGCGATGCTCAACTGGGGATTCCGGCTGGATGGCAAGATCCGTCCGGTGGGCCAGCTCGTCAGCCCGCTGCCTTCGCCCGTGGCGCACCGGGCGGCACCGGCCCGGCCCGCACCTGCCGCGCGGCGGGCGGCGACCCAGGTGCACGCGTCTTCGTCAGGCGGGATCCTCATGCTTTTCATTGTGGGCGGCATAGTCGCCGGAGGGCTCGCGGTCGGCGCCCACGGGCTCGCAAGGCGCCGCCGGTCCGCGCCGTAACGTAGCCGTCCATGCTGCCGCGAGGTAGGTCACCCTGGCTACCAAACTGATCCAGACGAGCAGCCCACCATGGCGGCGGCGGGGGCAGTCCAAGCTCGGCTAGTGGTCTTTCAGCGGACCCGGCCCCCATCGCAGCTCACTAGCAACCTGGCGGGAGCAGTCCGATCCGATCCCTGACCAGCACCATCGTCTGCTGCGCCACAGCGGAAGCCCTGGCCGCGCCCTGCGCAAGCAGCCGGTCTAGCTCCGCCTCGTCAGCGAGCAGTTTTTCCGTGCGCTCCCTGATCGGGGCAAACGCCTGCACTACGACCTCGGCCAGATCCTTCTTGAGCCGACCGTAGCCGCTGTCCGCGTATCGTGCTTCAAGCTCCGCCACGGTGGTCCGTGCCAGGGCCGAGTAGATCCGCAGCAGGTTCGTGATGCCCGGCTTGGCTTCCTCGTCTGAGCGGATGTCGCTGCCTGGATCGGTGACCGCGCGCATGATCTTCCTGCGCAGCGTGGCCGGATCGTCGAGCACGTCAAGAATGCCCTGCCCGGACGACGATGATTTGCTCATCTTCGCCGTGGGGTCCTGCAGGTCCGCGATCTTGGCCACGTCGGGGAGGATGAATGGACCTGGAACCGCGAACGTCTCGCCGAACCGGTGATTGAATCGCCGCGCCAGGTCGCGGCTCAGCTCCAGGTGCTGGCGCTGATCCTCGCCGACGGGAACCTCGTTTGCCTGATAGATGAGGATGTCGGCGGCCTGCAGGACCGGATAGGTGAACAAGCCCACGCTCGCCTGATCAGCGCCACCCTTGGTGGCCTTGTCCTTGAACTGAGTCATCCGGCTCGCCTCGCCGAAACCGGTGATGCAGCTGAGGACCCAGCTGAGCTCGGTGTGCTCGGGCAGGTGGCTCTGTACGAAAACGGTGCAGCGGTCTGGGTCCAATCCGGCCGCGAACAGCTGAGCGGCCGCTACCCGGGTACGTCGGCGTAGCAGCGCCGGGTCGAAGGGCACCGTGATCGCGTGCAGGTCGACGACGCAGTAGAACGCGTCTCGGGTGTCCTGAAGCGCGACCCACTGGCGGACCGCACCGAGGTAGTTACCAAGGTGGAAGGAGTCGGCCGTCGGCTGGATGCCGGACAGCACACGGGGCTTGGCGGGGGGCGCGGCGTCGGACATGCGGGCTTTCCTCGGACGATGGTGTAGCGAATCGGTGCGTGCGGTGCGTGCTTCCGAATCGTGCTGGCTTGGATCGGCCTGGCGGATCGCTGCCTGCGGATCGGTGCTTGCGGGTGGATGGATGCGGTTGGGTGTATACGGGGTGGTGCTCGCGGACTGACCTGGCGGATGGGTACCTGCGGATGATGCGCCGCATCGGTCCGCACGTATCGGGAAGCCGGCAGCGCAGCGTGGTGGCCAGCCTACCGCCGCAACGAGCGCCGGCTCCCCGATCTGCCCCTGGGACGTGTGCCTAGCCCTCGACCATGATCCCTGGCCGTATTGACGAACCGGCGAAGCGCTGGATAGTTGACACGAACGCGGATCATGACTCCGCGCGGCCGTCTCCCGGTTGCCCATCGCTACCGTCCGTCGTCATCTCGTCATCCTGCGCGTCGGCATGGCCGCCTTCCTCAAGGTCCCCCCCGCGACGGCTGTCGGCCCGCCCCTGCCCGGCTTCCTGCGACCGGTGCTCGTCGCCCGCTGCGCCATTGGCGCCGGCTGCCCCGCCCTCAGTGCCGACCTGGCCGTAACCGGCACCCGCCACGGCATCGGCGCCACCCGCCCGACCCTTGGCACCCGCGACGTCATCCGGGCCTTTCGTCCGGCCCTCGGCACCCGCACGCCCGCCATCCACACCGCCGGCCTGACCCTCGGCGCCCGCCCGCCCGCCGTCGGCGCCCGGCTGGCGGCCGACCGCGAGCGCCGCGCCTTCCGTGCTTGCCCGGTCGCTGTCGGAGACCCGCAATCGGCCAATCTCGGCCGACGGCGGCCGGTCGCCCGCGTCGCCGGCCCGTTGTTCCCGCGCGGTCTCCCCGGGGGCGGCCTGGCCGGGCGCGGCCTCGCCGGGCGCGGCCTGGCCGGGCGCGGCCTGGCCGGGCGCGGCCTGGCCGGGCTGGTCGCCGGGGATGGGCGCCACCCGGATCCGGGCGACCCGCCGGCCGTCCATCTCGGTCACCGTGAGCCGGTGCCCAGACACCTCGACAAGATCACCTTGCGCGGGCACCTTGCCAAGCGCCGCCATCACATAACCGGCGACGGTCTCGTACGGCCCCTCTGGCAGCGCGAACCCAGTCTCGTCAGCGAAGTCGTCCAGGTTGAGCAGCCCATCCACTTCCACCTCGCCGCCATGCAGCCGCCTGGCCTGCTCAGCCTCGATGTCATACTCGTCCCTGATATCGCCGATCAGCTCCTCGACCAGGTCCTCGAGCGTGACGATGCCAGCGGTCCCGCCGTACTCGTCGATGACAATCGCCAGGTGGGAGCGGTCGTCGCGCATCTCGGTGAGCGCCGCGAGGACCGTCTTACTCTGCGGCAGATACTTCACCGGCCTGCGCAACTCCCCGACCGGCGTCGAACGGTTCGCAAGTTCCGGGTTGAGCAGATCCCGCAGGTGCACGAAGCCGATCACGTTGTCATAGGACTCGCGGTACACGGGGAACCGCGAATGGGTCGATGCCGCCGCGATCTTGGCGGCCCGGTATATCGGCATCTCCGCGTCGAGGAACTCCACCTCGGTCCGGGGCAGCAGTACCTCGCGCAACTGCCGCTTACCCGCCCCGAAAACCTCGCCCACGATGTGCCGCTCGTCCGCGCCGAGAGCGGTGTTCGCGGTCACCATGTCAAGTAGCTCCTCCGAGCTGATGGCATCCCGCCCGACCCTCGGATTCCCGCCGAGTATCCGCACCACTAGGTTCACCGACCTGGACAAGAGCCACACGAGCGGGCGGGCTGCCGCCGAGATCCGGTCGAGCACCGGGGCTGCCGCCAGCGCGATAGGCTCCGGGCGCTGCAGCGCTAGCCGTTTAGGAGCAAGCTCGCCAAGCACCAGCGAGAAGTACGAGATCACGACCGTCACCGCGACGAGCGAGAGGGTAGCCGCGAGCCCGGCGGGAACGCCGCTGCTGCGGAGCACGCCCCTGAGCTCGGCGGCGAGAGTCGCGGCGCCGAAGGCGCCGGAAAGCAGCGTCGCAGTCGTGACGCCGATCTGCACCGAGGAAAGAAAGCGGTTCGGGTCCTGCGCCAGCCTGGCGGCGCGCTGTCCGCGCTTGCCACGCTGCGCGATCGAGCGCACCTGGCCCTCACGGAGCGACACGAGAGCCATCTCTGCCGCCGCGAAGAATCCGCCGAGGAGGATGAATGCGAGCACGATGGCAATATCGCGGCCGATGTTGCTCACGGCTCGATTCCTGACCTTCGGGCACCTGGATGCATGGTGTTCGCACAGTCTAAGAGGTCAACCGGCCGGGGCGGGTGAGCGGGCGGCGCGTGGCAGTAACGTGTGGGTTCTGTGGACCCCTATCCGGTATGGAAACACGCGACAAGGCTCGCCGACGGGCGCGAGATCATCTACTTCGACGAATCGCCCGGGCTCCTTAGGGAGGCAGTTAAGGACACCCGCGACCTCGGTGGTCAAGCCGAAGGCGACGCATCGGTTCTGCGGTGGGATCCACTAGCGGGGGAATGGGTGGTCATCGCCGAGCAGCGGCAGGACCGCACGTTCCTGCCGCCGGCCGAGGCGTGCCCGCTCGACCCCTCCGCGCCCGGGAGGCCCACTGAGATCCCCGCGGACAGTTACGACGTCGTGGTCTTCGAGAACCGCTTTCCCTCGCTTTCTGGAGCAGAGCATGGACTGCGGATACCGCGGGCACAGCTGGGCGGCGGCGAGCCTGGGCTGTTCGCGCGGCGGCCAGGCTACGGCAGGTGCGAGGTGGTCTGCTTCACCTCCGATCACGACGCGTCCTTCGCCGACTTGACGCCCGCCAGGGTGCGCACCGTGGTCGAGACTTGGGCGGACCGGACCGCCACGCTGTCCGCGCTCGACGGGGTCGAGGAGGTCTTCTGCTTCGAGAACCGCGGCGAGGAGATCGGGGTCACCCTGCATCACCCGCATGGGCAAATCTATGCCTATCCGTTCGTCACGCCGCGCACCGCCAGAATGCTCGGGCAGGCGCGGCGATACGCGGAGCGCACCGGCGGCAACCTGTTCGACGACATGGTCGCGGGCGAACTGGCTGCGGGCGCCAGGGTGGTCGCGCGTAATGCCCACTGGACCTCTTTCGTCCCCGCCGCCGCCCGGTGGCCATACGAGATTTTGCTCTTCCCAGCCGAACGGGTGCCCGATCTGACGCTGCTGCCTGACGCGGCGCGTGCCGCCTTCTGCCCAATCTACCTGGACGTGCTTCGCCGCCTTGACGCGCTGTTCGGCGGCCCGGCACCCTACATCGCCGCCTGGCACCAGGCACCGGGCCCCGCGGGCAGCCCTGACGTTACTGGCGGGGGCAGCCCGGCCGGATCCGCCGGGCCTGTCAGGTCCGGTCCGGCCCGGTCCGGGGAATTCGCGCTGCACCTTCAAGTACTGTCAGTGCGGCGGGCGCCGGGCAAGCTCAAATACCTGGCCGGCTCGGAATCCGGCATGGGGGTGTGGATCAACGACATCGTGCCAGAAACCGCGGCGCGACAGCTCAGGGAGGTCATGTGAGGCTGCTCGTCACGGGCGGCGCTGGTTACATCGGCAGCGTCGTTGCGGCCCAACTGCTGCGGGAAGGTCACCAGGTCACGGTGCTCGACGATCTTTCCACCGGGCACCCGGACGCGGTGCCCAAGGGGGCGGAGTTCATCAGCGGCACGATCCGGGACGAGGCACGCGGGGTGCTCGAAGGCGGCATCGAGGCGGTGCTGCATTTCGCCGCCAAATCCCTGGTCGGCGAGTCGGTTGCGCAGCCCGCCAGGTACTGGGAGCACAACCTCGGCGGCACGCTCGCGCTGATCGATGCGATGCGGGTCGCAGGTGTGCAAAGGATTGTCTTCTCCTCGACCGCAGCTGTGTACGGCGACCCAGAACACATCCCGATCGAAGAGACGTCCCCTACCCGGCCGACCAGCCCTTACGGGGAGTCGAAACTGGCCGTGGACACCGCGCTCGGCGAATACGCGCGGCTTCACGGGCTCGGTGGGGTGAGCCTGCGGTACTTCAATGTGGCGGGCGCATACAAGGACCCGGACTCCGGGTGGCTCGGCGAGCGGCACGCGGACGAGACTCACCTGATCCCGAACGTTCTCGCGGTTGCGGCGCGGCTGGGCCCTCCTGGCACAAACCGGGCTGCCACAAACGGCGCTGCCACAAACAGTGACGCCACAACCGGAAGTCCCGCGAGCGGTGACGAGGAGGTGCAGATCTTCGGCGACGACTACCCGACCTCCGACGGCACCTGCGTCAGGGATTACATCCACGTGACCGACCTGGCCCGCGCGCACCTCAGCGCGCTCGACGTGTGTTCCGCCGGTCCCACGGCCGCACATCGGATCTACAACCTCGGCAACGGCGCAGGGATTTCTGTCCGCGAGGTCATCGACATGTGCCGCGACGTCACCGGCGTCGACATCCCCACCCGGGTAGCACCGCGGCGGCCGGGCGATCCCGCGGTCCTGGTGGCCTCCTCGGCGCGCATCCAGGCCGAGCTCGGCTGGCAGGCCCGCCTCGACCTGCGCGCGATAGTGGCGGACGCGTGGGCGTTCGCCTCGGCAGGGCAGCGATGACCGGGCGGGCTGACGGCACCGACGCGGCGGTGGCCAGCGCGGCAGGATTCTTCCGCGACAGGTACGGCGAGAGCGCGGACGGTGTCTGGCACGCACCAGGCCGGGTCAACCTTATCGGTGAGCACACCGACTATAACGAGGGGTTGGTGCTGCCCTTCGCGCTCGGGCTCGGCGTGCGGGCCGCTGCGGCACGCGCCAGCGGCGACACGCTCGAGCTGTCCTCACGCCAGGCCCCGGCCGAGCGGGTCGCGGTCAGCATCGGGGCGCTGGCGCCTGGGTCGGTCACCGGCTGGGCGGCGTACGCCGCGGGGGTCGCGTGGGCCCTGCGCGAGGCTAGTTACGAGGTCAGCGGTGCGCTGCTCGCCATCGACTCCGATCTGCCGCAAGGCGCGGGCCTGTCCTCGTCTGCCGCGCTCGAATGCGCGGTGGCGGTCGCGCTCACCGGGTTGTACGGGATCGAGATAGCGCGGCAGGAGCTTGCGCGGATCGCGCGGCGAGCGGAGAACGAGTTTGTCGGAGTGCCGAGCGGGATCATGGATCAATCCGCGGCGCTGCTGTGCTGCCAGGGTCACGCACTGTTGCTCGACTGCCGGACGCTGGCGACCAGCCAGATCCCGTTCGATCCCGCGGCCTCGGGCCTCGAGCTACTTGTCATGGACACGCGGGCGCGGCACGACCTGACCGATGGCGCCTACGCGGACAGGCGCCGCGCCTGTGCGGAGGCCGCCCGGCTGCTTGGGGTGCCCGCCTTGCGCGATGTGACGGATCCTGACGCCGCTCTCGGACGGCTGCACGATCCGGTCCTGCGCCGCAGGGCCAGGCACATCATCACGGAAAATCACCGTGTCCAGGCGGTGGTCGGCCTGCTGCGCGCGGACGCCATGAGCGAAATCGGCGCGCTGCTCAACGCTTCGCACCTATCACTCCGTGATGATTTCGAGATCTCCTGGCCCGAGGCGGACGTCGCAGTGAACACCGCCAACGCGGCAGGTGCACTCGGCGCCCGCATGATCGGTGGCGGGTTCGGTGGATCGGTGATCGCGTTGGTCCCGGCTGGCCGGGCCGGCCAGGTGAGCGATGCGGTCGCGACCGAGTTCGGGCGGCGAGGCTGGGCGCCGCCGCAGGTGATTCGCGCGGCGCCGCGGTCGGGTGCGCAGCGCGTGGCGTAACCGCGCGTGCACTAGATCGATCCAGCTGCCAGGCGACACGCCGCCGAAGGCCGACCGGGCGGCAATGGGGCACGATGAGCCATGTCAGTACACGACGACGCCGCCGCCCTTACGGGCGAGATGACTAGAACGCGCCATGCGATTCGATTCACCGCGAGCCCGAGATCGGCCTGCGACTGCCCCGCACCCAGGAAAGGGTGCTCGACGAACCCGACGGGCTACCGCTGGAAATCGCCAACCGGCCAGCGCATGACGCCGGTGACGGCGGTCCTCAATGGCGGCGAACCCGGACCCGTCGTGCCGCTGCGCACCGACATGGACGCTCCCCCGATCACCAAGCGTAGCGGCGTCGATTGCGGCACCTTCAACCACTCCGCAGAGGCCATCTTCGACGACGCCGTGCTTCCCGAAGGTGCCACCCTGTAGACCGAGCTCGCCCTGCGCCGCCTCGCGGCAGACTGACCGGCCGCGCTCGCCGCGGCGTGGCGCCCCCAGCTCCCAGGGTGCGGGCGCCCCGACCGCGTGCCGGGCTTCAGGGCCTGTTCTTAGAGATTGGCGACGTCCGCCTGCTTGGCGCGGACCGCCTCGGCCGCATTCCGCAGGCCGGACAGTTCGGCCCCGGTCAGATCGCGCTCGACGACGCGCCTGACACCTGACGCGCCGATCTCCGCCTGCACGCCGAGGTACACGCCCGCAATGCCGTACTGGCCGTCGACCCATGCGCACACCGGCAGCACCGCACCAGAATCCTCGGCCACGGCGCGCGCCATCCGGGCCGCAGCCGCGGACGGCGCGTAGAACGCCGATCCGGTCTTGAGCAGTCCGACGACCTCCGCGCCGCCGTTCCTTGTGCGCTCGACCAGCGCCTCGATCTCCGTCGCTGGCAGCAGGTCGGCCAATGGCTTGCCTTCCACGGAGCACGCGGACGGCACCGGAACCATCGTGTCACCGTGCGAACCGAGGGTGAGGGTACGGACCGAACCAACAGGCACGCCGAGCCGCTGCGCGACGAAATTCGTGAAGCGGGCCGTGTCCAGCATTCCGGCCTGACCCATTACCCGGTGCGCGGGGAAGCCTGACACCTTAGCGGCCAGCGCCGTCATCTCGTCCAGCGGGTTGGACACCACGATCAGCACCGCATCAGGCGCGTACCTGGCGATATTCTCCGCTACCTCGCGGACGATCTTGGCATTGACGCCGATCAGATCCATCCGGCTCATACCTGGCTTACGCGGCAGGCCAGCCGTAATGATGACGATGCCGGAGCCGACCAGCGCTTCGTATCCGGATCCGTCCGCGCCAGTGGTAACCCCGGTGACCTTGGTCTCGAATCCTTCGACCGGGCGTGACTGGTTCATGTCCAGGGCCAGTCCTTCCGGCCTGCCCTCGATGATGTCGGTGAGCACGACCTCGTTGAAGATGTCGTACTCGGCGAGTCGTTGCGCCGTCGTGGAACCGTAGAATCCGGCGCCTATGACCGCTACCTTGCCCTGGCGGCTCATTCAGTCTCCATCGTCTTCCGCAAGTTCTCGTCGAGCGCGGCGAGGAACTCCTGTGTGGTCAAGTATGGGGCGTCGGTGGCGATGAGTATCGCCAGATCCTTGGTCATTTGTCCAGCCTCGACGGTCTCGGCGCACACCTCTTCGAGCAGCCGGGCGAACAGGGTGACTTCCGGTGTACCGTCAAGCTTGCCGCGGTGCGCAAGCCCTCGCGTCCAGGCGAAGATGGACGCAATCGGGTTGGTGGATGTGGGCTTGCCCTGCTCGTGCATCCGGTAATGGCGGGTCACCGTGCCATGCGCGGCCTCGGCCTCGACGGTGCGGCCGTCCGGTGTCATCAGCACGCTCGTCATCAGGCCGAGCGAGCCGAAGCCCTGCGCGACGACATCGGATTCGACGTCACCGTCGTAGTTCTTCATCGCCCAGACGATCCCTCCCTCCCACTTGAGCACCTGCGCCACCATGTCGTCGATCAGCCGGTGTTCGTAAGTGAGGCCGGCGGCCTCGAATTCGGCCTTGAACTCCGACTCGAACACCTCGGCGAACAGGACCTTGAACCTGCCGTCGTACGCCTTGAGGATGGTGTTCTTCGTGGACAGGTACAACGGAAACCCGCGGTCGAGCGCGTACCGCATCGTCGCCCGCGCGAAGTCGCGGATCGAGTCGTCGAAGTTGTACATGGCCATTGCGACGCCGCCACCGGTGAACTTCGCAACCTCGATCTCGAACGGCTGGCCGCCGTCCTCGGGCCGATACGAGATCATCACCGTTCCGGGTCCGGGCACAACGAAATCGCTCGCCCGGTACTGGTCGCCGTGCGCGTGACGGCCGATCACGATTGGTTTTGACCAGCTCTGTATCAGCCGTGGGATATTGGCCATCACTATCGGCTCGCGGAAAACGACACCGCCGAGAATGTTACGGATCGTCCCGTTCGGCGATCGCCACATCTTTTTCAGGCCGAACTCCGCGACCCGCGCCTCGTCGGGCGTGATCGTGGCGCACTTGACACCCACCCCATATTGCCTGATCGCATTCGCCGCGTCCACCGTCACCTGGTCGTCGGTGGCGTCGCGGTTCTGGATAGAAAGATCGAAGTACTTCAGGTCGATATCCAGGTAAGGCAAGATCAGCTGTTCCTTGATGAACTGCCAGATGATCCTCGTCATCTCGTCGCCGTCAAGTTCTACGACGGGATTCTCCACCCTGATCTTGGGCATGCCGCTTTCCTCCTTCATCACGCCAGCCACTGCTCCCAGGAGGGGTCCTTGGGTCGTTGCCTCCGGGGTGACGGGTTCGCAGTCCCTGGGCCGGCTCTTCGAGGCTCACCTCTGGTGAGGCTATCTCTCCCAGATCCGGGGTCGTCCCGGCCGGAAGTGGCCAGTGTGATGAATCTTCCCTGCGGTCCACGACGACGCCCAGGCAGCCACCTCGCGGCGTTTTCGTCGCGCGGGTAGCCCTTGCCGCCGGGCGACGCTCTCCTGAGCGTTACCGCGGCTGCACGACGCGGCGGGCGGTGCCCGTGCCCGATCACGATGGGCTCGGGATCAGGAGGGCGGCCACGAGCAATCCGGCACCCAGAACTGCGAATGCGGCCACATCGACGGCGCGGCGCCTGCTTGCGAGCAGTCCGGCCCGCTCGGGGGCCAGCGCTAGCCGCGCCCCACCTGCGAGCAGGAGCGACACGGCAAACATCAGCATGCCGCCTTTGACGTGGTCCTTGCTCAGCCACACCCATAGCAGGCCGCCGAGCAGTCCGGCGAGCACAAGTACGTATGGCAGGTTTGCGGCAGGCTGGCCGCCGGGCCCGCTCCGCGGGGCCCGACGCCGCGCCGACCTTGGACCCCCACCGTCGGCGCTGTGCCGCGCGGCCGCACGTGGCGGCTGCCCGGTTGCCACCTGTTCCTGCGACTGGCCCGCGGCACCTGCGCCAGATGCAGGCACACGGGATGCGCCGGAGATCTCCCGCGGTGTCATCTGGCTGCCAGCGGGGTCCAGCTTAGGCAGCGCTTGCCCACGCACTCGCCGCCCGGGCGGCCGAGCCAGTCGTCAGCGTGCTGTTCGAGCACATCGGCGGCCCAGCCAGCCAACCGGCTGACCGAGAAGATCGGCGTGCACGGGCCGGTCAGGATGCCGAGGTTGTGGTACACGGAAGCCGCGCAAAAGTCGGCATTCGAGTACAGGCTCTGCTTCGCGAAAACCACCTCCTTCACGCGGTACCACGCGCTGTCGCGGCACGGTTCCGCGGGCTCGGCGGACATTTGGCACCCATGCGCTATCCGCGGATCCTCCGCCATGCAGGCACGGGTGCCTGGATCCCATGATCCGCTCGCTCTGCGCCTGCCGGGCCCGGATTTCCGGCTTGATGGCGCTCACCGCCGCTATCTGGTCCGCATTCCTCCTGACTGCCTCGAGTGTACGCATCGGCTGTTCGTTGGGCGCCGCCATGCAGCCGGCGCCTTCGCCGATGGGGTGCGCAGCCACTAGCCGGACCGCAGGTTAGATGGCGTTGCGGCACCACGCGGGCCGCGAAGGGAGTTCACGGTGTTATCCGCGTGCAGCACGAGGTTATCCGCGTGCTGCACGAGGCAAGTGTCAAGCATGCGGGGGCGCGCTGTGGCAGGTCGGCGACCTCCTAGAAGAGTCGCTGCCCGGGCTAGATCGTTGACGTGCTTGTCTTCGAGACGTGCCTAGCTGGTGCTACGCGCGACGACAACAAGGCCGCAAGCTGCTCACCTGGGCGTCAAGAACTTCCCCCTGCAGACCACTAGTCTCATCTGGTCCCATGTGGTCCCATGAATTCACCCGGCTGAGCTCTCCGCGCGCAATACCTCAGCGGAAATGCGGTACGACGGGCCATCCGGAGGGTAACTGCCACGTTAGGCATGAGTGACGGCTCCGATAGCACGGGGAGGGTCTGTCTTGGAGGGGCCATTCATAAGAGTCGAGGACAGCGGCGAGCTTTTTGCGTTGCGGTCCGAGGTCACAACGGTGGGACGGGGCAACGCGGTAGACGTCCGGCTCGGGGATCCGACTGTCTCACAGCTGCACGCAGAGATAATCCGGCGCGGACCATACACATACGTAGTCGATCTCGGATTATCCCGGAACGGGACGCGGGTGAACGGCAGGCCAGTAGCCCGCCGCGTGCTCGAGGATGGTGATGTCTTAAGCTTTGGCGCCGCCCGCTGCCGGGTGGGCGGTGTCCCCCACGAAGACATCACTCCCGAAGTCGAGCTGCGCAAGTCCGCAGCGCCCGAACTGACCCGCCGCGAACTCGATGTGCTGACCTCCCTATGCCGACCGGCTCTGTCGGATGAGGCGTTCGTCGCTCCCGCCACCGCTAGGGAGATTGCTTCCGACCTGGTCGTGACCGAAGCCGCGGTCAAGCAGCACCTGCTTCGTCTTTACCAGAAGTTCCGGATCCCAGAAGGCCCTAACCGGCGCACCCGTCTCGCCAATGAGGTCGTGGCGCTCGGCCTGGTCCGGCCGATGCCTCCAGCGGAACGCGGCGGCGGCAAGACCGAACCAGCCAGGCCAGGCGGCGCACCACCCAGCGGCACGAGTCCGCCGGGGCCTAAGGCAGGGCCTGGTGGGGCGGGGCCTGGTGGACCAACAGGCACAGCACCACCCGGCGGCGGGCCGCAGGGAACAGGGCCTGCGACCGCCGCGCCGCGGGGTGCAGGAGCACAGGCTGGTGCAGGAGCCCAGGGTGGCCCGGGAACGCAGGGTGGCCCGGGAACGCAGGGTGGCCCGGGAACACAGGGTGGCACGGGAACACCCGGCGGCACGGGAACACCCGGCGGCACGGGAACACCCGGCGGCACGGGAACACCCGGTGGCACGGGAACACGCGGTGGCACAGGAACAAGCGGCGGCCCAGGAACACGCGGTGGCACGGGAACACCCGGCGGCACGGGAACACGCGGTGGCACGGGAACGCAGGGTAGCCCGGGAACGTACGCTGGCGCGGGAACGCGCGGTAGCGCAGGAACACGCGGTGGCACGGGAACGCAGGGCGCAGGAACACACGGCGGTGGTGGCGCCCGAGGGCGTCCCGGGGGTGGTGGCGCCGGAGGGCGTCCCGGGGCCCAGGGCGGAGCGCGCAATGGTGCCGCACCGCGCTGGGGCGCGGCGTCATCGGACGGCGAGGGCCCAGGCGAAGCGATGACGCACGGCAGCACGGCACCGCCGGGCGCGCGGGCGCGTGACACGCCCGCTGAGGACGCTCGTAACGCACGCACCGTCAGCGAACCCCAAGGTCCGGTGCTTCGCAATACCGGTAGCGCCGACCGGAAGAAAGCCACTGACACCTCAGGTCGCCGCGCCAGCTGAGGAGGAGGCTGCGCCAGTCAAGAATGGCCAGCTGAGCAGGCTGCGCCAGGCTAGGAATTGACCAGCTGAGCAGGCTGCACTAGCTGAGGGCAAACTACGCCAGCCGAGGAGGCTACCGGAGTAGCGCACTCAAGATCATCTAGCGATTACCGGCGGCCCCGCACCGCATGCACGTCCGCGATGCCTCTTTGGCGGGGCACAACCTCGCCGAAAGGCGCAGCGACCGGTCAGTGCAAGAAGTGGCGCGTGCCGGTGAAGTACAAGCTGATACCGGCGGCTTCGGCGCAGGCCACCACTTTCTCGTCACGAATCGACCCGCCGGGCTCCACCACCGCCCGCACCCCGGCGTCGATGAGCACCTGCAGGCCGTCAGGAAACGGGAAATACGCGTCGCTCGCGGCGACCGCGCTGCGCGCGCGCTCACCCGCCCGCGCCACCGCCAGCCTCGCCGAATCTACGCGGTTCACCTGGCCCATGCCGACTCCGACGGTGGCGCCGCCGGCGGCAAGCACGATGGCATTTGACTTCACCGCGCGGCATGCACCCCAGGCGAAACCGAGATCGGCCAGCGTGCCGGCGCTCACTGGCTGCCCCGACCGCAGTTCCCACGTCGCAGGGTCGTCACCTACCGTGTCGGTCCTGTCCGCGGACTGCAGCAGCATCCCGCCTGTTACCGGCCGCCAGTCGAGGCCCGGCCCACGCTCCGGCGGCGAGCAGCGCAACAATCGCACGTTCTTCCTTGAGGTGAGCACATCGATTGCCGCGTCGTCGAAGGCAGGCGCCACGACTACCTCAGTCAGCACCTCGGCGATCTGGCTGGCGAGTGTCTCGGTAACCGGCCGGTTGGCCGCGATGATCCCCCCGAACGCCGACTCCGGGTCGCACGCATACGCCTTGCGATGAGCATCCGCAACGTCGGATCCGATCGCGATGCCGCACGGATTCGTGTGCTTGATGATCGCCACACACGGCGGCGCGAAATCCCACGCCGCGCGCCATGCGGCGTCCGCATCGACATAGTTGTTGTAGGACATCTGCTTGCCGTGCAACTGGGCGGCCTGTGCGATGCCGGACCCACCCATTGACACATAGAGGGCCGCTCGCTGATGCGGGTTCTCGCCATACCGCAGCACATCTTGCCGCCGCCACTGAGCGCCGACCACCGCGGGCCAGCCCGTGTCATGTGCCGTCTGATCTGGGGCATAGACACTGGCGAACCAGGCCATGACCGCCGTGTCGTATGCGGCCGTGTACGCGAACGCGCCAGCGGCGAGGCGGCGGCGCGCCTCGAGCGTGAATCCGCCGGCTCGCACGGCCGTGAGCAGGTCAGGGTAAGCCGCAGGGTCCGTAACCACCGCCACGCTAGCGTGGTTCTTGGCTGCCGCGCGCACCATAGCGGGCCCGCCGATATCGATCTGCTCAACGCATTCCGGCGGCGCCGCACCGGACGCGACCGCGGCCTCGAACGGGTACAGGTTCGACACCAGCAACCCAAACGGGGCTATGCCGAGTTCCTCGACCTGCGCGACGTGGTCCGGGTTACTCAGGTCGGCAAGCAGGCCGCCGTGCACACGGGGATGCAGCGTCTTGACCCGGCCGTCCAGGCACTCGGGGAAGCCGGTGAGATCCTCCACCGTCGTCACAGGAACGCCCACCGCGGCAATACGTGCCGCGGTCGTCCCGGTGGAGACGATCTCGACGCCAGCCTCGTGCAGGCCACGGGCGAGTTCCTCGAGTCCCGTCTTGTCGTGGACGCTGATCAACGCCCGCTTGATCGCTACCTTGGTCAACGGCCGATCCTCACCTTCCTGCCCCGCACCGACCATCCGTCGCGCGCCATGCGACCAACCGTATCGACCAGCAGGCCTCGCTCGACCGTCTTGATCCGCTCGTGCAGCGTGTTCTCGTCATCTGAATCGAAAACGGGCACCGCGGCCTGGGCCACCACCGGACCGGCGTCGATGCCCGAGTCCACAAGGAAGATCGTGCACCCGGTGACCTTGACGCCGTACGCCAGCGCCTCCCGCGGCCCGTGCATGCCCGGAAATGCGGGCAGCAGTGATGGATGGGTGTTGACGAACCGCCCACCAAACCGGTTCAGGAACGGGTCGCCGACCAGCTTCATGAATCCGGCGGACACGACGAGGTCGGGCTCGAACGCGGCGCAGGCTCCCGCGAGAGCGCGATCCCATCCGCCACGGTCCGGATAGTCGCTGACCCGGTGCACGAACGCGGGGAGGCCGGCCCGTTCCGCCCGGGCGAGACCCTCGATACCTGGCCGGTCGGCGCCCACAGCGACCACTCGCGCACCATAAGATGTGCGCGCGGACGCGTCGATGAGCGCCTGGAGATTGGTCCCGGCACCGGATATGAGCACGACCAGGCGAGCTGACATTGGTAGTCACCATAACGGTCTGCATCGCGGCAGGCACACGAAGGGGCGAGCAGATTCCGGGTTGGCTCGGGGCATGACCGACCCGCACTGGCGCGAGATCCGCAGGCGATCAGAACGGGTAGAAGTGGCCTGGCTTCTGGCACACGAGGTGTGGCTTGTGTCCCTTGAAGATCGGGCCCGTCACGATGGTGTGACAGTGGTGGGTGTGAACGTGCCACTGTGCGAGCGCGTGGAACAAGTGAAACAAATACATCGGATCTGCCTCCAGTCGGGTCTTCATCGCCGAGCGCCGGCTCATCCACAAGTGCCGTGGGTACGTCGCGCGGCGGTGATCTGCGTGATGCCCCCGTGGAGAGCCGGGCCCGCCCTAGCGCCGCGGATCGCCACTGCTTGGCTATGTCTGGGCGCCACCTTGCTAACTGTTGCGCAGGTAATACTCTAAGCGATCGAACAATCACCGTAAGCGTGCACCCTCGTACGGCGCCAGCTTTGGGGCGGTCAGCCGCGGTCACCGGTCCGCGTTAGCTTTCTGCCCACGGGTCCAGGTAGATGCGGTGGCCGTCATCGGTCAGGTCGCCGGCTAGGTCATCGCTTCGCGGAGCCGGACCGGCCACAGCGGAGCCAGAAAAGGTGCCGGGCCTTACCGTCGGCGCGCCGGGCATCGCAGCGCCGGGTAGTGCAGCCGCCGGCGCCAGGTCCTCGATCGGTCCCCGGCCGGCGGCAAACCAGTTGGCGATCCCTGCGGAGACGGCCGCGGCGACGCCGACCTCAAGCGCGGTGACCAGGCCCACCTGCCACCCGGAAGGCCCAATGGCCGTCAGCCGGCCGCCGCCGAGCGGGCCTCCCGCGAAAGCGGAGAGCACGCCAGCGACCAGGCCTGTAGCGGCGCCGCACGCGAACCCCCACGCCGGAGCAGCCTCCACTCTGGGGGTCGGGCCGACCCGGGCGATCAGCAGCCCGCCGAAGGCGCCCGCCAGATAGGGCGTGACGAGGACTCCGAACGACACCCAGGCCGGCACACCGGAGGGCTGACCGGGCCCGTGACCGGATGGCAGCGCGGCCAGCATCGGGAACATCGGCAGCGCCCCGAGCGCGTTCCCCGTGGGCGCCACCACCGTGCCGTACCCGACGGCGAAACCGGGTCCAAGCAGGTACGCGACCGCCCAGACGATGGCGTTGGGGATGAATGCCAGCTCGAGCAGGAGCAGCATCACGCCGCCGACAATTCCTGGCGCGAGCTCGGTCGTCACCGACCGGAAGGTACCGATGTGCACGGCGAGGGAGCCACCCGCCAGCGCGGCGCCGCCGGCAGTGAGCATCGCGAGCGTGCCGAGCGTACCTGTCACCAGCGATCTCGGCCGCTCCGGCAGCAGCGCGAGCAGCCGCCGCCATGGCGCAAGCCCGCGGGCACCGCCGATGCCGCCCGCCACGAACGCGAGCAGGAACGCTGCCAGCACTGCCTGCCAGAAAGACGGTTTCGCGAGCGGTGTGCGGCCAGTGAGTGCGAGCGCGCCCGCGAGCACCGCGTAGGGCGCGGCAAGCGCGACAGCCGCGAACCCCACGTGCCGCAGCCTGACCACGTCGCCTGTGCGTACCACCCAGCGACCCGCGCGATACAGCAGCGCGCCTGGCAGGATGACGAGGCCGAGCGGAAACATGCCGATGCGCCCGCCGCCGCGGAGCGCGAAGCCGACGTGATGGCCGACGAGCCATAGCTGCGCGGCGGTGCGGAACACACCGGGAAGGCCGGCGCCGAAGCCGGCGTGCGGGGCAGCGATCCAGCCGATCAGCACCAGCGTGGTCAGGACGGCAAGGCCGCTCGCCGCGGCCCATGCAGCCGCGACTGCGCCGATGACGATCAACGGCCGCGAGAGCAAGCCCCGACCCGGGCTCCCGCCTCCGGCCTCGGCCCTTGGCGCTCCATCTACCAGCAGGGACATAACGCCCATGCTGGCAAGGACGTCGCCACGGAGCACGCAGGCGCGCCGGGCAGGGGCTGGGTCGGCTGTGTTACCTGGGGTTGGTTGCCCCCGCGGTCGCCTGGCCGCGGCTATTGCGCAGGCAAACCGGTCAGCGCGCCTGCCGCACCGCCGCTCGCGCGATGCGGGCGGTCTCGCTCGGCGTCTTGCCGACCCGGACACCCACCTTTTCCAGCGCCTCTTTCTTAGCCTGCGCGGTACCTGCGGAGCCCGATACGATGGCACCGGCGTGTCCCATGGTCTTACCCTCCGGCGCGGTGAATCCGGCGACATAGCCCACGACCGGCTTGGTCACGTGCTGATCGACGAATGCGGCTGCCCGCTCCTCCGCATCGCCGCCGATTTCGCCGATCATCACGATCGCGTCGGTCTCAGGGTCCTCCTGAAATGCCTGCAGGCAATCGATGTGGGTCGTCCCGACGACGGGGTCGCCGCCAATCCCCACACAGGTGGAGAATCCGACGTCCCGCAGTTCGTACATCATCTGGTAGGTAAGCGTGCCTGACTTGGACACCAGGCCGATGCGCCCCTCTGTGGTGATGTCGGCGGGAATGATCCCCGCATTCGATTTGCCAGGCGACGCGACACCTGGGCAGTTGGGACCGACGATCCGGGTCCTGTTGCCGGCGGCCGAGGCATACGCCCAGAACGCCGTCGTGTCGTGCACCGGGATTCCCTCCGTGATGACGACGACGAGCGGGATCTGGGCGTCGACAGCCTCGATGACCGCCGCCTTGACACCCAACGCGGGGACGAAGACCACGGACACGTCGGCCCCTGTTGCCGCCATCGCGTCCGCGACGGTGGCGAACACCGGCAGGGGCGCGCCGAGGTCGACGGTCTGGCCGGCCTTGCGCGGGTTCGTGCCGCCCACGATCTTGGTGCCTGCCGCCAGCATGCGCTGCCCGTGCTTACGACCCTCGGACCCGGTGATGCCTTGGATGAGGACCCGGCTCTGCCCGGTCAGGAAGATCGCCATCTCACGCTCCAGTCGCGGCTAGTTCCGCGGCGCGCCGCGCCGCGTCGTCCATGGTGGGGACCTGCTCAACGACGCCGATGCCGGCCTCGGTCAGGATCCGGCGGCCCTCGGCCGCGTTGTTTCCATCCAGTCGCACCACGATCGGCCGCTGTACTGTCTCCGGGCGCTCCGCGAGCAGGCCGATCGCTGACACAATCCCGCTCGCGACGGCGTCACATGAAGTAATACCGCCGAACACGTTCACGAGGACTGAGCGGACCGAAGGGTCGGACAGCACGATGTCCAGGCCGTTGGCCATTACCTCGGCGGAGGCGCCGCCACCGATGTCGAGAAAGTTCGCTGGACGAATGCCACCAAACTGTTCGCCGGCGTACGCGACCACGTCAAGGGTGGACATGACGAGGCCGGCGCCGTTGCCGATGACGCCCACCTGACCGTCAAGCTTGACGTAGTTGAGGCGTCTGGCCTTAGCCCTGGCTTCGAGCGGATCGGCGGACTCCGGATCCGCGAACTGGTCATGGTCCTGTCGTGCCGACGCGTTGTCATCCAGGGTGACCTTCGCGTCCAGGGCCATAACCCTGCCATCACGTGTCAAGATCATGGGATTGATCTCGGCCAGCGTAGCGTCTTCGTCGGTGAACATCGCCCATAGCTTTTCTGCCAGGCCGGCCGCGCCCTCGCGCGCCTCCGGCGGCAGCCCGCCCGCGGCGACGATCTCCGCCGCCTTGGCGCTGTCGACCCCGCTCAGGGCGGACACCGGCACCCGGGCAACGGACTCAGGGCTGGACCGGGCTACCTCCTCGATCTCCATGCCACCCTGAGCGGAGCAAATGGACAAAAACGTGCGGTTGGCCCGATCGAGCAGGTAAGAGAAGTAGTACTCGGCGGCAATGTCGCTTGCTTCCTCGACGAGAACCTTGCGCACCGTGTGGCCCTTAATGTCCATGCCCAGGATCGCCGCTGCTTCTGCCGCCGCCTCAGCCGGGTCATTCGCCAGTTTCACACCGCCCGCCTTGCCCCGGCCTCCGACCTTGACCTGGGCCTTAACCACCACCCGCGGCACGCCCGCTGCCGCGAACTCGGCCGCGATCGCTCGCGCCTCCGCCGGGGTCTGCGCGACCCGGCCGGTAGGCACCGGTATCCCATACTCCGCGAAGAGTTCCTTCGCCTGGTGCTCGAACAGGTCCACTAGGGTCCGTCCTTGGCTCGGCTACGTATCCCGCGTCCCGGCGCGGAACATCCTGGCAGGCAGCCTAGCCGGGGGGGCGGTGTGCCGCCCCCCCCGGCCGCAACTGATTCTGCAGCGCCTCGGCTCGCCCTCCCCCTCGATGGTGCCCGCCCTCAGCCGCTACGGGGCCAGCCGCAGGTCACCGCAGGAAAATCAACACAGCTGCGGATCATGGTGCGTTCTGGGCTGGTGGCGATTCTGCGGCGTCGGCGAGGCGGAAACAATCATGAAGACGTGCTGGGCGCTGCTGTCAGGCATCAGCCGATGGCCGATCCGAGGCACCGTCAGGCAGAGGCCGCGGGAGGCACCGCCCCGGGACGAGCGCCGGGCGCGACCGTTTCTCCCGGCTCACCGAACGTGGCATAGACCCAATTCACTATCTCGTGGGTGGAGGCGCCCGGGGTGAAAACCCGTGCGACACCCAAACGCTCAAGCTCGGAAATGTCCGCATCTGGCACGATGCCGCCCAGAAAGACAGTGATATCGCCCGCGTCATGTTCGGCGAGCAGTTCGAGGACCCGGGCACAGAGGGTCATGTGCGCGCCGGACAGGATGGATAGGCCGATGCCATCCGCATCCTCCTGCACCGCGGCCTCCACGACCTGCTCAGGCGTCTGGTGCAGGCCGGTGTATATCACCTCGACGCCCGCGTCTCGCAGCGCCCGCGCGACGACTTTCGCGCCACGGTCGTGCCCGTCCAGGCCGACCTTAGCGACCACGACGCGGATGCTTGCCATCGCTTCCTCCCACCCAAGTGGATCGTGCCCTGCGGGGGAGCGTAACCGGCCGTGGCCGCCTTGCGGCAAGGGGACGCGGCGTGGAAGGCACCACGGGACGCATATGGAACGAGGTGACTATTGGGCGGGAAGGGCGCCGACAGAGCCGCCAACGCGGCAGTTAAGTCAGACCTCAGGGATCGACAACGTGGTCGCCCTTCCCGCGTAAGTCAGCATGTCGCGGTTTTCTGCCACCGGTCAAGTCGCGCCGCTAGGGCGTAGTCCCGTGGATCTTCGGCGGCCGCCGTCGGCGCGGAAGGGCCGCCGGCCTTCTGCCGCGCGGCAGCTACAACTTCTCCATCGGGGCGTAACGCAGGATCAGGTGCTTCACCCCGTCATCGCCGCCGAAGTCGATCTTCGCTTCTGCGCGCTCCCCCACGCCGCCAACGCTCACTACCCGGCCGAGCCCGAACTTGTCGTGGGTGACCC